>Ga0075428_100000384_pt1 | contig 43749 bp, 60 predicted proteins | sample RhiMetdeltSRZDD2_FD_75291 | JGI IMG/M metagenome (GOLD analysis project Ga0075428, IMG submission 75291) | Populus rhizosphere microbial communities from Tennessee, USA - Rhizosphere MetaG P. deltoides SRZDD2 | ecosystem: Host-associated > Plants > Roots > Rhizosphere > Soil | place: USA... | reverse complement strand
AGAAAGTCTTGCCGGAATAGGTGGGGCCGACCACGCAAGTGATCGACCCCACAGGCAATACCTCATCGATCAGCATGGGGGGCTTGCTGATGTTGGCTAGAGTTCCGGCGTTCTCTAGGATGAGGGGCTTCATTAGCAGGGCGATCCCTTCGGTGCGGGCATGGGGTTCTGGATCTGGCCCGGCGCGTAGTACTGGTTGTACAGACGCGAGGACTCTTTCGTGAAGGTGAGAGAAGTGTCGCGCGGGCTTATGCTTCTCTCGATGGTGAGTTTGAGGGAGTCGCTGTAGCGAAGGACGCCCGTTTTCTGGAGGGCGTCGAACACGCGCCAGGAGGCGCGGTCGAGTTCGGGGTTCTCGGTGCCAATACCGACTTTGCCGACGAGAGAGAAGATTGCGATGGCCTCATCGCGGGTGAGTTCGAGACGGTACACGTCCTCATTCACGACGAGTTCTTTCTTGATGGGTTCAGTGGTGACGGTGGCCTTAGCCATTGGCGGGAGTCTCCTTGATGGGGCGCGCGCGTCTCTTCGAGGGCAGCACGACCCGGTGTGTGGTGGTGTCGATTTCCCATTGCGCAAACATGCCGCTATCTTCCTCGATGAGCGGCGCGCCTAAGCGGCGTTTCAACCGGCGCATTTGTGTTGGGGAGTTCGAGGTGACACTGATCTCCCCGAGGTCGTTGAGAATGATGACGGTCTCCCGTTCGCTGCGGTCGTTGAGTTTACGCCTTACCATGAGATGAGTTCTCCTCTTCGTGAACCATCTTGCGCCCATTGTCTGAGGAGAGTGCGACCGGCGCGGTTGCCGCGCACCCCGTCGTACCGCCGCCGCTTGCCCTGGAGTTGGACATAGGTGACGGCGTCGAGGTCTTGGCACCCGATGGTGCGATAGCGCATATCGTCCCACCACTCCAGGCGGTCGGCGTAGGTGAGGTAGGCGGAGCGGGGAATGACGAAGGCCGTGACATGCGTGGCACCGGCCCGGCGGAGGGCGGACACCCGGTGGTGCCCGTCGAGGATTTGGTAGGTGCGCCCGGTGCGGGATTCGATCACGAGGATCGGGGGCTTCGGGCGCGTGCTCTCCTGAATCTCCCGCGCCTGCCGTCGGTTGATGCGATGGGAGTACCGCAACGCGGCAAGGGGGAGCGACTTGCGTTTTGCATGGATTGCCATGGGTTCCTCCTTTGACTTTGGAATTATATCACAGACGGCCGAGGCTGTCAAGCCTTGGGGGTACGCGCTTGACGTGTGCCATTTTCTCATCCTGTCTCGCACGTCGTCTCACCTCCCCTCTTAAGAGAGGGGAGAGGGTCGATGAGACTCGTGCGTGGTTTTTGAGTTAAGTGCTTGAGGGACATGAGGTTGCGGCTGTCTCACGACGAGAATGAGATTCCACCGCGGCTTACCGAAACTCATTGTCCCTCCTTGGGTTACAGCAGTCTCACGGAATGAGACAGTCTCATCCGCCCGTGAGACGGATGAGACTGTGAGACGGGTCTAGGCGTCGGCCGCGGTGAACTCCATCTCCCGCGGGTGAGGTGTTGGGTAATGGCATGTGTCGCAAGAGACTGACTCGACCTCCAGGGGCATCTCGCACCGGAGGAGGTCGGGGTGGCGTCGGAAGACCCCACACGCGGCGCACTTCGGGGGCTTGCCCTTGACGGCATTCGAGCCGCAGTGGTGGCAGGAGAGAATGGAGATCCAGCCGCTACACTCGCGCATGCTGCCTCCAAATGGCGGCAATCCAGGCACGGGTGCCGACATAATGCGGGCCGGTGCAGAGAATGAGGGGCTTCATGCCGTCACCCCCTCGACCCTGACCTCCCGCGCGCCGGTGAAGGTGGGGGCTCCAAGGCGTTCGAGGTTGAAGGCCTTGAGATCGCCGGTGGTGTCCTCGCGCACCCACATGAGGATGTTGTGGGTGGAGGGGTGGATCTGGATGCTGTTCAGGATGCCCGAACGCTTGCGCCCGTTGTAGTAGAAGTGGACGCGGTTCACGTCGGCGCGATGCCGTGCCGGTTGCGCCGGGATCTTATCGATCTCGCGCTCGGTGACGTACCAGACGTAGCTGGGCGGCGTCGTCGCGTAGGTCTCGTCGAACACGAGGTGGATGTAGTTGCTGTGGTTGACCACGGCGGCCTCCGCGTTCACGCCACCGAACTTGTCGTTGGTGCGGACGCGGGTGCCGACTGGGAATTGCTCTGCGAGCCGTTTGGCTGTTTCTGACGTGGACATTGGGTCCTCCTGAGTGCCCGCCCGTGGGCGGGGGTTGTGTATGTTGACATCGTAGCATGGGTCGAGCGGGTCGTCAACGGGCGTGTAAGAATGCCGTCGGCGCAACGCTTTTCGGACTAGGAATGCCATGGCATGCATGGCGTCGAGGTCCATCTAGGCTCCTTTCGGGGTGAGGTACTTGTGGATCTGCGCGACGAGGGCCGATCCCTCGCCTACCGCGGAGGCCACGCGCTTGATCGAGCCTTCGCGTACATCCCCTGCGGCGAAGACGCCCGGCATCGAGGTCTCGAAGGGGAGGACGGGATTCTTGCCGGTGACGATGAAGCCCTTCTCGGTGCGTGTGACTTCGCCGCTCTTGTTGAGCCATGCGGTGCGAGGGCGGCCGCCGATGTAAATGTACATGGCCTCGGCGTCGAGGGAGTAGGGCTCCTCGTCGCTATGCTGCACGATGACGTTGTGCATGTGGCCGTTGCCCTGCACTTCGAGCACGTTCGTGTGGGTGAGCACCGTGATGTGGGAGTTGGTGGTGATGCGCTCGATGAGGTATGAGGACATGGTGTCTTCGATGCCCTTGCCGCGGACCAGCATCGTGACGTGGGCATCGCGCGCGGTCGCGAGGTAGACGGCGGCTTGACCGGCGCTGTTCGCTCCGCCCACCACGATGATGCGCTGGCCTTCCGCGGGGAAGGCGGGCGTGCCGTAGGACACGCCGCGGTTGAGGAATGCGCCCACGCCCTTTGCTTCGAGCCGGTTGAGGCTCAGCCCCATCGTGAGGGCGAGGGAACGGCATTCGATCTCGGTGTCGTCATCGAGGACGGCGGTGATGGTGCGCTCGCCCTTGTTGATATCGACGACATGGGCGGGGCTCAGGATGGTAACGTCGAACTTGTCAAGCTGGGCGCTTGAGCGGGCGAAGAGATCCTCGCCGGTGAGGCCTTCGGGAAAGCCCATGTAGTTTTCGACGGCCTTCGAGGCCAGGGCTTGCCCGCCGATCATGGGCTGGCCTTCGATCAGGGTGACCTTGAGGCCTTCGGAGGCGGCATTGATCGCCGTAGAGATGCCTGCGGGTCCTGCGCCGATGATGCCGAGGTCGCAATGCGTGTGCTGGGTCATGACCAGATTTCCTCCTGCTTTGGGCGAGGGTGCATGAATTGGTGCGTGGCTTCGGTGGGCATGAGGCCCTCACGGCGTACACGCGCGTCGAGGGTGACATCGGTGATCGTGGGCTCGGGGTTCGCGCCAGCCGCGGCCGCGAGATGCGCCCATATCACGCCATGTCCGCCTTGACCCACCCACGGCATGATGTGCTCTGGCGCGGACTGGGGGAAGGGGTGGATCGGGTTTTCGACATTCATGATGGCGTGCGCTACCTCGTGCCGGAGCGTGTCAAGCTGTTCGGCATCGGTGGCAATGGCGAAAAAGGGGATCGAGAGGTCGATGTAGGGCTTGTCCCACCACGTTTGCCCCGCGGCGTTATAGAGCCCTAGCCAACCGGAGCGGGAGAGATCCGCCCATCGGATCCGCCACTCGGTGAGGCCGTTCTCGTCCAGCAGACGGCGCGCTTCGCGTTCAATCTGAGCCTTGGTCATGGAGTCCTCGCTTGTGTGGGAGGGGGCTCATCAGCACCGGCGCTTTACCGGTGTACGCGCGCGCGTGGCGCGCGTTTCGCCCCTAGCGACGGCGGTAGGCGTTCAGGCCTAGCACGATAGGACCACCGTCGGTGGTGATCGTGACATTCCCGCGCGTCGATGCGAAGACGAGGGTCTTCCCTGATGCGCTGGGCTCGCCTGGGCGGGAAAGGTCGATCACGAGGGTGAGCGTCTTCCCGTCCACGGTCGCTTGGATGCCTTCGCCTACGGTCTTCGTCGTTGCCATTGTCGTATCCTCCTGGGTTCGGGTTAGCAAGCGTATTGCTCGCGGGCTTCGTTGTAAAGTCTCTCCCACGCGGTACCGGGAGCGGCCTTCGCGAAGAAGGCGGACATTGTGCGCTGGCCTTCGCGGTACACGCGGGGATCATCGCTCTTGTCGTAGGTCCAGTCCGCGCGGTCGAGGGCGGTGCGGTACTCGTCGAGGGTCTGGATCTGCGCTACCTCTTCCGCGGTGTAGGGCAGGCGGTCCGGGTGGAATTCGACGAGGTGCCCGCGCGCGTCGATGGTGGCGATTAGTGCGCTGGGCACGGGCTCGCCTTCCGCCGTGTTGCGAACGTGCCAGAGCGGGCCGCCCTGCATCTCTCCGCGGTATTGCCGGTAAACGTGCATAGGCTCGCCGGTGCGGGTGAATCGGTCGCGTGCTTGTGCGTAGGCGGCCGCGCGCATTGCCCGGTCGCTTACTGGGTTCGGATCTCGCATCATGCCTCCAATGCGGCCGCTTGTGCCGCTTTTCCTGCGTCCCATGACGTTACCACGGGCGGGGTGCTCGTGGCAACGGCATAATCGCGCACCATAAACACAACATCGGGCTCGCCTAAAAGAGTGTAGTCCCAGTCGGGCGGGGCGTACGCGCGGTCGAAATGCATACGCGCGACAATGCGGAATCCGAAACGCGCGTACAGGCGAGGTAGCATTCCGCCAATGTCAAAGGCATCTAGGGTGCGCGCGTATTGCGTTGCGCGCGCTAGAATCGCGTCGATGCGCGTAGGGCTATCAGGGTGACGGAATACGCTAATCAAGTCGCCCTCGCGCGTGACGGCTGCACCGGATAGCGCATCATGCGCTAGGAAGAGGCGCGCGGTCGCGTAGGTCGCCGGATCTTTGATCTCGACTGCCGCTCCGTACCGATGCGCGCGTTTCGCGGCCGATATCGCGCGGAGGAATTCCGCTGCGTTGCGTTCCTTGCGGGTTATCATGAGTGATTACCTCTCGCGACAATCCAGACGATGGCTTGTAGGTCGCGCGTATCCTCGCCGACTTCGCGCGCCAATTGCGCTAGGGCTTGTTTGCATGCGCGTATGTATTTGACTTGCCCCGATGCTTTAGCGGGTGCGGGATGGCCTGCAGCGCGTAACATCCATGCGTCAATTGTCGCGGCATGCCTGTAACCTAGAATCGCGGCCGCGAACGACCGCACCTTGATTCCAGAGAGCGTATCATGCGCGCGCGCGCCTGCCAACAATGCGCTGGCTTTTAATGCGTTGGTGCGCAGGACGCGCGGGGTGCGGCCGCTTGCCGCGTCACGCGTTGCGCGTACGTTCGCTTCCCAACGTGCGCGCGGAGAGAGAGCGGCCATGGCAAGAGCAATGCGTTGCCATGGATACCCCGTCTCTTGTGCGATGCTCTTGCAAAGAGCGGTGGCATCGGGGTACCACGCGCGTCCCTGCGCGCGCTGTTCTTGCGTTGCGCGCGCGTAGTGCTCGCGGTACGCGTCAAGGATTGTGCAGTCGATCATCGGCCGATACCGTTCGCGTTGCCCACCGTTACCGCGTCATTGAGCATACCGTGGATGAGATCCTGCGCGTACCGATGTTCCACAACGTATGCGCGACCGAACCGCATGCCGTCCTGTACATTCTCTTTCCACCACGCGCGCGCGGCGTTCGATTGGAGGAAGAACAGGACGAGCGTACCATGATCGTCGATGCGAACGTCATATTGTCTCTTCATTGTGTGCCTCTCTTTGTGTGCGCGCCGATGCGCGCGTTGTAATCAAGGTATCGGACGAGGTGCGCGTTGTCAAGAGTTTTATTCTCTTTCTCTCTCTTTCGCGCATCCTCGCACTAGGTTGTGCATACCCCGTGCCGATCCCCTGCGCGCGTATACCCTTCCCCTAGGGGTGCAGGGGTGCAGAATGCCCCGCTAGGGGTGCAGGGTGCAAGGGGTGCAGGGGTGCGCGTGGTGGCACGCGGTATGCAGGGTAGCAAGAGGCGTGCCAACGCGCGGCCGGGGGGAGCCCCCCGCGCGACCGCCCATGAGACCACCCCCCTACCTGAATCTCGGCCATCCCCATAAAATCGGTAGACAAATCGTTGAAATGCCCTAACTTACAGCCTTTTTTCAAGAATCGTGCCAAATTGCATGGACAATTTGACCTGTCAATGGTATAATACACCTGTAAACGAAGCACGACACCCTAGCCAAAACCGGCCCCAATGTCCGAAAACGCCTCGAAAAACCCGGCCCCCACCATCAAACGCCGCCAGCGCATAGAGGAGTACCTCCTGACCCACGCTGAGGCCACAAATGCCACTGTAGCGGCCTATTTTGGGGTCTCCGAGCGCACCATATCGAGGGTCCGCTCCGACGGCATCAAGAAGGGCCTCCTCCAGCCCTCCTACTACGACCATCAGACCGAAGCCCCCGAAGTGACCACCGAAGGCGCGGAAGTCATCGTCAAAGAGCTTGAGAAGATGCGCGGGCTCCACAATGAGCCCCTCACCCAAGAGGAAAAGCTCTCCATGCTTGCCGGGTCGGCCCGAAAGGCGGCCGCCAACAACAATTTGAGCCTCCTCCGTGACGCTATCCTCGCGCACGACAAAATCGAGGCCCGCAGCGTCACCGAAAAACTCGGCCCCGGCCCGCCGTTGACTGAGGAAGACCTCATCGTGCGGACTGCCGACATCCTTGACGTGGTAGGTCCAGCACTTACAGTCGCCGCCATCGGGCGGCAACTCCCAGACTTTCTCCCCACGTTTGAGGAGGAGTTGAGCCGGTTGAAAGCCACACATCCGCAAGTCGCCACCGAGGGCTCTATTCAACCCGCAGACTCCTCCTCTCCACCCCGTGGAGTAGCTCAGTTGGTAGAGCAACGGCCTGATACGCCGGAGATCGTGGGTTCAACTCCCACCTCCACAACCATCCCGAAGGAACCCGATGAGCACCCGAGTTCAGCGGAAAGCGAACGATGACAGCAGCCTCTTCTACGAATTCGACCTCCACCTCCCCTCCCGAACCATCTTCTGCGGAAACGCGGAGACCGAAAACTTGGATGCAGATGACGCTTTGGCCGCTTCCACCTTCCTCAAGGGGATGCACCTGCTCAACCAAGCCGAAGTCACCCCCTCCTCCGGCATCAGCATCATCCTCAACCACTGGGGAGGCGACGAGTACCACTTCCTCGCCGTCTACGACGCCATCGCGACCTCTCCGCACGAAGTCACCGCGACCGTTTTTGGCGCAGCTTTCTCTATGGGATCATGGATTCTCCAAGCTGCCGACACTCGGATCATGTCCCCAAATGCAACTCTCCTTCTCCACTACGGCTCCTGGGATCTCCCCATCGACGACGCCAGCGAGGAGCGCGTCTCCTCGGCCCACAACGAAGCGCAGCGGCTCCGCCGACTGATGGAGCGCACCTACTTGGAGAAGATGCAGAAGAAAAACCCGATGATTACCCTCGGCGAAGTCAAACGTCTCCTCTACGCCGAGTCTTACATCCCCGCACAAGAGGCCGTGCGACTCGGCCTCGCTGATGAGGTTCTCTAATGTCCTTCAATCTCAAGCTCTTCGGTCTGAATTTCAGCATTGACCTCCACGCTTCCCAAATCTGGAGTCTCGGTGTCGCCGCAGATGTGGCCTTCAAGCCCTTCTTCATCTCCCTGCGCCTCTCCCTGATCGCGCCCTACGACGTGGTCATCGGGATCGAGAAGGCAGAATCCGATGCCGTTGCGTAAGGGCAAATCCAACGCCGTCGTCTCCTCCAACATTCGCGAACTCATGCACTCCGGCCGCCCCCAAAAGCAGGCGGTCGCCATCGCGATGAAGAAAGCAGGCAAGGCCCGTGGCCAAAAAAAGCGTAGCAAGTAAGAAAGCCGCGCCCGCCGACACCACTCGCGCGAAACCGCGCGTTCCGCCCGTCGCACCCGCGCCCACATACACACGTCCCTCTCCCAAGCCGAAGAAGCCGAAGGGCGAACCCGGCCCCATCAAGCGTCTCGGGAAGTTTCTCCGAGGCGACTACACCAAGAAGGCGTAATGCCGAAGAAAACCACTCCCAAAACTCCACGACCGCGCAAGTACACACCCGCGGAGGTCGATTCCATCAACGCAGCAGGGCAGCGAAAGATGGTCAACGACCGCGCGCGCCGGGGCTACATCAAAGTCCTCGGCGAAAAAGAGTACAAACGCAGGCTCGTGTAGGAGAAATCGTGAAATTCCTGTCCATTCTGTTCACTGCTGCCTTCCTCTCCGGGTCGGTTGGCTGTTCTGACGACTCTTCCCCCGTCTCCGCGCCCGCCCAGGTCTGCGAACATCCCTCCAAAAAGGGCGATCCTGACCAGTATTTCGGCCCGAAGGCGCGCGGCGGCAAGCACGCGAGCGTTTCCGTGCCCGTCGCCTCGATCAATTCCGTCGATGGTGTGATTTCGCTCTCGGATTCGCTCTTTTCCGCGAATCCCGACGCTCCTGTGGTCCTCATCAACACCTTCGGCGTCAAAGGTTACGGCGATCCGTGCTTCGTGGTCGCGAATACCGACGGAAGCAACCTCGCCAACGGCCCCGACAGCGATCCCGTCGGCGGAGGCAGCGCCAGCACCTCTGTTTGCGCCCTCGCCTCGGTCTACATCCCGCAAGCCTCGAACAATGTGACCATTCACTCCGATTCCGGCTTCGAGTACCGCGTGGAAATCGTGTTCAACCCCGATTACGCACTCTCGTATCAGGCGCTCCCGCGCTACGAGGTCCGTTTCCTCCCTCTCTAAGCGAAAGGACAATATGGCCTGCAACTGCGGCGACCCCGGTTGTTCCGATAAAGACCCTGGCATCGAGAAGGAAATCAAGAAGATGAACGAAGCGTTCCCGACCTTCGCCGTCGGGAACGTTGCCGTTCTCGCCAGCGGCGGTCCTCCGATGACTGTTGTCAAAACCGACTTCCGCGAGGAAGTCTCCCTCACACAATGCGCGTGGTTCACGGATGACGGCATGCTGCAACTCGCAGTCTTCCCCTCCGCTACCCTCAAACGCACCCAGGTGTAACATGGATCTCTACATGATGTTCGTTGCCCAGGTCATCTCCTCCATCTTCGGAGCGATCCTGCAAGGCGTCGGCCTCTCCCTCGGCTACTTCGCGGTCAAAAGACTCCTCAAGAAGTGAAGCCCTGGCCGCTCGAAGCCGAGCGGGAAATCCTAGCCAACTCCTGTGTTCACGGCCGCCACAAACACTCCTACTGGAACTTCGTGCGGTTCGCGCTTGGCTACATCTACTGGTGTCGCAAACCCGGCAACCTGCCCTGGCTCACTGTCCGCGAGCACCGCAAGTATTGCGACTGGGTCCAATGGAACATAGACGAATGGAAGAAGGATCGCGCGCAAGGCATCATCGAGCAACGCTACATGATGTCCTGGCTCTTCCGCGGGTTCGGCAAGACGAACACCGTCTCGAAGGGCCTTCCCACCTACTGCATGCTCGACGAGCCCAACCTCACGGCGAACATCGGCAGCGAGACGCACAAGAAGGCGCAGAAATTCCTCGCGCCCATCAAGGAGATCATCACCGGGACGGACGAGAACGCCCGTTTCGTGTGGTTCTACGGGAACTGGTTCCATCCCGACCGGACCTGGACGAAAGAAGAGATCGAGACGGCCTACCGGACCTCAACTGGAAGCACCGAACCCTCCATTGGAACGTTCGGCGTCGAAACAGGAATCACCGGTTTCCATCCCCTCCTCTACAACATGGACGACCCGCTCACCGAAGAGAAGCTGAAAGAAGGGAGAGTGGCGATTGATAGCGCCAATGCTGCCCACCGATCCATCAAGTTTGCTATTCGCCCTGATTCTTTTGTCGGGTTTGAAGGTACCTGTTATCGCGACGACGACGTTATCCAAACAGCCCTTGAGACCGAAGGCGTGGCCACCTGGACAGGGCACCCGGCCTACCGCTCCTACCCTAAAGGCCGATGGCACGTCTACTTTCTCGCTGCACGAGACCGTAGCAATACTCGAAACTACCCGAAGGGCGAGCCCGTCCTACCGGAAGCAGGCTTCCACGACCGCAAACTCAACGACCTCGAACGAGAAGACCCCGTCGGATTCGCCGCGCAGATGATGGGCAACCCCCGCGAAGGTGAACACATGGACCTCACCTACGAGCAGTGCCGCGAACTCATCATCCCTCGCAAGGATGTCCCGCGCTTCGAGTACATCACCATCCACATCGACACCGCATTCAAGAACGAAGAGCGCCGGGGACGCGGGGATCGCAGCGTGATTGCCGCTTTCGGCCACGACTTCCGCCCCACCGGCATCGTCTACCTCGACCGGCTCCTCGCCTCCGCCAACTGGCGCGCTGAGGACTTCGACACTCAACTTATCAACCTGATGCAGACCTACCGCTCGCGCGGCTATCGCGTGCATCTCCTCACCGACGAGGTCGAGATCGGCGGCAAAGAGGGTGCGTACCGCCGCCACCTCATCGACATCATCCAGTCAGCGGGCCTGCGCATCCCGAACATCGTCCAGATCAACCGCGGCGGCGTCCGCAAGGCGGTGCGCCTCCGTGTCTCCGCGAACTATTGGCTCGAAGGCCTCGTCCGTCTCTGCGAAGACGCGGGCCACCTCCCCTGGCTCATTGAGGAAATGACAGGGATCGGCTACTCACGCTTCGACGACTGCGCCGATGCGTGCGCGGATGTCTGGCGCAATGAGGGCTGGCGCGGCCGTCCGGCGGGATCCTCCTCCTCCGATCCGCAGCCGCCCGTGCCCGTGCAGCCCGGCGACGATGTCATCAAGAGCCGCATCATCCAAGAGATGCTTGACACCGAATACCTCATGAAAAATGGTCGCCGTCCGCAAATGGCGGAACTCTACGACGACTATCAACCCGCAGATCACCCGGAAGATTACCCACGATGAAATCTGCCCAACGTCGTGCTGCAATAAATGCCTGCAGTAAACGTTACCAAGCCCAACGGCGCGCTCTCATCAGGCAATTTAAGAAAAATCCGTGCGTAGATTGTGGGAAGGAATACCCATATTACGTTATGGACTTCGATCATGTCCGCGGCATCAAAAAATTCAATCTTGCTAATGGGGCAATGTGGAGCATAGCCACACTTCTAGCTGAAATCGAAAAGTGTGATTTAGTTTGCTCGAATTGCCATCGTATTCGTACCCACTTAAAAAGGCGTGGCAAATCTTGAACGTCGTTACTTTTGACCTCGAAACCCGCGAACTCGCTCAGGACCTCGAACAAGGCTGGCGCGCCCTCCTCGAAGGGAAAGGCGGGATCTCCGCGCTCATCGGGTGGTCCTCACAGGACGGCCGCCCCTACATCTTCGATGACGACACCCTCGAAGGGGCTGTCTCGATGCTGGAGGAGGCCGATCTCGTTCTCTCCTTCAACGGCGTCAACTTCGACGTGCCGGTGGTCGAGGGGCTGCACGGGCGTAAACTCACCGTCAAGGCCCACTTGGACCTCCACCAACTCATCCGCGAGGCCCTCGAAGGGCGCGTCGGCCCCAAGCGGGGCTACTCCCTCGGGGAATGTGCTCAAAGAACCCTCGGTAAAGGCAAGAGCGGCATAGGTTCCGACGTTCCCACGATGATCGATCATGGTCAGTGGGGCAGAATCTTCAACTATTGCCTCGATGATGTACTCTTGACACGCGAACTCTTCCAATTCACTCAGCAACACGGCGGCATCGTCGGCGTGAACGGCGAAATCCTCCCACTCAGCTTCCCTGATTGGTTCGCCAAGGTGCAAATCTGATGGCTCTCCAGCAGACCGGCCAATCCTACTTCCTCCGCGTCGAATCCGGCCCGCAGTTCCGCGAGCAGCTTCTCAACCTCGTGCGCGCTCGCAAGGGTGCATCCGAGCGATATGCGGAGCGATTCAAGCGGCAACTGCCCGGCTGGTACGACTTGTGGCGCGGTCTCACCACCGGCAACTACACGCCCACGAAAAACAACGTGTGGCTGCCCCTCATCTTCTCGACCATCCAATCGGATGTCGCGCGTAAGTACGCCACCGCCTTCGCGGGCTGGCCCATCGTCAGTTTTCACGGCTTCGGCCCGGACGACGAGCCCGAAGCACGCAGGCAAGAAGGTCTCGTCAACGCCCAGCTTCTCGACTCCGACATTCTCCAGAAAGAGATCCGCACCTTCCTTTGCGCTAACCTCTACGGGACGGCCATCAGCCAAGTAATGTGGCACAAGCGGTCCGAGGTGGTGACAGCCACCGACTTCAAGAAGCTGCCTCTCGATTCGCAGACAGTGCGTACGCTCATGAAGAAGCGCGTCGTCACCTTCGACGGCCCCAATTACAAGCCCGTCGATCTCCTCGACTTCTTCCCGCAACCCTTGTACATCGACATCAACGGCAACCAGGGTATGCAGTGGTGTCTCGTGCGCTACTACCTCGACTACGACGAATGCCGCTTCCTCGCCTCTGATGAAGGCGGCAATGTTTTCAGTCGCGAAGAAGTCGAGCGCATGCGTACAGACGGCGGTCCCATCTCCACCGGCGCGGACCAACTCATCCGGCGCTTCGACACGCGCCTCGGCGTCAGCAATGTGCGGTACGACCGCGACCCCTACACCCGACCCGTGGAAATCATCGAGATGTGGGGCACGATCCCGAGCGAGTTCGCCGGGCACTTCGGCGGAGCCACGAACGTCGTCATCAGCATCGCGAACGACAACTATGTGATGCGCGCCGTGGACAACCCCTTCGAGCACCGGCAGAAGCCCTTCATCAAGTACTCGCCGACCCCGGATCCACACTACTTCTACGCCCCCGGCAAGGCCGAGATCGCGTACCAGTTGCAGATCATCGCGAACCGCTTCATCAACCACCAACTCGACGCCGCGGACTACCTCACGCACCCGGTCATGATCTACAACCCGAACATGGGCGTGAACCCGCGCAATATGTGGGTGGGTCCTGGCCGCTTGCTGCGCGTCGAAGCGCCTCCCGGTTCCGACCTCGACTCCGCAATCCGTCCGCTCCAGCAGGACTTCCGCACCCTCGCCGTCGGCGACCAGATGACGCGCATGGCGTGGAACTTCATGCAGATGGGCACCGGCGTGATGGAAGACACCGTCATGGGTATGGGTGGTGGGGGATCTGACCGCCAGACCGCCCGCGAGGTCATGATTCGGCGCGAAGCCTCGGGCACGCGTCTCATGCTCGAAAGCGTCCTCTACGACACCTACTACCTTGAGCAACTGGCGAATATGTACACCTCGATGAACCACCAGTGGCTCTCGCTCCCGCGCACTGTCACCATTCTCGGCGACTCCGCGATCATCGATCCGGTCACGCAGGAGCCGATCAAGGACTCGCGCATGGAGATCGACGCCTCCGTGCTGAATAAGCAGTACGTCGCGCGCGCCGTCGGCTCGACCATGTCGATCTCTCGCGAGGCCGACAAGGCCAACCTCCTGACGATGTTCCAGGTACTCGCGGGTGCGCAGCCCTATCTCGCCGGTGCGTTTAACATGACGAACTTCCTGCGGCACATGCTGCGGACGTTCGGCTTCCGCAACGTCAACGAGATCATCCAGAAACAGCCCCAAATGCAGCAAATGCTGGGGCAGCAGGGCATGACCGCACAACAGATGCCCGGCGATGCACAAGGTCTACTCCCCCTGATGGGCGGCGGGATGCCCTCCGGCCCAGCCTCGGGGACGATGATCGGCTAGAAAGGATTGGCACGGAATATGCAAGGAACTAGGGCCGTAACTCAATGACGCCCAATCACTCGCTCCTTCCATTTGAGCCCGATGTCGAATTGGCCGTCAAGGCGGAGATCGCTGGGTACCTTCGCATTTGGACAAGCCACCCCGCGTGGGAAAAGTTTTACCAACCCCAATTTGAAGATGCCAAGCACGCAGCGACCGCTATGTTGGTCAATCCGGCTCCGACCAGATCGACTCTGTACACGGACGAGTATTTGCGCGCTCGCATCAACATCCTTGAAGAATTGCTAACGATGGGAGCCCGCTACATAGATGACTATGAGCGCCAGCGTGAGCAACAGGAGGAGGACAACCGAGCCGCGGTTGACCTCCGAGATCGCACCGACATGGGCCATTACGGCCCACTGTCCTGACGAGAGCCGACCTCTCGAAAGGTAAGATAAATGGAACCGTCTCCGCTGGAAGCTGCCGCGACCAAAAATCGCAGCCAAGTGCAGCAAAACTTGGTCGCTGAAATCACTCAGCAATTCAATGAACTCGCCGCCATAGGGCAGATGGGTGCCGGTGTGCAGCCTCTCCCCGTGCCCGGCCAACCGGTGCCGCCTCAAGCGCCACCGCCCCCGACTCAGCAGGCCGTAACTCCTCCGGCCACGCCGCCGGTGCCGCAAGCACCGCCGGTATCGCAGGAGCCCGTGAATCAACCTCCGAGCCTGATTCACGGCAAGTATCGAGACATGTCCGCTGCGGACCAGGGCTACTCAAATCTTTTGCAGTATGCCTCTGCCGCGATGGATCGTGTCAGCGCCCTTGAGGCCGAGCTAACTCGCCTCCAGACTGTGGCCGCCCCGCAGCCGTGGAGTCCGACGCCACCTCTTGTGCCGGGAAACTCGCCCGGAGCCGCACCTCGGGTCAACCCCGCAGAGCGGTATCCCCTGCCGTCCGTTGACTGGACGCAGAATGGGACGGTGAAACAAGTCGCAAGTTCGATGGGTCTCGAAGACTCCGCACCTCTCGCTCAGTTCGCGCGCGAAATCGCTGAACAATCGGCTGCCGCCGCCCGGCAAGCCGCTGCCGCAGAATACGCGCCGATCAGAGCACAGCAAGAGGCCGAACTGGCTATGCGCCGGGATGCGCCCGAAGCGTTCAACTACGCCGGTGAGATGCAGGTGTTTCTCCAGAGCACGCCTAGCGTTGCCCAGGAGTTCACGAATCTCATGCAGGGAGGTAATTACCTCTCGGCGTTGAAGTACGCATGGGCTGAATTCCGCGCGCAGGCTCAGGTCGCCGCGCATCAGAACTTGCAGACACAAGCCGCCGACGCGACTGTGCAGCGTAATGCCGCGATGGCACACGCTGGAATGTCGCCGTCTCAACCCGGAACACCAGTACAAGCAGCCGACCCGAGCGTAGCCGGAGTAGATCCGGCTGTGGTCGCGGAACTCGCTCGCCGCAAACTTGGCGGCGATTACCAAGCGGGGCAGGCATTCACGCATGCCACGATTGGCGAGTTGCTCAAGAAAGATCCGCTTTACGAAGCGACTTTCGGTCCTCGGCGCTAACAAGAGGAACAAATGTCTACGAACGTTGGAAACGTTGGCACATACCTGTATGGCGGGTATGACCACACCAGCGTAGTCAAAGAGGATCTCGCAAGCTGGATCGCAATGATCTCGCCTGACGACACGCCTCTGCTCGACACGCTGTCCAGAACCAGAGCCACTGGCGTGCTGCATGAGTGGAATCTCGACACTCTCGCGGCCGTCGCAACTCGTGGCGTGGGGGAAGGTCTCGACTGGGAAGCGCCCACCGATTCCGCTCCGTCGCGTCCGAACAACCAATGCGAAATCTTCTTGCAGAACGTTGCAGTGACCGAAACCATGCGCGCCGTGGCCACCACAGGCTTTGCGGATGCGTATGCGTATCAGGTCCAGAAGAAGACGAAGCAGATGAAGCGCAACATCGAGAGCGCGCTGATGAACGACGGTACGCCCACCACGGGTACGTCGGCCACGTCCGGTGGACGTGTGATGAAGTCCCTTGAGGAACTCATCACCACGAACCGGTTCGTGTCCACGAACTACTCGGGGACCACGACCGTCGGCACGACTGGGAATGCTGGCGTTCTTGCCGAAAAGGACATGAACGACATGCTCCAGCAGATTTATCTGGCTGGTGGCAGCACGAACCTGATCGTGGCGAACGCGCCGTACAAGCGGCAGATCAGCAACTTCTCGGCGAACAGCAAGAACACCCGCTACATCAACGCGGATGAGAAGAAGCTGGTTGTGCCCGTGAACGTCTACGACTCGGAATTCGGAGCCATCCCGATTCAGTTGAATCGGTGGTCGCCGAAGTCCACCAACACTGCTACTGCGACTGCCGGTACCGCGACTGCGGCTGGCATCAACGACATCACCGGTCGTATCTGGTTGCTCGAAAAGGAGCAAGTCAGAACGGCGTGGTTGCGCGACATCCAGCACAACCTGATGGGTCGGCGTGGCGACAGTGTCGTGGGACAAGTCGTGGCAGAACTGACTCTCGAAGTCGGTGCCGAAGCCTCCTGCGGTGTCCTCACCGGAGTGAATAACTTCGTGCCGAGCGTGTCCTCGTAACGACACAACCCTGGAGTGGGGAGCTTCGGCTCCCCTCTCCTCCCTCTTTCAAAGGATCGTCCACATGCCGAAACGAGTGTTCAAACCCGAGGCGCGCGCCGAGATCAAGCGCGTCCGCTCCGGCAACGATGCTTCCCTCAAATCAGGGAAGAAGTCTCCCGGTTCCTATGATGCCGCACTCGCGGCTGCTGGCGGCACCCTCCCCGCGTCGATGTTCAAACGCGCGCGACAGGGCAAACTGACCAAGCGAGGATAACAATGCGCTACGCCTATCCGGGTCGGGCTATCCCGATCCAGCCCTTCCTCACTCCCACCGACCACAAGTTCCTGCCGGATTCGGCGGCCCAGCCCAAGCAGGGGCAGAGCCAAGAAGCCGCGAATGGCACGGGACAACCGAGTGTGTCGGCGTCCGGCAATATTCCGGGGCTGCATCCGCGCGGCTCGAATACTCCGCCTGCGCCCAACGGAGCCAATCCCTTCCCGAGTTAGGAGCCCAGCATGGCTTTCCGATTCAGCGCCGTCGAGAAGGACATCATGCACGACATCTTCGATCCCGAGCGCATGCGCGAAACTGTGCCTGGGATCGCCGACGTGCAGGACGGCGCGGCCCTCATGCGCGCGATGTACGAGGAAACCAACGCTCTCAGCCAATTCCATCGCAAGACCGGCTTCTCGCAACTTGGGCACTTTCAGCACATCGCGAATATCGATACCAATATCCAGGTCGCGCTTGATGAGCTTCACGCCGTCATGTGCGACTGTGGAGCCGAGAGTGTGTTCGGCGCGCGCGGACACAAAGCATTTCTGATGGAGTGGCTTGAAAGCCCCGAAGGACAGCCGTACAACGTACGGGGAAAGGTTGTGGTCTAAGTGTCGCAGTTCTCCGCTGCCGAAAAGAAAGATGAACTCATTGTCGTGTCGAGCATGCGCTCGAAATCCGCGATCCGCTACTACCGCCTCGAAGCGCCCCTCCGGGCGCTGGAGTCGGAGAAGCTGGCCCACACTCTCCTTGATGACGGTGGCACCAACCGCGAACGTCTGATGGACGCGATGTTCTCCTCGAACATCATCGTGCGGTGGCGGCCCATGGGTCGCGAGGACTACGAGGGTTTGGCGCACGTCATGGATCTCGAACCCAAGCTGCACGAGGGGAAGATGATCTTCCCGCCGCTTGTGGTCGTGGACTCGGACGATGCCATTGACTACGTCCACCCCACCAACTACGTTTACAACCTCCTCGGCATCCGCAACTGGGACGGCGAACTGCTCAAACCCGGCGACGAGGTGGTGGCGATGGTAAATGGGGAACCGCTCCTCATCGACGGCAAGAAAAAGGTCCTGTGGAGGGACAAAGAATTCCGCGGCCAAGCCGAGGAGTTCTTCGACATCGAGCGCAATCTGCGCAACATCGGCTTCCACTACGACACCTGCCGCAAGGCGGCGGGCGTGACCGTCTCCACTGAACCGCTCGCGGACCACTACCGCGAGCAGCTTTGCAAGTTCTGCGCGGCCCATCCCGAGGACAAGGGCTGCAAGCACCCGGACGTGGACAACGTCTACGTCTACCCGAACAGCGTGATCCCCGAAGATTACCCGACGATCAACCTCGCGCCCCACGAGGGCGTCCGCATTCTGTGGGAAGGTGGAGCATCGCACATCGACTCATGGATGCCCATTCGGCAGCCAGTCCTCGACGTGCTCGCCAACAATCCGCAGGCGAAACTCATCATCTTCGGCTCCTACGCCGACTGGATGCAGACCGACATCAAGCCCGAGCAGCGCGAGATCCACTCATGGATCGACTACTCCGCGTACCTTCTGAAACACGCGACGCTCGACGCCGACATCAACCTTTGCCCGCTCGTGGATCAGAAGTTCACGCGCTGCAAATCCGCCATCCGATGGTACGAAGGCAGCCTCGGACCACGCCCGGCAGCCACCATCGCGGCGAACGTCGGTCCCTACAAGGAAATTCAGGACGGCGTCACCGGCCTGCTCTACGATACTCCGCAGGACTTTGCGGAGAGCCTGCACCTCCTCATCAACGACGCCGACCTACGCAAGCGTCTCGGCGCGGCCGCCAAGGAATGGGTCATCGCGAACCGTTCGGCGCGCGTCACTGCGTCCGGCCTCGCCGACTTTTACAAGCAACTGCTGTCCAAACAGAGACAGAAGGCACTGATGCCATGAGCATGTCTCTCGCCCTTGCCGACACCTACATCGCAACCGCGATGGGTGGCCGGAACGACACCAACATGAAAGCCCGCGCGCGCGAAGCCCTGGCTGCCTCGATGGAGCACTTCCAACTCAAGAACGACTGGCAGTTCCTCATCGTCGATACCTCCCAGTCCTTCTCCGTTGCCTCCTGCACCATCGCCGCCAACGGCACCGATGTCACTGCCTCCGCCAGCGCGCTCAAGAATGTCCTCAAGGGCATGACCGTCACCGGGACGGGCGTAGTGGCGAACACCACGGTAGCATCCGTAGTGAGTGCCGGAGCAATCACGTTGAGCGCAGCCGCCACTCCTGGTACGGTCACGCTGACCTTCGGCGGCACCATCCCGATCTATGAGGCAGTCGATCAGTACACTCTGCCCGATACCTTCTGGAAGCCGCTGAGTTGCCGCCTTCTGACCAACGTGAAAAACCGGCTTCCCTACATCACGCAGCGCGACATCGACGCCATCATCGACGACCAGACCACGGAAGGACAGGTCGTCGCCTACACCATTTATAACGGCGCGTCCTTCGACGCCTCGGGCACGCAGCAGACGAAGATCCGCTTCTTTCGTATGCCCTCCGGCAACGACACCGCTTTGCTGCGCTACTACCGCCCCTTTAACATCACCGCAGATCCCGTCGATATCCCCGACGAGTACCTGTATACGCTCCTCAACTATGCCTCCATGCGCCTCATCGCAAAGTATAACTCGAACGATGAACGCTTCCCGCAACTCAAGTTCGAGGCCGAGAGCGATCTCATGGCGGCCATCGCGAAGGATCGAAACGAGGGTGGAGAGGATGAGATGGAGCGGATGAAGACGCCGGGCGAACTCAGCTATGCGTACGGCGATCCCTTCTTCCCACGCGGGGACTACGGAGCAGGCCGTGCCGATGGAGTCTGGTAATGGCCTCTCGCGTCATCAAGGAACCGCTTAACGGCGGGATCAATCAGGTCAAGCACCCGCTCCTGTTGCGGGCGGGTGAACTCCAACGCGCGACGAACTGCATCCTCCGGCCCGGAGACACGGCGCTCCACAAAGCGCCCGGCCGCACATCCTACGGCACCGTTCGTAGCGTTTCCGTTGACTCCACTACTCACGCCAATCTCACCCTGACTTCCGACTCAGCGGCTTTTGGCACCGATCTCTCCGCGGTTACCTTCAATGCCAACGACAACGTGCTCACGCGCGCTGCTGGCTGGGGCGCTGCGGAGGTTGGACAAAGCATTTGGGGTACGGGGATCCCAACGGGCGCGGTTATCGTGCGCCTCGGTGTCGATGGCTCGACGACCAAGATCGAGATTTCCTCGAACACGACAGCCGCGAATACAGGCGGAGGCGGCGGACAAACCGTCACCTTTTCCGACTATTATGTAGGCACCTGGATCACTGGCAACGGCATCTCACTCTACACCGCCATTGCCTCCATTCAAAGCGCAAGCTCGCTCACGCTATCGGCCGCCGCCACTACCGGCAGCGTCAAAACTAACCGCACATTCAGCGAGAAGATCGTCGGCCTGCGCGTCCTCACCTTCAACCATGGCTACACCGATCTCATGATCGCAAAGTGCCAGGACAAGCTCTACCGCAGCAACTTTACCAGCGTCGCCGGTGGAGCCAGCTTCACAGAACTCGCGTCGGGCCTCTCGAATAACGCACTCTCCATTCTCGACAGCATTCACTTCGACGAGAACAGATACACTCTCCTCACCGGCTACGACATCCCGCGCATCTTGTTTTACACCGATGACGGCACCTCGAAAACCGTCCAACTTCGCACCCTCGGTATGTTCCCGGTTCCCGAAGCCGCCTTCATCGGACCTATTCGCGTCGATGGAACATGGTCGAACCTCACCGATTTAGGCGACGGCTTCTACTACTTCCTCGTCACCGAGGTCGCGAAGTTCAATGACGGCAGTGAGGTCGAAGGCACCTACACCGGCGATCCGCAAATCGCGAAGATCACCAACCACGAAACGGACGCCATCCAAATCACCTACTTCGGGACGGGCGGCCGCCCTGTCAACGACGGAAACTACGGCAAGAACCGCGCCACGCACTGGCGTTTGTATATGTCCACGAAGCAATCCGAAGAGTTGCCGGTTCCCGATCTCGCCGATTTCGTGCGTATCGGCAGTGACATCCCGATCAGCTTCACCGCCCCCGATACTTACACAACGGACGCTGTAACACTTAAGGACGCAAATCCTTTCGTCGCTGGTTTCGCATCCGTGCTCGCTACCGATGGTAGTTACGCCGCACTCTTTCCTTCGAGTAGTGTCAACGCACTCGCACAAAGTCCGTATGTTGTGCAGAGCGTGACTTGCACCATTTCAGGCAACACGCTTACCGCAACGACCGGCGACTTCACCAATGTGAAAGTCGGCATGTACATCCAGAACGGAAGCAACTACATTCCCTTCGGAGCGTACGTCAAGAGCAAAACGTCTTCCACCGTCCTCATCATGTCGGAGACGGCAACAACTACAATCACCGGCGAGACTGTGTGGTTCGGGAACGACAACACATTCAACGGCGCATACTCGCTATGCCCAGTCAATCCTGATGGTGGCGGCACCAATCATCGAAGCGGCATCTTTCGGAACTTCGGCATCAAGAACATCGGCTCCTTCTCCAGCGCCACCATCACCGGCATCGAAGTCCATGTTAAGGGCGCATTCAATGAGGCGGGCAGCACCGACACCGGCTTCGTTGTCGAGGTCAGCCGCGACTCCACGACGTTCAGCAACACGAACACAGTGGTCGCTTTCAAGAAGCATAACATCGGCGAATTCAGCCCCTCACTCGAAAAGGTGGGCGGCGAGTTTGATCTGTGGGGCGTCAGTGGGTGGGACCCCAACGACTTCATCGATGGTGCAACCAAGTTCGGCGTGCGTCTCCGCAAGATTTATGGAGGCGACGGTGAGAAGTGGACGCACCTCATCGACGGCGTGAAGGTCATCATCCACGCGGGCGGCCACAGTATCAACCTCGAAGGCGACAATTTCCGTACCATCACCACAAGCGACCAGCTTGGTGTGACATTCAGCACCGGAGCCAACGGGCCTCCGCCCACTGCTTCTACCGGCGATCTCTTCGAGGGCATGCTGATCCTCAACGACAAGGAGAACGAGAACATCATCGTCGGTTCCCTGCCGGGTGAGTACGAGGCTTTCCCCGACGCTTACCACATTCCTATCGGCTCAAAGGATCGCGACACAATCACGCTACTGCGGCGTCTCAACAACATGCTCATCGTCGGCTGCAAGAGCAGCGTCAAGCGCCTCAATTATTTCCCGCGCGAGACCGATGCCGAGTTCTCGAAGGGCCGGTGCTACGAAGACCTCACCCTCGACCATGGCATCGTCGGTCCGCGGGCTGCGAAGATTATCGATCTCCCCGATAGGGGTGCCGTCCTGGCCTACCTCGCGCATAATGGGCTGCACTTCACGGACGGCACCATCACGCACTTCTTGAACGACGACATCGACTGGGAGAACCTGATCGAGCCTGCATACATCGATCAGAGCATCCTCGAAGTTTATCCGCGACTCAATCTTCTGGCGCTGTACTATGTGCCCGCGGGCGTCAGTCAGACCCGCATCATCAGCGTCATGTACTTCTCGTATCACCCCATTCATGTGAAGGAAGGCACAAAGCTCCCGGCCGTCGGCCCCACCTCGGTTGAGGTCGGCTCTACGGTGCGTACCCTACTCACCGGCAAGAACTACCTTCTCACCGGCCACAACCTCGACGGCAAGGTCTACCTCGAAGACAGCGGCGATGTGGATGCCAGCGGCTACACACTCATCGAGCCCAGCATCCGCACGCGACAATTCTTCTCCGCCGATCTCGGCCGCACGGGGCGTGTCAGCCGCCTCTTTGTCTTCGCGGACCCGCAAGGTACGTCTACGACGGGTGGATTTACTTGTATGCTCACTCGTCAAAACCAGGGCGAAGCGGCGACTAATGTCGAAAGCGTTCTCGACCGTACCACCGAAATCGGCGGCATCATTGAGTTGTGGGCCGACAATGCGGGGGAGACTTTCTACCTCACGCTCGATAAGAGCGAATCGGCATCGCAAACCTCGGCGCTCGATATTCATTTCGTCGGCCTTGAATGGACCGCTTCTTATAATGATCTGAACTGATGAAGAAACCGTTTCGTCTCCACCCACGCAGCAACATGCTGAGCCTGGATCATCGGCTGTTCCGCGAGATCGATCTCAATTTCGCGGAACTCAATGCCGCCATCAACCTGCTCAGTAAAGGCGCGACCCCTGACCAGGGGCAGATCATTCATGAACGAGATCCCGGCATCGACGACCACGGAAACCTCAAGGGCCTCGTCCCCATCTTGAATCCTGATCTCACCATCGGGGACATGAACGATGACCACTCGATGTACGCGCTGCTGTTCGGCCGTCCCGGTGGGCAAGAACTCTACGGTTCGCGGCCGGGCACAACGACAAGTTGGACACCGGCTGGAACACACACACTCGCCGCACAGAGCACGAGCGGTGGTGGTTCCGGCGATCATACGACCGACGCGACGAAGTGGTCGGGCATCCCGACGGATGCGAACGCGCCCGTCGCTACCGGCATTATCCTCGTTCTCTCCACTCACAGTGATGCGTCCCTCGCTGCCGGTGAGACCAACTACCATACCACCTTCACGGATAGCTCCGGCAATACCTGGACGAAACTCAAGGAGTATAGTTACAAGCACGTCACGCAGACTGAAACGGTGTCGATGTGGTTCACGCTTGTCACGACCGCCATGACGGCGACGACGACGACGATGGAAGCTATCTTCTCCACCGCCGACCACGCCACTGTCTCACTCGAATCGTACATGTTCACGATGGCCGCGGGCCTCACCGTGAGTATCATCGAGTACGGCACCGACGGCCACGACTTCACGGCCATCGGCGGCGTGACCTGCCCAGCGATGACGCTCACCGCCGTCAGCGGCGAGACTCTCTTCATTCGCGGCATCTCCGACAAACCGGGTAGCGGTGCGGATGCCTACAAGTTCTCGCCGACGGCTGGCTTCACCCCTTTCACCAACGATCACACGGCCTCAATGAACGGCGGCCTTGCGCCCGGCACTGGCTTCGCCTTCGGACAAAACGCGCGCGGCGAGTTCATCATCATCTCCGGCACTGGACCGACGAGCGCCCCCGTCTACTCCGACAACGACGACCACCACGAAGCAGGTGTGTTCGTTGCGCTGCAAATCAGTGGTTCCGCGGTCGGCTCGCTCACCCTCGGCGCGGCCAACCTTTCGGACGCCGGGAAGATTTTCTTGGAGAACCGCGACATCCGTTTCGCTGCGGGTCTCGCCAGTGGAAAATTCAAGTTCGATCCCCTCGGGTCGGGCGGGTTCGTTGGCATCCTCGACTTCGATGGCATCACCGTCGCCGACCGCACCTACACATTTCAGAATGCCTCCGGCACACTCGCGTTCCTCTCTGACATCACGGCGCTGGGCTCCATCTACCTCAAGCTCGACGGGTCGAACGATCCGATGACTGGCGACCTCAACTTTGGCGACAACATCGCCACGGTGTGGGGCACAGGCAATGACGCGAAACTTCTCTACGACGGCACCAATCTTTTACTCGATACTGCCGTAGTCGGCGTCGGCGCGTTCAAAATTCTTAACACCGTGCATGCCAGCGGAAACTACGCCGCGCGGCAGAACATTCTGAATATCGGCCACGCCGTGCTCCAGGGTGGCACCACCAACACGACCGCGGCCACCATCGCTCTCGGCACTATCCTTGCCACCGACGCGGGGCTTTCAGCAACACAGTTCGGCATGGCGCAAGGGCTGGACCTCACGGTCACGAATACAAATGCGACGAAGGCCGGATTGCCGAAGGGCTCGGTCGCCCCGTACAGCCTTGCGCTCGCCTTTAACGCTGACACCGCTGTGATTGGAGCAGTGGATGCGGCTGCGCTGAAAATCAACACAACGTTCACGACTGCATCAAGCGCGCTGCAAACAAATGTGCTGGCCATCATCAGCGGCAATTCAACATCCATTGCCGCTCTTACGGGCGTGCAGGGCTGTCAGTTCAAGGCCACCAATACCACGACCGCAGGCGGCGATGCGCGAGGATTTACCGGGTACGGTGATCTAAGCAATGCCAGCGCCACGGGTAACGGCGTCGGCGTGTACGGCTTCGGTTCTAACTCCGGCAACGGAGCCAACGCGCTCTCTGTCTCCTTCTTCTGCAACACTGTCGGTCCCGGCGACTCGCGCCAGCACTACGACATCATCGGCACCAAGCACGCTATTCACGGTGCGGTCTATATCACTACCGCTACGGGAAACCTCAAGACCTCCAATCCTGCTACACATCTCACGCCGCCCACCGGAAGCAGTATTCCTACCTCCGACCTGTTCGTGGGCGCTCACGCGGAGATCGACGACACGCTCTGGCTCGACAAAGTGGGCGATGCCCTCGTGTTCGCCAGCGGCGGAAATATCGTGCTCAGTACGACGACGGGCACGAAGATCGGCACCGGCGCGACACAACTTCTCGGATTCTGGAACGCTACTCCCGTTGCGCAGGACACCGGTTGGTCTGTCTCGAACGTGACAACGGACCGCAGCTTCGACGCCAATGCCACCAGCATCGACGAACTTGCCGATGTCCTCGGCACCCTCATCACGAAACTTCTAGCCTATGGGATCATCGGCGCGTAATGGCGACTTCAACACACGGCTCGCGGGCCTCCACCTTCAAGTTCAACGAAACAACGGCCGCTCCTGCTGTCACCGACGATGGTGCCGCAGGCTACTCCATCGGTAGCGTGTGGTACGACACCACCGCCGACAAAGCCTACATCTGCCTCGACACTACCAACGGTGCGGCAGTGTGGAAGGAGATCACGCCCGGAGCAGGAGCGAATTACCGCACGCTGGTCGAGCTAGGTTCAGACGTGGCCTCTGCGGCTTCGACCGCCTACCAAGACATCACCGGCCTTTCCTTCGCTGTATCGAGTGGTGTGAATTACCGCTTCGAGGGTATCCTGCTCTACACCACCTCGGCATCGAGTATCGGCTTGCAGGTCGGCTTAACCTCGCCCGCAGTCACTCACCTTGCGTTTCGCTGGGGCTCCTTCACCGGGAAAGCCACGAATGCCGAACGTTTCGCAGATGCCAATGATGACGCAGGAGCAACTACGACATTAGGTTCGATCAATACAACGACCGGCAACATCGCAACCTTCTCTGGCGTCATTCGCCCGTCTGCCAGCGGCACAGTGCAAATGCGCTTCGCCCCCGAGACCGCGACAGCCAGCGGCATCGTCATCGAAACGGGCAGTACATTGGAGTGGTGGTAAGATGATCTACCGCGCCGAACATCAGCCCGGTCTCATGCGCATGCCCGCTATGCTCTACGGCCGCGTCCTTGTCCTCGGGCTGGGCAAAGGGTACGGTATCAGCCGCCTCCTCCGCTCTCCGGCCATCGGCTGCCTCGTGGCAGTGGACAATGACCCCGAGGTCATCGCTGCATTCGCGATTCGCGATTCGCGAATCCAGGTGGTTGAGGCAGACGCCGCCGACTACTACAGCGACAACAAGGACTTCTTCGACTTCATCTGCCAGGATCTCCCGCAACCGTTGCCGGGCGGCCAGTGGCTCAAGAACCCCACAGGGAGTAGCACATGGGTATCCGTATAATCGACGACACCACCGGCCTCGACATTCCGGTAGCCGACGCTACCAACTTCTCCGCCACCATGACCATCAACGTTCCCGGCGTGGGAGAGGTGTTCAGCCGGAACCTCGGACCTTTCTTCATCTCCAAAAACGGCACGGACGACCTGTTCGATAACCCACAGTGGCAGCAAATCTACGCCCTCTTCCAGAAGATGATGCCCGCTGTCACCGGTGCCTGGGATGCGATGGTTGCTGATATCGAGCGAATTATCGTGACTGACGCCAAATCGGCCACAGTCGATCTTAGCTCGGGAAGCAAAACCTCGTAACTTCAATATAATGATAAACCCCTACTTCGGCGGCTTACCGCAAGGATCCACGTCAATGAACCCCCTCTTCTTTGGGGGCGGCCTCGCCTCCATGCTTCTCGGCGGTCTCCTCGGCAGCAAGGAGCGGCCGATGCTTGATCCCCGAATGCTCGACCAGTTGTTCGGGGCGCGCGCGCTCTCGAACAAGAGCAACATGCTCTACAACCTTCTCGTCAACAGCCCGGCCTACTCCCAACAAATGAACAGCGCGGCTATGCAGGGCAACCAGCTTCGCAACAACATGATGGCGAACCTCGCAAAGTCTGGCCTCGCGGGCAGCCCTGTGGGCAGCTTCGCGCAGGCCGCGGGCCGCGGGTACGGCGCTTCGCTCCAGCGTGGAGCGAAGGGCAACCTCTTCCTCCAGGCGCTCCAGCAAGCCGCGAACATGAACCAGAGCCAGCAGGATGCATACGTCCAGAGCTTTCTCGGACGGCAGAGCAAGCCCACCTTCGGCCAGCAACTCGGCGGATCCCTCTTGGGCGGCGGCTCCTCGATGCTCGCCTCTCTCTTCAATCCCGGCAGATAAGGAGTCACGATGCTGCCCCTCCTCGTTCAACCTCAGCAAGAAGACAACGGCGCGCCGAACCTCGACCTCGATACGAGTTTCATCGACTCGATCTTCGCGGGCGCGAATCAAGAGGCGTCGCCGTTCGCTGGGCTGCTCGCCACACTGCAACAGGGTTTGACGGACATCCAGAATCGGCCCGGCCCGGAGATGCAACAAGTCCCGCAGGGCGTGAACCCGTTCGTTACGCTCCTCGCTACCGCGGGCTCACAGCTTGCGGAGCAGCTTGGTGCGCAGGGCTCGGCGCAGAATGTCGCGGATCAACTCCAGGGCATCGAGAAATACCGGCGCGGGATTCAGCAACAGAACGTCGCCACCGCCGAGGAAGACCGGCGCGCGCGAATGAAAGACATGCTCGAACAGCAGGGCCGCATCATCGACGTGCAACTCGAAGAGGCAAAACGTTTCGGCACTATCGCCGACCAGCGTCGGGAGATGGCTGCGAAGTATGCCATCGACTCGAAGCTCCATGCGATGCAGCGCGAAGATGAGGAAGCCTCGAAAGAGAAGGATCGCAAGGCCCAGGTCGAGGTGGCGCACATCTACGCCAACAGCCGCTCGTCCAATGCATTCACGCAGGACAAAGCGGTGACGACGGCCATCGCTAACCTCAATCGGGATCTCGACAGCATTCTCAACAAGCCCACGTCGTACATGCCGAAGGTTACGCAGCCGAGTTTGTTCGACATGCGGTTCAAGGGCGCGAAGCCGACGACACAGAATATACTGGCACCCGAAGCGATTCGTTCGATTCAGGACCACGCCATCTCCGTCGCCCGTAGCGACCCGCACATGGAAGTGAAGATCGCCGCGCTCAGCCGCATTCTCGACACAATGCCGAAGGATGCGCAAGGGAACGTGGACATCAACTCGCCCGAGTTCGGCGCGTTCAAAACGCAGGTACGCCAAATTTTCCCGAACGTCGCCGACCAGGAAGCCGTCTCTCAAGCCCTCGGGTTCTAACCCATGTCGAACATCTTCGCGCTGCCCGACAGCGAGTCCGCGGCTACGCCTGTTCCACAGCCCGTGGGACAGCCGCAAACCCGGAACATCTTCGCACCGACTCCCGAGGAACAGGTAACGGAGCCCGGCCAGCCGCTCGAAGAGCCGAAGCCCGGCCTCCTCTCCGAACTCGGGAAAGAGATCGGCGGCTATTTCAAGGACACCGCGCACACTCTCAAGAAGCTCCCGCTTGGCGCACCGCTCGAAACCCTGAACCTCTACAAGATCGCACTCAAGACCAAGAACCCGCGTCTCGCCGCGCACGCATACATCGCAGGGTTCCGCGAAGGCGTCGGCGCGCCTATTAGCGAAGCAGAAGCGCGGACACTCGCAGAAGACATGGCGGCGTACAACCACGAACTCGGGAACACCGGCAAGCTCCGACAGTACCTTCGCGAGACATTCGGTGGCGGCAAGACCGCCGAAGAGTCGCGGCAAACTCTGCGCGGCGGGGTGAACCTCGCCATGCTCGGCATCGATGCCGCGACGGGCGGCTCCGCGGGCTACCTCCCGCTCATGAAGGCCATACCCGGCGCGACGCTCAAGAAGCTCGCGGCCATGGAAGCGCATGGCATCGCCTCCCTCGTCTCGTGGAACGTAGCCCAGGCCGCCGTCGAGAAAGAGAACTTGGCGAAGGCCGCGAAGGAAGGCGTTATCGGCGGTGCCCTTGCGCCTGCCCTCGGGCCGGTAGCGAACCTCGGCATGAAGGGTGCGCTGGGCCTCGGCATGCTCGCCACAGATATCGCACGCGTGCCGGTGGGGCTTACTGATCGCGCGCTCCGCCACGTCACCGCATACGAGGCTGCGCGCAACTTCCTCGGACACGGCATGTCCTCTCTTCGTGACTGGGTCGCACGCTCCGGCGAAGGAGCCCTCGAAAGCATGGGACTCCACGGCATAAGTCGTGATCTCGCGGGCGTGCGCTCCGCCGCTTACATGCGGGCTGCGCAGTGGAACGCCACCATCAGCGATGCGCTCGTGCCCTTACGCGGAAAGAAGAACAGCGAGGAACGCCGTCTCTTGGGCGAGATGCTCCACCTCGATGACGACGAAGCCTTCAAGGCCGCGCAGTTCGCTGAGGCCAGCGGCCGCAGCAAGCGCGGTGCGCATGATCTCATGGACAAGCGCGCCGTCATCCAAGGTGTACTGCGCGAGGTCGCGACCGAAGCAGAGAAGCACGGCGTGACACAGATTGACGCGAAGACTGGCGGCCTTCGCTACTTCGTCGCTCGCCAGGACTTCGGCATGCCGCACGTCTTCGTCAATACGGAGCAGTTTATTAAGCCCGGCAAGATCCGCACCGAAGCTATTCGCGTCCTGATGGATGAGCATGGCATGTCGCAGGCGAAGGCGCAGAAGGTGCTCGCCGAGATCCACCAGCAGACCACGGCAGCAGAGGCGAACAACTACCGCGGCATGTCCTACATTAATCTCAAGGGCCGTCGCTACAACTTGCCCGGCTATGAGGCCGATCCGTCGAAGGTCATCCCCGATTACCTCATGAACATGGCGAAGCGCATCGAGAACCACCGCGCCTTCTCCGTCCTCGGACTTCCATCCGTGCAGGGTGGCGCGGGCCTTATGGAACAATTCCCGCGCGCCTACGAACCCTTGAAAGATCTCGCCGATCCCGACCAAGTCAAGCTCGCCAAGAACATCATCTCCGATCAGCTTGGCGCGTTCGACCGCGGCGATCCCGTCTCCCGCTTCTTCACGAAGACCATGCAATCGCAGGCTATCGAGAAGCTCGGCTTCGGGCAGATCAATCAGACCACGCAGTTCATCACCCCGAACATCATGTTTGGCTGGCGTCGCTCCGCCGAGGACTTCATCAGGATGATGGCCGACCCGGAGATGCACGAGCGGCTGGCGCGCAGTGGCGGCTTCTTGGAAACGCTGCTCCGTGCGCACCGGCAGGAAATGTTCGGCGTCAACGATGGCGGCTGGCTCGGCAAGACCGCCGAGGCCCGGCTCCGGCAGAGCGGCTTCACGAAGATGGATCTCGGGGCGCGCATCTACAGCGCGATGCGGGGGTGGACTGAGGCGCACTACCTCGCGGATCAGCTTCGCTTCAACACAGAGAACATGGAGAAGGGGGCGCTCGGCAAACTCACGGAGCAACGCATTGCGAAGATCAAAGACAAGTTCGCGCAGCTTGGTCTCGATGCGGACGAGATCGTGAAGCGCGGCGGCTTTCTCACCGAAGAGGAAGGTCTCAAGGCCGCGCAGACTCTCAGCACCAAGGTCAACTTTTGGGGCGACGCACTCTCTGTGCCTCGTTTCTTCCGCACGCCGTGGGGTCGCATCCTCATGCAGTTCAAATCTTTTGGCTACCAGCAATCGCGACTGATGAAGCAGCACGTCGTCGATCCCGCCCTGCGCGGCGACACCGGCCCGCTCATTCGCGCGCTGATTGCGCAGCAAGCCTCCGGCGAGGTCATCAACGACGTGCGCGCCATCGGCCGTCTAAAGCCGCGAACCGATGCTGGCATCGTGCGACTGCTCAACAACTACGCTGCGGGTTCATCCTTCGGCATCCTCGGCGATATGTTCCGTGCCGCCAGTAAACCGGGAGCAATCGCGGGTTTCGCGCTTGGTCCGCAAGCGAGCGACATCGGGGAAGTCGGGTACGGCCTAATGGGACACCCGAGATTCCTCGCCAAGAAGGCCGTCGCCATCGGCGTGCCGTACATCCCCTGGGTTGGACCGACAATCGCACCGGCTGTCGGCAACGTTCTTTTCCCCCCGGAGCAGCAGTGAGCGTACAAGATTTCATCCTCGCTACCATCGCACCGATCTTCACGGGGTGGAGCAGCTACAACACACGACAGATCGACCAAGTCAAGCGCGACGCGGCGACGGATCGGGCCTCCGTGGCAGCGATCAAGCAGAAGGTCGAGGACACATACGATCTCGTGAAAGAAGTTCGCGAGGATCAGAAACGGAGAAACGGAAATGGGACTACTTAAATCTGTCGGGAAGGTTGCGAAGGGCGCACTCGACATCGTCGCTCCCACCATCGCGAGTGCATTACCCGGCCCGCTGGGGAAGATGGCAAAGGCCGCGGTGACGGCAGCCCTCGGGCTGGACAAGGAAGCGAACGAGGCGGAGATCGAGAAGGCGCTCGCCGTAGCGAATCCCGAGATTCTCGCGAAAGTGAAGCAGGCAGAACTCGACTTCCAGGCGAAGATGAAACAATTGGATGTCGATGTCGAGCGCCTGCTCGCGGAGGATCGTGCCTCAGCACGCGCACGCCACATCGCCATCAAAGACAAGACGCCGCCCGCGCTCGCGTGGACGATAATCGCTGCGTGGCTTGGGATTACCGGCGACCTTCTTTTCTACACTCCCCCGGAAGCAAACAGCCGGTTGCTCGATATCATGTTCGGCATCCTCACCAGCGCCGTCATCGGCGTCATCAACTATTACTTTGGGTCTAGCGCCGGTAGCGCGCGGAAGACCGAACTCATGAATGGAGCAAGCAAGTAAGTGAGCATTCGTCATTACGGAATCTACAACGATCCGACCACGTTCAACTTCGACCAGTTCATTGTGGACAATTGGGAGTCGGGCGTGGTCTCTGTGCCCACAATCCTCGACCGCATCAAGACTCTCAAACCTACCTTCCCGGCCGAGACCTACATCAGTTCCTCGGATAACTACGTCACGAAGAACGACGGGAGCGAGCACCCTGACGAGACTGCATTGAAGGCAATCTGTACCTCGCTTGGTCTCAACATCGAGCAATGCTACCTGCATTGGTCAGAAGACACCGCCGTTGATTGGGGCACTCCTCAAAGCCCGGATATTATTGCCTATCCTGCTGGCTCACGAATCGAGAAGTACCGCGGTGCGCACCAGTCAGGCAACCAGCGCCGTGACTGCATCTCGTTCCTCCCTGCTGTTCATCCAGCACTTGTGGAGCGCGTGCGACAACGCGCCGAAGCTGTGTACAACGGCAAAACGTGGAGCGGGATCTTCCTCGACAACACCGGCGCTGGTTTCTTCAACTTCGGCCTGCGGATTGTTTCTGGTGGAACTGTTCAAGAGACGGGCGCGAAACTCACGTTGCCCAACGGCTACGTCGATCCCGCCTTCCTCACATGGTACTGGGCCAACCAGCGCGCATTTCTTCCTCTGTCCCGTGCAATGCTAAACGCAACTGGGCGAAAGCAAACGATCAACGTCGCGAGTGTCTGGAACGATGACTACTGCAACTATCAACTCACCGACCGCATCTACCAGGAACTCGAAGGCAATCCAATCCGTAGCTCAGTGTGGGGCATGTCAGCGATGAAGCACCGCCACGATCTTTGCTTCGCGGCGAACATTGTGTTGAGCATGGCCCCGCCCATCGAGGCATACCGCGGCGTGCCGCAGATCAGCGAACTCGAAGCCTCCTACAACGGGCTCGCGATGCACCTCTTGCTCTCGCAAGCCACGAGCACGACCTGCAATCAGGACCGTACCAACCCGTGGCGGGCGAATTGGGATCAGATGGAAGTGTCGCCTGCCGAGGCGGTGGTAAAGCAACGACTCGGTACGCCGACAAGCGATCCTTACATTGGCGAGACGGGGACGACTCCGCTCGGCACACCGTACACGTTGTGGGTGCGTGACTACCGCAAAGGAAAGGTGGAAGTTCGCATGCTCAATCCTGGCAACGGACTGACGACCGACACTATTACAAAGGTGTGCGGGCCGCAGCAATTCATCATACTCCCCGACGGCACGTCCGCGCATGTTGCGTCGTACGAGATCAAGAACGGTGGCGCGGTCATCAGTTGGGCGGCCGTGTAATGAACCTCGACCGCCTCAGCGAGAGCGTCAAACTTCATGAGGGCTTCCGCGACAAGCCCTACCTCGACAGCGTCGGCGTGCTTACCATCGGGTACGGCACAAACATCGCCGAGGGCATCTCGAAGGCGGAGGCAGAGTTCCTACTTTACAACCGCCTCTCAAACGCACTCGCTGGCGCGCGCAATCTCTTCCGCAATTTCGAGCGGCTAAGTGATGTGCGGCAGGAAGTGCTCGTGGAGATGTGTTACCAGATCGGTGTCACGCGCCTCGCGGGCTTCAAGAAGATGATCGCTGCCGTCGAAGCGGACGACCCCGACACCACCGCAGTTGAGATGCTCGACGATGTTATTCGCGAGATGCTCGACAGCAAGTGGGCGAAGATTCAGTCGCCGCGACGTGCGCAGGATCTCGCCGAGGAATTTCGGAAGGGATGATGCGCCGACTCTTCCGGTACATCTTCTGTCACCAACGAAAAGGAGCCTCAGAAATGAAGTTCTGGAGATTGATACGGCTCCTCGGCTCAATCGATTCACGGTTGCAATCCGTGGAGGAGACAATAAGAATGGCGGATCTCTCTGCCTTGAAGAGTGTCGTGGCCGATCTCTCGGCTGTGAAGGATGAAGTCGTGGCTGCGTTGCAGTCTGGCGGAATCCCTCAGCCCGAGATTGACGCGATCACTGCGGATGTTCAGTCCAGTGTGGATGCTCTCCGCGCTGCGCTGCCTCAGCCGTAACTGTTTCGGTAGTAATAAAAATAGCCCGGCATCTTTAATTAGGTGCCGGGCTTTCTTTTACTTGAGATCGTTGGGGTGGCCGCGCACCTCGAAGTACCCGTTGCTCCGCATCTTGTGCGGGAGCGTGAACGGCTTCCTTCCTAATGCCCACAGTAGCGGCCCCTCCGAGAGTTGATCCTCGTAGGTCCACCGCGCCTGTTCTGCCAGCCACCGCCACCCAAACTCATCGAGCCATGTGTGCGCGCGATTGTACACAATCACGCCAGTCTCCCAATGCCCGAAGTCGTCAGGGTAGCCCTGCCCGCGGTAGTAGTCCGCCTGCGCGCGCAACGGCTGGCCCTTGTACTTGTCCATCCCACCGGCGACCTGCGCTTCCATGTGCAGCGTCTTCCAACTGGGGTGGCCGAACTGTGCAAGGACGTGCGTGCCCGCGGCCTCGATAAGCCACGAAACGCAATCGGGGCTCATCACGCGCATCGAGCCGTCCATCCACACGACGCGCTCGGCCTTCGTGTAGAGGCCGGGCAGGCACTTCGCGACCTTCGCGGCGAAGCGAGGGTGCATGTGTGGGCGGGGCTCGACGACCACCTTCCAGCCGGGCACGTCGTACTCACGGTCGGAGACAAGAATAAACTCGCAGGGCTCGCGCTGCTCGACGGGGGCCACGAGCCGGTCGTAGTCCCCGTAGATGCTGCTCACCACCGCGTTCATTTGTAGCTCCGCACTGCGTCCGCAAACTTCCCGAACGAGAACCGCGGGGTCCAGTTCAGCTTCGCCCATCCCTCGCCCTCAGCGACGATCTTCGTGGGAACTTCGCCTCGGCGCATGGGCAGATGCTCGACGCCCGCCTTGCTGCCGGTAATGAAAAGGATCAGTTCGGCCACCTCGTTGACAGTCATCGCAACGCCTGTGCCCCCGTCAAAGGTCTCGTTCCCACCAAACTCCATCGCGCGGACCAGAAGGTAGGCGAGGTCATCGACATGCACGAGGTCTACAGTCTGTTCGCCGTCACCCCATATCGGGATCGGCTTCCCATCCCATGCCGCGCGCGCGAAAGTCGGGAGAATCTTCTGCGGGTGGCCGGGGCCGTACTTCTGGCCGGGGCCGTACGCATTGAAGGCACGGACGCGGGAGACGGGGAGGCCGAAGGTGTGGTGGTAGGCCGTCTCGATCCCACGCGCGCCGATCTTCGTGGCGGTGTAGATGGAGGGGAAGACAGCGGGCATGCTGATGCCGGTGTACCCTGCGCCTGCCTTGCGCGTAGCTTCCAGCACGTTCGCGGTGCCCCACACATTGGTGTTGATCGCGTCCCATATCGTGTCGAAGAGTTCGTGAGTACCCAGCATCCCCGCGAGGTGGATCACATGCTTGTGCCCCTCGAAGGTGATAGGGCCAGTGATGTCCCCTTCGGGCAGGTCGTAGGAAACGGGCTCGAAACCCTTCTTCCAAAGTTCGTGTTGCACGGCCAGCCCGATGAAGCCGCTGCCGCCTGTCACTGCTACGCTATTCATCGTGGTTTTCTCCCGTAGTCGGTTTCGTGGAAGCCTCGTCCGTGGAAGATGGGAGGGGATGGCAGCGACGGTACTTTCTCAACCCCAGCATCGCCGCATCGAGGACAGGCCTCGACTCGTCCATCGACCTCACAGAACTGGTCCCACTTGTGCTTGCATTTGGCGCATCGAAAATCATAGATGGGCATTGGGTCTCCTCTTCACCGCCATGCGCTCCACCACCTGGATCACCTTCGCCAGTTGAAGCACGCCTTTGGTTCCGCCCCACGAGATTTTGAAATTCTCTCGCACGTCGTAGGCTGCCTTCAATGCGTCGTCTAGGTTCCATGCTTCCTCTCCTTCGAGCACCGCATCAAAGCGCGACCGCAAGAATACAGTCAACTTCTCCCGGCGCTTCGCGTCCTTGGGATGCAAGTGGCCCTTCGCAAGTCCGGCGTTGCGAAGGAGCCACTGCACACCGTGCCGGAAGCAGCGGTCCCACACTGCGCCCTCGCCCATGTTGGGTTGAGGGCAGTACCGGCATTGCCCAAGGGCAACCTTAGTCGCGTGCGAAGCTGGGTTTCTTGACAAGAGCCGTTACCACAGGGGTGCTCCACATAGGCATGTCCTGTTCGCTCATCGCGGTGGGTTGATCGAGAACATACTCCGCGCCGTTGATATTGAAGAACACCGCCGCGGCGTGGTCCTCGTCCTGCTCGCCGTTGTACCATTGCATGAAGTGGCGGAGCGCCGACTCGCGGAAGCGGTCGAGTTCCGACTCGCCCTGCGCCTTCATCCAGTTCCGCTTCGCGTACTTGATCGCACCTTTCGTGAGGTGGATCGCCCACCGCTTGAACATGGGGCCGTCGAGGACGAGGCCGTAGTCTGTCTTACCTTCGGTGGTGTCACGCACCATCCCACTCGGAAACTCCTCACGTTTCCCGCTGTCTTTGATTTCAAAGGACATACTCATTCTCCATCTTCTCCATCGTGTCGGCATTGTAGGCCTCGATGGCGACGCACGCCGCAGCGTGCAGTTCCAGTCTCGCGCCACGGCTGGCTTCCCAGCCGGGCATCATGTAGATCCGCTCCACCTTCCGCGCCGGGTGCAGCAGCATGTGCAAGTCCCGCGCGAGGTAAGTCCCGTAGGGCTGGTCGTGGTTCCCATGATCCAACTCCCACGGCGAGATCACCTCGAAGCCCGCGTCGCGCAGCTTCTTCGCGTACGCCTCGAAGGCTTCCCCATTGTAGTTCGCGATGCCCGACATCGGGCCAGAGAGGTAAACGATCATGACTTTCCTTTCAGCCGGTTGAGGGCCTTGATAGTCCACTCGGCTTGCGCCATTGCGTCCGACAGCGCCTCATGCCGCACCGTCCCCATCGCTGCCACGGTACTCGTCTCGGTATCCTTCTCGATCACGAGTGCCTGCAACGTGCGGCAGTCCCGCTCCATGCGGTACGTCCACGGTGCCGTGATACCGTGCGCACGGAACTCCCGGTTAAGCATGACGCAGTCGAAGGAGGGCGACCATGCCCACACTTCCTTTGCGTCACCTACCATGATGTCCTGAATCTGTTCGAGAGTTTCGCGGAATGAGATCGCATGCGGCTCAGGGAAGTGGTTCCCGCGCTTCACCTGATTGATCCACCACTCGATGGTGGGGCGGTCAGCCGGTCCCTCGTATGGCGAGGGCTTCGGATTCCACCCCCACCCGTGGTGGATCACCGCATCATCGAAGGCCACGAGGCCGACTTGAATGATGGGTGCGTCTGGCTTCGTCCCGAGAGTTTCGAGATCGAGCATGTACTTCACTTGACCTTCTCCAGTTCTGCCCAGGACGCCCCAGGCTTGCCGACCTTCGCCTCCACCGGCAGGAAAAAGCCGGGCGCGACATTGTCGAACCGTCGTTCCAACATCTGCTTAATAGATCCGAGGACGAGGGGGATCACGCCCTTGTGTGCTTGCACCAGGAAGGAGTCATGCACCACGGTGGTGAGCCGCCCGTCGAATTCTTGCATGGCATCCCACACGGGCCGGTAGAGTTCCCAGGCCATGTCCCCCACCACGCTCTGCGGGATGTAGTCGAGGATCGCCGGGGTGTCGGCGCTCCCCATGGGGAACCGGCGCACGCGGCCAAAGGGGTTCACGGCGTACTGACGCCGCGCGGCTTCCTCCGCGAGCGAGAGCCGCCACGCCCACCATGTCGGGAAGGTCTCGGCGAGCCCGGCCTGTAGCGCCTGCACTTCCTTAAGCGGCATCTTGACACCACTCTTCTCCCACAGGGTCTCTTGGATCTTGCGAGGGCCAGCACCGTACGCGCTGCCATAGAGCACGTTCTTCGCACGCGTGCGGTCGCAGCGCATCCGTTCCATCGTAACCGCATGAATGTCGTGTTCGAGGGCCGCGAGCATGTCGGTATCACCCGCCATCGTGGCAGCGATTCGTAGCTCGGCTTGCGACCAATCGAATTCGACAAAGCAATGGTCAGGATCGTCGGGGATGTACATGCGCCGGGCATCCATCGGTTGGTTCTGGATGTTCGGGTTCGAGGTGGCCAACCGGCCCGTGGCAGCGAGGCCCTTGCCACTCTGCCGATCTGGTCCGCGCTCGGTGCCGTCTTTTCCCACCGGCAAATAAGAGGGGTGGACATAGCGTTGGCCGAGAGCGGTGCGCCCGTACGTTTCGAGATCCTTGCCCGCTTCGCGGATGCGGAGGAGGAGCGCAAGATCATCCTTGTGCTTCGGGTAGTCTTCGGACAACACGCGGATCGCATACGCATCGGTGCGGATGCCGTCGCCCTTGCGGACGACGCGGCGACAGCCCCACCGGCCGTAGAAGAGGTTCTGTAACTGCTTGGGGGAGTTGGGGTTTACGTCGGGATACCGTTGCACCCACTCGCGGGTCGCGGCATTGAGATCCCGTTCGAGTGTACTGCACCACTCGCTGGCCGCACGTCCGTCGATGCGGAGCCCGCGGGTATGCATGTCCATGAGGACGGGGACAGAGCGCATCATCGTCTCGAACAGCTTGTCCATCCCCACGTCCTTCAACTTCTCCCGCAACACGAGCGCGAGTTCTCGCTCGACAAAGGAATCCTTCGCGTTGTAGAAGGGGTCGGCGAAGCCGCGGGTCTCCGCGATGTGCTTCCACGGGCGGAGGCGGAGGTGGACGGGCGCGACGGCGATCAGCCCCTTCGGCAACCCAGGTTCGAGAAGCGAGGCGGCGAGCATGGTGTCGAAGGTGGGCTCGGGTACGTCAATGCCGTGCGCCCGCAAGATGGGGCGGTCGAATTGTTCGTTGTGCGCGACGCGCAGCCGCGCGGCTTCGAGGACCATGCGCATCGAGCGCACGCCGTCGAAGTCCCAGGGGAAAGAGAAGGTGCCCCGCTCGGTGGAGAACGAGGCGCGTTCGATGGCCGTGCTTCCGATGGGCACTTCGAGGTCGTAGGCCACCACCTCACCGGGGTCCATGGTGAAGACGGGAGCGAAGCTCTCGAAGGTGAAATTGGCGTCGTGGAGGGGCAGGCCATTGGCGAGGTCCACGGCGTTGCGGAAGGCCGCGCGGAATTGGGTGACGTTGGAGTAGCGTGAGCGGATCACGTTCTCGACGGTGATGGAGGGGATGATGTACTTAACGCCCGTAGGCAACGGGGCAGGTGAGGCGACGAGACGCATCGCGTACTTCGGGTCGCCCTTCGAGTACCCCTTCGCCTTGTTCGTGGTGGCGTAGGTCCCGATCTGCATGCGCTGCTTCGTGGCGATGGGCGCGCAGTCGGTGGGGTCGAGGACGTACCCGGCGACGTTGTCGATCTTCCACTTGAGGCCGGTGACGGTGCGGAAGGCGAGGCTCCCGCAGGTGATGATGGCCCACGCGTTATTCCCCGCAAGTTCTGCGTAGAATCGCGGGATATTCACCGCAAGTTGTGCGGCGGTTGGGGTCTGCCCCTTCCCTTCCGGCTTCTCGTTCACAACAGGGAGGAGTAGGCACTCCTCCTTCTGCATCCCCTGCTGTTCGAGGAGCCGCCAGAGAACGTACTCCATGGGCTTCGACAGGGCCGACTCGGTGACGATGAGGTACTTTGTCACCGGCCTAGACCCTCCATCCCGCCAGTACCCGGAATGTGATTAAACCACCAAAGATCGGCAGGAGTGAATCCACGCTTCTCGTACCACCGAAGGACCTGTAGTAGAACTTCGGTGTCCATGTGCTGGGCCGCACCGCGAATGCGGTTGCAAAGCATACAAAGAATCCGGGTGTTCGATAGGGTAGAGGACCCGTGCGGATCAATGTGGTCAACGGAGAGTCGATGGGTGAAATGATGGTCACTCCAGCCGTCACGTTGTTTTGCCTCCCGCCACCGCTCGGGCAATCCGCAGATTGCGCACCGTGTGGCTTGGTTAAAGATTTGCGCGGCTAGGATCGCCGCGTCTTCGTGCGAGTAGCCGTGCGCTGCTACGAGCCGTCGGGCCTTGCCCTTGATTGAACCGTCGTAGCGCGCACGCTCCGCTCGCGTGGAGGGACGCGCAGAGATGCATGTGTAGCACTTCCCTGCACGCCCCTCGCGGCATCTACTGTCCTTCTTGAACTTGCTGAGTGGCTTGGTCTCCCGGCACGTCCGGCACACCTTGGTCCGCTCTTGCGGGTTCATCCGTGTCGCCTCCCAGCTTCGGCAGTCCCAACCGATCACGCAGCGCCAGCACCCCGTCTTGCAGCGACGCCAGGGCGACGCGAAAGGCGAAGTCGAGAAGCTGCGGCATATCCGCGGGGTCGATGGGATACGCTTGGCCCGTGTCGGAGATCACCGCGCCCTCCACGAAGCTGATGCCCCGGAAGGTGCGCGGGATTTCCATGACAGGGAGAGGAGTCGCCGGACCCGGCGTTGGAGCCGGAGCAGGGGAGGCGGCCTGCGTTGTGGGGACGACCCCTCTCTTTGCGAACTGCGCGGCTGCCTCTTCCACGTCCGTGAGGGGCGGGGAGACAGTTGCGCGCGTGTTGCGGATGGGCGGAGGTAGCATGCTACTCATGTTACTCCTCCGTGTAGGGCAGGATCGACCGGACTTCCTGCGCGTTGCGGTCGTTGAACTGTTTCTTCGGGTCCTCGTTGTCGGTCATCACGAGCACCAGCTTGGCACCTTCGAGCATCGAGGTGTCGTCGCTTTCCTTGAGCGGGAAGAGCGTGTCCACCACCTGCTCGGTGAGCCCCACCTCTTCATCGAAGAGATCGGAGGCCGCGGCCTGCGCGACTTGGATCAGCTTGTTGACGGTGCCCATGCTCATCATTCGCTGTCCATCATCTGCACTGCGGCCGAGGGAGTCATAGTTAATGCGCGCCGAGAAGGTGTAGTTGCGCCCCTCATTGGGGGTGTCCGTCCCGGCGAGCACAACTGTGTTGATGGTGAACACGACGTGTTCATCACCGGCACCCGAGGTGACGGTCTCGCGGAACGCGCCCTTCACCTGCACGGCCTCATTCCACCTGGCAATGCCCTTCTTCCGAGTGACAGTCTCGGGGACGAGGAGTTGAAAGCGGGAGGCGGAGAGCTTCGCGGCTTCCTTCGCCAGATCCGCGGGGATCCCGTAGTTACCGAGTCCGCTCATTACTTGGTCTCCTTCTTCGTTGTAAGGTACGCGGCAGCGGCATAAATACCGGCAAGAAAAACATCGCCCTTGATGACGCCACCAGAAAGGTCGTCGTCCACAACCCACTCGACATCTCCATCACGAACTGTGATTGTAAGCACCGAGTCCGTGATCTTGATTGGGGGCAGGACCACAGTCATGCTCATTTGGTCTCCTTCTGAGGCGAGGTTTCGTCGTACGCGGTCCAGAAGTTGATGGGGTCTGGTTCCAGCGTGAGTTTCGGGAGCGGGTTGCCTCCGAGGCCGCCCTCGTTACGACGAGCGATATAGTTTCCGTGCTGCGCCATCCTCGCGATGAGCGACAGCTTCTCCCCACGCACGTTGTCCTTGAAGGTCTGCTCGACCTTGCGATCCATGCGGATCACCGTGGAGAACTGCGCGGCCAGCCATTCGAGCGAGGCTTTTCCCACCGTGGCGGGTCCACCAAGCACGCTGCCCTGTCCCTTGTCGTCCTTCTCACGAAGGTACTCGTGACACAGGCAGACGATATTCACCTCCGGCTGATGATCGATCAGGCCGTCGATGAAGTTCTGGATGATGGTGGCGGTCCCGCCATAGTGGCCCTTGTCGGGGAGAGCAACGAAGCCGGGCTTCCCTGGCGTGCCGATGTAGTTGCGCTTCTCTTGGAAATGCCCCTCCTGTGCGACATAGTTGAGCCACGTCTTCGCGAGGGTGGTGAAGGTGTCGAGTACGATGGTGTCGTACCCTTCCTTCTTCCAGTCGGTGAGTTCGATCATCGCTGCACCCACAATCGGGTCTTCCCAGTCGGGCTTGAAGACATCGATCCGATCCTTGTAGTGCGGGAGCACCGAGGCCAGCGCCTCGCTCCCCTTGTCGAGAGCGAAGTAGGCGATGCGGCCGAAGCGCGGAGGGAGAGAGGTTGCGAGGCGAGTCTTGCCACTCCCAGGGATGCCGTAGATCAGGATGAGTTCCCGCTTGGCGCGCTGGGAGTCGCGTTCGATCTTGCGTAAGCCGTTCTTCACACGACCTCCTTTGTATTCAGCATTATATCACGGCTGGGAGTGCGATGCAACACATTTCGCACGTTCTTCTTGCGCGGCCACCGCCCCGTCTTCTCGAACCGCTTCGCCGCGTGGCGTGCGGCCCCAGCACCGCGGTACCAGTAGGTGCGCACCACCTCCCCACGAGTCATCGTGACGAGGTAGCCTGCAATCCAGTGGCCGATCTTATCGAGGCCGATGGCAGCGACGAAGCCCGAGGGTGTGGCTGTGAACCTCATCGGTTGAACTCCTCATCCACCTCCGCGTGTAGCTTGCACAGCCCGTCGGGATCGCCGGGGCGTCCGGGGATGTTCACGCTGCACACTTCGCAGATAGGCAGGCCACGCAGCGCCGTCGCTACCTCGTTCGGGTAGGTGGAGACGATGTCGTTGATCTGCTCTTGGATCTTGGGATCGAGTTCATTCATAGCAAACCCCATTCCTTGCGATTCGCGGCGTCGATGAACTCACTGATGAGGTCGCGGAGCAAGATCAGTTCCGCGAGTGTCAGGAATCCACGGTGATCCCCGGCCAGCGAGTACCGCGCCTTAATGCCGGGCGCATGATACTCACTTTCATACAGAAAGCCGTGATCCTTGGGGAACTTGACGGTGAGAGTACACTTCTTCTCCACCTTCGGACGAGGCTCGACCTTCGGTGCGGGGGCAGCTTTCTTCTTCCGTTTCAAGAGGCTCATTTGAATCTCCTATTGACCATGTCGAACACCTCTTTGGGTTCGAGTTGGGGACGACAACGCTTCGCTCCATAGAGGAGCGCAGCCAGAACTTGCTCGCGGTTCGCGCCGAGGTCGAGCAGCGAGAGCATCGCCGCGGCGGCCTGCCGGTGCCTACCCGGCTCCTCTTCACCTTCCAGCAAGAAGCGGCGGCCAGCCACCGTCATGTGAGGCACGAAGTCGGTCCAACGCCGCGCCACAATTTTTGGGTGGACATCTGGCAGCGTCATCGGGACGAAAACGGCCAGCCGCTCGGGATCTAGCACCGGCCCGGAGGGATAGCCGATAACCTCCGCGCGCTTACCCGTCTTCACGTTGATAGTGTTCGGGATGCGCATGACACGCGGGAGATCGGAGCACGAGGTATCGATTGTGCAGCCAGCGTAGCTCCCTGATGGCCCGAGTTTCTTGCGGAGTTCGTGCAGCCACCACGAGGCGATCTGCGGGGCGAAGACGCGCCCATCGACCTCGGTGACGGCGACGAGGGGCGGGGCCGTCGAGGGCTTGCCCGACTCCCAGTATTCGGTGCGATCCATCCAGCCGTACGAGAGGTCGCGGGCTTGAATGGGGTAGAGGGCCTGCATGCCGCGGCCGGAGTTGATGCGGAGGGGCAGGCCGAGTTTCTCCTTGTATTCTGCACCCGGTTGGGCGTAAAGAGAACCTTCCAAGATGCCGTGGATGCGCCGGGCGCACGCGCCGGGGTCGTTGTGGTCGGGATCGACGGGGTCAATGTCAATCATGAGCCACTGCCAGTGCGTGATGTCCGTCGAGCGGCACCGCGTCTTCCCCTTCGTCTTCGTGGGGTTCGGCATCCAGTAGGAGTTGTACCCAACGCGGTCGGCCCACGAGCACACGCGGCGGAGATCCTCCGCGGAGTCGAGGGTCTCTGCGTAGATCGCGCCGTCGCGCGGGCGACGCGCAAAGTACCGAAAGACACTCCCCGCTGGCCACGCCGAGTGCGTGAAGTTCCAGAACACGATGGCTTCGTCGTGTGTCATACGGTGTGCCAGAAGTGATCGCCATAGCACGACGTTTCACGTTGGATGAAGTCGCAGGCGGAGTGATCACAGTACCGGAACCGAATGGAGTTGATCTCTGTGA
>Ga0075428_100000383_pt1 | contig 43799 bp, 31 predicted proteins | sample RhiMetdeltSRZDD2_FD_75291 | JGI IMG/M metagenome (GOLD analysis project Ga0075428, IMG submission 75291) | Populus rhizosphere microbial communities from Tennessee, USA - Rhizosphere MetaG P. deltoides SRZDD2 | ecosystem: Host-associated > Plants > Roots > Rhizosphere > Soil | place: USA... | reverse complement strand
ACGGATCGCATCTGCACGCGGCCGTTCGCGGTCGACTACGACGGTGACGGCAAGCTCGACATCGTCGCCGGCAACTTCGGCGGCACGTTCGGCCTCTTCCGCGGCGAAGGCGGCGGCAAGTTCGCGCCGAAGGCGACGTGGCTCGAAGGCAGCGGCGGCAAGCTGCAGGTCGACAGCCACGGCGATCCGTTCTTCGTCGACTGGGACAAGGACGGCGACCTCGACCTGATCTCCGGATCGGCGCGGGGCGGCGTGTACCTGTTCACGAACAACGGCAACCGCACCGAGCCGAAGTACGGCAAGCGCGCGACGCTCGTCGAGGCAGCCGGGAACCACGGCAACGGCAGCGGCAGCGAGGACGTCAAGTTCGGCGACGCGCACTGCAAGGCGCCCGCGGCCGACACGCGCGTGTGGGTCGACGACGTCGACGGCGACGGCAAGCTCGATCTGCTGCTCGGCGACCAGATCACGCTGCTGCACCTGGGCAAGGGCGTCGAGGAAGCCGACGCGCGCAAGCGGCTCGCCGCGTGGCAGAAGAAGCAGCAGGACTTCTTCAAGACCGAGACTGGCGACAGCCCGGAAGCGCAGAAGAAGTGGCGGGAGCAGTACGAAGCGCTCGAGAAGGAGCGCGACGAGTTCGCCCGCCAGGAGATGACCGGCTTCGTCTGGCTGCTGCGCCAGAAGGCGAACGGCCAGAAGGCGAACGGCCAGTAGGCTGCGGTCGGTGGGCGAGATCGGCGCGCCGCGGCCGCAGTGATGAGGCGGCGCGTCAGCGGCGCAGCCACGACGCCGGCAGCGTGCGCCCGACAGCCGTCAGCGTGCCCTGCTGCACGGTGACCGTGCCGAGCGGCAGGCGTTCGGGCGGCTGCTCGTCAGCAGCGGAGCGCTGCGCGAACAGCGCGAACGTGCGCGGTTCGACCTGCGTCGTCGACATGCCGGTGGCGTCGCTGAAGGCCAGCCGGAACGCTTCGTCGTTGTGCTCGTTGTCGACCAGCACGGCGTCGACCTCCTGCACCGGCTTGCCGTCGGCGTCGACGTAGTGCACGCGCAGCTGCCCGCTGCGCATCGTGAAGGTCTGCACGGCGTGGTCGCCCGGACCGATGCGGATCACCTCGTCGGCTGCGATCTTGAACGGGTTGGTGGCCACGACGGTGTAGCGACCGGGGCGCACGGTGGCGGTGAAGGAGCCGGTCTCGTCGGTGGTGACGCCGATGTTCCAGGGACCGTAGCGGGCCGCGTAGTCGCTGTCCTCGGGCGCGAACACGCCGCGCAGCCTGACGGCTGCGCGTGCTAGCGGCGCGCCGTTGTGCATCACGGTACAGCGCAGCTCGGCCGGCAGCAGCTGGGGCAGGTCGAGGACCGCCGCGGTGGTCTTGCCGTCGCGCAACGCGTAGTCGCCGAGCTCGAGCCGCCAGTGGCTGGCCATCAGCGGAGACGTGCGGACGCAGGCGGCGAGGCGCAGATGCCAGGTGCCGCTCGGCACGCCCGCCAGCGTGGCCCTGCCTGTGTCCGTCAGCACGCTCTCCTGCACCTCTGGGGCGTCGCCGCCAGCCGCGTTGGGCCGCCACAGCTGCAGCCGCGGCTCCCAGGGCGGCACCACTGCTTCGCCGAGCCCCGCGTAGCGGCGCAGCGCTGCCACGACGCCGGCGGGCCGCAGCTCGACCTGGAGCGCTCCGCCGCGCTGCACCGTGATCGACAGCGGTGCTGCGACGTCGAGCCGCACATCGCCGACGAACGCCGGCAGGTTGTAGGGGCCGGGCACGCGCACGGCGAAGCGGCCGTCCGCGGGCCCGCGCAGGACGGCTTCGCCGCGGACGTCGGTGCTCGCCTGCTGGCGCATCAGGGCCTTGCTCCCCTTGAAGGTCCTGAGCAGGACTTCGATCGGCCAGACATCGGCAGCGGCATCCAACTCGCCCTGGGCCTGCTCCAACAGGGCGACCGTGGTGCCCTCGACCGCTGCGCCCTCGCCGTCGACGACGCGCACGATGCGCTCGGCGATCGCCGGCAGGGAGACGCGCAGGACCGGCGACGGATCGGTCAGTTCGATGCGCTGTATCGACGTGGCCATCAGTGCTTCGTCGCGCGGCTCCACGAAGAGGCGGTGGCGGCCGCGGCGCAGGCCGTGCAGGGTGACACGACCGCCGGCGTGATGGCCGTAGGTGCGCGCATGCTGGTCGCCCGGCAGGAAGGGGCGCGGCCCCGAGGTGTCGTCGTAGTCGAGCCAGATCCAGGCGGCGAAGTCCTCGACCGGCCGGCCTTCGGCGTCGACGACCTGCAGCTCGACGTCGAGGCCGGAACGCATAACGACGCGCAGGCCGCGGCTGCCCCAGGCGAACGGTCCTGGCAGGATCCTCGTCTCGAAGCCCTCCTGATTGATGCGCAGCGAACCCGGCGTCGGGTCGTCCGGCGAGGCGAACAACTCGAACGTGCCGTCGTCCCGACTCCACGCGCCGCGGCGGATCCCCGGGCTATGGACGCTGGCATTGGCGATCGGCCGGCCCTGCTCGTCGACGACGACTCCCTGCACGCTGGGCGGCGGCTCCTGTCTTTGCAGCCTCAGCTCGAGCCACGGCGCAGGTTCGAGCAGGTCGTGGGCCACGGGCGCGCCGCCGAGATAGTTCTCGGCGTGGTCGACGCTGACCAGGTACTGCCCAGTGGGCAGCGGTGCCGCGGCGAACGTGCCGCTGTCGTCGGTGCGAAGGCTATCCGACTCCGCGGGCTGCGGTGAGGCGGACTCCGCCGCGCGTTGCCTCCGCTGCAGCGACACGCGCACGCCGGCGACCGGCGCACCCGTGTCGTCGGCGACGCGGCCGCGCGCCAGCATGCCCGGGCCGAGGACCACGTCACCGAGGTCGATGTCTTCGCCGGGGGCGATGCCCTTGCCGCTCGTGCGCGCCGGCCATCGTGCCGTCATGGCGACGAGGCCGTCGATCGCCATGCGCACGGAGAAGCGCAGCGGCTCGTGCGGCACGAAGCCGAACTCGAAGCGGCCGTCGGCACCCGTGTGCGCGGCTGGCGGGTTTTCCCACTGCGGGTCGTAGTGGTGGCGCACCCAGTACTCGAGGTCCCCGTCGATGTCGGCCCGGCCGTCGAGCGTGACACGGCAGCCGGCCAGCGGCGCGCCGGCGGCGTCGACGCAGCGGCCGCGCAGCGTGGCCGGCGCCGGCCTCGGTTCGGGCAACGCAGTGCGCTGGGCAGCGGCACCAGAGCCCGCGTCGGACGGCTGCCCGCCCGCGCCAGCTGCCCCAGCCAACGGCAGCGACGGTGTCGCCGCCGTGACCGCGCCCGGCCCCGCTGGCTCGTCGCCGCGCAACCACCACGCCGCTGCCAGAGCCAGAACCGCTGCCGCGGCGACACCCAGAAGCTTGCCCGCACCCGCCATGATCAACGCTCCTGTTCCGACACCCGCCGCCGTCGCCGCCGGACGCAGCGCAAACGCCGCCAGCAGGCCGCCGCGCCAGTTGCCGCCGTCGCGTTCGAACCGTTCGCGCAGCATGGTCAGCCCGCGCTGCAGCTGGCTCTTCACCGTTGCCAGCGGCACGCCGGTCGCGGCAGCGATCGCTCCCGGCGCCTGCTCCCGCAGATACCGGCGCAGCAGCACGCCCTGATACGGCTGCGGCAGCGCCAGCACGGCGTCGCCGAGCCGCTGGAACTCGTCGCGCGCGGTGACTTCGACGTCGGCGGCCGGCAACGCCTCGGGCCGCGCCACCGTTTGCTCGCGCCGCCGCCGCCGCTGTTCGCCGCGGCGGTGCTTGCTGGCCAGATGCCGCAGCACCGCAGCGAACCAGCCGCCGAGCGGGCCGGGCTTCTGCGGCGGCGCTACCAGCGCCTGCACCGCGGCGTCCTGCAGCAGGTCGTCGGCGTGCTGCTCGCCGACCAGGTCGCGTGCCAGCCGGCGCAGCGCCTTGGCGTGGTGTTGCAACTGGTCGGCGAACGGGGATGACATGCACTCATTCTCTACCCGCGGTGGCTGGCGAGGGATGCAGGGAATGGGCGTCGGGCCTACCGGACCGCGATCGACCCTGGCGCCCCGCCCCAGCCGGAGGGCCTCCAACCTGCGCGATCCGGCAACCAGCAGGGTCGAAAGGGTGAACAGCATGCCGACCGCCCCTGAGCTACCATCGCAGGATGCTCGCTTTGCACCGCACGCACCTCGGCGCGTGGCTCGCGTTCGCCCCGCTCGCCACGACGGCTGCATCCGCGCAGCAACGGGCGCCGGAGGTCGTACCGACGGTCCCTGCCGTTGCGTGGCACGCTCCCGGCCGCTCGATGGAGGTTCGCCGTCCGCTCGCGTGCAGCAAGGGCCGCGTGTTCCGCGGCGGCGACACGCTCGAAGCGCTGGACGTGCACACCGGCGAGCGCGCCGTCGCCGCGAAGGCCGCGGGACCGTGGCTCGAGCCCGTGCTCGGCGGCGGCTTCGTGTTCGCGCGGCACCGCGACGGCAGCGTGCACGCATTCGTGCCCAACTTGGATCGGGAGCTGTGGCAGGTGCCGCTCGCACCGAGCTGGTTCCCCGGCTCGACGTGCGGCGACATCTTCCTCGTCGCGAGCGGCACCGAGGTCGTCGCGATCACCGCCGGTGGCGTCCACTGGCGAACGGACCTCGGTGAGAGCATCGAGATGACGCCGGCGGCGGACGGCAAGCGCGTGTTCGTCGGCACGGCCGCGGGCCGCGTCGTCGCGCTCGACCTGCACACCGGTGCTGTCGCGTGGGAACGCGACGTCGGCGGTGAGCTCGGTCACTCCGACCCGGTCGTCGATCGCGACACTCTGTTCGTCGCCGATCGTGGCCAGCGCGAGGGCCGCCGCGGGTCGCTCAACGCGCTGTCGGCGGCCACGGGTGAGCTGCTGTGGCAGACGAGCTTCGGCGCGACGGGGTTCTCGACGCCGTTCCCATGCGAAGACGAAGTCTGGGCGGGCTTCGGCACGACCGTCGTGCGGTTCGACCGCGCGACCGGCCGGCTCGATCGCGACCGCAGGATCTGCGCGGGCCGCAACCCGTTCGGCCGCCCCGCCGTCGCCGGCGACGCCGTCGTTTTCGGCAACCTCGACGGCTCCCTGTACGTGCACGACCGCGCGAGCGGCGCACGGCGCTGGCGGTTCGAGGTCGGCAAGGACGCGCAGGTCGGCTCGTGGTGTCTGCACGAAGGCGTGCTGGTCGTCAGCACCACGGTGGGCCTGTTCGGGCTCGTCGCGTCGACCGCCAAACCGGAGGCGGACTTCGTCCTGCGCGCGGAGGTCACGAACACGAAGTAGCGCAGTCGCGCCCCTCGCGCGCGTCGTGCCACGCGCCTGAGCCTCGAGGAAGGTCGGATCCTGTTCCGGGAGCTAGGAGACGACGGATGGCAGACCCGCCGGGATCCTGACGATCCGCCGTCGGGGCCGTTGAGTCTCGTGTTCGTGACCGACGGCGAGCGGGTCCAGCGCGCGTCTCAGGTGTGGTGCCCAGGCGCGACTAGGCGGCTGGTCGCCACTCGCGTCGTGGCTCGCAAGCTGCCGGTGGCGGCCGCCCCAGCGCGGCGGCTACGTTGCGCTTCCGTTCCCGGCTTGGTTGGGCAACCATACGGCTTGCCATGCAGGCCCACCGCATTCTCGTCACCGGAGCCAGCGGGTTCCTCGGTGGGCACGTGGTGAGCGCACTGCAGCGGGCCGGTCACGTCGTTTCGACGACGGCGCGGTCGGGCGGCGATGCTGCGGTCGACCTGCTCGCACCCGGGATGGTCGACGCGGTGACCGAGGCGCTGCAGCCGGAGTTCGTCCTGCACCTCGCGGCCATGGCGCGCCTCGCCGATTGCGAGCGCGAGCCCGCGCTCGCGCAGCGCACGAATGTGTGGTTGCCGGGACAGCTCGCGCAGCGGTTCGGCAGCCGGTTGCTGTTCGTGTCGACCGATCTCGTGTTCGATGGACGGGGTGCGCCCTACGGCGAGTTGTCCGCGGTGGCGCCGCTGTCCGTCTACGGCACGAGCAAGGCGCAGGGCGAGGAGCGGGTGCGTGCCCACGGGGGTCGCGTCGTCCGCCTGCCGCTCCTGTTCGGTCCCGACGAGAAGGGGCGCGGCGCGACGGCGTCGCTGCAACAGGCCCTGGCCGCGCGCGAGACCCCGCCGCTGTTCACGAACGAGTATCGCACGCCGCTGCACGTCGCCGATGCGGCGCAGGCGCTGGCCGCCGCCGTCGTCGACGCCGATGGCGCTTGCATCGCGCATCTGCCTGGTCCCGAGCGCATCTCGCGGTGGGAGCTCGCGCGGCGCTTCTGCCTCATGCACGGTCTCGACCTGTCGCTGCTGCGCCCGGTCGAGTGCCAGGACGGATCACGCCCGCGCGACGTGTCGCTGGCCGGAACCTGGCAGGCGGGCCGTTCGCTCGAGGCGATGCTGGCCGACGCCCGAACGCCATGAACCTCGTCTCTCGTCGCGTGCTCGTGCCCGTGCACCTGTTCGGGGCCGGTGCGCTAGCGGCCTGCACGCTGGCCCTCCCGCGCGGCCCCGCACCGTCGCGCGACGGCGAACGAGCCGTGCAGCGCGATCGCGAACTGGTCTTGCCGCAGCGAAGCCCGAGCGCGCTGCCGGGCAGCCAGCTGCTGGCGCAGCTGCGCACGCTGTCGCTCGCTGAACGCGAAGCGAACGTGTGGCGCGAGTTCGAGGCCGGCAACGTGCCCGTGTTCCTCGGCAAGCTCGTGCCGGTGCAGGTCGCGGCCACGGTGCAAGGACGCCGCCGCACCGCGACCTTCTGGTGTGCTACCGACTACTTCGGGCTCGGCCACGACGAGGACTGGTTCCGCATGCCGGTCACGTCGCAGCTCGCGCAGCGCATCGCCGACCGGTGTCGCTGTGTGCTGCCGACGAGGGCCATGGTCGACGCGATCTGGGTCAAGGCTCCCCTCAAACTGACGCCGCACCCGTTCCATCCCGCGTCACACGACATCGTGTCGGTGGCTCTGTTCTACGAACACCACCTGCGCATCGAAGCCCAGCGTGACGGGCGGCCGCGGGACCTGCTCGTGGCGGGCATCAAGAAGGACATCGTGAGCTCGGTGTTGATCGAGGACTGGCCGGGCCGCGTCCTCATCTACGGCTGGCATCGGCCCGACGGTTCGCCGATCCAGCCGCTGTCGAAGGTGCACACCGACGCCCACGTCGACTACAGCCACGGGCTGCGGCTCGTCGCCGAGGACATGGAAGTCGACGACACCGCGACGACGGTGGCTGCCGTCCTCGCCGATCCCGAGCTGCACGTGCTGCTCAGCGACGAAGGCCCGATCGCGAAGCCGCGCTACCGCCTGGCCGGGTCCACACGCTGAGCCGCGACTAGCGGCGGCGCCGTGCCGGCCGATTGGGCTGATTGCGTTCGTATTCGGGAGGCTGCAGCGCCTCGGCGGGCAGCGCTTGCAGGGCAGCATCGACCTGCTTCACGAGCTCCTCGTTGTTGGCTTCGGTCGCCTTCGCGCGCAGCATCTCCGCGGTCTGCACGGCCGTGGTGCCGAGTCCGTCGACCGCGGCCCCGGCCATCGGCGCCACGTCGAACGCCTGCTGCAGCGCCGCCATCGCAGCGGGCAGCTCGCCAGCGAGCAGCTTCACGCGCGCGATGCCCGCGTGGCCCATCGCGACGTAGTGGGCACCGTCCGTGTTGCCGGTGTTGGTGCCGTAGCGCAGGAACAGGTCGATGCCGCGCTGGTAGGCGGCCAGCGCCGCAGGGCTGTCGTTCTTGCGGCGGTGCGCCTCGGCGGCCACGAGCGAGGCATAACCCGCGAACCAGGGCAGCGCCGGAGAGGCCGATGGCTGCTCGAGGCGGCGCGCATACTCGGCCTCGAGGGCGGCCGGGTCCTTGCGCTCGAGGATGCGGCTGCGCAGACGCTGGTGCAGGCGCGCCGAATCGGGAAAGCGCTGCAGTCCGCGGTCGAGCACGGCATCCGCCTCCGGCGTGCCGAAGAACTGCAGGAAGTCGTAGTGGTGCGCGACGTGCGTGTCGCGGCCGAGCGGGTGTTTGCCGAGCACGGCGTAGGCGGCGTGCACGTCGGTCGACCACGCGGGTGGCCACTCCTTCTTGTCGCGCACGGCGGCCACGATCGCCTCCTGGCGCCCCTCGGCGAACAGCGCGAGCAGCTCCATCGCGAGTTGGCCCGGCGCTTCGGGCGGCAGCTGCGGCGCCGCGGCGATCGCGAGCTCGTAGGCCTGTTCGGTCTTGCCCTGATGGAACGCAGTCACGGCGCGCAGCGCGCCCGCACGCCACCCGGTCGCACCCTGCGCGACGGCGGCCTCGACCTGCCGTTCGGCATCGGCCAGCAACAGCTGTCGGGCCCGCGCGGCCTGGCGCGTGGAACCCGGGCCGACGCCCGCGGTCGTCTGCAATGCCTGCAACAGGCTCGACTCCGCGACGTCGAGCCGCGCCTGCAGGTCGGCGGGGCGCGCGGCGAGGGCCTGATCGCGCGCGGTCGCCTGCGCGGCGAGATCGAGCTTGGCTGCGGCCGCGGCGTAGCTCTGGCCCGCCATCGCCTGCTGCCAACGGCCCGTGTCGATCGCGGTACTCGATTGTGCCATGCCGCGGTGCGCCGTCGCGAGCGTTCGCGCGCGCGTCGAAGTGTCGCCGAATCGACCCAGCGCTTCGACGAGCTGCTTGCGTTCCGTCTGGTCCAGCTGGCTGCGCAGCGTGTCGGCGATCAGATCGACCGTGCCGGGATCCTTGGCGCCGAGCATGCCGGTGCGCGCCTTCTTCGCGAGATCGGGGTCGAGGCCATACGCGGCCTGGCGCAGCAGCTCGATCGGGGCCTGTTCGCCCTGCGCGACCGCGGCCTCGAGCAACGAACGGCGCTGGCTGGCATCGGCCTTCTCGAACACTCCCTCGACTTCCTCGCGGTCTTCGCTGTCGGGGCTCGCGAGCTTCTCCTGCAGCGAGCGGTCGCCCTTCACGACCGGCGGCGCCTGGATCTTGCGGTTCTTGATGCCGTCGTCGATCGCTTTGAAGACCGACGCCGTGTCCCACATGAAGAACACGTCGTAGCTCTCGCTGCCGTCGAGCTCGACCATGATGTGGCGCGGCGCGATGCGCTTGCCGTCGAGGAACTTCTCGTAGACGACCGGCTCGATCGCCATGTGCTCGCCGCACGTCACGCAGCCAAAACGCGGGCACGGGATGCGGCGGCCCTGTTCGTCGTAGTCGCGCGCGTTGTGCCGGTAGACCGACGCGATCACGCAGACGTAGGGTTCGTAGAGCTTCGCGATCTCCGGGTCGCGGTAGCGGATGCCCGCGTAGTGTTCGCTCGCGATCTCGCCGTCCATGTTGACGCAGACGAGCAGCGGTTTCTTCGTCGCCTGCGACAGGCGCAGCGCATCCTGCCACGTGCGCTGCCAGCGGATCTGCACGGGCTTCTGCCAGTCGGCGGCGGTCGGCGCCGGCCACATCTGCTCGGGCACGAGGCCGGGCGGCGCGGGCACGCCTTCCTGGGCCGTGGCGAAGGTGACGCAGGCGAACGCACTGGCGAGGGCCAGAGGCAGACGGCTCGGACGGAAGCGCATCGCGGCGAGGATACCCTACGGCGGGCGGCGTTGGGCAGCGTGGTGTCGGACTCAGGGCTCCTGACCACGCAACACATCCGTCACTTCGCCGCGATGGCGCACGACCCGCGCCGCGCCGCCGTCGACCATCACTTCCGCGGCAGCGGGATGGGAGAGGAACAGGACCGGGCTGAACGTCAGGCCGTAGGCGCCCGCGTGCAGCACCGCGACGAGGTCTCCGGGGGAGAGCTGCGGCAGCATGGCCTGTTCCGCGAACTGGTCGGCCGGTGTGCACAGCGGGCCACCGAGCGTCGTGACGGTGTCGGCGGGAGACCGCAGGGCCGTGGCGTGCGCGAGCAGCGGCGACCGCCGCAGCAGGCTGCCGACGCCGGCCGCGGCCGCGTGGTGGTGCATGCCTCCATCGACGACGACCTGTGTCGTGCCGCCGCTGCGTTTTCTGCGCACGACGCGCGTCAGGTAGACGCCGCTTGGCGCACACAGGAAGCGGCCGAGCTCCACGAACCACGTGCGATCCGCGTGGGCGCGCACGAGGTTCTGGATGCCCTGGCCCGCGGCCGCGAGATCGAACGCCGGATCGCCCGCGAACGCCGCCACACCGAAGCCGCCGCCGACGTCGAGCTCGCGCAGGTGTACGTTGCCCTGCTGTTCCCAACGGATCGCGCGGTCGACCAGCAGCGACGCCTGCTGCACGAACGCGTTCGCATCGAAGACTTGCGTGCCCGAGTAGAGGTGCAGACCCGCGAGGTGCAGGGACGGGTCGTCGCGGATCGCCGCGAGCAGGGACGGTATCTGGTCCTCGTCGATGCCGAAGCGGCTGCTGCGGCCGCCCATGCGCATGCGCGAGCCGCTGAGCTCCTGCGCGAGGTTCACGCGCAAGGCCACGCGCACACGCTTGCCGCGGCGACGAGCAGCGGCCGCAATGCTCGCCGCTTCACCCTCCGCCTCGACGTGGAAGCAGCCGAGCCCTGCTTCGACGGCCCCTTCGATCTCGGCATCGGTCTTGCCGGGCCCCGCAAAACGCAGGTCGGAAGCAGCGTGACCTGCAGCGCGCGCGAGGTGCAGCTCGCCGAGCGACGCGATCTCGGCGCCGGCACCGGCCTCGCGCAGGCAGCGCGCGACCGCGAGAGAGGGGTTGGCCTTCACCGAGAAGAGAATGTGCACTCGGGGCCCGAGGGCCGCTTGCACGCGCGCGAGCCGGCGCCGCAGCACCGCGGCATCGAACGCGTAGAGCGGGGTGCCGTAGCGGTCGGCCAGTTCGCTCGCCGCGATGCCGCCGATGGCGAGGCTGTCGCTCTTGCCGCAGCCGAGCTCGTCGAGGGCACCTTGCCAGGCGGGGTCAACGGACTCGGGAGGCACGGTCGCATGCTACCGGGGTCGCCGTCCCACACGCGAGATTCGCGGCCGTCATGTCCGTCTACCCTGCAACAGCGAGTCCGCGGTAGCATTGGCTCGCGGCAAAGGAACCAGGTCGTCCCATGAACTCACGTCTGACACGAGTCTCGTTCTCGCTGGCCCTGACACTCGTTGGTGCTTCGTGGGCGGAGATCCCCGCTCAATGTTCGACGCAGTGGCTGCCGGGGCAGGGCTTGGCCGGCACGGACGGACAAGTCCTGGCGACGACCGTGTGGGATCCCGACGGAATCGGCCCGATGCAACCCGTGCTGGTCGTCGGCGGCTCCTTCTCGATCGCGGGCTCTGTCCACGCCAGCAACATCGCCGCTTACGATCCGGTCTCTGGTGCCTGGTCGGCGCTCGGGCTGGGAATGAACGGCAGTGTCCGGGCCCTGATTGCGCGGCCGAACGGGGAGCTCGTGGCGGGTGGGGACTTCACTTCGGCGGGGGGCGCGAGTGCTTCTCGCATCGCGCGCTGGAATGGCACGAGCTGGTCGGCGCTGGGTAGCGGAGTGTCGGCACCGTTCCCCGAGATCTATGTCGCGGCCCTGACGACGCTGCCGAACGGGGACCTCGTGGCCGGTGGGCGCTTCACTTCGCCGGGTTCCTGCATCGCGCAGTGGAATGGCACGAGCTGGTCGGTCCTGGGTAGCGGAGTGTCGTCACAGATCGGCGACCTCTTCGTTTCTGCCCTGACGACGCTGCCGAACGGGGACGTCGTGGCGGGTGGGCAATTCACTACGGCGGGGAGCGTGACTGCTTTCTTCATCGCGCGGTGGAATGGCATGAGCTGGTCGGCGCTGGGTCCGGGATTCCCCTCGGGAATTGGCGGCCGGGTCCAAGCCCTGACGACGCTGCCGAACGGGGACCTCGTGGCCGGTGGGCGCTTCACTTCGCCCGCGCGCTGGGATGGCTCGAGCTGGTCGGCGCTTGGTGGCGGAGTGTCGTCAGGGTTCGGCGACACCTATGTCTCCGCCCTGACGACGCTGCCGAACGGGGAGCTCGTGGCGGGTGGGCTCTTCGGTTCGGCGGGGGGCGTGAACGCCGTCAACATCGCGCGCTGGAATGGCACGAGCTGGAGCGCGCTGGGTTCGGGAATGAACGGCAGCGGTGTTGTTGGCGCCCTGACGGCGCTGCCGAACGGGGACTTGGTGGCGGGTGGGACCTTCACCTCTGCGGGGGGCGTGACTGCCTACCGCCTCGCGCGCTGGAATGGCACGAACTGGTCAGCGCTGACTTCGGGAATGGACAGCCTTGTCTACGCCCTGATGGCACTGCCGAACGGGGACCTCGTGGCGGGTGGGACCTTCACGTTGGCGGGGGGCGTGAGTGCTTCCCGCATCGCGCGCTGGAATGGCACGAACTGGTCGGCGCTGGGTTCGGGGACGAACGGCGGCGTCGCTGCCTTGACGACGCTGCCGAACGGGGACCTCGTGGCGGGTGGGACCTTCACGTCGGCGGGGGGCGTGAGTGCTTCCAACATCGCGCGCTGGAACGGCACGAACTGGTCGGCGCCAGGCTCGGGAACGAACGGCATCGTCTACGCCCTGACGACGCTGCCGAACGGGGACCTCGTGGCCGGCGGGTTCTTCACTTCGGCAGGGGGCGTGAGTGCTGCCAACATCGCGCACTGGAATGGCACGAACTGGTCGGCGCTGGGCTCGGGAACGAACGGCACTGTCTACGCCCTGACGACGCTGCCGAACGGGGACCTGGTGGCCGGTGGGTTCTTCACTTCGGCGGGGGGCATGAGTGCCGCCAACGTCGCGCGATGGAATGGCACGAGCTGGTCGGCGCTGGGTACGGGAGTGGACAACCGGGTGCAAGCCCTGACGATTCTTCCGAACGGGGACCTCGTGGCCGGCGGGCACTTCGCTTCGGCGGGAGGTGTGAGCGCTTCCCGCATCGCACGGTGGGATGGCACGAGCTGGTCGGCGCTGGGTACGGGAGTGGACAACTGGGTCCAAGCCCTGACGGCGCTGCCGAACGGGGACGTAGTGGCGGGCGGGTTGTTCACTTCTGCGGGGGGCGTGAGTGCTCCCTACATTGCGCGGTCGAATGGCACGAGTTGGTCGCCGCTGGCGTCGGGAATGAACGGCCTGGTCTACGCCCTCACGACGCTGCGCAACGGGGACCTCGTGGCGGGTGGCGCGTTCACGACGTCCGGTGGGGTCGTCTCCACGAACGTCGCGCAACTGACGACGACTTGCCCCGCCACTGCTGTCTCGTACGGTGCTGGCTGCACCGGCTCCGGTGGCCTCAATGTGCTCGCCGCCACGAACCTGCCGTGGATCGGAGCCACGTTCCGCGCCAGGGCGACGGGCATGCCGCCGTTGGCGCTGGTGCTCTCCGTCTACGGGTTCACGCCTCTGTCCATTCCGTTTGTCAGCGTTCTCCCGCAGGGGCTGCCGGGCTGCGACATCCTCATGACCGGGGATCTCATCGATGTCCTGTTGCCCAACGCCGGCATCGTGCAGACGCAGGTTGCGTTGCCAAATGCCCCGGCTCTCGTGGCGCAGACGTTCCATCACTACGTAGTGCCGTTCGAGATCGACCTTGCGATGAGCATCACCGCCATCACGAGCTCGAACGCACTGACCTGCACTGTCGGGGCGTTCTGACTCTGCCATTCACCCACGCCAACTACCTGCCATGATCCGCGTGCGCGTCAGGTTCCCCAGACGCGCGCAACTCAGCGGTGACCCAAGAGCACTTTCCGCATGACGGAACTCGACCCTGTCCTGCTCGATCGACTCAAGGCCGCGGCCACGGCGGTGCGGCAACACGCGTATGCGCCGGCGTCGTCGTTCCACGTCGGCGCGGCCGTGCTGGCCGACGACGGCCGCGTGTTCGCCGGTTGCAACGTCGAGAACGCGAGCTACGGACTCACGATCTGCGCCGAACGCGCCGCGGTGTGCGCGGCGGTCGCGGCTGGAGTGCGCGTGCTGCGCGCGGTTGCGGTCGCGACGGATCTCGCGGAGCCGGCCCGGCCGTGCGGCGCCTGCCGCCAGGTGCTGGCCGAGTTCGGTCGTTCGATGGCGATCGTGCTGTGCGGTCGCGGCGACGTCGTGCGCCACACGACGCTCGACCGGCTGCTGCCCGAGCCGTTCAGGTTTGCCGACGTGCACCGCGGTCGCACGTAGGCACCACCTTCTTCGCGAATGCCACCGCGCTCCTACATGGCACAATGCGGCTTCCCACGACATGGAGCGTGATGACGAAAGCGCGCTTCCTCCTGGTGTTCTGTCTCGCCTGCGCCACAGCACCGGCGCAAGCGACCGATGCGAAGCAGCTGGTTGAATGGCTGGCTGACGGAGCGACGCACGGTGCCGCCCGCAAGCGCCTGCTCGCCCTTGGCGCCAGTGCGGCCGCACCGCTCGCGGCTCGCATCGGCACAGCGCCCGCCGACCATGCGTGTGCGTGCCTCGAGGTGCTCGGTGAGCTCGGGCCGGCGGGGGGCGCTGCCGTGCCGACGTTGGTCGATTTGCTGCGCGATCGCCGACGCGCCGCGGAGCTCCGGGTAGCGCTGGTGGCGGCGCTCGCGGAGCTGATCCCGTATCGTGGCGACGGCATCGAGATCACCACTGGGGATCTGGCGACACTCGGCCTTGGGGCGGGTCGCGCGGACGGAAACTGGACGCGACTGTTGGAGCGCCAGCAGTTCCCCCGCGGCCTGGACCTCGACGCGCTGCACGCGGCTGCCGCAGGTCGCCGACCGCTCCATGTCGAAGTTGCGATCGAACAGCTCGGCGCGCGGGGACCGGCGGCGTCGCGCGCGGTGCCGCTATTGCGCACGGTGCTCGACCGGCCGGAGCCGCGCATCCTGCTGACCGACTCTCGCGTGCCGCTGCATCGCAAAGCCGCGAAGGCCCTGCTCGCGATCGCGCCCGACGCGCCCGAAGCGGCCGCCGCACGCGCCGTGCTGGCGGGCACGTGGTCGCCACCCGCTCCCCCCGAGCCCGTAGTGCCGGAACGGGCGCGACGCCGGGTCGACGAGCTGCTCGACGCGCTCGAGGCCGCGGAACCCGCGCGGCGTCTGGCGGCAGCCGACAACCTCGTCGCGCTCGGTGGCATCGCGGTGGGCCCGGTTGCATCGCGGCTCGACCCATCCGCCGGCGCCCAGACGATCGACGGTGCGCTCGACGTGCTGTGCCGCCTCGGCAAGCAATCCGTGCCCGCCGTGCCGGCGATCGCCGAGGCGCTGTTGCGACTGCCAGCGGCCCACACGATCGCCGTGGTGCGCGCGCTCGGCGCCACGGTACCGTGGTCGACGGACGCGTTCGTTTATCCGAGCTGCTCCTACAGCGTCGGGCGCCTCGTGATCGAGGGCCACCAGATCGCCGGCACGATCGACGTGCCGTTCCTCAATGCGTTCCAGGCGGCCATGATGGAGATGCACGTCGCGATCGCGATCCCTGTCGATGGCTCGCCGGAGCAGCTGCGCCCGCTGCTGAGCGATCCCTGGGTGGCCCACCGCCGCCGCGCCCTCGAGGTGATCGCTGCGCGGGGCGCGGAGTGCGCGGGCCTGCTCGACACCCTCGCCCCGATGCTCCAAGCGCCGCAGCCGCCCGAGTCCGTGATGGAGATGATGGATGCGCGGACCACGGTAGCGATCCATGTCGACCGCAGCGACGTGATCCAGCGCCTCGCCGCTGCGGCGATCGTGGCGGTCGCGCCGGCCGACCACGCGCTGGTCGCGGCCGCGCGTGAACGGCTCGCGCAGCCCGAAGCGAAGTGACCTCGCTCAGGCACGCTATCCGGCAGAGGCTGGCCGGGTTCGGCCGTTGTGCTCGGCGAACTCGGGTCCGCCGGTGGCACGGCCGTGCCAACGTTGGTCGAAGTGCTGCGCAACCCCACGCCGCGCTGACCAGGTCGACGTGAAGATCGCGCTGGTGGCGGCGCTCGCGGAGCTGATCCCGTATCGTGGCGACGACATCGAGATCACCGTCCTCGATCAGGCGGCCGAGTCTGGACCGGCACCAGTCCGTGCTCTCCGCACGGACTCTCGGAGAGCGCGAGTACTGGTTAGCAGACGGAGAATACGGCGCCCCAGCGGCTGTGGGGCAAACGTGGCCGAGCGAGAAGCTGTGGCGACGCGCGCCGGAACTGCCAGGGCCACGCTTGGGGGCTCGTGGCGCGTTCTCAGGACCGATCCGAACAAACGAGGGTTCACAGCCACGGGGCGGTGGCGGTTCGGGGGTGGCGTGGAGCGGCGGTGTGGCGCGGGGTTGTGTGCTTGGGTTACCAGCGGTCGCGATTGCCACCGCCGCCATCTCGCCGATCGCCGCCGTAGCCGCCGCCACCGCCGCCACCACCGGTTCGCGGCTTGCGCTCCTCGGCCTCGTTGACGCGCAGGGCGCGACCATCCACCTCGACGCCATTCATGGCCTTGATGGCGGCCTGGGCGTCACTGTCGGTTGCCATTTCGAGGAACGCGAAACCACGCGAGCGGCCGGTGTCGCGGTCCATCACGACCTGCGCGTTTGCGACCTTGCGGCCATCCTGCTCGAAGGCCGTGACCAAGTCGCCCTCGATGGTGTTGAAGGACAAGTTGCCGATGTAGAGACGCTTACCCATGGAAAACTCACTCTTGGATTGTCAGCGAAAGGCGCTCGCGAAGATGCGAGGCGCGTTGGGAACGACCGCGGGGAAGCTGAATCCAGAGCAGAACCCTGAGGGCGGCGCAACCGGCTGCGCGATCCATCGGACCGGTCCTGTGTGGCATGGCCAAGCAGGCGAGCAGAACGGTAGCCGCTGGGGCGTCCCATTCCCATCGCAGCTTCAAGTTGCCCATGCGCCGCCGACCGAGAGCAGATCGCCGTCGGTCAGGAAGACATGATGACCGCAGAGCTGCGAGTAGCCGGCCGGCATCGTGTCGGGCTGGTTCACCGGATCCTCGGGATGACTGCGGTGCCGCTGTGGTGGTTCGACGGCAGCGACCTCGATGCCGTTGCCTTCGGAGTCGCGGACAACCGCACGCACACCTTCTCATGGTTCGACGAGCCAGCCCTCGCGAAGCTGCTTGAGCAGTTGAAGAAGGAGGACTCGCTCGAAGGCGTCGGCTCCGGCACACATCGAGTTGGACGCGCTGATCCTCCACAAGCGGGGGCGCGACGTAATCGAGCGGCTGGCGCATCCGGAAGCGAAGTGACCTAGGTGGGCTGCGCGCGTTCAATCGCCGAGCACGAACACGAGCCCCGGCGTGAACGCGATGCTCTGCGAAGCGCCCGCGTCGACGACGATGGCCTGCATGTAGAGCGAGAAGCCGCAGAGTGCGTGGTCGAGTGGGATCGCGAGCGGGACCTGCGCGCCGCCAGGCGGCACGACGACGCCGAGGCTCACGAGCGGGAACACGAGCGCCGTGCCGCCCCACGGCGTCACGACGCTGATCGGCGTGTCGCCGAAGAAGATCGCCGCGACGGTCGGCGCGCCCGCCGAGTTGCCGAGCAGCAGGTTCGGCGTCGTGCTGAGCACGGGGGCCGCCGACGAACCGAGGCTTGGGACGCCGGTCGTGCCCGGATGGCCCGCGCCGTAGTTCGAGAACGACGCCGGCGAAAACACCCAGGTCTGGAACGCGAGGTCCCAGACGGACAGCGGAATCGTCTGCTGGATGAAGATCTGGCCGCCGGCGTATCCCGACGACGGCGCTTCACCCCACCAGGCGTAGCTCGGCGTGCTCGGCGGGTTCGGGCTCGTGAGCGCGAGCGCGAGCACGTCGTTTTCGGTGACGAACACGTTGGCCGCCGTGAAGTCGATCAGCACGGGCGAGGGCGTCGAGATCGCGATGCTCGCGGGCTGCAGCGTCACGGTCGCGAGCACGGTCGTCGTCGGCACTCCGGCGCTCGTCGTCACGAGGTCGACCGTGAGCGGGTTCGTGCAGAAGCCGTTGTGGTGCTTGATCCGCGAGATCTCGACGAACGTGAGCTGGCCGCTGAGACCGGCCGTGAACGTCTGCGTCACGGGCTGATTCTGCGTGACCTCGAGTCCGTTCGTCAGCGGATTCGGCAGGTAGCTCTGGTCGAGGCAACCGGTCTGGGCGGCTGCCGTGCCGGCGAGGGAGAGCGTGAGGATGTACGTCAGGGTGTGGGGTGGCATGATGCGGCACAAGCTACCCGAGCTGGCGCGAGTCCGCGCGGGGCCGCTGACGAACGGGCACGACGGCACCGGGTCGTGCCCTCGCGGTTCGCTCAGTTCGACTGCACGGCGATCGTCAGGCCGTTGCTCGCCGAGAGACCCTGAGGCCCACACTGCGCGTCGAAGAACACGAACTGCCCGAACACCGTGAACTGGAGCAGTGCCATGCTGTTCGGGATCGGTAGCGGCTGGCGCTGCAGCCCGAGCCCGAACGTTGCGGGCGCGTAGGCCGCGATCGTGATCACGCTCTGCGGCGTGAACGCGAGCGAGACGCCGAGGAACGGCGGCTGCACCGGCGCCTGCTGCGCGGCGATGACGAACAGACCGATCGGGCTATGCGTCGGCGCCTTGGTGCACCAGATGTTGAACGCGCTGTTGCCGAGGTTCGCGAGGCTGCCGATCCCGATGTCGGCCGGGCGCGGGCACGTCGTCGTGCTCGGGCCGTAGTCCGAACTCGCCGAGTAGCCGCCGCCGGTCAGCAGCGGACCGTCGACGAAGGTATTGAACGTGCCGAACCCCGTGCCGCTGAGGCCGATGCTGCTTTCGTAGAAGTCCCCGTCGAGGTTGTACGTGAGGACCTTGCCGGGCATCGACAACAGCGTCGAGTTCTGCGTCGCCGCGATCTCGGCGGCGCTGCGCGGCATCGGCCAGATGCGCAGTTCGTCGATGTATCCGTTCCACGTCTCGCGCCCGGGGATGGTCCGGTTGCCGTTGCCGATGCGCAGCACGCCGCCGAGGTTCTGCACTTCGTAGGCAGCGCCGAGCGTGAGGGTCGCGACCTGGACGCTGTTCTTGAACAGCGTCATCACCTGCCCGTCGTAGGTCGCCGCGAGGTGCGTCCAGTTGCTGAGCTCGCCCGCGGCGAACGGCCAGGTCAGCGACTGGAGCACGCCCGCCCCGTCGCGCACGAGGAACTCGACGATGCGGTTGTTCGTGCTGCCCGAGGCAACGCGCAGCAGCCAGCTCGCCTGCGTGTCGGCGTTCTGGCTGACGATGGTCGGGAAGTAGGGGACGCCGGTCGGCATCGTCGCGTCGTCGAACCGGACCCACGCTTCGACGGTCAGCCCCGTGGGCGGCACCGTGGCGGCGTGGAACGGGACGTTGGCGCCGCCGTCGAGGCCAGCGTAGAGGATGACGGCATAGCCCTGAGCCGGCAGCAGCGCTGCGAACAGGGACGCGGCAAGAAAGCGTATGGATTCGGGAAGCGACATCGTGGATCCGGGAGGTGAAACGCCAAGTCGAGGGTAGGGGGAGTCGCCGGGTTTCGCGTGGCAATCTCCAGTCGTTACAGGAACTCGCGTGCCGCGCATCGAGCATTCGGCGCGACAGTTGCTCGGGCGACCAAGGGCCGGGAAGATGGCGTGCCGTCTTGGTGAAGCTGTCTTGATTCACCTGAGCCTCTCTTTCCGCCGACCTTCATGAACCGCCCACTATCCGCCGTCGCTCGTGTCGCGGCGACACCAGACCAGGCCAAGGTGTTCGTCGCCATGCTGCAGGCCGAGGGCATTCCGGCCTACGTCGAGGGCGACATGCTCGCCGACGAGGTCGCGGCGAGCCGCCGGCTCATGAACCTCGCGGGCACACGCGTGCTCGTGCCGTCGGCGAGCCTCGAGCGTGCGCGCGAGATTCTCGGCACGGTCGAGGTCGATCCCGCGGAGCTCGAACAGCAGGCGCTCGCAGCGGCAGACCCCGAATCCCTGCCCGAACCACCACGACCGGCGCCACCGCTCGCGGCGCGAACGCTCCGATGGGCGCTCGTGGTCACGAGCGTCGCTGCCGGCGTGTTCCTCTGCCTCTGGCTGTCCGCGCTCGAAGCCAGCGCTGCCGCGCGGGACCCGCGGTTCGAGTACGAATCGACCGACTCCGGCTGGCGAGAGCTGCGGCGAACCGACCGGCTGGTGGTGCGCTCCGGCGACGACCGCAACAGGAACGGCATCGTCGACCGCATCACCGTGCACCGCGCCGATGGCAGCGTGGCCGCGATCTGGACGGACGAGGACGAAGACGGCTTGTTCGAAAAGGGCGTGGAGAATCGCGAGGACGGCGCGAAGACGACCTGGATCGACACGGATCGCGACGGCACCATCGACGAAGGCCAAGTGACGGATCGCGAGGGCCGCGTGCTGCAGACGCTCGTGTGGCAGCCGCGCACCGGCTTCGTGCCGAAGAAGCCCTGATCCCCGCTGAACCGCGCGCCGGCCCGTTTCGTTGGGCGGGGCTCCCTTCACCGACCTCGACTACCGCGTGCACGGCTCCGGCACGAACTCGCCGGGCCGCAACTTCATCGTCGGCATGACCGTGCGCTTCTGAGCCGGATCCGATGCGGTGACGCGACGCGCGCGGCGATCAGTTGATCACGCGCCTGCCCGCGGGCTTCGGCTTGCCGCTCGGCGACGGTGGCGCTGCAGGGGTCGTTGCCGGGGCCGGTGGCGCGCCCGCTGGGCACGGGCAGGCTTCGCACGCAGGGGTCTCAGCGGGCGCGGGCGCAGCAGTTGTCGTTGGCGGCGCGCAGCAGGGGGATGGCGCCGCGGGGGCATCCGCCGGCGTCGGCGGTTCCGCAGCCGGCGCCGCAGTGAGGGAGGCCTTGACGACGGTGCGCCGCGGCGGCGAGCAGTTGTGGCCATCGCCCGAAGCGCGCTGCATCGCGTGCTGCAAGCGCTCGCGCGTGCGGGCCACGGCTTCGCGCGCCTCGCGCGCCGCCTCGTGGTCGAGCGACTGGCTCGCCGCCTCGAGCTCGGCCTGGGCGCGCTGCAGCTCCTCGCTCAGCGCCTGCGTCATGCGAACGTGCTCCTCCTGGTGGCGCTGCAGCTCGCGCTGCATCCTCTCGTGCTGCCGCTGCGCTTCGCGCTCGACGGCCTCGCGCTGTTGTTCGGCCTGGCGCCGCGCGGCTTCGTGCTGGCGCTCGGCCTGACGCTGCGCCTGCTCGTGCTGCCGCAGAGCGGCTTCGTGCTCGCGCAGCGCCGACTCGTGCTGCCGGACGGCCTCTTCGTGTTGGCGCTCGGCTTCACGCTGCGCCTGCTCCTGCTGCTGCTGCGCTTCGCGCAGCGCTTGTTCGTGCTGTTGCATCGCCTCGCGGTGCGCCTGCTCGTGCTGCTGCATCGCCTCGCGGTGTGCCTGCTCGTGCTGGCGCTGTGCCTCTTCGTGCTCCCGCTGCGCCTCGCGCATCGCCTGTTCGTGCTGCTGCATCGCTTCGCGGTGCGCCTGCTCGTGCTCGCGCTCCCTCAGCTGATTCTGGCGCTCGCTTTCGCGCTCCGACTCGACGTGCTCGCGCTCACGTGTCACCTGCGTCCTGGCCAGCGCCTTGCGCAACTGCTGCATCTCGCGTTTGGCCTGCGCGAGCTCGTTCTCGGCCGTTTCGATGCGTGCCGAGGCGCGTTCGAGCAGCTCGAGGGCGTTTTCTGGGACGGACTGGGTTCGGGCGACGACGGCGGTGAGGACACACAGAGCACCGCCGGCAAGGATGCGGGCGAACATGAAAGCCTCCGGGGGGAACGAGCACCGGCGTGACGACCTGACACGCCGCGGGGGGCAGCATAGCAGCAGGTCCGGCAGTATTTGGGGATGGGCACCATTCCCGGGTTCGTCGCGCCGTGAGCGGCGCGTGGCGGCACCTTCGAGTGCGGGGCTCCCGCTACTTCAGTTCGAGCACGTCGAGCCGGCTGACTTCGACCGTGCCCTTCTCGACCGCGATGCCGACGCGGCCGCCTTCGCGGCTCGGCGCATGAGCCGCCTCGAGCACGAGCGTGCCGTTCAACCACACGCTGCACGTGCCGCCGTCGTGCACGAGAACGACGTCGTTCCAGACGCCGGTGGCGAGGCGGCACTCGTTGTTGCTCGCGAACCCTTCGCCCGAAGACGCGAACGTCGACCACGCCGCGAAGATCGCCTCATTGACGTGCGCGCTGCGGTTGCACAAGAGCTTCACCGCGTCGCCGCTGGCGCGCAGCCGCGCGCGCACCGCGACGCGTTCGCCGAACTCGCGTCGGCTCTGCAGGTGCGTCCACGGCCCGTCGTGGCTGCCGCGCAGCACGCCGCTCGCAAACGACCACTTGCCGGCGTCGTCGGCGGCGAATGCCGCGAGCCCGCCGCCGGCCAGCAGGTCGATGCCCTTGCCGTCGCGCAGCGCTTCGGGCAGCGTGCGCTGCGCGAGGCCGAGCTTCTGGAGCACGTGCGCGCGGTGCGCGTCGGCGACCTTCTGGTCGGCGAGCCACGCGCGCCACTCGCGCTCGAGCGTGCGCACCGGTTTGCCGAACCAGTGCTGCGCCTCGGTCGAGTTCACATACCAGCTCTTGACCTTCGCCATGCCGAAGCGGTCGATCAGGAAGCCGACGAACGAGCCCGCGACGTGGTACGGATGCACGCCTTTGCCCGCACCCTGGGGAAACGTGCGGCGCAGCTCGAGCAGGTCCGGCAGGCGGCCGCACTGCAGGTAGGTCGCTGCCCAGGCGTGGATCGGCACGTTCTGATCGCCCTCGGCGAGCATCGTCGCGAGCCCTTCGACGACGAACAGGTCGCTGACCGCGTCCTCGCTCTTCGGGAACTGCATCGCGAACAGGTGGGTCAGCTCGTGCACGCCGCGGAAGTCGTGCGGCATGTGCAGGCTCACGGTGCCGGTCGAGAACGCGACAGCGCCGGTGCCCGTGCGCTTCTGCAGGTCGGCGCAGTCCGCGTAGAGGAACACGAGGATCGTGCCCTGGTAGCGCTGGCCGAAGATGCGTTCGAGCGTCGCGAGACCCGCCTCGACGTCGGCCGCGGCCGCGTCGCGCTGCGCATCGGTCACGGTGGCCGGGTCATAGTGCAGGCGCGCGCGCTTTGTGCTGTGGCGACCGCGCAGCTCCGCCATCATGCGCCGGTCGATGTCGGTCGCGCGCGGATCGTCGTCCTGCGCCGGGCACGTCGCTGCGAGGAGAACGACCGCGAGCGGGAGGGTCTTCATCGCCGCATGCTACCGGTTCGCCTGCCGGTGCGCCGGGAGCGCTGCGCTCAACGGTGGCAGTGGCAGTGTCCGTCGCCGTCGTCGCTGTCGTCGCAGACGAAGATGGCCTGGATCGGGCACGTGAGACAGTCGAGTGCGAGCGTGAACGGCGTGAGCAGCACGCGCAGCCCCAGCTTGCCCCAGGACCACTTGGTTTCCGGGTCGTAGACGAACGTGGCTTCGGACTGCCCGGTGAACGCGTCGTCCTCGTCCTCGAGCTCGAATCCCCACAAACCCATCGTGAAGCAGCCATGGAGGACGAGCGGCAGCAGCAGCGCCGCGGCTCGAGGTGGTCGGCGGCGCCGGCAAGGCGGCGAGGTTGATGGGCTCATGGCCGCACAGCGCCGGGCACCGTCTCGTGTTGCCCTCCCGGAAACGACGGCGGCCACGCCGCCGGAGGCAGCGTAGCCGTCGTCACGCATGGGAATTTGCTACCCGGATCAGAGGTTGCCGATCAAGCCGTCGATGCCGTTCGAGGTGATCGCGCCGAAGGCGTTGACCGGCGGAATCTGGAAGGACGCGGCCGTGGTGTAGATGTGCACGCCCACCAGCGACGGATTGCTCGGGATGGCCAGGCTGTACGAGTGCGGGCCGGCGCCGACATAGGCGTTCAACACGTCGAGCGACGAGCGCAGGCCGCAGCCCGGCATGCCGATGAAGAACAGGTCCGGGACGCCCGGGTCGGACAGGCCGAAGATGTCCACGCCGATGAACTGCGTAGCCGGGATGTCGTTGACCTGGAGGTTCCAGCTCGTGCCCGTGACCGGCCGTGAGGTCGCACTGAGACCGAGCGGAATCACGTCGGTCGTGCCGAGCACGAGCGCGGCCAGTGCCGACAGGTCCGTGTTGCCCGGATTGGCAGACGGGCCGCCCGGTGAGTGGCCGACGAGGAACCCGGTGCCGCTGACGCCGAGGGTGGACACGGTGCCCCACGCGATCACGACGGTGCCGTTCGAGTAGAACTGGAACTGCAGGTTGCTCGCGTCCAGGGCGCTGGTACCGCTGAAGTCCCAGACCCCGTCCCACGTGACCACGGTGACGGCTGCACTCTCTTCCCACTTGACCTGGCCGCTGCCGACGATCGTCGGGTTGAAGTCGTGCCAGCACCGGAACGAGGTCTGCGGGTCGTTGAGCAGCGTGGGGACAGCCGGCGTGAAGGCGGTGCCGTTGCCGGGCGCGAGCGAGACGAAGCCGTTCGAGCAGACCGTCAGGCCGCCGGCCGCTCCGGGGAACGAGCCGGTCGTGAACAACTGCGTGACGGCGGTGTCGTCGCCGAGCCCGAGCACCGTGGGCACGGCCTGGACCGAACCGACCGGCAGATACGCGCCGCCTGGCGTCACGACGTAGCCGCTGCCGGTGCTCAGCATCGTGATCGCGGTGTTGGCGAGGTCGAAAGTGGCTGCGCTCGGGAAGTTCTCGTAGAACGACGTGAAGGATGCAATGCAGCCGACGCCGAGCGTCGTGTTGGTCGCGCAGGTCGCGACGGCGCTCGTGTACATGAGGACGCGACCCATTTGGCCGGTGGTCGGCGGGAGGTAGGGGCCCGTCAGCGGCGTGACGCCGATGTCCCACTGCCAGCCGACGCGCTGGATCGTGTGCGGCACGCCTTCGATCGTCGTCGCGAAGCTGGTCATGCTCGCGGTGTAGCTGTTGTGGGCGGTGAAGTTGCCGGGGACCGCGGGCGACCAGTTGCCGATGACGTCGACCTGGTCGTTGATCTGCACGGGGAGGCAGGTCGGGATCGACGGGCCGACGTTGCCGACGCTGTGCAGTGCGACCGCGCCGTTGATGCGGACCAGGAAGCTCGCAGTATCACCCGCCTGCTGCGCGTTCGTAGGCAGCTCGAGCTGCGTGATGAAGAAGGGCGTCTGGGCGACGAAGTAGAAGCCGCGGCTGAAGCCGTTGTAGGTGGCCGAGTGCGGCGGGATCGCGACCTGGCTGAGAGCAACCGAGGCGAACAACGCCGCCGCGGCAAGGGACTTGATGGGAGTGGACATGGTTTGATGGCGCGGGGAGGGGCGCCGGACGAGAAGGGGCCCTACGAGAAAAACCGGGAACAAACTGCGTGTCAGACGGCCGAGCCGCGATTGAGGATCCGTTACATCTGGCAATCTCCCCCGGCCGGCTTGCGCGCCCCCGAGTCACGGTTCCGTCGGCAACTCTCCGTTCCGTAACCCGCCTTGGCTGCCGCGGAGCGAAGCGTCCCTTGGCAAGGGGTCCTGCCGATCGACCACGTCACCGAAGTGCGCGTGCTCGACCCGTTCTTCTATGCCTGAGCGCCGAAGACGCGGGCGCGCCCCGGCCCTTCGTTATGATGGCGCCCTTCTCGTTCTTGTGGTGCCGCCCATGAACCACGTCTTGGCGTTCCCCTTCTGTGCGCTCGCCGCCGCGGGCGCCGGAGCGCAGTCGTTCCTGTACACCGACTTCAGCAGCACGGCGGGCCTCACGCTGCTCGGCAACGCGGTGCGGACCGGCAACGTGCTGCGCCTGACCGACAACGTCGCGAACCAGGCGGGCTGGGCGTGGCGGCAGACGCCGCTGCATGCCGTCGCCGGCTTCGACACGATCTTCACCTTCCGCATCACGCCGGCAGGTGGCGCGTCCCAGGGCGAAGGCATGGTGTTCGTGCTCCACGGGCACCCCTACGGCGCGGCGGCGCAGGCCGGGACGGGGTTCGGTCTCGGTTATGGCGTCGGACCCTTCAACCAGGTCGGCATCGGCTGGTCGATCGCGATCGAGTACGACACGTTCGTGGACAGCCAGCTCGGCGACACGAGCGCGAACGAGCTGTCGATCCACACGCGCGGCGCGCTGCCCAACAACGAGCACGAGGGATATTCGATCGCGCGCACGACACCGGCCGTGAACCTGGCCGACGGCCAGGTTCACTCGATGCAGGTGCGCTACGTGCCGGGCCTGATCGAAGTGTTCCTCGACGGCGCCGCGACGCCCGCCTTGTCGCGCGCATACGACCTCGTCGCCGGCGGGCTCTACGCGAGCGGCAATCCCGCGCCGGGCGTCGCGCTTCCGGACGGAACGGGCTACGCCGGCTTCTGTGCGACGACGCGCACGGGTGCCTTGTCGGAGGTGTGCGATATCCTGTCGTGGGCGTGGGCCTCGCCGCCGCTGCGGCACCCGTGCTACGACGGCTCGATGGGCCAGGACGTGCTCACGGTGCAGGCGAGCAGCGGCGGCGTGGCCCGCCGGATCCAACTCGCGACCTGGCAGTCGTTCGGCATCGGCATCGGCGCGCCGCCTGCGTTCGGCCCGGGGGCCCCGTACGTGCTGTTCCTGTCGCTGCTGCCGCAGCCCGGCGCGTTCGGCACGCAGCTCGGCTTCGGCGAAACGTGCTTCCCGGTGCTGCCCGCGGGCCCGCTCGACCTCGTGCTCGCGGACACGTTCGGCGTGTTCCCGGCGCTGCTGCCGGCGCTGCCTGCGCCGCACACGATCGCGATCCCGCCGGCGGTCGTCACCACGCCGCTCGCGTTCACCCTGCAGGCGGTGATGCTCGCGTCGTCGAGCCCGCTCGCGTTCGGCGTCACGAATGCGATCGACGTCTCGTTCGCGCCTGCGCCGCCGCCCGTGATCTCCGCCGTGTCGCCCGCGAGCGCGCAGCCCGGACAGCCGATCGGCATCCTCGGCAGCGGGTTCTTGCCGGGGTTGCAGCTGACGGTGAACGGATCGGCGGTCCCGTTCCAGTACTTCGGCCCGCTCGGGATCGACTTCGCGTATCCGGCCGGCCTGCCGTGCAACTCGACGCTCAGGGTCACGAACCCGGACAACCAGTCGGTGACCGCCGCGGTGAACCCGACGCCGGTCATCACAGGCACCGCGTGGAGTTCCGGCCCGGCAGCGGGTGGCCAGCCGTTCCAGATCCAGGGCAGCGGCTTCGCGTACGGGACGACGGTGACGATCGGCGGCACCGCCGCGGTCGTGATGATCGCCGGGCCGACTGCATTGCTCATGTACACGCCGCCCGGTGCCGTGGGCATCGCGCCCGTCGTCGTCACCACGCCCGGCGGCTGCACCGCGACGACGACCTACACATACTACTGACCTCGATTCGCGGGGGCCGGGCCATCACTGCTTTCACCAGCACGAACGCGCTCACGCTGACTCTCGGAACCTTCTGAGACCCTTGCAGGGATGCGCCTTCAAGCCGCGGTCGTTGCCGGAGCTCGTCGCGGTCTGACGGCGATGCAGATGAGCACGATCCCTGCGACGAGGCTGACGAACGACAACGACATGAATTGGATCGCCCATTCGTGGCTCAGTTCGTGCCGCGTGACACTGGCTGTTACCTCGTGGATCTCGATGGACCGGAAACGAGCCAGCGGCGTGCCGAGTACGCCGAGGTAGAGCGTGTGGCCGTTCGGCTCGGGTACGTCGGTCGGAAACGCTCCGATCGCGAAGAGGACGACTCCGAGAACGACGAGGGCGAGGCGTCGCATGGCGTCACGATGCGATCGGCAGATCGGGGCCCGCGATGATCACGTCGCCGATGGCTGCCTTGGCGCAGGTGTCGCTCCACTCGGTCGCCGAGAGCTTGCCTTCGCTCAACTCCCTGCCGATCGCGCCCGGCTCGAGCCGCGCGTCGCCGCGCACGACGACGGCCGGATCGCCCGGACCGGTCTCGAGCGTCCAGCCCGCCTGCACCAGCGCGTGGCCGAGCAGCACGCCCATCGCCCAGCCACCGGCCGCGAGTTGTTCGTTCAGCGGGATCTTCGGGTTGAAAGCGGCAGCGAACCGCGCGAGCTCGGGGCGCCTCGCGACCAGGTCGGCCGCGCGCACGAGCGGCAGCTTGCGGCCGTGGTCGTTGGCGAAGCGGCGCCAGTGGTCGAGGACCGTCGGCACTGCGACGTCCTTCCACGTCGCGACGGGCAGCTTGCCGATCTCGGCAGCGCCGGTCTGGAACACGAGCAGTTGCGCCTCGAGGGCGTCGACGCCCTGCAGCAGCGACAAGGCCGGCGGGCCCGCTGCGCGTTCCGCTCCCGGCTTCTCGACCTCGGCGGCGGCGGCGAGCCGCTGCGACAGCGGCGGGTGGCTGTCGTACGGGTTGCCCTTCGCCTGCATCGCCTCCTCGCCGACCTTCACGCTCATGGCGCGGATCGTGCGCGACGACAGGAACAGCGCAAAGCCCTCCATGAGCGGCGGCCGCACCTTGCGGTTCAGCACGGGCAGGAACTCCGAGTCGACGTACTGTTCGTACAGCGGCGCCGTCTCGTTGACGCGGCGCAGCGCGGTCTGCACGGGCTCGAGGCCGACGAGTTGCACGGACAGCGCGTCGGCCGCGAACTCCTGCGCGCGCGAGATCCCGTAGGTCACGCGCAGGAACAGATTGCCATACCACTCGAACGGCTTGCTGACGATCGACTCGGCCTTGCGCAGATTGACGATCGTGCGGCCGATTGCGTCGCGCGTGCGATAGATGAACGGCCCGAGGCGCGTGTCGCCGCCGTGGAAGTGGCCGAACTCGTGCGCGAGAACGCTCTTCAGCTGCGTCACGCTGAGGACCTGCAGCAGCGGCAGGCCGATGCCCATCACGCGCGAGCCGCCGAACCCCATGCGGCTGCCGCGCTCGGCGACGAAGGCATTGATGTCGTCGACGAGGAACAGTTCGCGCGGCGGCTCCTGGCCCGCCGCCTGCGCGACGTTGCGCACGAGCTGCCAGAGCCTGGGCTGGTCCGCCTCGCGCAGCTTCACGCCGGGGTCGGGGAACTTCACGGCGCGCGGGAACACGCTCCACAGCAGGACGCCGATCGTGATCACCGCGAACAGGATCACCTTAGCGTGCACGCGCCGGCCCTCGAGGTCGTGGAAGACCGCGAGTGCGAGCGTCGCGCAGATGCCGAGCGCCAGCGCGTAGAAGCCGACCATCAGCACGATCGCCAGCACCGCGCGCCCGGCCAGGGAAGGGTTCTGCCGCATGGCGGCGTGCTACCGGCGGCCGGGTTCGCGCGCAAGGGCTGCAGTCGCGTGCGGCCTTCGTGCACCGGAACGCGAGTTGCTGCGCGAACGCCGGCTCCCGTGAACTTGTCCTCTCCTTCGCCGCAGACCGTTCGCGTCGCGTTGCCGCAGCGTTGGCCACGACCACGAGCCCGTACATGCAACCGCCGCCTCGCGGCGGCGGTCAGGTCGCTCGGGGCCAGGGCTAGAAGGTGCGCTCGCCGACGATGAAGCGGCCGTAGTTGCCGGGCTGCAGGAAGAACCCGTTCGGGGCCGTCAGGTCGAGGTCCATGGCCTGCTCCCACAGCACCGCGCCGCGCAGCGCGATGGAACCCGGGATGAAGATCTGGAGCTCGACGTTGCCGGCGGGGTCGCTCAACACCGTGTTGATCACGTCGGGGCTGACGTTCAGGAAGCACGCGCCGAGCGTGCCGCCGAACGGGATCGCCAGGTCGAACGGCGGGATGTTCGAGATGCCGATCACGTGCAGGCCGACCCAGCTCGGCGTCAGGCTCGTGATCTGCCGCGAGAACAGGTTGCCGGTCGCCGGCACTTCCGTCGTGAACTGGCGGGTCAGCACCGGCTGCGGCGCAGCGCCGCAACCCGCGTTCGACGCGAACGTCCCGTAGCTGGCCAGCACGTATGGCGCGGGGATCAGCACGCTGGTCTCCAGCTCGTAGTCGCCGAACTGTTGCGCCAACGGGAAGGCTGTCGTGCCCGGCGCGGCGACTTCGATGTAGTAGGTGTCCGGCGCCAGGAAGAACGTCACGACCTGGCGGCCGTGCAGGCTGCTCGTCGAGCCGGGGACCGGCGCGTCGAGCACGTTGCCGCTGGTCGCCGCCAGGGCGACGACGCCGGTGCTGGTGCGCAGGTTGACCGTGCTGTCCAGCATCTGGCTCGCAGCCGGCGACGCCGCGTTGCGGCGCGTCTGGAAGGAGATCGCGCTCGGCACGGCGAGGACGAGCGGGCCATACCAGTCGGACGCGTCCGTGCCGGTGCTGGCCGTCACGTTGCCGCGAACGACCTGACCGGGCACGAACGGCTCGGCAGTCGCCACGGTGTTGTTGGTCTGGACGCCGACTGCTTCGACCTCGTTGATGGTGCCGCCGGTGTCCATCGGCATCGTGAACACCTCGAGCATGTAGTTGCCCGACGGGATCACGCCGCCCGGCATCGTCGTCGCCGCGGTGAACGGCGCCAGCGGGTTGCGGACCGCGACGTAGTAGGTGCCGGCCGGCCAGACGCGCGCCGACGAGGTGCGTGCAGCCAGGTTGCCGCAGACGGCTTGTTGCGTGCCGAAGGCCGGCAGCTGCAGCGAGCTCGCCGGCAGCAGCGCGTTGCCCGCGGCGTCGTAGAGCTCGTAGCGGTGGCCGAAGACCGCGGGTGCGTCACCCTCGTTGATCTGGAACCAGAAGCCCGTGCTCGGTGCGGTCAGGACGACCTGGTAGTAGTCGCTGTCGGCTCGCTCGATGTCGAACGTGTCACCGGCGCCCGGGGCCGCGGTCAGCGCGGAAGCCAGCGTGAGGCTGGCGGCCGTGTTGCCGCAGATCTGGCGCGTGAGACCGGCGTTCACGCCGCTCGTGAAGCGCACGTGGTAGTGCCCGAGGCCGGCTGTACTGCCCGTGATGCCGGTGGTCGGGTTGTAGATGTTCGCGACGAGACCACCAACCACGCGGAACGTCGTCGTCGAGCCGGTGCAGGTGATGTCGAACGTGTCGCCCGGGGAGTTGGCCACCGGCCAGGCGGCGGTCGTGATCTCCGAGCCGAACGGCGATGGGCCCGTGTTGGCCGAGATGGTGCGGGTGAGGCCGATATTGGCGCCGCTCGTCATCGTCATGCTGTAGCCGCTGGTCGCGACATACAGGCTGCCGAGCGGCAGCGAGTTCACCCACGTGACGGCCGTCGTGTTGGTGGTGACGATGTCCCAGGTGTCGCCGGACGAGCTGGCGACCGGGAACCCGGCGGCGGTGACCGAGAACGCCGTGTTGGACGTGATCAGGCGCGCGAGGCCGGCGTTCGCGCCGCTGGTCATCCGGATGTTCATGCCGGGCACATACGAGGCCAGCAGCGGGTTCGCGGCCGGCTGCGACAGCGGCGTGGTCTGCGTCACGGTCGTCGTCGTGGCGGGGGCAGCCGCGACGGAGCCGCTGATCAGCGCCGTGGAGGCAGCGCAGACGCCGCTGAACACGACCGGCGGGATCGCGGGCAGGTCCACCGAGCCCGAGGCCACGATCGCGTTCGGACTCAGCGCGCCGTGGAAGCGCTTGACGCCGACGCCGAGAACGCCCGTCGGGGTCGCCGTGGTGTGCGTGTCGTTCGGCTCTGCCTCGACGCCGTCATAGACGACCGGCGTGATGCTCGCGACCTCGAGCGAGTACAGGCCCGTCGCGGCGGCATCGAAGGGGACGACCTGGACCATGTAGCTGCCGGCCGCGACGTTGAGCTGGACTTCGCTGGACCAGCTCTGCGTCCCGCCGCGCGCGTCGTCGTCGATCGCGAGGTAGGTCGTGCCGGTACCGTCGAGCAGCGCGATGCGCGTGTCCGCGGTGGTGTTGATGCCACTCGTGTGCACGCGGATGCGGCCCGCCGCGGCGAGCGTGAAGCTGAACCAATCCTGCTCCCCGGCCACGAGCACGAGGTTGCAGTCGATCTGGTCGCCGACGAGGATCGCCTGCGCGGTGGCGGGCGTGTTGTTCGGTTCGACTTCGGGGACGCGCGTCTGCGCCCGCAGCATTGGCGAGAGCAATGTGGAAATGGCAAGAACAGAAAGTCGCATGAATGGACCGGGGCTCATTGAGGTGTGATTGCCGAGGCGATAGCTGGCTCTCCACCAGCGCACGAGGCTCGCACTCGGCGACGCGGCGACCATGTCGCATCTCGGGCGTGCGGTCAATCACCCCCTCTTGCGCCTCGTACGCACATCGACGAGCGCTCGAGCGTCCGAGCGAAAGCGCGTGTCGGCGCACTGCGTGCGGTCGCGAGAGGTCCGGACCTCGGTCCGTCGAACGTGCGATGGCATGGGGGACGCTCGACGTGGGCGGCCGTACATCGACTGCGGTCGCAAGACCACGCCGGTCGATGGAGGCGTGCATGCAGAGGCAACGAGCGCGAACCTGGGTGGTCCTCGGGGTAGGCGCGATGTTGGTCACCATGGGCGGTCTCGCGGGACTCGTTCACCTTGGAGCGGCCGCTGGAATCGCGGCGCCGGACGCGGACCGAGCCACGGCGACGGCCGTGGTGGGGGAGGCAGCATCGGGTGGCGCGTCGAACGCGGCGGCCGATGATGCCGCCGAGCGCATCGCCCCGCCGATTGCCGCTGGCGCCGACCGCGGCGCGCGCGAACCGCGGGCGCTGCAGGTGCTGGTGCGCCGCGCGTTCTGCCAGAAGTCCTGGCACTACGTCGGACCGCTCGTCGTCACCGCGGGTGGCGTCGTCGTCGCCGAGCGGGAAGTGGTCAACCAGCTCCCGCTCCAACTCGTCGCGCCAGCGCACGCCCCGACGCTCGTGTTCACGGCCCCGGACCTGCTGCCGGCCGAGTTCGCGGTCGACGCAGTCGTTCCCGGGCGTTCGGCCGAGATCGAGCTGCAACCGCGCGAACAGCTGCTCGTCGAAGTGCGGCGTCCCGGCGCGGCCGCGGCGGCGACCGCGACATGGTCGGTGGCGGTCCAGATGCACACGGGCGAATGGGGCAGCGTCGACGACAAGGGCGGCGACAGCGTGCGCGTGCCGTTCGCCGCGGGCGAGCCTTTTCGCTGGCACGCGCGGCTGAGCTACGACGCGGTGCAGGTCTCCGTGTCGGGCGAGCAGCCTGCGTTGGCGCCGGGCGAGCAGCGCGTGCTGGCTGTCGACTTCGCGAGCGTGCCGACCCAGCGCTACCTCGTGGACGGTCCGTCGCCGCAGTTGCTCGCGCACTGCGAACTGCGGCAGCGAGGGGGCGTTGGCGGAGCCGAACGCTCCGACACCGTGCCGCTCGCGCCGGACGGAACGTGCGAGCTCGTGCCCTTCCCCGGCAGTCTGTTCTCGATCGCGGACGTGGAACTGCTCGCCACGCCGGGCGGCGATGTCGTGGTGCTGCGGCCAGAGCGTGAGCTGCAGGGCGTCGGTCTCGTCGACGGCGGCGGTGCGCCGGTGCGCAGCACGGCGTTCGACCGCGAGGGCCGGTCGTTCTCCTTCAACCGCGCGGTGCACGTCGCCGCGCGCGAGGTCCTGCAGCAGGGCGTCCGGCTCGGCAGCAAGTTCCTGACTGCGCAAGCAGTGCCGGCCTCAGCGCTCGCGGGCCCTGCCGATCTGGTGCTGCTGCCGGCTGCCGTCGATGCCGTCACGACGGGCGCGCTGCGGGTGCGCGTGCGCGGCGGAACACCGCCGGCTCCGGTGCTCGGCAAGCTGCACCTCGTCGTCCAGGTCACCCGGGAGGAGAGCGTCGACCAGCCCGCTGCCCCGGAGATCGTGTTCACCCTGCCCGCGGGATCCACCTGCGCTCTGCACTGGTCCGCGCCAGGGCGAACGGTGCCGATCGCGGGGCCGCTCGCGGTCCGCAGTGGCGAAACGGTCGACGTCGACGTCACGTGGCCGCAGCTCGCGATCTGGACTGGCGACGTCGCTGGCTTCACCGAGCTGCCGCGCGAACGGCGCTGGGGGCGCGTGACGTGGGGCGACGGCGGTGACTCTGGCCTCTTCGGCCGCGGCCATCACGTGCTCGCCGGCAAGAAGGACGCGCGCTTCGAGCTCGCGCTCTTCGACGGCGAAGCGCTCGATCCGACGTGGCGGCTCTACTGGGGCGTGGCGCCGGTGCTCGCCCGCTGCGACATCGTCGACGCTGCCGAGCGGCGCTTCGTCGTGTCGCCGGCAGGAGCGGTGCGCTGGGTCACGTTCGCGGTCGAGGCGCAGGCTCCGTGGACACTCGCTTTCGCTACCGGCGCAGTCGGCAGGCCGCCGTTCCCAGCGATGCGCCACGACAACCGCTACGCGCTCCCGATCGCGGCGGGACAACGCCTGCCCGGCTGCCTGCTCGGCGGTCCTTACGATCCGAACGGCATGCCCACGCTTGCGTGGTTCATGGTCGGCGACGGCGACGACCAGGTGCGCATACGACCGGCCGGCGGCCGCTCGGTCGAGCTGCGGCCGCGCACCGCGTGCGCGAACCGCGGCGCCGCGCTGGTCGGTCCGCACGGCCAGTGGAGCATGGGGCACGTGTTCGAAGCCGCGACGCCGGTGTCCGTGTGGGTGCCCGACGGCACACGCGGCGTCGTCGTGTTCGACGGCAACGACGCGGCGAGGACCGCGCGCGAGTTCCCGCTCGGCGCGGGAGACTTCGTCGTCATCGACTGACGCCTGGCATCGCGACGTGCGTCCTGTGAGGGTTCCTCGCTGCTAGACTACGAACGAGGCGTCCGTTGTCCTTGCTCCTGCACCTGGCGTGGCTGTACGTGATGTCGCTTTGGGTGATTGCCCACGGCGACGGGATCGTGAGCGCCCTGATCGCAGCGCTGATCCCTTGGTTCGTGCTGTTCGTCTTGTGCAGTGTCGGGACGCTGTCGTTCGCCGGCTACGTGGTCGCAGCGTGCCTGAGAAGGATGCCTCGCACAACACGCTGACTGCATCTCGGGCAGCCGTGTCCAGAGCATCTGGTCGTGCAAGGACCCGCGACACGCGCGAGCCTTCGCGACGGCGATGGGCTAGGCTCACCGCGCTCGATGCCGCCCCTCTCGCCGCCGTCGCCGTTGCCGGAGAACTTCCTGCTCTCCGTGCTGATCCCCGTCTTCGACGAGAAGCGCACCATCCGCGAGATCGTGGCGCGCGTGAAGGCGGTGCCCTACCGCAAGGAGATCGTGCTGGTCGACGACTGTTCGCGCGACGGCACCAGCGACATCCTGAAGCAGATGGCTGACGCGGACCCGGAGCTGCGGCTGCTCGTGCACGAGAAGAACCGGGGCAAGGGAGCTGCCTTGCGCACGGCGCTCGGCGTGGCCAGGGGCGACGTGTTGATCGTCCAGGACGCGGATCTCGAGTATTCGCCCGAGGAGTATCCGAAGCTGTTGAAGCCGATCGTCGACGGTCTCGCGCACGTCGTCTACGGCTCGCGCTTCACGGGCGGCTCGTATTCGCGCGTGCATCTGTACAGCCACTACCTCGGCAACAAGATGCTGACGTTCTTCAGCAACGTGCTCACGGGGCTGAACCTCACGGACATGGAGACCTGCTACAAGGTCATGCGGCGCGAGGTGGCCGAGCGCATCAGGATCACGAGCAACCGGTTCAACGTCGAGCCGGAGCTCACCGCGAAGATCGGACGCATGAAGGCGCGCGTCTACGAAGTGCCGATCAGCTACGCGGGACGCGACGCCACGGAGGGCAAGAAGATCTCATGGCGCGACGGGCTGTCGGCGCTGTGGGCGATCTTCCGCTACCGCTTCTTCGACTGATCGCCTCGCGGGCGAGCAGGCTCACAAGCCGATGCTCGTCGCGAGTGCGCCGCCGAAGACGCCGACGTCGGAGCGCAAAGTAAGGTCCTGCCGCCTTGCGGGTCACTCGGGCATGAGCAGCAAATCCGTCATCGGCGCCGTTCTCTTCGCGACTGCCTTGTCGTTCCAGGGTGCCACCGGCGCACCGGCGCCAGGGTCTCCGACCGGCCAGTGTGTTCGGACCACCGGGCGGGAGGTCGTCGCACATGCCGTGTTCCGCTGGAGTGTCGGCCAGGAACGCGTCCGGATGATCCGCGCCGAGGACGGGATCTGCTTCTTGTCGGCCGTGGGCGGCAGCTTCGCCGGCGGGGGCGAGTGGGTGCGGGTGCGCATCGACGACGGCTTCTGGTATCTCGAGGGCCATTGCCAGCAGCCGTTCGTGTTTGCAGAGGCGACCTGCGTTCAGTTCGATCATCTGGCATCGGCAGCCCGGAGAGAGTGAACGGCCGCGGACGAACACCACGCCGCGCGATGCCGCGGCAATCAGGGCGTCACGCGCTCAGGCGCCGAGCCGGCCGAGCAGGGCGTCGCGGTACTCGAGCCAGCAGCTGCTGCCGCCGCGCTGTTCCATCAGGAGCCGGTAGCGCAGGGCTGCGGCCCGTGCCTGCGGCCGCAGGCGATCGCGCTCGCCGTCGTCGGCGCACGCGGCGAGCAGGTCCTCGAGGCGCAGCCACGCCTTGCGCGCCTCCAGCTCCGGCGGCACGAAGCCGTGGGTCTTGAGCATGATGTAGCTGGCGCGCAGCTCGGCGGGCACTTGCGAGAGGTCCTCGAGCTCCAACGGGCGGCCGCGCCCGGGCAGGTCGTCGAAGACGCCGTCCTTCACGGCCTGTTCGATCAGCTGTTCGACGTGATGGGACCACACGGCGGCAGCAGGATAACTGTGCGCGGGCTCCGGAAACCACTGCGGGCGGCGGCGCCGCGACCGAGCTCCGACCAGACGGACGGCAGTGCCCGATGCCAGGCCGCCGGCGTCGCGGCGCTTCACGATCTCCGCAAATCCCGTATGCTCGCATGCGCCGGCTGGCGAGCGAAGGAACCGCGATGACTCTGCGCGGCTCGTTCGTTCGCGGCGACGAGGTTCGCATGCACACGACCGTGACTGCTGGTGCTTTGGTCCTGGTGGCGTTCGCGGTGGCGTCGCCCACGCAGGCAGCCGGGGCCGCGAAGGGCGACGTGCGGCTCGTCGGCCGCATCGTGTCGGTGCTGCACGAGGGCGTGCCCGCGGCCGAGGTGTGGGTCACCGACGCGCAGGGGCAGCGGCTCGCGCGCACGGTCGCCGACGGCGACGGCTACTACCAGCTCGCGCGGTTGCCGTTCGTGCCGCTGCAGGTGCACGCGTCCGGCGGCGACAAGGTCGAGGGGGCCATCGCGGTCGCGTCGAACGGGCTCGTGCGCGAGGCGACGCTGATGCTCGAGGACGGCGATCCGCTGCGCGGCACCGTGGTGTTGCCCGACGGTTCCGCGGCGGCGGGCGCTGCGGTGATGGTGACGGCCGAAGAGCGGCTCGGGCCGCCGTTCGAGTGGTATGCGGAGACGACGGCGGACGCGAAGGGGCAGTGGACGCTGCCGATGGCGCCGCTGCGGCCGCTCGTGGTGAGCGCGTTCGCGGCGGGCCGGCCGCTCGGCGAAGCGAAGGTCGCACGCGGCCGCGCCGGCGACGTGCGCGTCGCGATCCCCGCCGGCGAGCTGACGACGCGGCCGGTCCGCGTGACCGGCATGCCCGCGGGCACGGCCGTGCGCGTGGTGTGCGAGCTGGGCTTGGAGCGGCGGCGCACCGGTTATCGCGTGCCGACGCCGGCGATCGAGGCGATCGTCGACGCCGCTGGCACCGCCGCGCTGTGGGATCTGCAGATCGGCTACGGCGTGCGCGTCGTCGCCCCAGGCTGGAAGAGCATGCCGATCAGCATCCCGTGCAAGCCGGGCACCGCGCGCGACCTCGAGTTCGTGCTGACGGCGGTGGCGCCGGAGGACGTCGCGCCGAGCACGCGCATGACCGGCAGGCTCGTCGACGAAGTCGGCTGGCCGCTCGCGGACGTTACGATCCAGAGCCGCTACGAATCGAGTCCCGACCGCGTGGCGAAGGCGACGTCGGAAGGCGACGGCACGTTCGCGATCGACGTGCCGGTGTCCGAGCAGGTGCTGTGCCAGTTCGGGCTCGTGTCGCGCGAATGGCGGCTCGGTGCGCAGGATGCGAAGCTCGGCGCCGAAGGCGTGTCGTGGCTCACGATCAAGGCCGGTTCAAAGCCGCTGCGCCTCTATGCGACGCGCGGCGGCACGCTGAAGGGAACGGTGCTCGGTCCCTCGCGCACGCCGCTCGCCGCGGCGAAGGTGGAACTGACGGCGGTGCAGACGACGCAGCCGGTGCGCGTCGTCACCGCGACCGACGCCGCGGGTCGGCTCGACGTCGCGGCGTTGCCGGCGGGCACCTATGCGTTCCAGGCGACTGGCTTCGGCATGCCCGCGGGCCACGGGCAGGTCGTGATAACGGCCGGCGAGGAGGTCGCGCCGCCGGCGCTCACGTTCGCGGCGGCCGGCGAGGTGCGCGGCACTGCAACCGGCGCCGGCGCAGCGCTGCCAACGGTGGCGTTCGTGCCGGCCCGCGAGGAGGGACGATACGTCATGCACCTGCTCCGGGGCGACGGCAGTGCCCCGGTGCTCACCGATCGCAACGGCCGTTTCCGCGTTCCGGGCCTCGCCGAGGGCTCGTGGATGATGTTGCCGAGAGTGGCGGACGGGCAGGCCGCGGTGAAGAACCAGGCCTCGTTCGCGATCGAAGCCGGCCGCGTGACGACGTTCGACGTCACCATCGATTGGTGACCGCCGTCAACGCAGCTCGTGCGCCGTGGGCGTGGCGTGCTCGCCGCGCCGCCAGCCGCGGTGTTACACGAAGGTGAGGCGGTGGCCGAGTTGGCATTCGCCGCGCTGCGCGACGGCAGAGTTCACGCGCGACCTCACCGGTGCGTCGGCGCCGCGCTGTCGTGCACGGTCACGGGCCAGCGATCTTCTACTCGACGACGATCGCCACGAGATCCCCGGGCACGTCCGGCACGAACGCGACGGTGACGCGACCGGCGCCGTCGATCGACACCGCGCCGCTTCGCGACGCTGTGTGCGCGCTCGCGACCTCCGCGAGCAGCAGCGGCTCATCGGGCGCCTCCCCGGCGCGCCAACGATGCAGCAGCCACCGGTTGGGCAACTGGAAGTCGAGCCACACCACTTCGCCGCGCGGCGACATCGCCACGGCGAGCGGGTCGCGCGGCAGCGTGACCTGCGTCCATTGCTGCGCGCCCGCTGCGAAACGCACCATCCAGAGGCCCTGCCAACCTACCGCGTCGCCCAGCGGCGAGCTGCGCCACGCGCAGCCGGAGAGGATCCCCACGGGCACGTCGGTCGGCGGAGCGAAGCCCTGGCCCGGCAGCGAAACGGCCTGCCGCGCCCGGCCCGGCACATGCCAGACGGCGCGCAGCGTGCCGTCGGCACTCGCGACCAGGGTCTCGGCCCGCGCGAACGGCTCATACACGGTGAAGGTCGCGACCGGGCCGAGGGCCGGGTCGTGGCGCTGCACGATCACGTAGTCGTCGTCGTTGCACAGCGTCGCGAAGCGGCCGCCGCTGTCGATGGCTGCGACCATCGTTTCGTTGGCCGCCAGGAGCTGCGGCGCGGACTCGTACCACTGGGTTGGCACCGCACCGGAGGCGAAGTACACGCGGTGCTCACGCCACGTCGCGGGCAGCTGGCCGAAGACCACGTGCAGCAGCACGTCGCCGCGTTCGTTGCCGTGGAGGCGCAGGTCGGTGATCGTGTAGAACGGCTGGGAGAGTGCCCGGGGCATTCCCCACCCGCCGCTCGCCGCGCGGCGGTTGAAGGCGAAGGTCGTGGTTTCGGGTGGACCGAGCAGCGAGCCGAGGGCACTGGCACCGCCCGACGCATCGACGTGCCACTGCACGATGTTTCCAAACGGCGTCGGTTCGCTCGGGCCGGGTCCCGATGGACCGAGCTCCCAGCATTCGTTTCGAGCGGCGATGCGTGCACGGTCGCGTTCGTACCGCGCGGCATGGATGCTGGTCACCACCGCGCCTGCGCGCACGAGCTGGAGCGCACCTGGCACGCCCTCGCTCACGGCGAAGCTCCACGTGCTGGCGCCGGGCAACGGGGCCCCGTCGCTGCTGCGCACCGTTCCGGCGACGGACGCGGTCAGCGTCACGCCGCGCGGCAGCTCGTCGTCCGGCGTCCAGGTCCAGGTTCTCGATGTGGCGACGTAGGCGAGGCTGCCGGCCAGCGAGCCAGCGGCGTCCTGCACGGTGAACGCGTCGGCGGTCAGCGTCGCCGGATCCGGAGCACGGTCGAAGGCGACGCTCACGGTGCTGTCCGGCGACACGATGCTGTTGGGCGGCGGCAGCTGCGAAGAGATGCGCAACGGGGCAGGACCGCTGCTGCCGTGGTTGCAGGCGGCGAGCATCGCAAGACAGGGCAACCAGGAGCGGCAGGGAGCGCGCATCGGGGTCATGAGGTGACAGCGGGGACGAGGAACGAGAGCGCGGCGAGGGCCGCCGCGGTGGCCGGGTGCACGGACGGCGTCGTCATGGTGCGTTCAGTGGTTGCGCGACGGCGACGCGAAGGAAAACGCATTCGGACCATGGCACTGGAGGTGATGCATGATAGCGGCGCCGTCGGAGCGCGTAACCCGAACGCTCCGACACCGCGATCGACGGTGCGTGCGGCCGCTGCAGGTCGAGGCGGCGGGCCGACCATCGCGGTGCCCTTCGTGACCGCGAGGATGTACTCCTGGCCCGGGTCCCGCCGGCTGAGGGTGATCGAGCCGGAGGCAGGACGCACTACTGCACGATGACGAGCAGCGACGGCGCCCCGGCAACCAGGGCCGAGGTGCCGAACTGCAGCGACTGGACGAACACGACCGCGACCGGCATGCCGGGCGGGAGGACGTCGGGCAGTGCGTGCACCGACGTCGCGCTGCCGGCGGCGTCGAGCAACACCAGGCCGAACGGGATCAGCGCGGCGAGATCGAGCGCGGCGGGGCCGAGGACGCCGGGCAGCGGCGTGAACCCTGCACCGAACGACGCGAACGCGAACGCGGCCGCGAGGGGTTCGCCCGTGTACGAAGCCGTCGTCGACGTGCCGTCGAGCACCGGCGCAGTCATCGCGATCGAGTGTGGCGTGCCGGCCGGCGCGACGAACAAGGTGCTGGACGCCGCGACGTTCGTGCCGAGCCCGGCGACTCCCGCAGCGCAGGTACCGGTGGCCGTTCCCGGCGCCCCGCCGGAGCAGGCGGTCCCGAGCAGATCGGCGTTCGCGACGCCGGCGAGGACGAGACCGTCGCCGCCGTCCCCGGCGTTCGTGCAGCCGCCGCCGCTGCCCCCGCCGCCGCCGTCGCCGCCCGCGATGGCGCCGCCGGCCGCGAACACGCTGCCGAACGGAGCTTCGACGGCATCGGCGCCGTGGCCGCCCGGAATGCTGGTCGGGAAGAAGCCCGCCGCGCCGTCGCCGCCTTCGACCACGCAGTGCTGCAGCACGAGGCGATCGCCGGCGTGCGCGTTGGCGCGGATCGCGACGCCGGCCTGCATCATGCCCTGGGGCGTGCGGATGCCGCGCGTGCCGCGCACGGTGCAGCGCGTAAGCCACAGCGTGCCGCCCGCCGCGGCGCTGTTGCTGCTGTCGATCGCTGGGTAGGTCGGGCCCGGCGCCGCGACGATCACGCCGCCGGTCTCGAACGTGCAGTCCTCGAGCCAGACCGTGCCCGTGTTGTCGATCACGTGCAGATTGCGCCCCGGATTGAGGCCCGACACGGCGGGCGAGTTGCGGCGGAAGTCGATGCCGCGAATTGCGACCGTCTTGCCGTTCGGGTTCGTGATGCGGGCCGACACTGCCGTGGCCACGGCACCGGCATCCTCGATGAACGTCAGCGCCTTGTCGTTCACGTCGAAGGAGCCGGTCGTGTAGTTGCCCGACTTGATCACGATCACGTCGCCGTCGGCCGCGGCGTTGATCGCGGCCTGGATCGTCGTGAAGCCGGTTGCCCCCGTGATGTCGACGGTCCACAGCGACTGCGCCTCGAGCGCGCCGGCGAGCACGAGCGCGAAGCAGACGGCCGAGGGCGACATAGGTGGGCGAGGATCCTCCGCACGACCGGGCGAGGAAAGCGAAAACCAGGTGCCGGTCAGAGGGGGCGGACAGGGAACCATACCCAACCCTGTGTCCGTGACGTGGCACGGCAGCCCCCTACCAACGAACGAGGCAGCCCCCTGCTGCGACAGAGAGTGTGAGACCCTACCGGGACGAAGGCGAAGGCCACTCCGCGAGGGGGCTGCCTAGCATGGGCTCCCACCCACTGACAGCTGACGAACATGCCCGACTCCACCCGGCGGATAGGAACTCCAAGCCTCCACAGTTCCTCGGGCGACCAGTCGGCGACGTTGGAGCGCAGCACGTAGGTGCCTCGGCAGGTCGGCGATTCCGGGCTTTTCCTGCAACCGGCCGGTGGCGATGCGACTATTGCCGGTGCGCCCCCATGCAGCCACGTGACGACAACCGGCCGCGCGCCGGACTGGGTAGTCTTCCCCCTATGCCACATCTCTTCCCTGGATCGTTCGTGGCCCTGTCCGTGCTCGGCGTGCTCGGCGCGAGTGCCGTCGCCCAGACCTTCGTCGTCGACGCGAACAATGGCCCAGGGACGAACTTCCTCGACATCCCGCCCGCGATCGCCGCGGTGCCCAACGGCTCGGTGCTGCTGGTGCGCAGCGGCACGTACGGTCCGATCGCGATGAGCGGCCGCTCGCTGTCGGTGCTGGCCGAGCCGGGAGCGGTGGTGACGTCGACCGGCCCAATCGACATCGCCAACGTCGGGGCGTTGCAGAGCGTCGTCGTGCGCGGGGTGCGCGTGCCCTCCGGCGGGCTCGCGAGCGCGCAGGCGACGAACTGCCAGGGGCTCGTGATGTTCGATCGCGTCGATCAGATCGCGGCCCCCGGCGTCTTCACCGCGTTCGGCATCCACCTGCAGGGCTGCGACCAGGCCGTGGTCCGGCAGTGCTCCGCTCGCGGCATGGCCGCACTCGCGGTCGAGCAGTCGCAGGCCACGGTCGAACGCTGCTTGCTGCAGGGGGAGGACCTGACGTACGCGGGTGGCGGCAGCGGCATCGCCGCACAGAACAGCGCGCTCACGATCGCGAGGTGTTTCGTGCGCGGCGGCAACGGCGGCTTCGTCGCCACGCCGCTGGGCATCGTCGTCGCCCATCCCGGCGCGGCGGTGTGGCTCAATACGAGCACGGCGTCGTTCTGCGACGACGGCAGCGGCGGCTACGTCGCGGGTGCTTCGCCGCTCGCGCCGCACGCCGTCGTCGACGGCTACAACTCGCAGGTCATGTTCGACAACAACACCGTGCTGGTCCCGAGCGGCGGGGCGTTGCCGTTCTCGCCGAACGTCGCCGCCGCCTGGATCTCGTGCGCGAGCGTCGCCACGCAGCCCGCGCCTCCCGGTGGCACGGTGCAGACGTCGGTGCTGAGCCCGGCCGGTTCGTTCGTCTGCCTGCTGTTCGGCCGGCCGGCGGCGCCGATGGCGGTGCCCGGCATCTGGCCCGGACGGCTCTGGCTGGACCCCGCCGCCACCGTCGTGGTCGCCGGGTTCATGTCGGTCGGCATGATCGCCAACTTCTCGTTGGCCGTGCCGGCGACCCCGGCGCTGATCGGCGAACGCTACGGGTGGCAGGCGGTGTTGCTGCAGGCGTCCGGTGGGCTGAGGTTCGGCAACGCATCGATCTACGCACACTGAGGTGGTGTCCTCCGCGCGACGCGAACGACCATCACCGACGTCGCGCGACACCACGAGCAGGAGGGGACGCGGGCGGCGACGCGCGATCAAGGACGCGCTCAAGGAGGCGACGCGCTTCTACACGGAACTGCACGACCTCGGCGCCGGGCTGAAGTTCCTCGACGTCGGCGGCGGCCTCGCGGTCGACTACGACGGCTCGCAGACGAACTTCCACAGCAGCGCGAACTACTCGCTGCAGGAGTACGCGAACGACGTCGTGTTCGCGGTGCAGCAGGCGTGCGACGAGAAGGGCATCGCGCACCCCGACATCATCAGCGAGTCGGGCCGCGCGCTCACCGCGCACCACGCGATCTCCTGCGCCGCGAGAGCCGCCGACAGCATCAGCGAGAACAACGCGCAGCTCATCACGGCATCAGCATGGCGGGCGCCTCGCTCGTCGTCACGGTGCGGAGTCCAGCAGCTCGAACTTCGCAAGGTCGCAGCCGAGGGAGCTCGGCTGCGGCTGCCGTGCGTTTCAGTTCCCCACCACCCAGCCGTAGGCGTGCGAGAGCACGAAGCCGAAGGGGTTGGCGGCCGGATCGAGCACCGCGGCCTGGTTG
>Ga0075428_100000381_pt1 | contig 43984 bp, 43 predicted proteins | sample RhiMetdeltSRZDD2_FD_75291 | JGI IMG/M metagenome (GOLD analysis project Ga0075428, IMG submission 75291) | Populus rhizosphere microbial communities from Tennessee, USA - Rhizosphere MetaG P. deltoides SRZDD2 | ecosystem: Host-associated > Plants > Roots > Rhizosphere > Soil | place: USA... | reverse complement strand
GATCGGCATGAACGCGAGCAGGCCGGCCGCAGCTGCCCAGCCGCCGACGGCGAGCGCGTCGGCGGTTGCTCGCACGATCCCGTTCGCGCGCTGGACGTTCTCCCGCTCGACGAGCTCGGGCAGCAGCGCGCCGTACGCGGGGTCGAAGTAGCTCGCCGCGGCCGTCAGCGCGAACGCGGCGACCACGAGGAGCCACAGGGGAAGCTCGCCGTTGAGCCCGAGCACGGCGATGGGGACGAGCAGCGCACCACGGAAAACATCGGCGGCGACCATCGTCCGCCGGCGGTCGAGCCGGTCGGCGACGAGCCCGCCGTGGAATCCGAACGCGAGTGCCGGCACGCTGTCCGCCAGTCGAACCGCCAGTACCCCCAGGGGGCCTCCCGACACCAGCGCGAACCACATGAGCGCGACGTACTGGAACGCGTCCCCCAGCTCGCTCGCGATGACCGCGAGGTAGACGCGGCGGAAGTCCGGCCGTCGGAACAGTTCGAGCGCGCCTTGCCGCTCCATGTGACCGAGTCTGCCGTAAGTGCCTCCGTCTAGACTTCGCCGCGATGAAGGTCTTGATGGCCGTCCTGCCGGTCGCGCTGGCGGCGATCCTCGCGGGGTGCGGAGGGTCGTCGAATTCGAGTGGGTCGGGGTCGGAGACTGTAGTCGCGACTCGACAGGCCCAGAAGGCCCTCGTGCTGACCACCGATTCGGATCAGACGCTGTACACGTTCAGCAAGGACACCTGCGAGGGAGCTTGCGCGGAGGTGTGGAATCCGTTCGTGGCCGAGGGCAGCGTCGAGGCCGAGAGCGACTCAGGGATCGACCCGAACCTTCTCGGCACGAAGGAGCGCTCCGATGGTGAGCGCCAGGTCACGTTCGACGGCAAACCGCTCTATATCTACTCAAAGGAGGAGCCGAGTCAGGCGACCGGCGCGGGCTCCTCGTTTGGAGGCGTGTGGCGCGTGGCCGCCACCACCTCCTCGTTCCAGCGGCAGACGACGACCGGCGTCTCCTGCGAGCCGAACTGCGACTACTAGACGGTCAGTGGCCGGCCGCGACCGGCTCTCCGCCGCGCTCGCGCTCCCGCCAGGCGTTGAGGACGAGGAGTGAGCCGTCGATGAGGCGCTCCTGGAACTCCAACTTCTCGTTCAGGTGTGGAAACGGCGTGTCCGGGACGGGGACCTCGAGGAAGTCGCAGAGCCGGTCCCAGCCCTCGTCGACCGACCAGACCAGGAGACGCTCCTTCGGGACGTTCTGCTTGACCTGTTCGTGGTAGCGGTCGACGCCGGCCGACATCTCCTCGTCGCTCTGGTCCTCGGAGACCATGAGGCCGGAGCGCTTCCACATCTCGTCCATCATCTCGAGGTAGGCGGCCCACTTCGGGTCGATCGCTGCGCGCGCGCTCGAGAGATGGCGAACGAGGCCCTCGCCGTAGAACACGCCCCAGATCGTCTCGCGCATGCTGCGCACCCAAGAGTCGCCGTCGCGCGTTCCGAGCACCACCTTGGCATCGGGGTACAAGTCGAGCAGCTCCTGGTAGAAGAACGAGCCGGGCCAGTCGACCGTGGACTGGAACCCCTCGAAGGTCTCGTTCCACTTCGCGTCGCCGTCGACGGCGCGGCGCCAGTGCGGGGCCAGATCGAGGTCCCCGAGGACGTTGACCATGTGGTAGCAGGGGCCGAGCCCCAGCATCTCCAGTGCGACTTTCTGGGACAGCGTCCCCGTGCGCGGCAGACCCGCTCCGATTACCTTCATGAATTCGCTCCTTCGTGTTTTGTGGGTGGAGGGTAACGGGAGTGGCGGCCGCCAGTCGGTTCTGTACGGTGTTGCTTCGCTTTGGCTGACACCGACGTGAGAGTCGACGCGCCGGCCCGGCCTGCGCCCGGCGAAAAGGTTACGGCCGAGCCCGCGCCCGAGCGGCTCGGCTGGATCCTCGCCGTCTGCTGCGTGGCGCAGTTCATGGTCATTCTCGACCTGAGCATCGTCAACGTCGCGCTCCCGTCGATCCAGTCGAGCCTCAACTTCTCCGCGAGCGACCTGCAGTGGATCGTCAACGCGTATGCGATCACGTTCGCCGGCTTCCTGATGCTAGGCGGGCGGGCAGCCGATCACTTCGGCCAGCGGCGTGTGTTCGTGGCTGCGCTCGCGGTGTTCGCGGCCGCATCGCTCGCGGGAGGACTTGCGCCCGACAAGCACACGCTCATCATTGCTCGCGGCGTCCAGGGGTTCGGAGGTGCGCTGATGGCGGCGTGCTCGCTCGCGATCATCACCTCCTCCTTCCCCGCAGGCCCAGCGCGGCATCGGGCGATCGGGCTCTGGGGCGCCATGAACGGGGTCGGCGGGGCCGCGGGTGTCTTACTCGGGGGCGTCCTCACCGAGACGCTGAGCTGGCGCTGGATCCTGCTGATCAACCCACCGATCGCCGCCGCTGCCGCCGCGGTCGCCTTCCTCGTCGTCGCAAACCGGCGCAGGGAGCGGGGGGTCGGCGGCTTCGACCTGCCCGGTGCGTTCTTGCTCACGCTCGGCCAGATGGTGCTCGTGTACGGGATCGTGACTGCCGGCCTCGAGGGCTGGGGCACGGCCGGGGCGCTCATCCCCATCGGAGTCGGTCTGGGGATGCTCCTGCTGTTCGTGATCGTGGAGGCGCGCCTGTCGTCCGATCCGCTCATCCCGTTCCGCGACCTGACGAAGCCGTTGCAAACGACCAACGGCATCGTCGTGCTCTTCAGCGCCGCCCTCTTCCCGATGTGGTACGTGACCTCGCTCTACCTGCAGCAGGTCCTCGGCCTCTCGCCCCTCGACGCAGGCCTGACGTTCCTGCCCATGGCCTTGACGATCATGGTGACGGCGCGCCGCGCCGGTGCACTCGTCAACCGCTTCGGAGTGCGCATCGTGCTCGGCAGCGGTCTCGTGCTGATGACAGCGGGGATGTTCCTGTTCGCTCGCATCGCGTCGAGCGGCAGTGAGTTCGTGTACGTGATCATTCCCGGGCTGCTGACGGCTGCTGGCATCGGCCTCGCCGTGGTCGCCTCGACCATCGGCGCCGTCCAGGGGGCGAAGGAGGGGCAGGCCGGGCTCGCCTCGGGGCTGGTGAACACCTCTCGCCAGGTCGGCGGCGGGCTCGGGCTCGCCCTGCTGATCACGCTCGCGACGCAGTACACGACCCACCTGATCGGCGACAACCACGGGGTTATCGACGCCCTGACCGAGGGGTTCCGGCTCGCCTACCTCATCGGCGCAGGCCTCGTCGCGGCCGCGGCGCTGCTGACCTTCCTCGCGCTTCGCTCACCGGCCGGCGCGACCATGGCGGCCAGGCAGCGGGCGGCGATCGCCGGTGTCGTCGTGGCGATCGTGGCCGTCTTCGTCGCCGTCGCGCTGGCCGTGCCCGGCGGGGAGAAGCCGATCGGCGCGTTTACGACGAAGGGGGCCCTCAGCTACGCGTCGGCGCCGGACCTCCATCCACCGAAGATCGAGCACAACGCGCCTGTTGTCACGGGGAAGCTGGCGCCGGGCTACTTGCTCACGGCGAACTTCCTCCACATCACGCGGCCCCCCATCGTCGGGCAGAGCGGGCCGCTGATGCTCGACAACGACCTGGAGCCCGTCTGGTTCAAGCCCGTGCCCGAGGACGTCATCGCGTCAAACCTGAGCGTCCAGACCTATCACGGAAAGCCGGTGCTGACGTGGTGGCAGGGCGTGGTCACGAACGCCGGCACGACCGAGAAGGGCGAGTACGTGATCGTCGACCAGCACTACAAGACGGTGGCAACGCTCGAGGGCCGAGGCGGGTGGGTCCTGACGCTCCACTCCCTCGTGATCGACGGCGAGCACGCCTGGGTGACGGCGAACCGGAACATGGCGCGCAACCTGTCCGAGTACGGCGGGATCTACAACGGCACGCTCATCGACTCGGCCGTCCAGGAATACGACCTGAGGACGGGCAAGCTGCTTCGAACCTGGGACGCGCTCGAGCACATCCCCCTCCACGACTCCCGCTCGATCCCGCCGACGAACGGCTTCCCGTGGGATGCCTACCACGTGAACTGGATCGATCTCGTCGGCGACGGCAAGTTCCTCGTCTCCATGCGCGATACCTGGGCCGCCTACATGGTCGACATCGATACCGGACGGATCGACTGGACGCTCGGCGGGAAGCATTCGAGCTTCGAGTTCGGCCAAGGCGCCGGGTTCGAGTGGCAACACGACGTGACGCTGTGGCCCAACTCGACCGTCACCCTGTTCGACGACCACTGCTGCCTCGCGCGGGGGGCGGATACGTTCGTGGACGCGACGGCGCCGTCACGCGGGCTCGTGCTCAAGCTAGACCGGCGCGCGCGCAAGGCGACGCTGGTCGCCGAGTACGGGTCCGACCGGAGGATCGCCGCTGCCTACATGGGCAACGCTCAGCCGCTCGCGAACGGAAACATGCTGATCGGTTGGGGTTCGCAGCCGTACTTCTCCGAGTACGACAAGTCGGGACGGCTGCTCCTGGACGCGGCCTTTCCCGACCCTGACATCGCATATCGGGTGAACCGCGCGCCGTGGGTCGGACTCCCGCTCGATCCGCCTCGTGCCGTGGCCCGCGATGACGATGGCACGTCCATCGTGTACGCGAGCTGGAACGGGGCCACGCGCGTGGCAGCGTGGAGGGTGTGGGCGGGCACGCCGGGCAGGGAGGCTGTCGTGAAGACGGCTCCTCGTTCGGGTTTCGAGACTGCTATCCAGGTGCCTCGGGGCGAGAACAGGTTCTTCGTCCAGGCGCTCGACCGGGCGGGGCACCCCATCGGGCGCTCGGAGCCGTTCAGCCTCGAGCCCGCGCAGGGATAGACTCGGCGGCATGATCGACACGTGCGTCCTCACCGGCGAGGACCTCGCTGTCGAGGACGTGTGGCGGGTGGCGGTCGAGAGGACCCCCATCGCCCTCGGGGACGAGGCGCGGGGAAAGATCCGCGCCGCCCGGGAGCTGGTCGAGCGCGCGGCCTTTGGCCTCGAGGAGCACACGTATGGTGTCAACACGGGCTTTGGGCGGTTCCATACCGTCTCGATCCCGCACGCGCACACGGAGGAGCTGCAGGTGCGTCTGCTGCGGAGCCACGCCTGCGGGGTGGGCGAGCCCTATCCCGAGGAGATCGTCCGCGCGGCGATGCTCCTGCGGGCGAACGCGCTCGCCGAGGGGCACTCGGGGGCGCGGGAGGAGACGGTCGAGCAGCTGGTCGAGTGCCTGAACCGGGGCCTCGTCCCGCACGTCCCCAGCCGGGGGTCGGTGGGCGCCAGCGGAGACCTCGCCCCGCTCGCGCACCTGGCACTGCCGCTGATCGGAGAGGGCGAGGCGCGGGTGGAGGGCGAGATGCTCGCGGGTGGCGAGGCGCTCGAGCGGGTGGGCTTGTCGCCGATCCGCCTGCAGGCGAAGGAGGGTCTCTCCTTGATCAACGGCACCCAGTTCATGGCCGCCTACGGCGCTCTGGGCCTCGTGCGTGCGCGCCACCTCGCGCAGGTGGCGGACGTCGCGTGCGCGCTCTCGGTCGAGGCGCTCCAGGGCTCGCGGGAGAGCTTCATGCCTCAGATCCACCGGCTGCGGCCGCTGAAGGGGCAGGGTGACTCGGCGGACAATGTCTTCCGCCTCCTCGACGATTCGGCGGTCATCGAGGCCCACCGGTGGTGCGACAAGGTCCAGGACGCCTATTCGCTTCGCTGCGCGCCGCAGGTGCACGGCGCGTCGCGTGACCTTCTCGACTACGTCGAGCACACCGTCTCGATCGAGCTGAACGCGGCCACGGACAACCCGCTCGTCCTCGTCGAGGACGAGCTCCTCGTGTCGAACGGCAACTTCCACGGGCAGCCGGTTGCGTTCGCGTTGGACGCTCTGGCGATGGCCGTCGCGGAGCTCGGGAGCATTTCCGAGCGGCGAGTGGAGCGCCTCGTGAATCCCTACCTCTCGGACGGGCTCCCGGCCTTCCTGACCACGAACGGTGGCCTCAACTCCGGGTTCATGATCCCGCAGTACGTCGCGGCGGCGCTGGTAAGCGAGAACAAGGTCCTGACGCATCCCGCCTCGGTGGACACGATCCCCACGAGCGCAGGCCAGGAGGATCATGTGTCCATGGGCAACGCAGCCGGGCTGAAGGCCTGGACCGTGCTGGCGAACGTCGAACGGACGCTGGCGATCGAGTTGCTCGCCGGCGCGCAGGCGATCGAGTTCCTGGCTCCGCTGCAGCCGGGTGTCGGCGCCCGGGCCGCGCGCGCGTTCGTCCGAACGCTCTCGCCGCGGCTCGAGGCCGACCGGCCCCTCTCGCGCGACATCGAGCGGATCGCCGCCGCGATTCGCGACGGATCCGCGCTGCGCGCGATCGAAGCCGAGGTCGGTGAGCTGCGGTGACGCGCATGAACCGCCGGCGCAAGTCGAAACAGCAGATCCAGCGTTCCACAGATCTGATCCCCCTCCCGAGTCATCCCTATCGCGACAGCGCCATCTTCTACGGCGTGCTGTCGGCGATCCTGCTGGGAGTGACCTACGCGACCGGAGGCGGTATGTGGCGGGCGGTGGCCATAGCCCTCGCCTTCTTCGTCATCGCCACCGCCTTCACCTGGCTCCGGTTTCGGAACAAGCAAGCCGAGCGCGCGGGCGAGGAGTCACAGTGACTGTCGCGCGCTCGGTGGACGCGACGGTCGAGGCTCTGTGCGGCGACCTCTCGCGCATCCGTGCGCCTCGAGGCGTCGAGCTGAACGCGCGCTCGTGGTCGACCGAGGCTCCGCTGCGAATGCTCCTCAACAACCTCGATCCGGAAGTCGCCGAGCGTCCCGAGCAGCTGATCGTGTACGGGGGCTCGGGCAAGGCCGCCCGAAATCACGACGCGCTCCGCGCCCTCGTCCGGACGCTGCTCGACTTGGGCGAGGACGAGACGATGCTCGTGCAGAGCGGCAAGCCCGTCGGCGTCCTGCGCACGCATCCCGGCGCGCCCCGGGTGCTGATCGCGAACTCCTTGCTCGTCCCGCGCTGGGCCACGTGGGACGAGTTCCGCCGGCTCGAAGCCCTCGGGCTGACCATGTTCGGCCAGATGACCGCCGGCAGCTGGATCTACATCGGCACCCAGGGGATCCTGCAGGGCACGTATCAGACGTTCGCCGCTGCCGGTGAGAAGCACTTCGGCTCGGCCGACCTGAGGGGGCGGACGATCCTGACCGCCGGACTCGGCGGGATGGGCGGCGCGCAGCCGTTGGCGGGCACGATGGCCGGTGCCGCCGTGTTGTGCGTGGAGGTAGACGCGTCGCGCATCGAGCGCCGGCTGCAGACGCGCTACCTCGACGAGGCGAGCGAATCGGTGGAGGACGCGGTCGGGCGGATTCGCGACGCCGCTTCTGCCGGTCGGCCGCTTTCCGTGGGGTTGCTCGGGAACGCTGCGGAGATCGTCCCGGAGCTTGCCCGCCGCCGGGAGCACTTCGACCTCGTCACGGACCAGACGGCCGCCCACGATCCGCTCAACGGGTATGTCCCGGTTGGCCTGTCGGGCGAGGACGCGGCGACGCTGCGCCAGGCCGATCCCGACGAGTACCTGCGCCGTGCGAGGGCCTCCATCGGGCGGCATGTCGAAGGGCTGCTCGAGTTCGTCCGAAGAGGCAGCTATGTTTTCGATTATGGCAACAACCTGAGAGGGGAGGCCCTAGAGGCAGGCGTTCAGGAGGCGTTCTCATACCCGGGATTCGTCCCGGCCTATATCCGGCCGCTCTTCTGTCGCGGCGTCGGGCCGTTTCGCTGGGCGGTTCTCTCCGGCGACCCGGCCGACATCGAGACGATCGACCAGACGCTTCGGGATCTGTTTCCGGGAGACGAGACGCTGCAGCGCTGGCTCCAACTGGCACCTGAGCGGGTTGCATTCCAGGGGCTACCCGCGCGGATCTGCTGGCTCGGGCTCGGCGAGCGAGCCGAAGCGGGGCTCGCGATCAACGAGCTCGTTCGGACCGGGCGCCTCAAGGCTCCCGTCGTCATCGGCCGCGACCACCTCGACTCGGGCTCGGTTGCCTCGCCCTTCCGGGAGACCGAGGCGATGCGCGACGGCTCCGATGCGATCGCGGACTGGCCGATCCTGAATGCGCTCGTGAACGTCGCCGCCGGGGCAACGTGGGTGAGCGTCCATCACGGCGGGGGCGTGGGGATCGGAAACTCGATCCATGCAGGCATGGTCGTCGTCGCCGACGGCAGCGACGAGATGGCAGAGCGACTCGAGCGCGTGTTGACGACCGATCCGGCAACGGGAGTTCTTCGCCACGCCGACGCCGGCTACGGCGAGGCGCGGGAGGCTGCCACCGAGCGCGGTCTGACCGTGCCAATGCCCGACCCGGTCGAATGACCGACGGGCCGGCGCCGGACCGGCTGCTCGTTCGAGATCTCTCCCAGCTGGCGACGCCGGCCGGCTCTGAATCGCCGCTGCGCGGAGCCGATCTGGGCCGGATCGACGTGCTCGAGGACGCGTATGTCCTCTGCGAGCACGGGCGGATCGCATCCGTGGGGCGGATGCGCGACCTGCCGCGTCTCGATGGCAACGTCGAGGAGCTCGACGGACGCGGGAACTGCGCAATCCCCGGACTGGTCGACTGTCACACGCACGCCTGCTTTGCCGGCGACCGGGTCGAGGAGTTCGCGCTCCGCGCGGGCGGCGCGACGTACGAGGAGCTCCATGCCGCCGGAGGCGGGATCCTCGCGACGGTGCGAGCGACGCGCGAAGCCGGCGAGGCGGCGCTGCGCGAGGCGGTGCGGCGCCACCTGGGCTGGATGCGGCACTGCGGAACGACGACCGCGGAAGCCAAATCGGGTTATGGGCTCGACCACGAGACCGAGCTCGCGTCGCTCCGCGCAATCCGTGCCGCGGGCGCGGTGCCGACCTGGCTCGGAGCGCACGCGGTCCCGCCCGAGTTCGATGCGGCCGACTCCTACCTCGAATTCCTGCTTCAGGAGGTGCTGCCCGAAGCCGCCGAGCTCGCGGAAGCCGCCGACATCTTCGTGGAGCGGGGCGCGTTCGACGCAGCGCAAGCGAGGCGCTACCTGACGGCCTGCCGACAGGCCGGACTGGCGCTGCGGCTCCACGGAGATCAGTTCACCGAGAGCGGTGCGATCCCCATGGCGATCGAGCTCGGGGCCCGCTCCGTCGACCACCTGGAGGCGACCGGCGACGACGGCGTCCGCGCGCTCGCCGGAAGCGCTGTCGTCGGTGTTCTCCTGCCGGCGAGTGCGCTCTTCCTCGGCCGGCCGATGCCGCCCGCCCGCGCGTTGATCGACGCCGGAGCGGCGGTCGCCCTGGCGACGGACTTCAATCCCGGGAGCGCTTTCTGCGAGAGCCTGCCGCTCGTTTGCTCGCTGGCGGCGGCGCAGTTGCGCATGAGCGTGGACGAGGCACTCGCCGCGTGCACCGTGAATGCGGCGCACGTACTCGGCCGCGCGCAACGGAAGGGGCGTCTCGCGCCCGGGTACGACGCGGACCTCGTTCTGCTCGACGCGCCCGACTGGCGGTACCTCGCGTACCACCTGGGGGGCGAAGTCGTGGCCGAGACGATCGTCGGTGGACGTCGAGATTAGGTGCGCCCAGCCGGCAGAGCTCGGCACGGTGCGCGAATTGATCGAGGAGTATGTCCGCCTGCTCGGAGTCGATCTCGAATTTCAGGACCTCGAGAGCGAGCTCGCCGACCTGGCCACGGCGTACGGACCGCCGGGAGGCGTCATCCTCCTTGCGCTCGCCGACGGAGCGATCGCTGGCTGCGTGGCACTTCGTCCGCTCGAACAAGGCTGCTGCGAGATGAAGCGCCTGTTCGTGCGCCCCGCGTTCCGCGGCACGGGTCTCGGCAGGCGCCTCGCCGTCGCCGTGATCGAGGCCGGGCGCGACCTGGGCTACGACCGGATGCGCATCGACACGCTCCCGCAGATGGGCGCCGCGCGGAAGCTGTACGCGTCGCTCGGGTTCAGAGAGATCGAGCCGTACCGCTTCAACCCTGTCCCCGGGACGGCGTTCATGGAGCTGGAGTTACCCTAGTCGCAGGATGCCTTCACGGAAGCAGCGCCGCCGCCGCCAGAAGGACCGGCGCCACGAGTACGAGTACGTCTACGTCGACGAAGAGGGGCACGAGCTCGACCCGGACGAGGTCGAGATCGAGGAGGAGAAACCCGCCGCCAAGGGCGCGCGTGGCAACGGGACGGCGACCAGGACCGCGACGAAGCCGAAGCAGTCGGCCCGGAAAGGGGCCGCCAAGCAGCCTGCCAAGAACATCCGCCCCGTTCCTCCGCCGAGCTGGAAACGGGTGCTCAAGCGCGGCGCGATCTTCGCGCCGTTCATGCTGCTCGCCATCACGCTGCTCGGCCGCGGGCTTTCTTGGCCGGCGCGCATTCTCGAGACGGTCTGGCTGCTCGTCCTCTTTGTGCCGTTCAGCTACTTGATCGACCGGATGATGTACCGCCGCTACCTGCGCCAGATCGGCCAGGAGCCGCCCACGCGTCAGCGGCGGGCCTGAGCGTCGGCAGCCTTCTCTTCGGCCCGATAGTGGCCCGCGCCGGGCCATGGTGAAAGCAGCAGGAGAATGCGTGCGCCGTTGTCGGTCGACACCGAGTGCCGTTCGTCAGGCTCGAAGGTTGCGAGCGTCCCAGGGCCGGCCTCGAGCGCCTCTCCGCGGCTCTCGATCCGGACGTGACCCTTGAGGACGACGAGGAAGAGGCTCTCCTTGACCTGGTGCTCGCCGAGCTCCTGGCCCGCCTCGAGCCCGATGAGAACGGCGCGTCCCTCGTTGCCGGAGTGGAGAACCACCGGGGAGCGGCTGCCGCCGGGCGTCTCGATGTCGGGAAGCGCCCAGCTCTTCATCGGGCATGATCCTAACGATGGCCCTCGTCGTCGATCGATTCGTGCTCGGAGCCGCGCAGGAGAACTGCTACGTCGTTCGCCTGGACCGCGGAGCAAAGGAGGCAGCCGTGATCGACCCCGGCGACGGCGCCGCCCAGCTCCGCCTCGAGCTCGCCCGCATGAGCGCCCGCTGTGCGGGAATCCTGATCACGCACTGCCACTGGGATCACCTCATGGGGGTCGCCGACCTGGCCGAGGGAACCGGTGCGCCGGTGTACGTGCCCGAGCTGGAACGCCCGGTGCTGGAGCAGCCGAGGGAGTTCTTTCCCGACGTGCCGTTGCGGCCGTACGAAGGCGCAGTCGGACTCAACGGAGAGGAGACGATCGAGGTCGCAGGGATCTCGTTCGAGACGGTGCCCATCCCCGGCCACTCGCCGGGCCACTTCGCCTACTACGCCGACGGTCGTCTGTTCTCGGGCGACCTCCTGTTCGCGGGCTCGGTCGGAAGGACCGATCTCCCGTTCTCCGACTGGGAGACCCTGCTCGGCTCGATCCGCATGCTGTTCGATCGCTTCCCGCCGGAGACCATCGTGCACCCCGGCCACGGGCCGGAGACGACGCTCGGCATCGAGCAGCGGACGAATCCGTACCTCGCCGAGCTACGCACGGCATGATCAAGGCGCCGCGCGGCACGCACGACATCCTGCCCGACGAGCAACCGCTCTTCAGGCACGTAACCGGCAGCTTCACCGAACTGGCGGAGCGCTACGGCTACCGGCCGATTGCGACGCCCACGATCGAGCATGTCGAGCTCATCGAGCGGACGTCCGGCGAGGGATCCGACATCATCCAGAAGGAGATCTACACGCTCGTCGACCGCTCAGGACGCACGCTCGCGCTGCGCCCGGAAGCCACGGCCCCGGTCGCGCGCGCATACCTCGAACACGGCATGCACCGCGAGCCGCAGCCCGTCAAGACGTACCTGATCGGGCAGATGTTTCGCTACGACCGCCCGCAACGCGGCCGGTATCGCGAGTTCTGGCAGCTGAACGTGGAGGCAATGGGCTCGGAGGACCCCGCGCTGGACGCGGAGGTCATCCAACTGTACGACGAGCTCCTGCGCCAGCTGGGCATCCGCCGGTACTGGCTCGAGCTGAACTCGATCGGCGACCGCGAGTGCCGCCCCGCGTACATCGAGGGGCTGAACGCCTGGCTGGACGCCCACCCCGACGTGCTCACCCCTGAGGTGGAGCAGAAGCGCGCGACGAGCCCGCTGCGCGTCTTCGACGTGAAGGACGAGCGCGTGCGGGCGGCGCTCGAGGATGCGCCCAAGATCGGGGAGTCGCTCTGCGACAGCTGCCGGCAGCATTTCGAGGACGTTCGACGCTTCCTGGACGCCGCCGGCGTCGAGTACCGATTGTCGCCGACGCTGGTGCGCGGGCTCGACTACTACACACGCACGACCTTCGAGTTCCTCGGGGAGGCGCTCGGAGCGAAGGACTCGATCCTGGGCGGCGGCCGTTACGACTACCTGATCGAGCAGATCGGCGGTCCGTCCATCCCCGGCGTCGGCTGGGCCGCCGGAGTCGAGCGCCTGCTCATGCAGGTGGAGGACGAGGGAGCCGCCGGAGCGGCGGAGCCACCCAAGCTCGACGTCTTCTTCGCCGTCGAGGACGGCGTGCCTCGGGAGCTGATCGTCAGGCTGATGGCCGAGCTGCGCCGCCGGGGAAAGGCAGTCGACACCGACTACGCCGGGCGCTCGCTCAAGGGACAGCTGACGCAGGCCGGCCGCCTCGGCGCCGAGACGACCGTGATCGTCCGCGACGGCGACGCTCTCGTGCGCCGTACCGGCGCCGAGGACGAGATCCTTCCGTTGGGTGCGCTGGAGGAGGCGCTGTGAAGTGGCGCGACCTCATGTGCGGCGAGCCGCGCGCCGACCGCGTGGGCGAGCGCCTGACGCTGGCCGGCTGGGCCGCTCGCCGCCGCGATCACGGCGGCCTCGTCTTCATCGACCTGCGCGACCACACCGGCATCTGCCAGCTCGTGATCAATCCGGAGCGGTCGCCGGAAGCGGCGCCGGTCGCTCATCAGGTGCGCAACGAGTTCGTCCTGAGAGCGGAAGGAGAGCTCGTGCCACGCGCACCGGATGCAGTCAACCCGGCTCTGCCAACGGGCGAGGTCGAGCTCCAGGTCGACTCGCTCGAGATCGTCTCCCGCAGCGAGCCCCTTCCTTTCCAGCTCGACGAGGAGGGCGTGGACGAGCTCACGCGGATCCGCTACCGCTACCTCGATCTCCGTCGCGACCACATGCAGCAGAACCTGCGCATCTCCCACACGATCGGCGCGGCCATTCGACGCTCGATGGAGGAGCAGGGCTTCATCGACGTGTGGACGCCGAGCATGACGAAAGGGACGCCTGAAGGCGCTCGTGACTTCCTCGTGCCGGTCCGGCTGCAGCCCGGAACCTTTTTCGCGCTTGCGCAGTCGCCTCAGGTCTTCAAGCAGCTCTTCATGATCGGCGGCCTCGACCGCTACTACCAGATCGCCACCTGCTGGCGCGACGAGGATCTCCGCGCCGACCGCCAGTTCGAGTTCCGCCAGCTCGACTTCGAGCTCGCCTTTCCAACGCGCGAGGATGTGCTCGACGTGATGGAGCGGGTGGTTCGAGCGTCATTCGAGGCGGTCGGTCGCGAACCGCCGTCCCTGCCGCTCCGCCGCGTGTCGTACGACGACGTGATGGCGCGCTACGGCACCGACAAGCCCGACGTGCGCTTTGGCCTCGAGATCGAGGACGCCACCGAGGTCACGCGCGACTCGGAGTTCGGCGTGTTCGGAAACGCGCCCGCGGTCGGGTTCATCCGCGTCCCCCAAGAGTTTTCCCGCACCGAGCTCGGTTCACTCGAGGAGGTCGCGAAGGAGTGGGGTGCCAAGGGCCTCGCGTACCTCGTGTACGACGAAGAGGGCGAGGTTCGCTCTCCGATCGCGAAGTTCCTCTCCGAGCGCGAGCTTGCGACCTTTCGCAGCGACCCTGCCACGACCGTCCTCTTCGCGGCTGATGAGCTGCCGATCGTCCGGCGCGTCCTGGGCGGCCTGCGCACACACCTCGGCCGCGAGCTCGGCCTCATAGATCCGCGCCGCGACGAGCTCCTTTGGGTCGTCGACTTCCCGCTCTTCCAGCATGACGAGGAATCCGGCAACTGGACGTTCATGCACCACCCGTTTACCGCGCCCCTCCCCGGCCACGAGGGTCTCGTCGAGGGAGAGCCCGCAAATGCGCTCAGCCAGCACTACGACCTCGTGTGGAACGGCTGGGAACTCGGCTCCGGCTCGATCAGGATCCACGACTCGGACGTGCAAGCGGCGGTCTTTCGCACCATGGGGATGAGTGCGGAGGAGGCCGAGGAGAAGTTCGGTTACCTGCTCGAGGCGCTGAGGATGGGCGCACCGCCGCACGGCGGGTTCGCACTGGGTCTCGAGCGCTTCGTCGCCCTGCTCGCCGACGAGCGCAACATCCGCGAGATCGTCGCGTTCCCGAAGGTGTCGAGCGGCAGCGATCCGCTCACCGGGGCGCCGACTCCGCTGCCCGACGAGCAACTTCGCGAGCTGGGCATTCGCGTCGTCGAAGGAAACGGCATACTTGGCCGCGAAAGGAGCGTGAGAGATGGCGACACAGGAACCCGGAGCAGTTGAGTCAAGCGGTCTTGCCGCCCTACCGCGCACGGAGGAGCTGGCGCGGAGCGGCGGAGGCGGGTACGACGAGGCGCAGGTCGACCAGGCGTTCGACACCTTCCGCCGCCATATCACCCAGTTGCAGACGCAGCTGCGCGTCCTCCAGGCTGCCGGCCGGGGTGGCGACGCCGAACCCACCGGCCACGCGGTCCGGATGGACGCCCTGCACCTCGTTCGGGCGGCTGCAGAGTTCGCCGACACCCTCGAGAAGGACGCCCAGGACGCCGCGGCGCGCGTGATCCGCAAGGCCGAGAGCGAGATCGCGGACAAGCAGCGGGAGTTCCAGAAGGAGGCGCTCCAGATCGAGAAGCACGGGCGTGACGCCGAGCAGAAGCGCACGGAGCTCCTGGCCGAGGCCGAGAAGGAGGCGCGGGAGACGCGCGACAAGGCTCAGCGCGACTCGCGACGGCAGCTCAAGGACGCCGAGGCCCGTGGGGCCCGTCTGCTCGAGCAGGCGCGTCACCAGGCCACGGAGCTCACGAACAACGCGCGGGCCGAGATCGACCAGTCGCTGGAGTGGGCGCGAGTCCAGGGGAAGGACATCGTCCACCGGGCGCGCGAAGGCGCCGAGCAGCTGCTGGGGGCAGCAGGACTCGGCGGCGCGGCTCTCGACCACGTGGTCACGGCCATCGCGGGCGACAAGGCGGAAGGCGAGAAGGGGACGTCCGACAAGTCCTCGTCCTCGGAGTCCACGGATTCCGGCGGTTCTTCGTCCACGCGCGAGTCCCCCATGCCTCCGTCATCCGGCCAGTCCGCCGGGTAGCCCCGAGGTAGGGCTGTGCCCTCGCGACTCGGACCAAGATTCGCGATCGAGGCCCTGTTTCTCGTAGGGGTCGCGATCGCGGTCGGGGTCGCGGACCTGAGCACCGAAGGGATCGTCATCGTCATGGCCGGGGCGTGGCTGTTGACGGCCGCCGTGGAGTGGGCCGCATCGACACGTGAGCGGTGGGCGACCCCCGGGCGGCGGATGTGGCCGGGGACGCAGCAGGTCGAGCCGGCAGCGGCGGTGCCGGCGCCGGTCGACAGCTGGGAGGAGACGGCCGTCCCGGCCGCTCCCGTGGTGGTCGCGGAGCCCGAGGCGCTCCCCGAGGACATGCTCGCCCCGCCTGAGCCTGTCGAGGAGGCGCCGCCTGCTCCGCCCGAGGCGGAACCCGAGCCCGCACCGACGACCGCGGAGGAACCGGCGCTGCCTCCGGCGGAAGAGGCGCCCGCGGCAGCCGAGGCGGGCCGACCTGAGCCCGAGGCCGAACCCGAGGTTCCGCCAGAAGCCGCCCTCGCTGCCGGCGCCGCAGCCGCCGCCGCAGCAGGGAAGGAGGAGGAGGCTGCGGACAAGCGCATGAAGTACGCGCTCGAGCCCCTGCCGCCACGTCCGCGCAAGTCGCGCTTCTGGCAGCGCAAGCCCAAGGAAGAGGCCGAGCCGGAAGCACCACCGCCCGAACCCGAGCCCGAGCAGGTGGCGGAACCCGAGCCGGAGCCCGTCGCGGAAGCGGCCCCCGAGCCCGAGCCGAGGCCAGAGCCGGTCGCTGCGGAACCCGAAGCGCCGGAGGAGGAGGCACCGGCCGAGCCCGAAGCGAAGGTGGAGGCGCCCGAACCGGTTACGGAAGAGCCTGAACCCGAACCGGTCGCGGAGAAGCCCGAACCGGAGCCGGAGCCCGAGGAAAAAGACAAGCCGACCGCTGCGCAGCCCGTAGTAGTGCCGATGCCTCCGCGCATCCAGCCCCGACAGCCGACGCAGCCGTCGGTCCCGCCGCCTCCCGTGGCGCCTGCGCCTCCGCCGCCGCCCACCCCGGCGCCTCCGCGGGAGCCGGCGGTCAGGCGCATCCCCGTCGCGGGCAAGGAATGGAACGTCTGGGATCTCGAGCGGGCGGTGCGGCAGCACGAGGGCGCCGATCCCGAACGCGCCCGGGAGTGGAGCATGCTGCTCATGAACCTGCGCCAGTACGCGAATCCGGAAGGGACGCTTCCCGCCGACTTCGACGAGCTCGTGCGTGAGTCGTTCGGGGAGATCCTGACCTCCGCATCCGGCCCGTGAACGCCGCGCTGGCGCAGCGGCAGATGGCGCTCGCCGGCCTCGCCCTCCTCGCCGGAGTCGTCGCGCTCGCGCTCACCTCACAGCAACACGCGAGCAGCACCCCAAACCTTCCCGACTCGATCCCTGCGCCGGGCGGGGGATGGTTCCAGGCATCAGCGACGTCCCGCGGCTCGACGTTCTCCCGCTCCCATCTGGACGACGCGTGCGGCCACAAGGTCGGGCCGGACAGCCTCGGGGTCGCCCATCCGGACCTTCCGTGCGACAGCAAGATCTACATCCAGTTCGGGGACAAGCTCGCGCTCACGCAGGTGATCGCACGCGTGCCGGCCTCGTCGGCCGCCGACTTCGAGCTGACGCCGGTTCTCGCGAGCAAGCTCGGGCTCGAGGGCAACCAGCTGATCGGCTGGCGCTACGCTCGCTAAGCTTGCCGTGCTCGACCCTGTGCGTGGCCTGCGCCGTACATGTAGAACCAACACTCATGCGCAGGGAGCCTGCGTCCGGCTAGGCGGTACGCCGAAACCGGCAGGGCACCCACCTGGTTTACCAGGTTCGCATCAGGCGTAGGTCACGGCAGGGTGGGGCGCCTCGGTAGCCTCAGTGCGTGATCGAGGTCTCCGGAGATTCGTCTCGCAATGGCGAGTGGGCGTACGTCCGTCTGCGCATCGAAGGCGACCGGATCGTCGACGCTGACGCCGAGGGTCTGGACGCGCCGGTGGCAGGGCTCACGCTGCTGGAGGCAGCCGCGGTCGACGGGGAGACGCTCGCCGTGGACGCGCTCGCGAATGCGCTCGGCCCCGTTTTCCGCGCGCCGCCTTCGGCCGAGCGCGTCGCGGTGGCTATGAGCGGAGGCGTGGACAGCGCCGTCACCCTTCTCCGCTCCGGCGAGGATGCGATCGGTGTCACGCTGCGCCTCTGGCTCGACCCGGCCGGCCCGGATGCCGAGCGCGCGTGCTGCTCGCCCGAGGCCGTCCTGGCCGCGCGGGCGACCTGCCACCGGCTCGGCCTCCCGCACGTCACGCTCGACCTACGCAGCGAGTTCCGAGCGTCTGTCGTCGATCAGTTCGTCGCCGGCTATGCGAACGGCCAGACCCCGAACCCGTGCATCCGCTGCAACGGCAGCTTCCGCTTCGCCGAGCTGCTCTCCTTCGCGCGGCGGGCCGGCGCATCTCGCCTCGCGACGGGCCATTACGCGCGCATCGTCCGCCACCGCGGCCGCCTGCTCCTCGGCCGGGCGCGCGATGTGCGGAAGGATCAGTCGTACATGCTCGCGGGTCTCGATCCCATCGAGCTGGAGTCGGTCTGGTTCCCGCTCGGAGAGCAGACGAAGGAGAAGACGAGGGAGGAGGCCGCGCGGGCCGGGCTCGAGGAAGCGCGTCGGCCCGAGAGCCAGGAGGCCTGCTTCCTCGCGGGCGGCGACTACCGCGACTTCCTCACACGCGCGGGGCTCACTGCTGAAGAGGGCGAGGTCGTCGACGAGGACGGCAAGCTGCTCGGCACGCACGCCGGCCACTGGGCGTTCACTCCCGGGCAGCGACGAGGTATCGGGGTCGCGGCTGGAAAGCCGCTCCACGTTCTCCGCACCGACGCGGCGCACAATCGCGTGGTCGTCGGCGACCGTGCCGCGCTCGCCCGTTCGGACGTCCGCGCCCGCGGGACGCTCCACTGCCCGGTCGCGAGGGCCGAGGCGAAGCTCCGCTACCGGTCTCCCGCGATCCCTGCAACGGTCGAGCCCGCCAGCGACGGCTTCCGGCTGACGCTCGACGAACCTGCCTACGGTGTCGCGCCGGGCCAGGCCGCCGTTCTCTATGAGGACGATGCGGTCGTGGGCTCCGGGATCATCGCTAGCTGAGGCCCACGACTACGATGGGTGACGTGGACGAGATCGTCCTGACCATTCCGCGCGAGCGCCCGTTCTACGGCGTTGCACACCTCGTGCTCGGGGGCCTCGGCAGCCGCCTGAATCTCACCTACGAGCACCTCGAGGACCTGCAGCTCGGCCTGGACAGCCTGCTCGCCCAGCACGAGGGCGAGGAGGAGGTCACGCTGCGTATTCGCGTCCGCGACGGTGCGATCGAGACCGAGATCGGGCCGTTTCCACCGGCGGTCTCGCAGGCGCTTGAGGAGGAGGCGGGCGACGGGGTCGGGCTACGCCGGATCCTCGACACCGTCTCCGACGGCGTGGAGCTCGGCGAGCGGGACGGGGCTGCCTGGATCACGCTCACCAAGCAGGTGGACGGCTCCGGTCGATGACGCCTCAGGTCAGCGACAAGGAGCTGCTGCGCCGGTACCACGTCGAGGGCGATCTCGCCGCGCGCGAGCAGCTGATCGAGCAGTACCTCTCGCTCGTGCGCTCGCTGGCTCGCCGCTACGCGTACCGCGGCGAGCAGCTGGAGGATCTGATCCAGATCGGCAGTATCGGCCTGATCAAGGCGATCGACCGTTTCGACATCAACCGCGGCGTCGAGCTGACGACGTACGCGACGCCGAACATCATCGGCGAGATCAAGCGCCACTTCCGGGACAAAGGCTGGTCGGTCCGCGTCCCGCGCGGTCTGCAGGAGCTGAACGTGAAGCTTTCCCGCCTGGTCGAGGAGCTCACGGTGCAGCTCGGCCGCTCGCCGACCATCCCGGAGCTGGCGAAGGCGTCCGGAGCGGAGGAGGAGCTCGTGCTCGAGGCGCTCGAAAGCGGCCGCGCCTACAGCTCGGTCTCCCTCTCCACCGGCCTGGGGAGCGGCGACGACGACGACGAGCTCGATCCGCTGGAGACGCTCGGCACCGAGGAGCCCGGCTACCAGATCTCCGAGGAGTGGGCCGTCCTCGAACCCGGCCTTCGGGTGCTCGACGAGCGGGAGCGCATGATCCTGCACCTGCGCTTCTTCGACGGGCTCACCCAGTCGCAGATCGCGCAGCAAGTGGGCATCTCGCAGATGCACGTCTCCCGGCTGATCAGGCGCGCATTGGAGAAGATTCGCGAGGAGATCCAGGTCGAGGAAACGAGGTAGTGCACCGTGCGCACGACCGCTGAGCTGCGAGAAGGTTTCCTCGACTTCTTCGAGGAGAACGGGCATCAGCGCCTGCCGCCGCCCTCGGTGATCCCGCCCCCGGACGACACGACGACCCTCTTCATCATCGCGGGGATGCAGCCGTTGCGGCGGTACTTCCTCGGCCTGGAGGAGCCGCCGCACAACCGGCTCGCGTCCGTCCAGAAGGTGATGCGTGCGGGCGGGAAGCACAACGATCTCGACGACGTCGGCCGGACGATCCGTCACGAGTCGTTCTACGAGATGCTCGGGAACTTCTCCATCGGCGACTACTTCAAGCAGGGCGCGATCGAGCTCGCCTGGGAGTTCGTCACCGAGCGGATGGGCTTCGATCCCGACAAGCTGTGGGCAACGGTCTTCGCCGGGGATCCGGAGCTCGGGCTCGGCGAGGATCAGGAAGCGATGGACGGATGGCTGGCGATCGAGATGCCGCGCGAGCGGATCGTCTCGCTTCCCCGGGCAGACAATTTCTGGCAGGCTGCCGAGACGGGGCCGTGCGGCGCCAACTCCGAGATCTTCTACGACCGCGGAGAGGAATACGGCTGCGGCCGTCCCGAGTGCGCACCGGGCTGCGAGTGCGACCGCTTTCTCGAGTTCTGGAACCTCGTTTTCATGGAGTACGACCTGAAGCCGGACGGCTCGGTCGTGCCCCTTCCGAACCAGAACGTCGACACCGGCCTCGGCCTCGAGCGCGGGGCAATGCTGCTCCAGGACGTCGGCTCGGTGTTCGAGACCGATGTCTTCCGTCCGACGCTCTCCTGGGTGGAGGAGCGGGCCGGCGTCCGCTACGGCGAGTCGGAGGCGGTGACCGTTGCGCTCCGGGTGTTGGGGGATCACGCACGGGCGATGACCTTCCTCACCGCCGAGGGGGTCAGCCCGTCGAACGAGGGCCGTGGTTACGTCCTCCGTCGCGTCATCCGGCGCGCCATCCAGCACGGCTCGCGCCTCGGGCTCGAGCCCCCGTACCTGACCGAGCTCGCCGACACGGTGATCGACGAGATGGGCTCGCTCTACCCGGAGCTTCTCGCGCACCGCCCGCACATCCACCAGGCGCTGGCGGCGGAGGAGGAGCGTTTCTCGCAGACGCTCGACCGCGGGATGCGCCTGTTCGAGCAGATCGCCGACCGCGGCGACATCTCCGGCGACGATGCCTTCCAGCTCCACGACACGTACGGGTTCCCGCTCGAGCTGACGGTCGAGCTGGCTGGCGAGCGCCGGCTACGCGTGGACGAGGACGGCTTCGCGCGGCTGATGGCCGAGCAGCGCGAGCGGTCGCGTGCGGCCAGCTCGGTCGAGTTCGAGTCGCGGCTGCCCAACCGGCGACGTACGCGCTTCGTGGGCTACGAGAAGACAGACGTCCTGACGGCCATCCTCGAGTACGCGGACCTCGGAAACGGCGAGTTCCAGGCGCGACTGGAGGAATCGCCCTTCTATCCGGAGGGCGGCGGGCAGGTCAGCGACGTCGGCTGGATCGAGAACGAAGAAACCGGCACACGCGCCGAGCTCGTCCGGGCCACGCGGCTGTCGGGCGAGGACCAGGTGCTGACGTTCAGAGGCGAGGGCTTCATGGCCGGGCAGCGTGTCCGTGCCGTCGTCCCCTGGAAGCACCGTTTCCCGACGATGGCCAACCACACCGCCACGCACCTCTTGCACAAGGCGCTGCAGGACGTCCTCGGCGACCACGTCCGCCAGGCCGGTTCGGCCGTCCGCCCGGACAAGCTCCGCTTCGACTTCACCCATCCGCAGGCACTGACCTCGCAGGAGCGCGAGCGCGTCGAGCGGATCGTCAACGAGAAGGTGTTCGAGAACCTCCCCGTGCACGCGTTCGTGACGCCGATCGACGAGGCGCGCAGGCTCGGCGCGATGATGCTGTTCGGCGAGAAGTACGGCGACGAGGTGCGCGTAGTCGAGATCCCGGGCTTCTCGCGCGAGCTGTGTGGGGGCACACACGTACGTTGGACAGCCGAGATCGGCCCGTTCGAGATCACGGCCGAGTCGTCGGTCGGCGCGGGCACGCGGCGGATCGAGGCGGTCACCTCCGGCGAGGCATATGCCCTGCTGGAAGCCCGGAGGCACGAGGTGGACGACCTGCGCGCCGAGCTCGAGCGCGCTCGGAAAGAGGCGCGCAAGCCGAAGGCGTCGGAGGCACTCGACTTCACCATCGTCGACCGGGAGGCAGACGTCGTCCTCGTCGAAGCCAGGGCGTTGAAGGGCGGTGAGCTGCGTGACCTGTCCGACCGGCTGCGCAAGCAGGAGAACGCGCAGGGAGTGATCGTCGGCTCGATCGACGACGGCCGCGCCTACCTGGTCGTCAACCTCGATCCCGCTCTCGTCGGCAGAGGGCTGGACGCCTCCCGGCTCGTGCGCGACCTCGGCAGCCACATCGGCGGCGGCGGAGGCGGACGCCCCACCCTCGCCGAAGCGGGCGGCAAGAATCCGGACGGACTGCGCGACGCCCTGGCCGCGGGCAAGCAAGCGATTGCCGACGCGCTGAAGTGAAGGTAATTGCTCTCGACTACGGCCGTGCCCGTACCGGCGTGGCAGTCTCGGACCCGACGGGGACGATCGCTCGTCCGCTCGAGGTCGTGGAGCAGGCGTCGAGCGACGCCGGGCTCGCCCGACTCGCGGAGCTCGTGCGCGTGCAGGAAGCCGAGCGGATCGTCGTCGGCCTCCCCCTTACGCTCAGGGGTGAGCACGGAGCTCAGGCGGAAGAGACCGATCGGTTCGTGCGGGCTCTGGAAGCGGAGCTCGACATCCCAGTCGAGCGCTTCGACGAGCGTTTCACCAGCACGCTCGCCGGCCCCGGCCCGGACGCTGACGCCCGCGCCGCTGCCCATCTCCTCGACGGCTACCTGCAGTGGTTACGCGGCCGCCGGTAAGAGAGCGCCCCCCGCGTCCGTCGCCCGGGCGCATCGCCGCGCGCCGCGTCGGGGCATTCGTGCTCCTCATCGGCGCTGTCGGTATCGGCGTCTGGCTCGCGACCGGCGCGATCGGTGGGAACGAGAAGAAGGTGACGACCACCGTCGACACGCGGCCGCTGCGGATCATCTTCCCCGAGGGGTTCACGCGCGTTCAGATGGCGCAGCGGATCACGGCGGTGGACAAGATCGCGCGGCGCAAGCGACGCATCGACCCGGTCCTGGCTGCGCCCTCGTATCTCAGGGTCACCCGAAGGGTCCGCGTGCCGAAGATATTCGCACCGGACGTCAAGAACGGGACGGCGGAGGGGTTCCTCTTCCCGGCGCTATACGAGTTCACTGCCCAGACGACTTCGCGTCAGCTCGCCCGGGACCAGCTGGCCGCGTTTCGCCGCAGATGGCAGCGCGTCAACCTGAGCTACGCGAAGTCGCGCAACCTCACCCCGTACGACGTCCTGATCATCGCGTCGATGGTCGAGAAGGAGGTGATCTCGCCGAGCGAGCGGCCGCTCGTCGCCGCGGTCATCTACAACCGGCTGCACAACCGCATGCCGCTGCAGATCGACGCGACGCTGCGGTACGGGTTGCACATCCCCGCCGGGAGAGCGATCACGCAGAAGGATCTCGATACGCGCAACCCCTACAACACGACGCTGAACCATGGTCTTCCGCCGACGCCGATCGCCAATCCGGGCCTGGCCTCGATCCAGGCAGCCGCGCATCCCGCGAAGGTCGACTACCTCTACTTCGTCCGCAAGCCGGACAAGGTGCACCACTTCTTCACCTCGAGCCTGGACGCGTTCAATGCGTACGTGGCCGAGCACCCGGTCAAGGGCGCGTGATCTCGGGTGAGACCCGCCTCGTCGGGTTGATCGGGAATCCGGTCGCCGCATCCCTGTCGCCCCGGATGCAGAACGCCGCGTTCGCTGCGCGCGGGCTCGACTGGACGTACGTTCCGCTGCTGGCCGAGCCTCACGAGCTGGAGGATGCGCTGCGCGGGCTCCTCGCGCTCGGCTTCGCCGGGGCGAACGTGACCGCGCCGTACAAGCTCCAGGTGGCGCGCCTGGTTGGTGCCGCGCAATCGTCGGTGAACACCCTGGTCGTGCGGGAAGGGCGGATCGAGGCCCACTCGACGGATGCGGCTGTCGTCACGGGGAGGAAGGCGGAGCGCCCGGTCGTCCTCGGTTCGGGAGGGGCTGCGACGGCGTTTCTCGCGGCGCTTGGAGCGCGGCAGTTCTCCCGCCGCGGCGAGTGGCCGCCCGATGTCGTCGAAGCCGACCTGGTCGTCAACGCGACCTCTGAGCGGGACGAGGTGCTGGTCGAGCTGGGGCCGGGACAGACGCTGGTCGACCTCCCGTATCCCGAGACGGCAACGGCGCGCGCGGCCAGGGAGCGCGGCGCCGACGTGATCTCCGGAATCGAGGCGCTGGTGGCGCAGGGCGCGGCGTCGTTCGAGCTCTGGACCGGATTGCCGGCGCCGGTCGAGGTGATGCGGGGCGCACTAGGGTTGGTCGCGTGACCCTGCAGCTGACGACCGCAGGCGAATCCCACGGACCGGCGCTCGTCGCCATCATCGTCGGGTTGCCGGCAGGCCTCATCGTCGACCGTGAGGCGATCGACGCCGACCTCGGCCGCCGCCAGGCGGGCTACGGGCGGAGCCCGCGTCAGCGGATCGAGCAGGACCGGGTCGAGGTCCTGGCGGGCCTCCGCCACGGGCGCACGCTCGGCACGCCGCTCGCGCTCGTCGTCCCCAATCGTGACCATCAGAACTGGGCGTGGGGGATGAGTCCGTGGCCGCCCGAGGGCGAGCCCTCCGGGAAGGGGACGAAGCCCGTGACCGTCCCGCGTCCCGGCCACGCCGATCTCGCCGGGACGCTCAAGTTCGGTTTGTCCGACACCCGCGATGCGCTCGAACGCGCGAGCGCGCGCCAGACGGCCGTCGCCGTGGCGGCGGGAGCGGTGTGCAAGCAGCTCCTGCGCGCGATCACGATCGAGGTGGAGGGACGAGTTGCGACCGTTGAGCTCGAGCGCCGGATCGACGAGGCGCGCGCGGAGCGCGACACGGTCGGCGGTGTGGTCGAGGTGTGCGCTCGTCGCGTCCCGCCGGGACTCGGCTCCTACGCAACCAAGGAGGGCCGGCTCGACGCGCGTCTCGCCGCCGCCCTGATGGGCATCCAGGCGGTCAAGGGCGTAGAGATCGGGGACGGGTTCGCCCTCGCCGAGCTGCGCGGCTCGCAGGCGCACGACGAGATCGGTGCAGGGATGCGTCGCACCTCTAACCGCGCGGGTGGGATCGAGGCTGGCGTCTCGAACGGGGAGGACATCGTCGTTCGCGCCGCCATGAAGCCGCTGCCGACGCTGATGCGGCCGCTGCAGACGGTGGACCTCGAGACGGGCGAGGCCGCCGAGGCGCTGGTCGAGCGCAGCGACGTCGCGGCTGTCGAGGCGCTCGCGGTGGTCGCCGAGGCCGCGGTCGCGTTCGAGCTCGCACGTGCTGCCAGGGAGAAGTTCGGCGGCGACGCGCTCGGGGACTTCGTCGGCGCGTGGGCGGACTACCTCGACCGCGTCCCGTGGCAGCCAACGCGCTAGACCGACACCTGGTCGTGGTCGGTTTCATGGGAGCCGGCAAGTCCACGATCGGCGCGGAGGTCGCGCGCAGGCTCGGTCGTCAGTTCGTGGACGTCGACCGGGAGATCGAGCGGACCCACGGACCGATCGAGGAGATCTTCTCCGCACGGGGAGAGGCGGCCTTTCGCGAGCTCGAGGCGCGACAGCTCGCGGAGGCCCGCCGGGAGCCGCCCAGCGTGATCGCCGTGGGCGGCGGCGCCGTCGAGCGACCGGAGCAGCTGGCTGGCCCGTTCGTCGTCCATCTCGAGGTCGACGTGGAGACGGCGTGGGAGCGTGCGCGCGAAAGCTCGCGGCCGCTCGCGCAGGACGAAACGGAGTTCCGCCATCGCTACGAGCTGCGCGCGCCACTGTACGACGAGGTGGCGCACGCCAAGGCGCGAGATGCTGACGACATCGTCCTGGCCGCCGCCGGCATCCACACGGAGTCCGGTGCGCTCCAGCAGCTGGAGCGCTTTGTCGAGGAGCCGGCGGCACTCGTGACGGAGCCTGTGGTCGCGGGCATCCACGGCGCCGATGCGCAGATTGCGTTTCCGTTCGCCGAGGCCCACGACCTCCCGACCGGCGAAGCGGCCAAGCAACTCGCGGTCGTCGAGCGGCTCTGGCGCTCGCTCCGACTGGGCCGGGACGGGACGATCGTCGCGCTCGGAGGGGGCGCGCTCACGGACGCCGCCGGTTACGCGGCGTCGGCATACCTGCGCGGCATCCACTGGATCCCAGTCCCGACGACGCTGACCGGACAGGTGGACGCGGCCATCGGTGGCAAGACCGGGATCGACCTGCCCGAGGGGAAGAACCTCGTCGGCGCGTTCCACTGGCCGTCCCGCACGGTGATCGATCCGGCGCTGCTCGACACCCTTCCCGAGCGCGAGCGCAAGAACGGGCTCGCCGAGGTGGTCAAGACCGGCCTCCTCGCCGGCGAGCCGCTGTGGGAACTGCCGGAAGCCGAGATGGTCCGACGCACCGCGGCCTTCAAGGCTGCGGTCTGCCTCCGGGATCCGCGGGAGCACGGCTGGCGGGCGATTCTGAACCTCGGTCACACCTTCGCGCACGCGCTCGAGGCCGGCGCGCGCTACGGGATTCCACACGGCGAGGCCGTCGGCCTCGGCCTGCTCGCCGCTCTGCGCCTGTCGGGGATCGAGACGGATATGGTGGAAGAGGTGCTCGCGCCGCAACCGGCCCACGTCGAGCGCGAGATCGCCTGGGAGGCGCTCCAGCGGGACAAGAAGGGCGGCCGGCTCGTCCTTCTCGACGCGCCGGGGAAGCCGCGCCCTGGCGTGGAGCTTCCCGAGGAGGAGGTGCGTGCCGCACTCGACCGGCTGATTGCGGATTAGATACGTGAGTGCGCATCGTCGTCCTGAACGGCGTCAACCTGGACGAGATCGGCCGGCGCGATCCAGAGGTCTACGGGGGGCTGAGCGAGTCGGAGCTGGAGACGTGTATCTATCGCTGGGCGGATGAGCTCGGGATGACCGTCGAATGCAAGCAGACGAATCACGAGGGTGAGTACGTCAACTGGTGCCACGAAGCGCTCGACTGGGCCGAGGGAGTGATCGCCAATCCCGGGGCCTGGTCGCACTACAGCTACGCGATCCACGACGCGCTGGAGCTGTTCACCGTGCCGATCGTGGAGGTGCACCTGTCCAATGTGGACGAGCGGGAGGAGTGGCGGCGGGTGTCGGTCATCTCCGAGCTCGCGGCCAAGCGCGTGATCGGCAAGGGGCCGGAGGGCTACCGGGAAGCGCTCCAATACCTGAAGGAGGCGAGATGACAAGGCTGCAAGAGCTCCAGCAGCGGATCGAGGAGCCGTTCCTCGTGACCGCGCCGGTCAACGTCCGGTACCTGACCGGGTTCCAGAGCACGAATCCCGCGCTCCTGGTCGAGCCGGGCCGTGCGCGCCTCTTCAGCGACTTCCGTTACGCGGAAGCGGGGAAGCAGGTGCCCGAGGTCGACTTCACCGTCACGAAGCGGAACCTCTTCGCGAGTCTCGCCGAGGAGCTTTCCGGACGCGTCGGGTTCGAGGCCGACGCGGTCACCTACGCCGCCTACCAGGCCCTCGAGGCCGGCGGGCTCGAGCTGGTGCCGCACCGCGGCGTGGTCGAGGCCCAGCGCGCGGTGAAGGGGGACGAAGAGCTGGCGGCGATCCGCCGCGCAGGCGAGGTCACGAGCGAGGCCTTCGCGCGGCTGGCCGAGGAGCCCTTCGTAGGACGGACGGAGAGGGACGTGGCGTGGCGGCTCGACTCGCTCTACCACGAGCTCGGCGCCGACGGTCCCGCGTTTCCGACCATCGTCGCCGCCGGCGCGAACGGGGCGACGCCGCACGCGCACGCGGGCGACCGAGAGATCCCGGCGGGAACGACCGTCGTGATCGACTCTGCTGCCGCACTGGACGGGTATATGTCCGACTGCACGCGGACGTTCGCGACCGGCGATCTGCCCGAGCAGCTCGCTGAGGCCTACGAAGTCACGCGGCGCTCGCAGCAGGCGGGGCTCGGCGCCGTGCGGCCGGGCGTGACCGGCCGGGACGCAGATGCGGCTGCCCGCGAAGTGATCGAAGAGGCCGGATTCGGCGCGCAGTTCGGCCACGGTCTCGGCCATGGCCTCGGCCTGCTGGTGCACGAGGCGCCGCGCCTTTCCCAGGAGTCGGAGGACACGCTCGAGGCGCGCAACGTCGTCACGGTCGAGCCCGGGATCTACCTTCCGGGACTCGGCGGCATCCGGATCGAGGACCTGGTCATCGTCCGCGAGGATGGCCCGGAGATCCTGACCGGCTTCACCAAGGAGCTCGTCACGGTCGGATGAGCCTGAGCGTCGACACGGACCCGTCCGGCGCAACGCGGCGGATGCGTCCGTCGGCGAGAACCGGTCGCCAACCTGCGCCACGTAGACCATTCCGTCCGCGGCTCGCGTGAGCGCGTACGGCGTGTCCGGGCCGGTCGCCACGGTGGCCGTGCGAGGTGCTGAAACTAGACTGGGGCCATGGCCGAGACCGTCAACACGAATCAGTTCAAGAACGGGATGCACATCGAGCTCGAGGCCGGCGTGTGGCGCATCGTCGAGTTCCAGCACGTCAAGCCCGGCAAGGGCGGGGCGTTCGTCCGCACGAAGCTGAAGAACCTCGATTCCGGCGCAGTCGTGGACAAGACGTTCCGGGCGGGGGAGAAGTTCCCGCGCGTCCACACCGAGACGAAGAACGTCCAGTACCTGTACGACTCGGGCGACGACGTCGTCTTCATGGACGAAGAGAGCTACGAGCAGATCAACCTCCCGCGCTCTGAGGTGGCCGAGGCGTTGGAGTTCCTCCAGCCGTCGAGCTCAGTCCAGATGCTGGCGGTTAACGGCCGGCCGTCGGGTGTCCAGCTTCCCTCCGCGGTCGAGCTGACGGTGACCGAGACGCAGCCGGGTGTGAAGGGCGATACGGTCTCGAACGTGACCAAGCCGGCGACGCTGGAGACCGGCGCTGTCGTCCAGGTGCCGCTGTTCGTGAACGAGGGCGACACGATCCGCGTCGACCCCCGCGAGCGCCGCTACATCTCGCGCGCTTGACCTCGCTTACGATCGCGAATGTCGGCGTCGTCGACGTCGCAGGCGGACGCGTCCTGCCCGACCAGAGTGTCGTCGTCCGCGACGGGCGCATCGGGTTCGGCACGCCCGAGGGCGAGGTGATCGACGGCCGCGGCAAGTTCCTCAGCCCGGGGTTATGGGACGCGCACGTCCACCTCTGCTGGAAGGGGGAGGGCTCGCTCGCCACGCTCGTCGAGTACGGGATCACCGCCGTCCGCGATGTGGGAGGCCACCTCGACCAGCTGGACTCCTGGCGGGTCGAGATCGAGAACGGCACCCGCATCGGGCCGCGGATCTGGCGCGCCGGACCGATCCTGAATGGCATCAGCGCGAACGAGTACCAGCGTGTGATCGCGGACGAGCAGGACGCTCGGGCCGCGGCCCGGGAGCTGGCCGACGCGGGGGTCGACTTCCTCAAGACGCACCGCCGCACCTCTCGCGAGGCGTATTTCGCCCTGATCGACGAGGGAGAGTCGCTGGGTTTGGACGTTGTCGGACACATCCCGATCGAGATCGAGCCCGAGGAGGCGGCGACCTCCGGACAGGCGACGATCGAGCACACGGAGACGATCTTCGAGGGCACGTGGGACGCGGCCCGCACGGCGCCCTGGGCGGCTGCCGTCCGGCGCTTTCGCGAGGAGGATGCGGACGCGCTCTTCGCGCGCTTCGTCGAGAACGGAATTCCCCTCACGCCGACGCTGGTCCCCTGGGCGCTCGTGCTCGACGATCCGGACAGCGAGGATCGCGCGGAGTGGCAGGAGCTCTTTCCGGAGTTCCTCGCGGTCGTCGGTCAGATGAACCGGGCCGGCGTTACCCTCCTAGCCGGCACGGACATCGCCGCCGATCGTCCCGCCGGAGTCACGCTGCATCGCGAGCTCCAGCTCCTAGTCGAGGCCGGGCTGTCGCCTGCAGAGGCGCTGCGAGCCGCGACCATCACCCCGGCGCGGGTCCTCGGCGTCGACGACGAGCTGGGGACCGTCGAGCCGGGGAAGGTCGCCGATCTCGTGCTGCTCGACGGCGATCCGCTCGAGGACATCTCCAACACGAGACGCATCCACGCGGTCATCGCACGAGGAGCTCGAGCGCCCGGCTGACACGCCGGTGTGCTTCTCGGCTCGCCTCGCGGTTTCCGCGTCCGTGGCTACCCCTTCAAGGGGTTGAAGTTCGCGTTCGACGTGATCTGCCAGCGCATCCCGTTCCACGTGTAGGTCGCGAGCCTCGGCGCAGGGCCGGGCGTGTACGGCCTGCCGTTGACCGTTCCCTTTACAGTGGCGAGATAGCGCACGATGAGCGAGCTGCCGGCCTGCGTCCCGTGGAAGTCGGTCAGCTCGAAGGTGTCGATATCGGCGAGCTTCGCAAGCCACTCCTTCTTCCCGCTCCCGCTTCCGTCCGCCCGCTGGACCTGGAAGGCGGGCGAAAGGAACCCGGTCAACCTCGGGATGTTCTTGTTCACGATCAACGTGAAGAAGCGGTTGGACAGCGCGGTCGCGGTCGCCGTCGGGCTGGCAAGTTTGGGCGCCGGTCGCACTTTGGACGGGCCTGCGCCGAGCGAGGGGCCCACCGTGAGGGCCGCCATGATCGCCGTCACGGCGAGCAACGTGGTTCGTTTCACGGAGCTCTCCTTCCTTCGGGGTGAGCGGACCTTAAGCTTCCGGCGTGCCGGTGCTGGTCGACACGACGATTCGCCTGCTCAGCCAGGAGCCGCTGGCCGGACGCATTCCCGCGGGCGCGATCTTCGAGATCGCCGAGATCCTGGACGGCGCCGGCTTCGCCTGCCTGGAGGTCTCGGGCGGCGGCGTCTTCGACAGCGCCGTGCGCCGCGGCGTCGAGAGCCCGTGGGAGCGGATCCGCGCACTCGAGGCGCGCACGAAGACCCCGCTCGGGCTCGCGCTGCGCGGCCGCTTCCTCGTCGGCTCGCGGCCCGTCGGGCCAGACTTCGTCCGGCGCTTCGTCGCGTCCGCGGCCGAGAACGGGATTCGTGTGTTCCGCCTGCACGACCCGCTCAACGACGTGTCGAACCTCCGCGAGGCCGCGGAGGCGATCGCCGCCGCTGGCGGTGAGTTCGATGCCGGCCTGGTGTACGGGTCAGGCCACACGGGTGAGACGGAGGTTCTGGTCGAGCAGGCGCGCAAGCTGCCGGAGCTCGGTGCTGCCCGTGTGCTCGTCCACGATCCGTCCGGCTCGCTCCAGCCGCACCGCGCGCAGGAGCTCGTCCAGGCGATCCGCGAGCAGACCGGACTGCCCGTCGGTGTGTACTGCCAGGGCGCGGGAGGAAACGCACTCGCGACAGGACTCGAGGCGGTCCGCGCCGGCGCCGACCGCATCGCCTGTGCCGTCTACCCGGTTGCGCTCACGCTCCACCGCGCTTCGGGCGAGGGCCTGACCGAGGCCCTGGCCGGCCTCAGGCTTGGCGCAAAGGTGGACGTCGACATGCTGTGGCGCGCATCCGAGCTGGTGGACGAGCACATCGGGGACGAGCCCGTGACGCCCCTGGCGCCTCGGATCGCCGTGCGCGCCGCCGAACACAACGTTCCTGCCGGGCTGGTCGCCTCGCTCGACGCGCAGCTCAGGGCTCAAGCCGCCACCGACCGGCTCGACGAGGTCCTGGACGAGCTCGGCCGCATCCGCTCCGAGATCGGCTGGCCGCCACTGGCGGCGCCGATCGGCCAGATCCTCGCCTCGCAGGCCCTCGTCCACGTCCTGTCGGCCGAGCGCTATCAGGTCGTGGTGGACGAGCTTCGCGCCCTGGTTGCCGGACGCTACGGCAGGCCGCCGGCGCCGATCGACGACAACGTCCGCCGCGCGATCGAGCTGGTCTCTGGAGACATGCCCGAGGAGGAGCCGGCCCCGAACCTCGAAGAGCTGCGCGACGAGGCCGAGGGGCTCGCGTCGAGCGAGGAGGAACTGCTCTTGCTCGCGCTGTTCGGGGAGGACGCGGAGCCGCTGCTTCGCACGATCCGAGGCCGGGCGAGCGGAGAGGACGCGTTGGCGACGGGCGGCGTCGACCGGGCCCAGGCCGAGCGCATCCGCGAGCTCGTCCGCGTCGTCCAGGAATCGGGCGTCGCCGAGGTCACGATCGAGGAGGCGGGCATGCGCGTCTCGGTCAGGCGCCGTGAGGAGACTCCCGCGACGAGCGTGCCGGGGGCTTCCTCCAACACGCCGGAGCTCGAAGAGGCCCCCGTGCCCGCTCCCGAGCAGGACGGGCTCGTTCGTGTGGAGGCGCCGATGGTCGGGATGTTCTACCGGGCTCCCGAGCCGGGAGCGGCGCCGTTCGTCTCGGAGGGAGACGCCGTGCAGTCCGGACAAACGCTCTGCATCCTCGAGGCCATGAAGCTGATGAACGAGATCAAATCCGACGTTGACGGGATCGTGCACGCGATTCATGTCCGGAACGCAGAGCCGGTCGAGTTCGGTCAGTTGCTGTTCGAGCTGGAGCCGGTGCTCGGGCGCCCGCTCGACGCGCTCTGATAGTGGCCCGTCACTGATGTTCTCCAGAGTCCTGATCGCGAACCGCGGCGAGGTCGCCGTGCGCGTGATCCGCACCCTGCACGATCTCGGGATCGAGGCCGTCACCATCTATTCGACCGCGGACGCCGAGTCGATGCACGTGCGGATGGCCGACCGCGCCATCTGCGTGGGGCCGCCGCCCGCCGCGCTGAGCTACCTGAACATCGCCTCCGTGGTCGCGGCCGGCGAGACGACGCGCTGCGACGCCGTCCATCCCGGCTGGGGCTTCCTGTCCGAGAACGCGGCGTTCGTCCATGCCTGCGAGGACAACGACCTGGTGTTCATCGGGCCGTCGCCCGAGACGATGGAGCAGATGGGGGACAAGGTCGAGGCCAAGGTGGCGATGGCCGGCGCGGGCATGCCGTTGATCCCCGGAAGCGAGCATGCGGTTGGACCGGAGGAGGCGCGGACGGCCGGCGACGAGCTCGGCTACCCCGTCCTCCTGAAGGCGTCGGCGGGTGGAGGGGGCAGAGGTATGCGGCTCGTGGAGTCGTCCGAGCAGCTCGAGGACGTGTTCCAGGGCGCTTCCGCCGAGGCGCACGCCGCCTTTGGCGACGGCAGCCTGTACGTCGAGAAGGCGCTCGTCCCGGCGCGACACGTCGAGGTGCAGGTGCTGGCGGACGGGCAGGGTGGGGTACTAACGCTCGGGGAGCGCGAGTGCTCGATCCAGCGGCGGCACCAGAAGCTGATCGAGGAGTCGCCTTCGCCCGGCGTGGCGCCTGCCCTGCGCGAGCAGATGGAGTCGGCCGTCGAGCGCGCCTGCCTGCAGCTCGGCTACCGCAGTGCCGGAACGTTCGAGTTCCTCCTCGGCCCGGAAGGCGGCTTCTACTTCATGGAGCTGAACGCGCGCCTGCAGGTGGAGCATCCCGTGACCGAGCTCGTCACCGGCATCGACCTCGTCCGGGAGCAGCTCAAGGTCGCGGCGGGCGAGCGGCTCGAGCGGACGGGACGCGCTGAGCGCCGCGGCCACGCGATCGAGGCGCGCATCAACGCCGAGGACGTCGCCCGCGACTTCGCGCCTGCTCCTGGCCGGATCGAACGCTTCCGCGCACCCCTTGGACCTGGGGTACGGATGGACACCCACGCCGAGCCAGGCACTGTCGTCTCGCCCTACTACGACTCGCTGGTCGGGAAGGTGATTGTCTGGGACGAGGACCGTCCGGCCGCGATTGCCCGGGCGGTACGCGCGCTGACCGAGCTGGAGGTGAGCGGCATCCCAACGACGCGGGAACTCGCCATCGGGATCCTGCGCGGGGAGGCCTTCGGATCCGGCCGCTACTCGACCAGCTTCCTCGACGAGATGGCTCCGGTTCCCGTTTGATGCCCCGCCCGGCGAGTCAACGCGCGCTTCCCCGGAGCGCTTTTCGCGCGCCGCAGCATCACGTGACCGCCGGAGCGGTGCTTCCATGAGCGGTCGCCGCGCAGCCAGGCGCACCGCGGTCTTCCTCCTGTACCAGTGGGACGTCACGGGGCAACCGCTCGCGTCGCTGTACGAGGGCGACGTCGATCCATATGCCTCGGCGCTCGCCGAGCGCGTGATCGCCCAGGCGGACGACCTCGACGCCCGGATCAGCGCCGCGGCCGAGGGCTGGCCGGCCGAGCGCCTCGGCTCGGTCGAGCGCAGCGTCCTCCGGGTGGCGCTGGTCGAGCTGGACGGGGACGACGTCCCCGACGAGGTTGCGATCAACGAAGCAGTCGAGTTGGCCAGGCGCTATGCGTCGGACGAGGCGGCACGGCTCGTCAACGGCATCCTCGGCAAGATCGCACGGGAACAAGTGGCGTGAACGCGGAAGATTCGCTGCGCCGGGCGGAGGAGCTGCTCGACCGGCTCGAGAAGGCGCGCGCCGAGCTCGAGCGGGTCTCCGCCGGGGAGGACAGCGAGGCGGCCATCGAGGTGCTGACCGAGCTGGCCGAGATCGCCAAGCAGGTCGAGGCGGAGCTGGCGAAGGCCCGCCGCGACGCGGAGCACGAGGCGGAATGAAGAAGCGTCTCGACATCCTCTTGGTCGAGCGCGGCCTCGCCGAGAGTCGCACGCAGGCCCAGGCGCTCGTCCTGGCCGGCCGCGTACCAGGATTCGAGAAGCCGGGGACGCAGGTGGAGGAGTCGGCCGTCGTCTCGGTCGCGGAGCCCCCGCGCTTCGTCTCGCGCGGCGGCGAGAAGCTCGAGCACGCGCTTACCGTCCTCGATCTCGACGTCTCCGGCCTCGACTGCCTGGACGTGGGCGCATCCACCGGTGGATTCACCGACTGCCTGCTGCAGCACGGCGCTACCCGGGTGATCGCGCTCGACGTCGGCTACGGACAGCTCGACCCCCGCATCCGGTCCGACCCGCGCGTCAGGGTGCTCGAGCGGACGAACGCGCGCCACGTCGACGAGCTTCCGTTTGCTCCGGAGCTCGTCACCTGCGACGTGTCGTTCATCAGCGTGCGCACCGTCCTGCCGCCGGTCCTCACGCTGGCGAAGCCCGGGTGGCAGGCCCTCGTGCTGGTGAAGCCGCAGTTCGAGGCCGGAAAGGCTGATGTCCCGCGCGGCGGCGTCGTCCGCGATCCGGAGGTGCACCGGCGGGTGCTGCACGAGGTGGCCGCGGCCGCCCTCGGGTGGGGAGCGGAGACGCGTGCCGCGGTGGACTCCGGCTTGCCCGGCCCGAAGGGGAACCGTGAGTTCTTCCTGCACCTGGCACACGCCGAGCGGCCTGAGCCGCCCTCCGAACTGGACGATTGGATCGCGGAGGCTGTGGGTGCCTGACCGGGTCAAGCGCGCCGCCGTGATCACGCACGGCCGGCGGGAGACGGTCGGACAGGCGCTCGCGCGGCTCGTCGCTGTCGCGGAGGAGGTCGGGGTCGACCTCGTCCTTCCCGAGGACGAGCTGGAGAAGCATGACGCCGACCTGCCCGAGGGCGAGCCGTCGCAGGCGGATCTGGTCGTCGTACTCGGCGGCGACGGCACGATGCTTCGCGCGCTTCGTCGGCTCCTCGGCAGCACGGTTCCCGCCGTCGGAGTCAACTTCGGGAGTGTCGGGTTCCTCACGACGATTCCCGAAGCGGAGCTGGACGACGGGATCAAGCGTGTCTTCGCCGGCGAGTACGACCTCTTCGACCTGCCGACGTTGGAGGCGCGGGCGGGCCCGGATCGGCGCGACGCCGTCAACGACATCGTCGCCACGAGCTCCACGCTCGGACGCATGATCCACCTGGACTGGACCGTTGGTGGAGAGGATCTCGGCAGCCTGCGCTGCGACGGCCTCATCGCAGCGACGCCCTCCGGCTCGACCGCGTACAACCTCTCGAACGGCGGGCCGGTGCTCGTCTGGGGCCTCGATGCGATGGCGGTGACATTCGTCGCTCCGCACTCCCTCCAGGCCCGGCCTCTCGTGATCCCACGCGGGACCGACGTCGTCATCACCAACGAGACGCCGGACGTCTGGGTCACCGCGCTCGCCGACGGCCACGTCTTCTCGGAGCTCGCCCCCGGGGGAACGATGACCGTCCGGCTCGGCCCGCAGCGGACGCTCCTCGCGACGCTTCCCGAGTCGACGTTCTTCAGCCGTTACCGGCACACATTCGCAGGCTGATCGCATGTACAACAGGCCGATGCTCCGGCGCCTCCGCATCGAGAACCTCGTGCTCATCCGCGAGGCGGAGCTGGCCTTCGCGCCGGGTCTGAACGCGATCACGGGCGAGACGGGAGCGGGGAAGACCATCCTGGCGCAAGCCGTCAGCCTTCTCCTCGGCGCAAAGGGGGACGCCGCCTATGTCGGCCCGGGCGCTCCCGAGGCTTACGTCGAGGCCGAGCTCGACCTGCCGGACGGTTTGCTGGACGAGGAGGGATTCGAGTCCGTCGCCGAGCTGCGTCCACAGGACGAAGAAGGAGTGGTGCTCGCGCGGCGCATCTCCTCCGAAGGGCGCACGCGCGCCTATGCGTGGGGACGCTCGGTTCCGCGCGAGGAGCTGGCCGCGCTCGGGGAGCGGCTCATCGCCATGTCCGGCCAGTTCGAGCAGCGCCGGCTCGCGCGTCCCGCCTACCAGCTCGAGGTGCTCGACTCGTACATCGGTGCCGAGCAGCTCGCCCGGCGAGACGCGGTGCGAGGCGCCTGGCGCGCGCTGCAGTCGGCTCGCCGGCTGCACGAGGAGCTGACCCAGGACGCCGCATCGAGGGAGGCGCGGCTCTCCGAGCTGCGCGCGCTCGTGGAGGACACGGACGGACTCGAGACGGAGACCGAGGAGTCGCTGCTCGAGGAGCGCGAGCGTCTTCGCCACGTCACCGAGCTCGCGCACGGCGCCGCGGCGGCGGCCGAGGCACTCGCGCCCGAAGAGGGTGAGGGCGCGGCCGGACTTGCGGCGGCCGCGGAACGCGCGGTCGCGCCGCTCGAGCACCTGGCGCCCGAGCTCTCGCGGGCGGGTGGGGAGCTTCGCGACGTCGAGCTTCGCATCCGGGAGACGGCGAGCGAGCTCAAGGCCTTCCTGCTGTCGCTCGAGGCCGAGCCCGACCGGCTCGAACAGGTGGAAGGCGAGCTCGAGCGCCTCGCCGACCTCCGGCGCCGCTTCCGCTGCGATTCGTACGCGGAGGTGCTCGAGCGGGCGCAGGCGGCGCGGCGCGAGCTGAGCGCACTGGACGAGGGAGTCGATCCCGCCAGCGCGGCGGCGGCGGAGCTGGCGGCGGCCGAGCGGCGCATGGACGACCTGGCCGCGCAGCTACGCGCGGCTCGCCAGAGTGCCGCCGAAGCGTTCGCGGAGGCCGTCGCGGGCGAGCTGCATGGGATCGGACTGGGGGAGGGCGAGTTTCGCGCCGAGCTCTCGGAGGCCGATCTCGGAGCCAGCGGCGCGGACCGGGTCTCGTTCCTGGTCCGACCCAACCGGGGCCTTCCGTTCGGGCCGGCGGCCGAGACAGCCTCGGGAGGCGAGCTCTCGCGCATCGCGCTCGCCATCGCCGCCGTCGGCGGCGGCCACACGCTGATCTTCGACGAGATCGACGCGGGAATCGGCGGCCAGACCGCGCACGCCGTCGGCCGCACGCTGCAACGCCTGGCCGAGCGGGCTCAGGTGATCACGATCACGCACCTTCCGCAGATCGCCAGCCTCGCCGACGGGCACTTCCGCGTCGAGAAGGTGCCCGGTGACCCGACACACACGACCATCGACCCCCTGGATCCCGCCCAGCGACGTGACGAGCTGGAACGTATGCTCGGAGGCGAGGAGTTTCTCTCAACGTTGCGATGAACAGTTTCGTCGAGTTCACGGGAACGGCCCGGCTCGACCGGCGGACGAAGCACCTCGTTCGCCGGCTCGGCCCCGACGACATCGCGATCATCGACCATGCCGACCTCGACCGGGTCTCGGCGGAGGAGCTGATCGAGTCGGGCGTCCGCGTCGTCGTCAACGTCGCGCCTTCCCAGACGGGACGCTTTCCCAATCCGGGACCGCTGACGCTCGTGCGCGGCGGAGTCTGTCTCATCGACGCGCCGGGGGCCGACCTGTTCGACCGCGTGAGCGACGGCGATTGGCTCACCGTGCGCGGAGCGCTGCTGTTTTCGAACGGCACGCAGCTCGCGTCAGGGCGCACTCTTGGTGCCGAGGAGCTCGCGAGCGTCCTGGCGGAGCAACGCGGGCGCGTAACCGAGGCGCTCGAGGAGTTCGCCGACAACACGATGCGCTACCTTCGCGACGAGGGGCGCCTGCTGGCGGAAGGGATTGAATTCCCGGCGCTCGAGACCAGTTTCCGCGACCGCCACGCGCTCGTGGTCGCACGCGGACCGGGACACAAGCGCGACCTGCGCATCGTCCGCCCGTACGTCCGCGAGTTCAGGCCCGTCCTCATCGGCGTGGACGGTGGTGCAGACGCGCTGCATGAGGCCGGTCTGAAGCCGGACGTGATCGTGGGAGACATGGATTCCGTCTCGGACGACGTGCTTCGCTGCGGCGCGGAGGTCCTCGTCCACGCCTACGCCGACGGCACCGTGCCGGCCGCGTCCCGTCTGAACGCGCTCGGTGTCTCCTACCACGTCGTTGCCGCGACCGGCGTGAGCGAGGACCTGGCGTTGCTGCTGGCGTACGAGAAGGGTGCGGACCTGATTGTCGCCGTGGGGACGCACTTCAACCTGATCGAGTTCCTCGAGCGTGACCGCGCCGGGATGTCATCCACCTTCCTCGCGAGGCTGCGCGTCGGGGAGATCCTCGTCGACGCAAAAGGGGTTTCGAGGCTCGTGAGCCGCAAGGTCGGGATGCTGCCGTTCGTCGCCCTGGCCGTGTGCGGCCTCGGGGCGGTCGTGGTCGCGATCGCCGCTTCGCCGGAGCTGCGGCGCCTGATCAGCCTGGTCGCCGGCCGCATCGCCGACTTCTTCGGCGGGTGAAGGTCCGGGCCGAGCGCGAGCTGCTTGCTCCACCGGAAGACGTCTGGGCGTTCGTGAGCGAGCCGCACAACCTGCCCGACTGGTGGCCCGGGATCGCCGCCGTCCAACCGGACCGAAGGAGGACCGCACGCGGAGCGCGCTGGAAGCTCACCCGGACCGGGCTGCCGTCCCTGCTCCGCAAGGCCGGGAGCGACGAGGGACTCGTGGTCACGGACGTGCGGGAGCGGAAGCGGTTCGCCTTCGAGTTGCCCGAGGATCGTCTCCGGGTGGAGGTCGGCATCGAGCCGCACGCGCACGACCGGACGCTGGCGGAAGTGGTGGTCACCGGGCCGGTGCTCTGGGGGTCGCGGCGCCTGCTTGCGCGGCATGCGCTCGGTCGGATCTACGACCTTTGCCAGACTTCTGCAGACCACTAAGTGTTCGATCTCCGTTACCACGCCGCGTCGCTGGCGGCCGTCTTCCTCGCGCTGATCATCGGGATCCTCGTGGGCGTGGGGATCACACGTGGCGGCTTCGTGTCCAAGGCCGAGCGCAACGTCCTGCAGAGCCAGGCCGCCGACGCGCGCGCGCAGCGGGACGCCGCCCGCAAGGAGGTGACGCAGCTCCAGCAAGAGGAGCAGTGGACGCAGGACTTCATCGAAGAGACATATCCGGCGCTGATCGCCGACCGGCTGAAGGACATGAAGATCGCGCTCGTTTCGATCGGAACCCTCGATCCCGCGGTGCGCTCGAACGTCGTCCAGGCGCTTCGCGACGCCGGCGCGCCGTACCCCGTTCGCATCCGGGCCATCAAGGTTCCGGTCGACGACAAGGCCCTCGACGCCGCCATCGCGGGGCGCCCGGCGCTCGCGCAGTACGTCGGGACCGACAAGCTTCCCGAACTCGGGCGCGCGCTAGCCGCCGAGCTCGTCGGAGGCGGGAGGACTCCGCTGTGGGATTCGCTCGCATCCGAGCTCGTGCAGGAGCGTCTCGGCGGGAGCCGGCCTGCGGCCGACGGCGTGGTCGTGGCCCGGTCGGTCAAGGCGCAGAAGGACGGGACGGCCCGCTTCCTGCAGGGGTTCTACTCCGGTCTCGCCGCCTCCGGCAGGCCGGCGGTCGGCGTCGAGGTCGCGGGCGCGGTCACCTCCGCCATCCCCGTTTTCGAGCGCTCCACGCTGTCCACCGTCGACTCCATCGACACGCCTCCCGGCAGGCTCGCGCTCGCGCTCCTCCTCGCCGGTGGCGAGGGCGGGAACTACGGGGTGGAGCAGACGGCGACGGATGGCATCCTCCCGCTTGTCCCGCTCCAGACCACCACCGGTGGCTGATCTCACGATCCTCGTGGCCGCGCGCGACGAGGAGGAGCGGATCGGCGAGGCGGTGCGGATGCTCGCACGGACCTTCCCCGGTGCAGAGATCGTCGTGGCCGACGACGGCTCGCGCGATCGGACGGCCGCGCTCGCCGAGGAGGCAGGCGCTCGCGTCGTCCGTCTGCCGCGGCGGGGGAAGGGGCAGGCGCTGACGTTGGCTGAACGGGAGCTGGAGCCCGGTCCGCTCCTCCTGTGCGATGCCGACCTCGAGGGGGAGCTGGCGCCGCTCGCGCAGGCAGGGGCGGATCTCGCCGTCGCGCGATTCGCGGAGCGCGAGGGCGGCGGGTTTGGGATCGCGAAGTCGCTCGCGCGCGCCTTGATCCGGGCTCGCAGCGGCTTCGAAGCAGCCGAGCCGCTCTCGGGGCAGCGCTACCTCTCTCGAGCGGCGCGCGAGCAGTGCTTCCCGCTTGCGGCGGGATTCGGCTGCGAGACGCGGATGACGATCGACGCCGTTCGGTCGGGCCTCTCCGTGCAGGAGGTCGAGCTTCCTCTGCGTCACCGCGCCACGAGCCGCACCGCGCAGGGTTTCCTCCACCGCGGCCTCCAGCTGGTCGACGCCGTCCTCGCCTGCGGCCCGCAGGCCGTCAACCACCGCGGTCTGCGTCTACCGATCGTGGGCTGGATTATCGGCCTGCGCGGCGGCGCGCTGGGCGCGGTCGCCGCCGTGGGGCTCGCCGACGACCTCTGGAGCGGCCCGGAGCGTGGGTTCCGCCGGCACGTGCGGTCGGGTCGCACGACCGGCGTGCTCAAGCTCGTCGCGATCCCCCTGATCGGCTTCATCGCGACCCGGCGCGTCTCCGGAGCCATCCTCACGGGCCTGGCGGCGAACGCCCTCAACCAGCTCGATACAGCCCCCGGCCGGGCGCTGAAGGCCTATCTCGCCGCGGCGTTCGTCGTCGATGCGCCCAAAGGGCTGGCCGTCCTGCTGCTTCCCTACGATCTCCGCGAGATGGCGATGCTCGGGGACGCCGGTTCGAACAGTCTGGGCGCGTTGGTAGGCTTGAAGTCCGTGGGTCGGCTCACAGGACGAGGCCGCGCAGTGGCGATCGGGGCGCTGGCCGGACTGACCCTCCTCGGCGAGCACGTCTCTCTCGGTGACCTGATCGAGCGCACGCCCATCCTCCGCGATTTGGACCGGGCGGGGCGGCAGGCGTGAGCCGCCGCCCGGTCAAGTACGTCTTCATCACCGGCGGCGTCGTCTCCTCGCTCGGAAAGGGGATCGTCGCGGCCTCGCTGGGCCGGCTGCTGAAGGCGCGCGGCCTGAAGGTGCAGTGCCAGAAGTTCGACCCGTACATCAACGTCGACCCGGGGACGATGAGCCCGTTCCAGCACGGCGAGGTCTTCGTGACCGAGGACGGCGCGGAGACCGATCTCGACATCGGCCACTACGAGCGCTTCGTCGACGAGAACCTGTCCCGCAACTCGAACCACACGAGCGGCGGGATCTGGTACGCGGTGCTGCGCAAGGAGCGCAAGGGCGAGTACCTGGGATCGACCGTCCAGGTGATCCCGCACATCACGAACGAGATCAAGGACCGGATCCGCCGCGCGTCCGAGGCAACCGATACGGACGTGGTCATCTCCGAGATCGGTGGGACGGTAGGGGACATCGAGTCGCTGCCGTTCCTCGAGGCAATCCGCCAGTTCCGGCGCGAGGCCGGGCCCGAGAACGTCATCTACGTGCACGTGACCCTGATCCCGTTCGTGGACGCGGCCGGCGAGCTGAAGACGAAGCCGACCCAGCACTCGGTCAACGAGCTGCGGCGCATCGGTATCCATCCCGACGTGGTCGTCTGCCGGTCGCACGAGGAAATCTCGACCGACATCCGCGAGAAGATCGCGCTGTTCGCCGACGTGGAGCGGGAGGCGGTCGTCGCGTGCCAGGACGTTCCCGACGTGTACCTCGTCCCGACGGAGCTTCAGGCGGAGGGGCTCGACCGGATGGTGTGCGAGAAGCTTGGGTTGCCGACCGTCCGCGTCGACCTAGGTGAGTGGCTCGACCTCTCCGCGCGAATCCGCCAGCCGAAGAAGGAGGTCGAGATCGGACTGGTCGGCAAGTACGTGAAGCTCCACGACGCGTACTTGTCCGTGCACGAGGCGCTCAAGCATTCGGGTCTCAATCAGGGCTGCTCCATGCGCGTCCGCTGGGTGGACGCCGAGGGGATGACCCTCGAGGAGGCGGCCGAGGAGCTCGAGCAGGTGGACGGGATTCTCGTCCCCGGCGGATTCGGCTCGCGCGGGTGGGAGGGCAAGATCCTCGCCTGTCGGGTGGCCCGGGAGCGGCAGATTCCGTACCTCGGCATCTGCCTCGGCATGCATGTGGCAGTGTCGGAATTCGCGCGCCATGTTGTCGGGCTCGACGGCGCGAACTCCACCGAAATGGATCCCGAGACGCCGTATCCCGTCATCGACCTCCTGCCCGAGCAGAAGGAGATCGAGGACCTCGGCGGGACGATGCGCCTCGGGGCGCAGGCAGTGGAGCTGGTCGCGGGGACGCGTGCACAGGAGACCTACGGCGATGCCGTCATCCACGAGCGGCACCGGCATCGCTACGAGGTCAACAACCAGTACCGCCCGCGGCTCGTCGAGGCCGGCCTGGTCGTGTCTGGGACGTTCCAGGAGGGACGCCTGGTCGAGATCGTCGAGCTATCGGATCACCCGTGGTTCGTCGCCAGCCAGTTCCATCCCGAGTTCAAGTCCCGCCCGACGCGGCCGGCGCCGCTCTTCCGCGAGTTCGTCGGTGCTGCGCTCGAGCGCGCGCGGGCACGCAGCCGCCCCACCGCGATCACCGCTTAGGCTTACGCCATGTCTGAGGTCGTCCCGCTCTTCACCGAGCTGGCCGCGGTTCCGAGCCCGCCGGGCGAGGAGCGCGAGGTCGCCGACCGCGTCACCGGCTACCTGCGCGATCTCGCGCTCGAGGTGGACGAGGACGATGCCGGAGCGCTTGTCGGTTCGAATGCGGGGAACCTGTACGCGCGCGTCGAGCCCACCGCGGAAGGCGTCCCGCTCTTCTTCTGCGCGCACCTGGACACCGTGCCGCCGCATGGGCCGCTCGAGCCGGTTCTCGTGGACGGCGTCGTCCGGAATGCCGGTGGCACGATCCTCGGCGCCGACAACAAGGCGGCGGTCGCGGTCATGCTGGAGGCGACGCGCCTCGTGCTCTCGGAAGGGCGGCCGCACGCGGGGATCGAGCTCCTCTTCACGCCCAAGGAGGAGGTCGGGCTGCTGGGAGCCGCCGCGTTCGACGCCGAGCGTCTCAGGGCGCGCGTCGGCTACGTGTACGACCAGGCCGCCCCGATCGGCGAGGTCATCCTCGGCGCTCCGCACGCGCACGCCATGCAGATTCGCTTCCATGGGCGCGCGTCGCACTCCGGCATGTATCCCGAGGAAGGCCGCTCCGCGATCGCAGCCGCGGCGCGCGCCATCGCCGATTTCCGCCTCGGTCGCGTGGACGAGGAGTCGACGGCGAACGTCGGCGTTATCCACGGCGGCACCGCAGGGAACATCGTGCCGGAGTGGTGCACGTTCGTGGCCGAGGCCCGCTCCCAGGACGAGGCAAAGCTGGCCGATCTCGTGCAAGAGATGCTCGAGGCAGTGACCTTCGCCGCCGAGCTGGGCGAGTGCGAGGTCGAGACCGAGATGAAGAAGTCGTACCGCGGCTACCGCTTCAAGCAGGAAGACCTTGCCGTCCAGCTGGCGACGGACGCCCTGCGCCGGAGCGGTCGCGAGCCGAGCTTCGCGCTGTCCGGCGGAGCCGCGGATGCGAACGTCTTCAACGAGCGCGGCCTGCAGTGCGTGAACCTCGCAAACGGGATGCTGAACATCCACACGCCCGACGAGCAGATCTCTGTCGACGACCTCGAGGGGATGATCGAAGTCACCCTCGCGCTCGTGGACGCCGCACGGGATGCCGCTTAGGCTGCGGCGCGGCTCCGTCACCGCGATCGTCGACCGGCTGGAGGGCCTGACCCGGATCGCGGTGGACGGAACGCCGTGCATTGCATACCCGCGGCTGACGGGGCCCGTCGCGGTGGGCGACGAGGTGCTGGTGAACGTCCAGGCGCG
>Ga0075428_100000380_pt1 | contig 44038 bp, 48 predicted proteins | sample RhiMetdeltSRZDD2_FD_75291 | JGI IMG/M metagenome (GOLD analysis project Ga0075428, IMG submission 75291) | Populus rhizosphere microbial communities from Tennessee, USA - Rhizosphere MetaG P. deltoides SRZDD2 | ecosystem: Host-associated > Plants > Roots > Rhizosphere > Soil | place: USA... | reverse complement strand
TCGACCTTCTCGACCTTGTCGGCCCGTTCCGGCCTGTCGGCCTTCTCGATCTTTTCGGCCTTCTCGACCTTGTCGGCCTTCTCGATCTTTTCGACCTTCTCGACCTTGTCGGCCCTTTCCGGCTTGTCGGCCTTCTCGATCTTCTCGGCCTTCTCAGCTTTGTCGGCCTTCTCGATCTTGTCCTGCTTGTCGGCCTTCTCGATCTTCTCGACCTTCTCGACCTTCTCAGCTTTGTCGGCGTTCTGGATCGTGTCCGGCTTGTCGGGCCTCTCGCCTTTGTCAGCCTTCTCGGGCTTCTCGGCCTTGTCGGGGCGTTCCGCCTTCTCCGTCTGCCCACCCTTGTCGGCTTGATCCAGGTTATCCGCGCGTTGCGACTTTTCGGGCCGCTTGTCGCGCCGCTCGATGATGTCGGACACGGACGCGGCGGACACGTCAATCTTGGCGAGCGCATCTGTCCTGTCTGCTCGGTCCGCCTTTTCGACGTGTTCAGGCCTCTCGTTCCGTACCACTTGATCGACAGTGTCCACGCGGCTGCGACTGCGGGGACGATGGGGCGGCTGGAGACCCCAGCGCTTCACGGCGTCGTTCCGGAGACTGGCGGGGACGAGGTCCCGCCCGCCTTGCCGGCCGTACTCGGTCCCGGGGGGAGAGCTCGTGGCCGCGACGCTTCGGTGTTGACCAGCGGATCGCTCCGAGCTCGACTGCCCCGCCCCAGACGAATGGTCGGGGAAGGCAGCCACGGAATCCTTTGGGTGATCAGTTAACAGTGCACCTGGGTGATCAGTTGACAGTGCATCTGGGTGATCAGTTGACAGTGCACCGACGGCCACGGCCACGCCACTGGCTGCGTCGGCCTCCCCGGCGCCGCCGGCGATGGTGACGGCCGGTCGCCCGACTGGCCTCACGCCCGTACGCAACTCCCCGCTGGCGAGGACGCGGTGAGCCAGATATCGGTAGAGCAGTTCTATGCCGCCCAGCGGGAGGGCTGTCAGCGTCAGCACGGCGAAGACCACAGTGGCACCGAACAGCGAAAAGATCACCGCGCGCGTGAATCGCGAGGGGTGCAAGGTGATCAGGCGGCAGATCGCGAACGCCAGGACACCGGTTCCGAGCCAGGCGAGCAACAAAAGAATCGCCACCATTCTCATCCGCTCGTCCTCAGTAGCACTTCGTGAGAAGCAATTCGTGGGCCGTTGTGCCGATCCAGGCGCAGCCGGGGTTGTTAATAGCGACCGAACCTCCAGGACAGCTCGGCCCCGATGCCGAAGTCCGGGCTGCCGTCAGTCAGGCCTACGAAGGAGTACGGGGCCAGCGTGAGACCGCGCGCGAGCTTGACTTGGACGACGCCGACCAGCTCGAGCGGGTCGGGGTGTCCCCGGACGAGTGAGCGCCGCCAGTCGAGCAGCAGCGTCACCGCCAGCATCGGGGTGAAGGAACGGCCGATGCCGAGGCCGGCGGACGGCCGGTCGCGCAGGGTCTGGCCCGGGGGATCACCGATGAAGGTGTAGCCGACGTCGCCCAGCAGGAAGAACTCGCGAAACTGCTTGTCGAACTCCACCCCGAATCCCACGTCCCACTCACCGGTGCCGAGCCCCTTGCGCGCGTCGGCGGTGGGTGCCTTTACCTTGAGGAACGGCGTCAGCGCTGGCACCAGCGAGTCGACGCCGGGATCGTCGAGGGCGTAGTAGCGGCCGCGGAACACGAGATCACCAAAGCCCACGTCGTGGGTGCGCTGCTGCCGGCCGGTGGCGGTCGGCACACCGTCGATGATGACGACGTCCGACGTCGTGTTCAGGTAGATCAGCCCCGCGGTCACGCCGACGTCGAACTGCTCGCCGAGGTAGCGGAAGGTGACGGGCACGTAGGCGCTGCGTGTGGTGTCGGAGGTGCCGAAGTCTCCCTGGTCGTAGGCGGAGCCGAGCTTGAGCTGGAAGTGCTCGCGACCCTCGGGGGACTCCGCGCTCGGACGCTCGCGCTGAGCGGCGGCGATGTCGGGGAGCAGGCCGACCCACCACACCAGGGAGACCGCGACGATGACCCCGCGCATGAGGCCCCCTCACTGTCAACCAACTACGCCATCAGACCCGGGCCGGGGCGGCCTGTCAACCGGCCGGCGCTTCCCTCGCGGGCGGAGAGCGTCTAGGATCGTTCGAAGGTCTGCATGTCTGACCATTGACCGGTGTCACGTGGTCGACTGCGCTAGGGTGGTCTGGGGCCGAGGGCGACGCACCAGTTCGGTGATCTCGGCGGCCGACGTCCGATCGCGCCGCCCGGGGCCTTTCGGGGACTATTGACGATGATGCGGGACCAACGGAGCCTCGGCGCGCGGGGACTCGGAGCAGGGAATGACCCGCAAGCGACGCGTTCCAGATCCTCGCGTAGATCCGCATGAAGCAGACGAGACGACACCGTGCGAGTCCTGTCTGATCGACCTCCGCATCCTGCAACGAGCCCGCGAGTTGAAGGCCGAGCAGGGGCACGCGATGAACATCGTGGAGTCGCTGCAGCAGGAGGATGAGCTGGAGTTGATGTGGAGCCGGCCAGCGAAGAGGGCCAAGCCGAAACGGTGATCTTTCGGGGCCGCTGAACGCAACAAGGCGGGGAGCCTTTTGCTTCCGTTCGCGGAGCCTACTCGCTGGTAGCTCCTTCCGGCCGAGTTCCATCATTCGCTCCAGGCCCCCAGCTCCGCCCTGGTTGCCGATGATCGCGTGGTAGTACGTCTCGAGCGCGTATGGATAGCGAGCCGGCCAACGCCGGCAAGGCGTGGAACATCATCCTGTTCCATGATCGTGTCACCAGAGAGGGTGACATGAACCACAACGGCGCCCTCGCCCGCCGAGCGCGCCCTGACCTCGGCGCCAGAGCGGCTTCAGGCGCTCGGCATGGCGAGCTCGGAGAGCTACGCTGAGAGCTGGCGGGCGGCCTGGTAGCCGCGAAAGATCATGAAGAGCGCGAAGGCGTGGAAGCCCACGCCGATCCAGTCCTGGATCACCAGGAAGATCACGCCGTCGATGCCGTAGACGACCATCCCGAGCACGAACGCCCACTTGCGGCCGTTCGCCGCGCGGTGACCGACCCACCCGAGGAATCCGATGACGGCCAGGCTGATGACCCCGGCCCGCATGCCCCAGTTCTCGCCCTGCGCGCCGATCTCATGGATGAGCTGCGTGATGCCGAGGCCGATGATGAAGCGCCACTCCTGCCCGGCGATCGCGATGACCGAGTTGACCAGCGACAGCGCGGCGATCCAGAAGAACCACTGGGCGCCGCTGCGCTGCTGTGCCACGAACGCCGAATCGGCCGTCGCCGGTGGTGCGGCCGTCCCGATCGGCGGAACCTCGACCCTCGCCGCCGGTGCGGCCGTCGTCTTGGCGGTGAGCGTCGCGGCGGGCGGCCGCGGCTGCGGAGGACGGCTGAAGGGACTTGAACCCGCACCCGGCCGGTTCGCTGCGCTGTCCATTCGTGTCGCTCCTTGTCACCGCCGTGTCATTCTGGGCGGCACGGTGGCTCGTGACGCGGATTCGCGATCGGACAGAGCCAGTGCGGCAAGGTCTGTGCCACACCTTCAGGTGCTCTGGCGAGAAGCGCTTCGGGCGAAGCTAGGAGGCCGCGCTCACGCGTGGCCGCCCGCAGCGGCGACCCCGCGCCGCGCCCTCTTCATGCCGGCTACCACGCGGTCCCGGATGAGGTCGCGTTCGAACTCGGCGATGGCCGCCAGCACACGCCGCCTACGGTGCGCTCGATCGCCCGAGCGGCAGCTCCGCCAAGCGGGGCAGCCCCGCCGTCTCTTGCACCGAGACGCTTGGTGCGCAGGCCGTTGGACCAAGGTCTCATTCCCAACCTCAGACGACGAGCGTAGTGTTTCGCTTGAGGGCCTGCGCAGTAATTCATCGGCAAAGGGTAGAGGAGAACCATGAGAAAGATCGTCCTGGTCGTGATCGCGAGTCTCGTCATCGCCGTCGGTGCGGCAGATTCGGTGGCGCAGACGGCCGGGGTCAGCGTCTCGACGGTCGAGCTCCGAGACGTGGCAGCGGGGTGGAGTGCGAAGAAGCAGATCCTCGGGAAGGGCGTCTACAATGACGCCGGCGACAAGGTCGGAGAAATCAACGATCTAATCGTGACGCCGGCCAAGGCTGTGTCATACGCGGTCGTCGGAGTCGGCGGATTCCTCGGAATGGGAGAGCATCAGATCGCGGTGCCGGTGGGCAAGCTCAAGCAGGAGCAGGGCAAGATCGTCTTGCATGGAGCGACGAAGGAAGCGCTGAAGGCGGCGCCGAAGTTCGAGTACGCGAAGTAGCCGACGATCGCGTGGCGCCTAGACGGGCCCCTCGGCGCCACGCATCACGGTCGCGCTGTGCGGCAGTCCATGCCGGGATGGTGTCGAGCGCACCCTGGACTGTCGCGTCATCGAAGGTCAGCACCCAGCCCAGCGGCCAGAATGAAAACTCGGCCAGGACACGCCCGATGCCGCGCTCCAGTTCGCTCCACGGGGAGACGGCCGGCTTGGCCCCCTTGAGGATCCTGTCCACGAGCATCGCGATCCGTCGGAGCGGTTCTACGTAGTTCCGGCCTGATTTGCTCCGGCGCTCGTACCCTTGATCCGCACCGGAGCGAGTCCAATCGCACGTGCTGCGGTCTCCGTGTCCGCCCACTCCTCAAGAGTCGCGCGGCCTCCGCAATTGCGCTGCGATACGGTCGTCGCGGTCTTGCCGACGTTGCTCCTGTCGACGGCGGCTGAGAGTCGCCCGGCACTTCCCAGATCAGACCGTTCCTGTGAGGGGGCGCTCGACATCCCGGGCAGGGCGGTACGAGATACCCCCAGAAGCGCACGGCGGTTTCTGGCAAGACTTCGGAGCGGGAGCCACCGGGTCCACGGGCTCGGCCTTCCAGCCGGCCGCCGCGAGCCGTGCCCGGTCGGCACGGAAAAGTGCAGAGCGCACCGCGGCAGCGCGCGGGCGCGCGGTTACGGAGGTGACAAGGCTCATGGGCGGCGACGATCACCCAAGACGGTACGAAAATTCTGCTGCGCAGGTCTCGGCGAGCCCATGACGATGAGGGCGTGCCGCTGTGGCAACCCTGCGAAATAGTAGGTGCGCCGGCCGCGGCACTGATCGTGCACCCTGCCGCGCCGATGGTCGCCACGCCACCGCCAATCGATGAGAACAAGCTGCAGCTTGTCCGCGAGTTTCTGCAGCGCGAATTCCGGGCCTCTCGACACGAGGACTACTTCGATTCGGTCGAGATGGCCCAGGTGTTCGTGATCGAGCCCATCCAGGGTCCCCGGCACACGCTCGTCATCCCGAAGCGCACGTTCGAGGATCCCGATTTCACGTTGCTCTGCGACGCGCGACTCGTCGAGGCGCTGCAAAGCGCCCTCGACACCCGGCTCGTGTTGACGCCGGAGGGGCCAAATAGCCTTCGCATGCGTCCATGGCCGCGTGCATATCACCTCGACGGCCGGCGGGTTCGTGCTGACGCAGTAAGACGCTCCCGGCTTACCGGGGCACCGAGCTAGGCGTGGTAAAGCTGCCGCCCCAGACGTCGGCCAGCAGCAGGTCCTGACAGAGCCATACGAGAGCTGTTCATCCGACAGCCGCGATCATCACGCGGCTCACGATTGGCAGCCTTGCAAAGCGGACAACATCGCCGCGCATCTATACCACCCTCTGGGGGCACCAGCGATGAATCCGGACGTTGCCAGCAGCATCAGGGCGAAGATTGCCACAGGCCGGCTGCCGCTCCCAGCTAATCCGCCGGGCAAGATGTGGGTCGGCCCGGGCAATGTCCGTCCCTGCGACGGCTGTGATCAGCCGATCACGGACGCTGAGATGGAGTACGAGACCGATCTGCCGACCGGCCAGACGATACGGTTTCACAGGCCGTGCTTTGAGGCCTGGCAAACCGAGGGAGCAGGCGCTTGCAGTTTCCGCGGCATGCCCGTCTGCGCCTACTGTGGAAAGCCGATTGAGCCGACAGAAAGCAAGGTGACGGTTGAGGGCGAGGTCTATCACGGGATCTGCTGGGAGCGTACAAGCCGGCGCCGATAGCATCACGCCCGGCCCTCGCCGCCTCTCCAGCACGTCCGCCGCGCTCATTCGATGATCTGGTCCGCGCGCAGGAGCAGCGCCGACGGGATCATCAACCACAGCGTCCGCGCGGTCTTGAGATTGATCACCAGCTGGAACTTGGTCGGCTGCTCGACGGGGAGATCGGCGGGACTGGCGCCCTTGAGGATCCGATCCACCTGGACTGCGGCGCGGCGCCAGGCCTGATCGATGTCATCGCCGTAGTTCATCAGCCCGCCGGCCTCGGCGAACCCGCTCTCCGATGACAGGACCGGCACGCGATGCTTGAGCGCGAGCCGGGCCAGGCGCCCGTTGAGCGACTGGAACAGGGCGCTCTGGACCGTGACGATGGCTCCCGCCCGGACTCTCGTCGCGTCACGAAACGCGGTGTCGAGCGCCTCGGCACCAGCCACCTCGACCGGAAATAGCTGGATGCCGAGCGTGCGGGCGGCGTCCTGACTGACGGCGAGATGACGCTCGACTGCGGGGCGGCCGCATTCCAGAGGATGGCGACACGGCCGACCCGGGGGAGCGCCTCGTTGAGCAACTCCAGTCGCTTGGTGCTGAGCTCGGGAGACAGGATCGCCTGCCCCGTGATGTTCGCACCCGGGCGCGCGAGACTCTGGACGACGCCGAGTCCGACGGGATCGACCGAGACCGCCATGACGATCGGGATCGTGGCGGTCGCGCGCTTGGCCGCAACCGCCGCACCGCTGGTGCCCGTCACGATGACGTCGGGCTGGGACGCGGCCAGCTCGGCCGCCAGCACTTCCAATCGCTCGGCCTGGCCCTCGGCGCTCCGGAAGTCGACAGCGAGCGTCTGACCCTCGACCCATCCGAGCTCGCGGAGGGCGCTCCGGAAGGCCCCGACGGGCGGGGTCGCCGAGGTCAGATGAAGGATCGCGACGCGATATACCCGGCCCGGCTGCTGGGCCCCGGCGCCGAGAGGGACGGCGACCGCACCGGACAGCGACATCAGCAAGAAGCGGCGGCGCGTCATTGCGGCACCGTGTCACGGTGCGAGGCTCGCGGACCGTGCTTGGCCCAGCCGCGCGACCGACGTAGGATGGGCGTCGTGCCCACCTCGGCCCGTCCGCACCCGAGCCTCAACGCGATGTTGCTGTGCGACCTGACCATCCGTGAGCACGCCACCGGCAAGATGAGCCTCATCGGCATCTTCGAGAACATCAGCGCGGCGCGCTTTCCCGTCGTGCATCGCGCGCTCACCGTGTACGCCAAGCTGGCCGATGCCGAGGGCGAGTATGGCATCCGCCTGGAGCTGATCCGGCTGGACGACAGTCACGTCGTGGCGCAGGGCACGCTGCGCGCGGGCTTCGCCGACCGGATGACGCCGGGCGAGCTCACCGTCAACCTCGAGAATCTCGCGTTCGAGCGGCCCGGGCGCTACGAGTTCCGCCTGTACGCCGACGACCGCTTCGTCGCCGGCAAGTCCTTCACGGTCATCCAGTCGGCGCCGGCGCCCGCCCCCAGCTGATGCGCGTTCTGATCCTGACCGCCAGCTACGGCTCCGGCCACAATGCCGCCGCCCACAGCCTGGCCACGGCCTTCGCCGAGCGCGGCGACACCGTGACGGTCGTCGACCACTTCCGCGAGCTGGTGCACCCGCTCTTCGACCGCGCCAGCCGCGCGACGTACATGGCCCTGCTGCGCTGGGCCCCGATGCTGTGGGGCGCCGCCTACACTCTGGGCGACTGGCTGCCGAGCGATTCACCCCTGGCCTTCGGGATGACCCGGATCGGCACGGGCCGGCTCGCCGCGCTGCTCGACGCGCTGGCGCCCGACGCCGTCGTGTCCGTGCACGCCACGCCGGCCGCGGCGATGTCCGCGCTCGCTGCCGAGGGTCGGCGGGTGCCTCCGCACACCACCGTCGTGACCGATTTCGTCGCCCACAGCCAGTGGCTGGCGCGGGGCATCGACCGCTACTGCGTGGCCGACGCCGACGTCGGCCACGAGTTCGTCGCGCGGGGCATCCCGCGCGAGCGTGTGGTCGTCACGGGGGTGCCGGTGCGGGCTGAGTTCGACACCGCCTTCGACGGCGTGACGGCGCGACAGGCCCTGGGATTGACCGCGAGCCTGCCCGTCGTGGTGGCCATGGCCGGTTCGAACGGCAGCGTCGGCCGGCTCCCGGATGTGGCGTGGGCGCTGACGCGGCTGAGCCGTCCGGTCCAGGGCGTGCTCGTCACCGGCCACGACGCCGCGCTCGCGGAGTCCTTGACGCGCCAGACCGCCGGCACCGGCGTACGCGTCCTCGGCTTCGTGCCCGAGGTCCGCTCGCTCATGGGCGCCGCCGACCTGCTCATCACCAAGGCCGGCGGGATGACGCTGGCCGAGGCGATCGCGGCCGAGCTGCCGATGCTGCTCTACGGCTCGCTGCCCGGGCAGGAGCGCCACAACGAGCGCTTCGCAACCCGAGCCGGCATCGCGCTGGCAGCCCGCAGCAAGCACGAGCTGCTCCGGCGCCTCGAGCGCGCGCTGTCCGAGCCCGAGATGATCGAGCACCTGCGCGAGTCCGTCCGGCGCGTGCGCCATCCGCACGCGGCCCAGCGCATCGTCGCCGCCGTGGTCGAGCGCAGCCGGTTGCGCTCGTGATCGCGCGCGCGCTCGGGCTGGGCGCCGCCGCCTGGATCGGCTGGGCGTGGCTTCCCCACCTGCTCACGCCGGCCTGCGTCTGGCGCGGCCCGCGCGGAGAGCGCCGCGTCGCCCTGACCTTCGACGACGGGCCGGACCCGGCGTGGACGCCGCGCGTGCTCGACCAGCTCGCCGACCTCCGCGTGAGCGCCACGTTCTTTCTCGTCGGCGAGCGGGCGGAGCGCGCTCCGGACGTCGTGCGACGCATGGCCGCCGAGGGGCACGAGGTCGGCAATCACTCGTGGTCGCACCGCAGCCTCTGGCTCTGCGGGCCGCGCGCGACGACCGAGGAGATCGGCCGCGCCCACGAGCGGCTGGCCTCGCTGGCTGGCACGCCGCCCCGGCACTTCCGGCCGCCGTGGGGCCTGGTGAACGCGGCGATGTTCACAGCGGTCCGGCGCGTCGGTGAGCGGTGCGTGTTCTGGTCGATCCAGCCGGAGGGGCGGCGGCCGATCCCGGCCGACGGTCAGGTCGATCACGTGCTGCGCCGCACCCATCCGGGGGCGATCGTGGATCTGCACGATGCCGAGGGCACGCCGGGGGCGCCGGAGCGGCTGGTCGAGGCGCTGCCCGCGCTCGTCGAGGGGCTCCGCGAGCGCGGCTACGCGTTCACGACCGTGGCCGGGCTCCTGTCAGCGCGTCACTGAGGCTGAGGCGCGCGGCGACGGCGGGCGAGGAACCGAAGGAATTCGACACCCTCGCCGAGACGCCGCCGCATGACCGTGCGATCGCGCACCATCTCGCCGCCGATGGCGAAGATCTTCCGCGGGCGGAAGTAGAAGCGACGATAGAACTGATCGAGCGAGGCGAAAATCTCGGGGCGCGCCAGGTGCGGGTAGCCCAGCACGCTGGTCTGCACGCCACCGGCGTCCACCAGGCCCCCATCGTCCTGCAGCCAGCCGTGCTCCCGCGCCTGCGCGTAGAGCGCGGTGCCCGGATACGGCGCGGCCAGCGACACCTGCAGCGTGTCGGGGTCGATGTCCATGGCGAAGCGGATCGTCTCCTCGATCGTCTCGCGCGTCTCGCCGGGCAAGCCCATGATGAACGTGCCGTGGATCTTGATGCCGAGTGACTTGGCGTCACGCGTGAACTGGCGCGCGCGATCGATGCGGACGCCTTTCTTGACGTTGTTCAGGATCGCCTGGTTGCCGGACTCGTAGCCCACCAGCAGCAACCGCAGGCCGTTGTCCTTGAGGACCTTCAGCGTCTCGTACGGCACCTCGGCCTTGGCGTTGCACGACCACGTCACGCCCAACCGCCCCAGCCCCCGCGCGATGGCCTCCGCGCGCGGCCGGTCGTCGGTGAAGGTGTCGTCGTCGAAGAAGTACTCCTTCACCTGCGGAAAGAGCCGGCGAGCGTGGTCGATCTCGGCCACCACGTGATCGACCGAGCGCGTGCGGTAGCGTTGCCCGCCCACGGTCTGCGGCCAGAGGCAGAAGGTGCACTTCGAGCGGCAGCCCCGACCGGTGTAGAGCGAGACGTAGGGATGCAGCAGGTACCCGATGAAGTAGCGCTCGACCTCGAGGTCGCGCTTGTAGACGTCCACCACGAACGGCAGCCGATCCATCTCCTGCAGCGGCGGGCGGTCGGGCGTGCGATGGAGGCTTCCGTTGGTGCGGTAGGACAGGCCCGCCACCCGGTCCAGCGGCCGCCCCTGGGCGATCTCCTGGATGGCGAAATCGAACTCGGCGCCGGCCACGAACTCGATCGCCGTCGAGGCGGCCAGCGCCGACTCGCGCGCGACGGCCACGTGGGCGCCGACGAAGCCGACGCGCAGCGATGGGTTCGCCTCCCGCAGCGCCTCGGCCACCTTCACGTCGTGCGCAAACGACGGGGCGCTGGTGTGGAGCACCGCGAGGTCGTACTGCCGCGCCAGCGGGAGCACGTCGTCGAGGCTCAGGCTCGCGGGCGGGGCGTCGACCAGGCGCGAGCCGGGCACCAGCGCGGCGGGCTGGGCGAGCCACGTGGGATACCAGAACGAGCGGACCTCGCGACGAGCCTGGTAGCGGGAGCCGGCGCCGCCGTCGTAGCCATCGAACGACGGCGGGTGCAGGAACAACGTCCTCAGGCCGTCGGGCATCCCGGTCATCTTAGCTGATCGCCGCGCGCCTCAACGGTTGACATAGAGGCTGCGCCCGCCGGTCGCGGCGACCAGGCGCGCGCCCGGCAGCTGGGCCACCAGGCTCTGCTCCGGCGGCCGGCCGGTGACCACCCATACGCGGCGCGAGCCCCGCCAGGCCAGCTCCAGGCGCGCCGCGTCCCAGAAGGTGGCGGCCGCCTCCGGGCGCGTGGCGCCGAAGCCCAGCACGCTGCGGCGCCCGTCGACGATCACCGGCCGCCGGCCCGAATACCACTCCAGCGCTCCCGCGTTCTCGATCGGGCCCTCGTGGACGATGATGTCGGGCGGCGCCGCGTTGCGCGCGATCAGCTCGGCGATCGACTTCACGGAGCGGTGACCGGCGACCAGGCCCAGCGCGCTGGCCGCGCTCGGCTGCAGCAGCATCAGGGTGGCCACCGTGGCATAGGTGGCGGCCGTGCGGGCACCGGTCAGGGCCGTCACCGCGAGGGCGACCGCGCCGGCGGCGAGCGTCAGCGCCGCGGCGCCGACGAGCGGCCGGAACGCGGACCAGGAGGGCAGCGGCGGCGGCCCCCCGGCCGCGCTCATCTTCCGGGTGGCGACGTCGGTGGCGCCGAGCACGCTGGTCATGAATGCCGAGCCGTCCGTCGTCCAGGCCAGCGTGGCGGCGACCGCCAGGGCGCCAAACAGCGCCGCGTGCAGCAGCGCCAGCGCGCGGCCGGAGACCTCGCTCCAGCCGCGCGCGGCGAGGAGCGCGAGCGCCGGATACGCGGGCAGCCCGTAGTGCGGCAGGCGAAACGGCGACAGCGCGGTGAGGCCCAGGACGCCGATCGCCCACAGGGCCAGCGCCACCCACGGCAGCTCCTCGGGCTCACGCCAGGCGCGACGTCGCACGAGCCGCACGACGCTGGCCACCGCGGGCACGATCCACGGCACGATGCCCAGGGCCGCCACGGCCAGGAACTCGCCGGCCCCGAGAGGAATGTCCTCGTCGGGGAAGTGTCGGGCGCGCGCCACGTTGAGGAGGTGGTTGTCCACGACCGTGTACCAGGCGAAGCCCGGCGTCGAGTACTCGGCCATCGCCCACCAGCCGAAGGCCAGCACCAGACCCAGGATCACGCCCGGCCACGGCAGCCAGCGTTCCAGCGGGCGGGCGCGCCCGCCCAGCGCCAGCGCCAGGCCGATCGCCAGCGGCGGACCGAGTGCGGCGAGCGGATCTTTGGCCAGTGCCGCCAGACCGAAGACCGCCAGCCCCGCGATCATGCGCGCGCGGCTCGACTCGACGAGCGCGGTGAGCGCCAGCGCGAAGCCGACCGCCAGCGTGGCCAGCAGCAGCGTCTCGGGCCGCACGTAGCGGCCGTAGACGAAGAAGCCGAGCGACGTCGAGAGCGCGAGCCCCGCCACCAGGCCGCTCCGGCCGCCGAGCAGGCGCGCACCGAGCCACGCGGTGGCGGCGATCGTCACCAGTGCGGCGGCCGCCGACACGGCGCGCGCAGGCGCTTCACGCGTCCCCGCGACGGAAAAGGCTCCGGCCAGCAGCGCGTACAGCAGCGGGGGCTTGTCCAGATAGGCAACGCCATTGAGCGTGAGCGGCAGCCCCGGCCCGGATCGCAGCAGCTCGCGCGCGATCTCCGCGTGCATCCCCTCGCCCGGATCGTCGAAGGGGACCGCGCCGAGGCCGAGCAGGAAGAACGGCGCCGCCGCCACGACGGCGAGGGCAGCGGCGGTCAGCGCGGCGATCCGGGGGCTCAGGTGCGCGACACGAAGTAGACACCGGCCACGATCAGGCCGATGCCGGCCCAGCGGCCCGGCGTCACCGGCTCGCCGAGCAGGTACTGCGCGAGGACGGCCACCACGATGTAGTCGACGGCCGTCAGGGGGAGGATCTTGCTGACGTCGGCCCGCGACAGGAGCGTCAAGTACATCACGAAGAACACGGCCTGCAGCGCGACGCCGAGCAGCGTCCAGGGGCTGGCCAGCGCGCGCGTCACCATGCCCCCGAGCAGTCCGGTGGGCGCCTCCGTGAGGTCACCGACCGCCCGCATGCCCTTGGAGAGCAGGACGTGGCCGGTCCCGCCGAGGGCTCCGGCGATGACGACCAGCACCAGGGTCTTGATCACAGCGCCTTGCCGATCGCGTCCAGCACGGCCTTCTCCACGGCCTGGCTGGGATCGTTCACCGGCTCGTCCTTGTCGACGAAGAGGATCCGCTCCCGCTTGAAGACCGTCCGCTCGATGCTCACGACCGTCTTGCCCTCGCCGGCGGCCTTGAGGTGCAGGCGCAGCCGGTGCCGGAGCCCCTTTTCGTACACGCCGTAGTTCTCGCCGTCGACCCGACGCGATTCCGTCGTGATGAAGCCGATGGCCCGGTCGGCCTTGTCGATGTCCCACCCGAGGTGTTTCAGGACCGCCTCGGTCGTCGACCACATCCGATCCACCGGCGCCGCAAACGTCCGCTCCGACGGCGCGGCGGCGAGCGCCGACGCGGAGATCAGCAGCACCAGCCCGAAAGCCGCCAGCGCGCGCGTCATCCCTGTCCTCCTGCCGGGACGGGCTCGGCGTCGAGCCGTCCCAGGTGCATGCGATACACGTCGTCCGCCATCTCCACGGCATCGGCGCGATGGCTGACGACCACCACGGCGCCACCGCCCCGGGCGCGGGCCCGCAGCGCCTCCAGGATGACGCGGCCGTTGGCGTCGTCCAGATTTCCCGTCGGCTCGTCGGCCAGCAGCAGCGGGGGATCGTTCAGCACCGCGCGACAGAAGGCCACGCGCTGCTGCTCGCCGCCGGAGAGCTGAGGCGGATAGTGGTCCTGTCGCTCGAGCACGCCGAATCGGGCGAGCAGCTCGCGCGCGCGATGCCGGGCCTCGGGGCCGGTCCGACCCGCATAGCGTCCGGCCAGCAGCACGTTGTCGAGCGCGGTCAACGAGGGCAAGAGCAAGAACGACTGGAAGACGAAGCCGACCGAGCGGGCCCGCGCCCGGCTCCGGGCCACGCGCCCGAGCGCGCTCACCCGCTCCCCCTCCCACACCACGTCGCCCCCGTCGGCATCTTCGAGCAGACCGAGCACGTTCAGCAGCGTGCTCTTGCCGCATCCCGAGGGCCCCAGCACCACCGCCAGCCGTCCGGCTGGCACGACGAGATCCACGGAATCGAGCACCCGGATGGGCGCGCCGCTGGGCGCCCGGTAGGTCTTCACGAGCCGGCGCGCCTCAAGCACCGCGGCGGATCGCCTCCGCCGGCGACAGGCGCACGACCCGCAACGTGGCGTACCCGGCCGCCGCCACGCCGAGCAGCACCGAGAACGCCAGCGTCCCGCCCAGCAGCCGGCCCGAGAACAGGAAGAGCTGCTGGCCGGTGCGCGCGGCCCAGCCGTCGACGGCCGCGCCCAGGAGCAGCGCCACCCCCACGCCGAGCGCACCGCCGGTCAGCGTCACCGCCAGCGCCTCGCCCAGCACCTCGCGCCCGAGCTGCAGATCCGTGGCGCCCAGCGCCCGCTTCACGCCGAAATCGCGGATCCGCTCGAAGACGGCGGCAGCCACCGTGTTGGCGAGCGAGAGCCCGCCGATGACCAGCGCCAGCACGCCGATGCCGACCAGCAGCGCCGAGAAGAACGCCGTGGACGAGCGGAGCAGGCCGCTCAGCTCGCTCGGGATCTGCACGTTCACGCTGGACACGCGCTCGGCGATACGTCGGGCGACGGCGTCCGCCTCCTCGCCGTCCCGCCAGCCGACGGCGGCGCCGGTGTTGAGATCGCTCGCCTGCAGCGCGACCCCTCCGGAGGCCAGCGCGGTGCGGAGCAGCGGATCCTTGGCGATCCACTGGGCGCGCGCGTCCTCGATCGGCACGATGACGAACCGGTCGGGCGCGGTCAGCATGCGCTCGAGCACGCCGACGATCTCGTACGGCTCGCCCTCCAGCGTCAGCTTGCCGCCCACGCGCAGGCCGTGCGAGGCGGCGAACGACGCGCCCACCACCGCCATCCGGCGATCTCCCGCGCGCAGAAAGCGCCCGTCACGGACGGGGAACTCGCGATAGTGGCGGTTGGGCATCGGCACCGCGAGGTCGAGGCCCATGACCAGCTCCTGGGTCAGGGTCATGAACTGCGAGGTGGAAGGGTTCAGCGGCAGCATCACCTGCGACTGCACCGAGGCGACGCCGGGGACCTCGGCGATCGCGCGGATCGCGGACGACGGCAGCAGGCCGCCCGCCGTGAAGCCGGTGCCCATGCCCATGCCGCGTCCGGCCACCGAGATCTGGCCGAGCACGAAGCGGTCGCCGCCCTCGATGAAGCGCACGATGCGCTCGGCCATGGCGCCGAGCGCGACGATGCCGGCGACTCCGATGGCGATGCCGGCGATGGTGAAGGCGTACCCGCGCAGCGTGCGGAGGAGGACCGCTACCACTCCAGGCGGGACTCGACCGGCAGGCCGCGTCGGCGCCGCACCCAGGTGTTGATGCGGGCCAGTCCGAACAGCAGCCGGAGCGAGACGCGGACCCGCCACGGGTACCGGATGAACGCCCCGCCCGAGAGCACGTTCAGGACCGCGGTCACCATGCCGAAGATGTTCCTGGGCTTGAGGAACAGATCGAGGAACGCCGGCTCGTAGTACTTGTTGATGAACGTGAAGAACGGCGCCACGCCGCGCCACACCTGGCGCTCGTAACGCGCGAACCGACGCGCGGCGAAGCGTCCGTCGGCGAATGCCTTCAAGACGGCCTCGGCGGCCAGCTCCCCGGTGCGGATGGCGATGAAGACGCCGCTGGAGAAGATCGGATCCACGAAGGCGACGGCGTCGCCCACGGCCAGGAACCGATCGCCCACCACCGGCGCGTTGGTGTACGCGAAGTTCGCGGTGCGATAGACCGGGGTGGTGCGCTCGGCCGAGCCGACATGATCGCGCACCTTGTCGCAGCGCTGGACCATGTGCAAGAAGAGCTCTTCGGGCGAGCCATCGAACTCGCGCACTGTCCGGGCGTGCAGGACCGCGCCGATGCTGGTGAGGTCGTGCGACAGCGGGATCCACCAGAACCAGCCGCCGTCGAAGAGGTACAGGCGGACGTTGCCTTCCCCCTGGCCGGGGAATCGATCGGCGCCGCGGTAGTACGCGAACAGCGCGACCTTACCGAGATTGGGCACGCGCGTGCGCTGGCCCACGCGCGCCGCCAGGAAGCTGTCGCGCCCGCTGGCATCCACCAGGAAGCGCGCCCGGTGAGTCACGCGCTCGCCGTCGGCTTCCGCCTCGACCGTGACCCCCGCGGCATCGAACGCCACCCCATGCACCGTCGCGGGCTGCACGACGTGCACACCTTGCTTGCGCGCGTGGTCGAGCAGGATCGTGTCGAACTCTGCGCGCTGCACGTTGTACGTCCACTCGGGCCACGGCATGCCCTTGAGGAAGTAGAACTCCGTGCCGAGCGCGGTCTCCTGGTCGTGGAACGTCGCCCCGTACTTGACCTGGAAGCCGCCGCGCTCGATGGACTCCAGCACCCCGAGCCGCTTGAGCAGCAGCATCGTGGCCGGCACCAGGGACTCGCCGACCTTGAAGCGCGGAAACACCTCGCGCTCGAAGAGCGCCACGCTGAGACCGCCGCGGGCGAGATGCGTGGCCACGGTCGAGCCGCCGGGGCCGCCGCCCACCACGACCACGTCGTGTGTTGCCACGGACGTCACGGGCCCTCGGTGAGCGGCTCGGGCGCCACGGACATCCGGACGTTGGCGTCACCCGCACCGGCCGCGGCGCGTCCATCACCATAGACCGCATTCACCAGCGGCGTGAGCAGATCGGGCGCCCGCGCGCCCATCAGCGCCTGGAGCAGCAGCAGCGGCAGCGTGATCGGGGCCGCGAGCGTCCCGCGGGCCGCCGCCACGGTGCCGCGTCCGCGGCTGGCCTGCCAGGTGGCACCGAGCCGGGCGCCGGCGCGTCGGGTGGCAGCCGTCACGAACGCCGCACTCCAGCGGACCGGCGAGTCGCTGTAGGCGGCGGCGGCTTCCAGCATCGCGACGTGGCGGGAGGACATGCGCTGGGAATCGAACACGCCCAGCACGTCGGCCGCGACCATCCGGCCCTCGCGCGCCCAGCGCGCGCCCACGCGCCGGGCCAGGAACACGCCGATGGCCACGCCGTCGCGGAGCGGCCGGAACCGGCTGCGCTCAGCCCCCCGCGGCAACGCCGCCACGGGGACTTCCTGAACGGCCCAGCCACGAGCGGCCGCGGCGAGCAGGATCTCGGTCTCGAACACGAAGCCGCCGCTCCGCGTCCGTACCTCGTCGAACAGCGCCACCGGGTAGATGCGGAAGCCCGACTGCGTGTCGCGTATCGGCAGCCCGCAGGTCCAGCTGGCGAAGAAGCTGGCCAGACGGACCGCGTTGCGGCGCGCGGAGGGCAGCGTGCCCGGCCCGTCGAGCCGGTTGCCCACGACGATGGTGCGTCGCACGCGGCCTGCGGCGGCCAGCAGCACGGGAATCGACGCGGCGTCGTGCTGGCCGTCGCCGTCGAGCGTGATCATGGACGCCACCCCGCGGCGCCGGGCCGCGGCCACGCCGGTGAGTAGCGCCTGGGCCTTGCCGAGACGGCGGGGATGGCGCAGCACCTCGGCGCCGGCGGCCAGCGCGACCTCGGCGCTACCGTCCCGGGAGCCGTCGTCCACCACCACCACCGGCGCGTGAGCGCGCGCCGCCTTGATCACGCGCGCGATCGTCCGCGCCTCGTCGGCGACGGGGATGACGACGATAGCGTTCACGGATGCGACGTCGCTCATCCGATCACCAGCGCCACGTGATTGCCGCCACGGCCGAGGCCGTGCACGAGGCCGGGCCCGCTCACGCGCGTGGGCTCACCGCCGGCATCGTCGGGCAGCAGGCCGGAGCGCGCGGTCCAGGTGGCCGCGGCGACCCGGAGAGCGCCAAGCCCGGCGTGCTGTCCCAGCCGCGGCGCCAGCGACACGGTCGGCAAGGACGCGGGCCCCAGCGCGGCGGCGAGCACGCGCGTCTCCCACGCGTCACGCTCGGCGTCACCGCTGGCCGAGGCATAGATCCACTCCGGACGCCGGCCACCGGCCCGCTCGATCGCCTCGGCCACCGCCTGCGAGCGGGCCTGCCGTCCGACGCCCCACGGTCGCGCCGGCAACGAGCGCCACGCCATGCCGCCGATGCGCCCCAGGACCGTGGCGCCGCGACGGCGCGCGGCGGACTCGTCTTCCAGCACGAGGAACGTGGCGCCCTCGCCCCGGACGTCGCGATCGCCGAGCACCTCCAGCATCTCGCCGACGAGCGGATCGAGCTCGTCGACGCCGCCGGCCAGGACCGCGCTCACCTGCCCGCTGGCCACCGCCGCCGCGCCCCGGGCCACCGCCAGCTCGCCGGCCACCGTCGGAACGTTGAGCGTGAGGGACAGCTCGCGCGTCTGCACGGCGATGGCAGTGGTCGCGGCCATCGTGTTCATCACGGTGTTGGGAAACAGCAACGGCGACAGTCCGGCCAGGCCGCGGGCCAGGTAGCCGTCGGCGAACGCAATCGTGGAGGTGAAATCGCCCAGCTCGGTGCCGACGATCAGACCGAGGCCTTGCTCGGGATCGCCGCGGGGGTCGAGACCAGCTTCGCCGACGGCGAGCCGAGCTGCCGCGATCGTGAGCTGGCACACGCGCGAGAGCCGCCGGGCTTCGCCGCCGTCCACGAGCGCGGCCAGCGTTGCGTCCGGCAAGCGCATGGCCGGCACTGGACTCGACGTCCGCGGCGCGGGACGCGGCCGGGCCAGCCAGGCACCGAGCGCGGGGGACGCGCCGACGATGGCCGCGTTGACCACGCCGACCCCCGTGATGACGACGCTTCGACGTTCCGTCATCACACGCGCTGGAACAGCAGGGTGACGTTCTGCCCGCCGAAGCCAAACGAGTTGGAGATGGCGCACTCGACGGCCGCTTCGCGAGCGACCCCGGGCAGGCAGTCGAAGCGGACCTCCGGGTCGGGGGTGACCAGACTCGCGGTCGGGGGAAGCAGATCGTGCGCGAGGGCCAGCACCGTGGCCACGGCCTCGAGACTGCCGGAGGCCGCCATCGCGTGGCCGATCATCGACTTGGTCGAGCTGACGAGCACCCGGTCCTCACGGAACACGCGCGAGATCGCCTGGGCCTCGATGCGGTCGTTCTGCGGCGTGGCGGTTCCATGCGCGTTCACATAGCCCACCGCCGCGGGCGGCAAGCCCGCCGCGGCGAGCGCGGCCAGCATGGCCCGCGCCATGCCCTCGCCGTCCGGCTGGGGCGCGGTGACGTGGAAGGCATCGGTGGTGGCGCCGTGCCCGCCCAGCTCGGCGTAGATGCGCGCGCCCCGCGCTTGGGCGTGCTCGGCCGCCTCCACCACGAGGAACGCCGCGCCCTCGCCGATCGACATACCGCGGCGATCCCGATCGAACGGTCGGCACGGCTCGGGATCGAGCAGCTTGAGCGCGTTGAACCCCATGAAACACATCCGGGTCAGTGCATCAACGCCGCCAGCCAGGGCGACATCCACCACTCCGGCGGCGACGAGATCGGCGGCCTCGGCCACCGCCACCGCCCCTGACGAGCACGCGGTGACCACGGTGTGGCGTGGCCCCTCGAGCCGCAAGCGATGGCCGAGGGCGGCAGCGTGGGAGCCTGGCAGCATGGTGCGTAGCGCCCCGACGCCGCCCGGCACCCGCTCGCCACGGGCGCGCGCCCAGTACCACGCCTCGGCTTCGAACATCCCGCCCCCGACCGCACCCACGACGAGCGCCGCCGCGCTGCGTTCGCCTCGCTCGAGCCCGGCATCGTCCAGGGCCTCGCCGGCGGCGGCCAGCGCCAGACGATCAGCCCGGGTGCGACGCAGCGACCCGCCGGCGGCTTCCGGCACCTCGCCGGCGAGACCGCAGCGAAACCCGTTGGTCTCGAAGAGTGTGAGCGGCCTGATCGCGCACGCACCCGCCGCGAGGCCGGTCCAGTACGCCTTTACCCCGGCGCCGAACGGGCTCACGACGCCCAGTCCGGTGACGACCGTCCGCCTCATGCGCCGCCGAGCCGTCCCGCGATGAAGCGCGACAGCGCGTCGAAGGAGGCGAAGTGCGCGGTCAGGTCTTCGGATTCGTCCAGGACCAGGCCGAACCGCTCCTCGATGGCCAGCGACAGCTCGATGAAGTCGAGCGAGTCGAGGCCGATGGAGCCGTCGACTCCCTTGGGCAGCGCCGTGGCCTCGGTCACCTCGGCGGCGCGACGCGGATCGAACTTCAACCGGGCGACGAGGATCGTCTTGAGCTCGTCGAACACTTCTTTTGGTTGCATGGCCCCCCGCTCGCGCTGTCGTCAGTTCCGGGCCAATCGCCCGGTCGTCGTCAACTCGATCGCGGCGCGGCGCCCCCGCCAGGTGCCGGTGACCCTCGTCGCGCCGCCGCCGGCCTCACGGGCCAACGCCAGCGCGATGAGTGGACCACACGCCAGCGTGCTCCCGGCCCGCGTCTGCGCTTCCGCCTCGAATGCTGCGCCCGACCCGTTGCCGGTGACGGTCACGCCGCTCGCCCCGCGCACCAGCATTGCGCACACCGCCGCCTCGACCAGGGGCGTCGGCAACACCCAGCGCGCTCGTCGCCACAGCGCCTCGCACTCGTCGAACGTCTCGACCGCGAGCACGAGCGCCCGGTCACAGCGCCCCTCGCCCAGGAGCCGGCCGGCCTGCCAGAGGGCGTCTACCGTGGCGGTGGGTCCGCCGACCAGAATGACATAAGCGCCCGTCAGACCGAACTCGATTGCGACCTCGGCCGAGAGCGCGCTCGGAGCCGTGTACGGGAAGTGCAGGGTCCCCGCCCGCCCCGTGATGAACTCAACGTTGGAAGGACCATAGGCCCCGGCGGTGACGAACAACAGCGCGGTCCGCGGGCCCGCGATCGCCCCCCGGGGCAGGTCGGCATCGCCCAGCATCTGCTGGACCGCGGCGACGCCCAGCAGGCACTCGCGCGTCGCGCGGCGAAAGCGCTCCCCGTCGAGCGCCGGGCGCGTCAGCCGGATCACCGGATGCGCCGTCGCGGCGGCCCGCGCGTCGTCCGGCAGCGCCGCCACGCCTTCCCCCCAGCCGGTCAATACTCCCACGGCCTGCACACAGGCCCCTGTCCTCACATTCCCTCCAGCACGAGGGCGGCGTTGCAGCCTCCGAAGCCAAGCGAGGTACTGAGCATCAGGTGCGGCCGGGCGGCGCGGCAGGCGCCCGGCACGTAGTCCAGGCCACAGTCCGGATCCGGCTCCTCGTAGCCGACCGTCGGCGGCAGGAGCCCATCCCGCGCTGCCAGCAGACACATGATAGCCTCCAGCGTCGCCGCCGCCCCCATCGTGTGTCCGAGCGCCCCCTTGATCGAGTTCACCGGCACTTGCGTCGCCCGCGGGCCGAGCACCCGCCGGAGCACCGCCGTCTCGATCCGGTCGTTGAGCGGCGTCCCCGTGCCGTGCGCGCTCACGAAATCGAGGTCGCCGGGATCGGCGCCGGCGGCGTCGAGCGCCGCCCGGATCGCGCTCTCCAGGCCGCGGCCCTGCGGATCGGGCGCGGCGACGTGGGAGGCGTCGCTGGCGGTACCGTGGCCGAGCAGGCGTCCCAGGCGCGGGCCGCGCGCGTCACGCTCGCGGGCGAGGAGCGTGAGGCCGGCTGCCTCGCCGAGCAGCAGCCCACTGCGCCGCCGGTCGAAGGGCCGCACCCGCTCGCGCGTGAGCGAGCGCAAGGCGTCGAAGCCGCGCAGCACGAAGCGACAGAGGATGTCGAAGCCACCGGCGACGACCAGATCCGCCTCGTCGTCCCGCAGCAGGTCGGCGCCGAGGCCGAGCGCCGTGGCGCCCGACGCACAGGCGTTCGAGACCGTGATGGCCGGACCCCGCGCCTGCAGCCAGCCGGCCAGCGCGTGGGCGGGCGCATCATAGAGCGCGTCCAGCGCGCGACGCGGTGAGTCGTCGCCGGCCAGCGCGTGCTCGAGCTCCTCGACGCCGCCGAGCGCGGTGCCGAGCACCACCGCAACCCGCTCCGGTGCCGCGTCGATCGGCGCGCGCGACTTCAAATCCGCGGCGGCCGCGATCAGCAGCGCGGCCGCCCGGGAGCGCACACCGGCGGCGATGGGCGGCACCTTCTTGATCTCGCCCCCGCGCCCGACCCGGAGGTCGTTCACCGGAAAGCGCTCGATGGCCGACAGTCCATCGCTGCCCGCGAGCAGCCCGGACCAGAACGCGTCCAGGTCGAGGCCCACCGGCGTCACCGCGCCGGCCGCGATCACCACGACGGGCTCAGGGCGCAGGGGCCGTGCTCCAGACGTCGAAGAAGTTGAACCACTGCTCGGGGGCCCGCCGCACCGCCGCCTCCAGCACCCGCGTCCACCGGCCGAGCGCCTCCGCCTCTTCGCCCGCCGCGATCCGGATCGGCTCCTCCACCACCACCGTGTAGCGACGGTCCGCGTCGAGCAAACAGAACGCGGGCAGCAGCGCCACGCCGGCCGCGCGAGCGAGGACGAACGGACCCAGCGGAAAGGCCGCGGGGGCGCCGAAGAAATCCACCGTGACGTCGCCGCGCGTGCCGAGCGCGCGATCGCCTTGCAGCGCCACGACCTCGCCCCGGCGCAGCGCTCCCAGCAGCGCGAGCATCGCGCGCGGATCGCCACGGCGAACGAACCGGATCGGCGACTCCCCACCGCGCAGGAACCGCTCGACGCCGGGATCGGCCTCGGCGGCCACCACGACGTGAGTCGGGCGGCGCAGGCGCGCGGCGATGAGCCGACCGCCCAGCTCCCAGTTGCCCAGGTGCGCGGTGACCAGGACGAGACCGCGGCCGTCCGCGAGCACGCTCAGCAGATGCTCGTCGCCCTCGACGCGCGTCAGCAGCCGCTCGGGCCGGGCTTCGCGGTTGGTGCTGATGAGGTCGGCGAAGCAGATCGCGAAGTGGCGGAAGACCTCACCGACCAGGCGCTCGCGGGCGGCGGCGTCGAGGTCGGGCCGCACGCGCGCAACGTTCTCGCACACGCGGGCTCGCTCGGTGGGAAACCAGCCGGCTGCGCGCTGGGCCAGCGTGCGCGCCAGCGCCAGGCGGGCCGGACGCGGCAGGGCGCCGGCGAGCACGGCCCCCGCGCGATAGACGGCGGGCCGGTTGAGACGATGGGTGTACCAGCGTGGCGTCCCGGTGGCTGGCTCGACCACCGGAGCCGTCGCGGTCACAGCCACCACGAGTAGGACATGCGGAAGGCGCGGATCGGACCCACCTCGGTATCGTAGAGCCGGCTCGCCTCGAAACGACGCTCGCGCAGATCGAACGTGAGCAGGCCGGCCTCCTGCGGATCGTTCGGATCCCACACGATGAACTCGAGCCCCCGGCGGGTCGGGCGATACGCGTAGGCCACGACGCCGTGGTTCAGCTCCGGCTTCGGCCAGTTCGTCACCAGCAACTGGACCAGACGGCCGGCCGTGAGCTCCGTCATGATCTCCTGGGCCACGCCGGCCTGCTGATCCTGGCTCACGGGAAACGTCACACGCCAGTTCGTCCAGTGCACCATCGTCAAGAATCGCCCACCGAGCCCCTCCTTCACCGCGGATTCCTGGGCGCGCGAGAAGTCACGCAGGCCCGTGTAGCCGGGAATCACGATCCGGGCCTCGGGCGGCGCGGCCGGCTCCCACGGCGAGCGCGCCGCCACCGCGCGCACGCGCTCGACGTACTGGGCCGCGGTGAGCTGAGGTGCGGCCGGATCGAAGCGGGCGAAGAGGAAGAACTGGCGCAGGCCGCGCGCCAGGACGAAGCAGTAGTTGGCGTAGAGATCCTTGCGGTCGGGGGTGCGTGCGCGGATCTCGTTGGGAAACGCGAAGGTGTCCGTCGCGAAGTCGAATCCGGAGACCTCGGCCGGCTGGGGCGACCGCGCGAGAGGCGCCGTCTCCAGCGAGGCGCAGGCCGTGGTGAACAGCACGACCACGACGAGAAGCCAACGGTTCAGGATGTGCTTGGACGCCTCCCCTTCACGTTACCCTAATGGCCCCCTTCCGCGAGGTCAAGACTGCGCGGGCAAGCGGCTCGCGAGGCGTGTGCTATCCTCCGGCCGGCTCAGCGATGACCCACGCAACCTCCACACTCTACCGGATCTTCTACGACGGTCTGCTGTCGCGCCTGCCCGAGCCCACCGCCATCGCGCTCGGCCAGAACGCGCTACGAGCGCTGCCCTGGGATCGCGTGCCGCTCTTCCAGCTGACCGACCCGCGTCTGGAGACGACACTCGGCGGCGTGCGGCTGGCGAATCCGCTGATCCTCGCCGCGATGTACTACGATCCCCGCATCCTGCGACGGGCCATGGGGCTCGGCTTCGGCGCGGTGACCGCGAAGTCGATCACGCGCAACCCGCGGCCCGGGCATCCGCTGCCGAACCTGGTGCGCTGGAAGTCGGCGGCGGGCCCCGGGCTGGTCAACTGCAACGGCTTCCAGAATCCCGGGCTCGAGGCGTTCCGGGCGTCGATCACCACCCTGCCCCATCGCGTGCCGCTGATCGTGAGCGTGGCCGGCGAGTCGGTAGAGGACTACGTCGCGCTGGTGCAAGCGCTGGGGCCGCTGGGCGATCTGGTCGAGGTCAACATCTCGTCGCCCAACACCAAGCTCGTCTACGCCTGGAACGAGCGCCCGCAGGCGCTGCGCGAGGTCTTGCAGGCGCTGGGCCGCGTGTCGCGGCGGCCGTTGATCGTCAAGCTCTCGCCGGACTTCGTGGAGGTGAACGAGCGCGACATCATTCCGGCCGCGCTGGAGGCCGGCGTGCGCATCGTGAACTACGGCAACACGCGACGCATCGAGGAGCCGCGCCTCTCTCAGCGCGCGGGGGGGCTCAGCGGGCCCGAGATCTTCCCCGCCACGCTCGACAACGTGCGGCGCACACGCAAGCGCTTCGGTGACGCGCTGGAAATCATCGGCACGGGTGGGGTGGATTCGCCCGACAAGGCCGTTGCCCTGCTGGAAGCGGGCGCCCGGGCGGTCTCGTACTTCACCGGATTCATCACGCAGGGCCCGATGCTGGCGCGTCGCATCCTGGAACGACTGGTGCATCACGCGTGAGTTCTGCACAGCTTGTCCACATGTCCACAGCAATCCACAGCCGCCTGAATCGGCCGGACTGGCGCGGGCTCACGAGAACAGAGGGGAGCATTACCGCGCCATTCGTCCACAATCGCGGGGCAGCGGGATATTTCGCCGATGATGACTGCCTCAAGTCTGCGGTGGGGGCGCCAAGCACGCATTTGACGCACGCAAACGAGGTCTTGACACTGAAATAACGTCGCTCGTACTGTGCGACGTGCTTCGGGAACATTTCGAAACGGTACTTCGGTCTTTTCCGGCCGGTTTAGTCTGAGAGGGCGACGCGAGATGGAAGGTCGGAAACCCCTCGCAAAGGTCGAAGGACGTCGGCGCATGCGCTTGAGCGGAGTCACGGTCGCCTACCGCGGCACCCCCAACCTCGATGATTGGGTGGCCTACATCGCCAACGGCAGCCGCTCGAAAAAGCTGATCCTCGCCGACCACGCCTCCGAGCGGAAGGTGAAGGGCCTCCTCACCCGGTTGCAGACGCTGTCGCGCAAAGAGATCGAGAAGCTGGCGAAAAGCTGACGCTCCTGATCAGAGCGTCAGCGGTCCTACCGAGGCCACGCGGCTAGGATCGTCGCGCCAGATTGCCGGATCGGCATCGACGTAGAGCTCGATGCCGTTGCCATCGGGATCGTCGAGGTAGATCGACTGGCTCACGCGGTGATCCGTCAAGCGCAGTTTGGTATAGCCGTTCGCTTCCAGGTGTGCCTTCGCTGCCCGTAGCTCGTCGAGGGTCGTGCCGATCCGTAGCGCCACGTGATAGAGCCCGACCTCGCCCGCCTGGGGTCGCGGAGCGTCGGCGCCGACCTCCATCACCGCCACGTCGTGGTGATTGTCACCGGTGGAGAAGAACGCCATCGGCCGCCCGAAATTCCCCCGTGCGACTTCCTTGAGTCCCAGCACGTCCCGATAAAACCGCGCCGCCCGCTCGATGTCCTGCACCTTCAGCACCACGTGCCCCACATTCCTCACCTTGATCGCCATTCGTCTCCTCGCCTTCAATTCGCTGCTCGTCCCAGCTTCCGAACGACAGCCTCGACGGTGCCGTCTCGCCCCGCGAAATACGGTGCGTCTCGCCCCGTGAAACGGGGAGGAAACGGAGGGGGCGTCGCGCCCCCTCCGTTCTTCAGATGATACCGCGCTGCGCGAGGCTCACGTACCGGCCCTGACCGATGACCACATGGTCGTGGATTCTCAGATCCAGCAGGCGCGCGCACTCCACGAGCTGACGCGTGAGCTTGATGTCCTCGCGGCTCGGCGTCGGATCCCCGCTCGGGTGGTTGTGCAGCAGGATGATCGACACCGCGGGCTCGAGCAGAGCCGGCCGGAAGACCTCACGCGGGTGCACGAGACTTGCGGACAGCGTGCCCTCCGAGACGATCAGATCTTTCAGGAGGCCGTTCTGGGCATCGAGCAGGGCGATGCGGAAGACCTCGCGCTGCAGGTCCTCCATGAGCGGCCCGAACGCGGCGTGGACCTCAGCCGGACTGCCGAGCACGATGCGCGAGCCCTGCGTCCGGGCCCGGAGCCGGCGCGTCAGCTCGAAGGCCGAGGCCAGGCGCGCCGCCTTGGCCCGTCCCACCCCGGGGCGCCGCGCCAGCTCGGCGAGCTCACGCGACGCCACACCGGCCAGCGAGCCATACGCGGCCAGCATCTCGCGCGCCACCTCCACTGCCGTGTGGCCACGCCGGCCCGAGCCGAGCTGCAGCGCGAGCAGCTCGGCGTCGGCGAGGGCGCCGGCGCCGTTGTAGTAGAGCCGCTCGCGCGGGCGCTCGCTCACCGGCCACTGCTCCATCGCCATACGCCAGTCGTACGCGCTCGCCGGCGGACACGTCAACGTGCGATTCAGAGACATCGCCCGATCGGCACAGCGAGGGCACGATCGCTGGCGTCGAGCCCACGGCTGCGCGACGATCGCAGGCGGAGGTGCTTTATGAAGGAGCTCCGGTGCAGCGACCTCAATCCTGGTTGTAGCTTCCGCGCCGAGGGCAAGGACGTGGACGAGGTCATGAAGAAGGCGGTGGACCACGCGAGGAAAGACCACGGGATGACGCAGATCTCGCCGGACGTGGCTCAGAAGGCGCAGGCTGCGATCAGGGAAAAATAGTCGGCCGGGACGCCGGGGGGCTCACGTGAGCCCCCTGGGGTCCTCGATCGTCACCGCCCGCGGCTCGTCGCCCAGCCCCTCGATCCTCACCCGGACCGCCCGCGATGGCAGCAATGGCTCGGCGCGATCCGCCCACTCCAGGAGCGTGACGCCGTCACCGCCGATCAGATCCAGCAGTCCCAGGTCCATCAACTCCGCAAGCCCGCCGGTGCGGTAGGCGTCGACGTGATGAACCGGCAGGCGTCCGCGGTACTCGTTGACGAGCACGAAGGTGGGGCTCGTCGCCTGCGTGGTGACGCCGAGACCGCGGACCAGCCCCTGCACGAAGCACGTCTTCCCGGTTCCGAGCTCACCGTAGAGCGCAACCACGTCCCCCGGCCCCAGCGTGCGGCCGAGCTCCTCGCCCGCGGTCGCCGTCTGCTCCGGCGTCGTCGCCGTGAGGCTAGTGACCGCCACGAATCCGCCGGAACGCCTCGGGCAGCGCCTCGATCACGTCGCCGGCGATCAGCGACTCCTGCCCGTGACGCTCGGCGGCCACGTCGCCGGCGAGCCCGTGTAGATAGACCGCGGAGGCGAGCGCAGCGGTGGCGTCGAGCCCGCGGGCCAGGAACGCGCCGAGCATGCCGGTGAGGACGTCGCCGGTGCCGCCGCTGGCCATCCCCGGATTGCCGGTGGGATTGAGCAGCACGGTACCGTCGGGAACCCCGATCACGCTGGTCGCGCCCTTGAGCACCACGTGGGCGTGCCGGGCGGTGGCGAACTGGCGCACGGTGGCGATGCGGTCGCGCTGTACGTCGGCGACGGTGACGCCGAGCATGCGCGCCATCTCGCCCGGATGCGGCGTGAGACAGCGCGCCGCGGGCGCGCCGCCCAGGCGGTCGAGGTGGCCGGCCAGCGCGGTGAGGGCGTCGGCGTCCACGACACACGGGCGCGGGCACTCGAACACCAGGCTCCGGGCCAGCGCCTGCGTTTCCTCGTGCAGGCCGAGTCCCGGCCCGATGGCCACCGCATCGCGACGCTCGGCCAGCTCGCGCAGGAGATCCCGGCCGCTAAGCGCGACGCTGGCCGCCTCGGTCTCCGGCACGGACTCGCTCATGGCCTCGAGGATCAACGAGGCCACGACGGGCTGGACGCTGGCGGCGGTGGCCACGGTCACCAGGCCCGCGCCGGCACGCATCGCGGCGCGCGCGGAGAGCGCGGCGGCGCCGGTCTTGCCCCGTGAGCCGGCCACGAGCAGCAGATGGCCGTAGCCTCCCTTGTGCGCCTCGCGCGGGCGCGGCGGAAAATGTCGCGCGACGTCATGGGGCTCGATCAAGAACGCGGAGACGCCGCGCGCGACCTCGGGGGCCGGCACCCCGATGTCCACCACGACGATGCGGCCGGCCAGCTCCACCGCCGGGCCGGCGACCAGCCCCCGCTTGATGCCGGCGAACGTGGTCGTGAGCGCCGCGCGCACCACCGGGCCCGGCGGCGGCTCCCCGTCGGCAGGCAGCCCTGACGGGACGTCGAGCGCCACCACCGGCCGTCCGCTCGCGTTGATCGCCTCGATGGCCCGCGCGTGGAGCGGAGCGGGCTTGCCGCGCGCGCCGGTGCCGAGGATCGCGTCGACCACGAGGTCGGCGCCTGCGAGCCCGCGCGCGAGCACTCCCGTCTCCCCGACGATCCGCGGACGGATACCGCGCTGCCGGGCCTGGGCGAGCATGGCCGCTGAGTCGCCGCGCAGCTCGTCCGGTCGCGCGAGAAGCCACATGTCGACGCGGTGGCCGGCCCGCTTGAGCCAGCGGGCCACGACGAAGCCGTCGCCGCCGTTGCCGCCCTTGCCGCACACGATGGCCACGCGGGCTCCACGCCGCGGCAGGCCGAGGTCGGGCAGCCACTCCACGATGCGCGCGGCCGCGCCGCGGCCGGCGTTCTCCATGAGCGTCGCGCCGGGAATGCCGAGCTCGCGGATCGCGCGCTGATCCACCCGGCGCATCTCGTCGGCGGTGAAGACCGGCAGCAACGCGCGCCCGGTCAGCGCCCGGCGGGCAGCGCAGCGGCCTGGGTGACGAAGTCAGCGAGGATGGCGCCGTACGTCTCGCGCCAGTCACGGCGCGGGCAGCGCGGGAGCGCGATCTGGAGCGTGCGCGGCGGCCAGCGCCGGACGCCGTCGGCGTCGTCCACCACGACCGGCAGGCGTGCGACGTCACTGTTCGCCCGGAGGTGCGCGTCGCGGATCAGCTCGGCCAGGGCGCGCAGGCGCACCGCCAGCTCGGCGCTGACGCCCACCGTCGCGATCTCGATCTGCCCCGCGCACGGCGCGCCATCGAGGCCACGGATCTCGACGAGGAAGCCGACCGGACCGCCGGCGGCCTGCCGCACGGCACGCTCGTACCCCTCGGCCGCCGGGCCGGGCGCGGCGAGCGACGCGGCCGGGACCACGACGAGGCCGAAGCCGGTGTGCTGCGCGATCTCGGTGGCGATGGCCGCCGCGCTCGTATCGCGGTCGCCCGGCGGCGCGGCGACGACGAACCCGGGCTTCCCCGCACGGATCAGAGGGCGATCGGCGGCCGGCGGCGAGGCGACGTCCGCGGGCCGGCCTGCGCACCCGGCGAGGACGGCGAGTCCGAGCGACACGCTACCGAGCGGCTGGATCCACGCCGACAACCGCATCGTCGTCTACCAGCATGGCCTGGGCGAGCGCGTAGTCGCCCTCGTGGGTCAGCGCCAGCAGCATGCGCCGACCGCCGCGGGAGAAGCCGATCTCGCGGCTGCGCCCATGGAGGATGAGCATCGGCGCGCTGCCGCGCTCGCGCCGCACTTCCAGCTCTCGCCACTTCACGCCGAGGCGCAGGCCGGTCCCCAGCGCCTTCATCCCCGCCTCCTTGGCCGCGAAGCGCGCCGCGAAGTGGGGCACCGGATCGCGCCGGGCCCGGCAGTAGGCGATCTCCTGCTCGGTGAACACTCGGCGCAGGAAGCGCTCGTCCCAGCGGGCGATGACCTCGCGCATCCGGGGGATCTTCACGAGATCGACGCCGATGCCGCGGACGGCCATCAGAGTCCGATCTCGCTCCGGATGGCCGACGCCAAGTCATCGGCCATCACGCGGATCCGCTGGTCGTCCGCCCCCTCGATCATGACGCGCGCCAGGGACTCGGTGCCGGAGTAGCGCACCAGGATGCGGCCGGTCCCGTTCATCTCCCGCTCGTAGGCCTGGATGCGCTCGGCCAGTCCGCTCAGCGAGTCGAAGGGCGGCTTGCGCGCGACCGGCACGTTGACCAGGACCTGAGGGAACTTTCGCATGCAGTCGGCCAGCGACGCCAGCGGCTGCCCCGTCTCGCGCACGACGGAGAGCAGCGCCAGGGCCGAGAGGACCCCGTCACCGGTGGGCGCGTGGTCGGGGAACAACAGGTGACCCGACTGCTCGCCGCCCAGGTTGGCGCCCAGGCGCTGCATTTCCTCGTGCACGTAGCGGTCACCGACCTGCGTCTTCACCACGTCGATGCCGGCGGCGCGGAGCGACTCGTCGAGCCCCAGATTGGCCATGACCGTGGTGACCACGGTGTTGACCTTCAGGCGCTGGCGGCTGGCCATGTGACGCGCCGCGATGGCCAGCACGTAGTCACCGTCGCGGATCTCGCCGGTGTGATCGACCGAGATCAGCCGATCGCCGTCGCCGTCGAAGGCGAACCCGAGGTCGGCGCGAGCGGCGCGCAGGCGCTTGCCGAGCCCGTCGGGATGCAAGGCGCCGCAGCCGGCGTTGATGTTGATCCCGTCCGGCCGCGCGCACGTGGTCACCACCCGAGCGCCGAGGCGCCGGAACACCGCCGGGGCGACCCGATAGGTGGCTCCGTTCGCGCAGTCGAGAACAATGGTCGTTCCGCCGAGGTCCATGGGGAAGCAGTGGGTCAGGAAATCCACGTAGTACTTCTCGGCGCGGTCGTAGGCGACGAGCTTGCCGATGGCCGCGCCCCGGGGCCGGGGCGCCTGATCGGCGCCGGCCAGCCGGGCCTCGATCTGCTCCTCCCACGCGTCGGGGAACTTGGTGCCTTCCGAAGAGAACAGCTTGATGCCGTTGTCCTCGAACGGATTGTGCGAGGCCGAGAGCACGATGCCGCCGTGGGCATCGAGCGCCCGCGTGAGGAGCGCGATCCCGGGCGTGGGCAGCACGCCCACCGTGTAGCAATCGGCGCCGGCCGACAGCAGTCCGGCCACCATCGCCGCTTCCAGCAGCGGTCCCGAGCGGCGCGTGTCTCGCCCGATGACCACCCGGACGCCGCTTCCGCCGTGCTGGGCGGCCAGGGTCACGGCCAGCTCCCGTCCGACCCGATACGCGAGATCCGCGGTCAGCGGCGGCTCGTTGGCCACGCCGCGGATACCGTCAGTGCCGAAGAGCCGGCTCACCGATTCTGACTTCCAGAAGAGCGACCGTCCATCGTGTCCTCCGGTCGAATGTCCACGGTGACTTGCACCGCGCGCCGTTCCATCGCTACCACCGAGTCCGGCAGCTCGAGGCCGACCGTCAGCGTGACCGCCTCGCGGCGGCCCGAGACGTCCACCGGCAGGGTCTCGACAGCAGTCCTTGATTCGATTGTAGTGCGGGGCCCCTTGATCTGAACGATTGATGGCTCGACCACCACACGGCCCACGACGAAGGAGAACGCGGGGCGCCCCAGGATCCGGGGGACGACGCGCACGCTCCGGGTCGCGGTCCGGGTCACCCGCACCGTGACCCATCCCGGGGCGACCCGGATGACGCGGACCCCGGCCGGGACGTTGATGGCATCCGGCTGTAATGGCACGAGATTATCCCCCTCACGCAGACGGGCCACGTCCACCTGCACCCGCACGGTGGCCGGGCTCACGGCCGCCGCCGCCCAGCGGGGGGCGTGGACCTGGACGTCGACGGCCTCGCGCCGGGGCCCTTCGACCGTCAGCGAGCCCTCCAGGCCGATGTACTCGACCGGCACCGCGAGCATGATCTCCCGTGGATCGGTGCTGGCCACGAACAGCCAGAGCCCGACGGCCAGGGCCAGCGACAGGAGCTTCAGCTGCCACTGGCCGACGAGGGCGCGCAGCATCGATCAGGAGTGGGCCGGGCCGCCCCCCGGCCCTTCCGGGCTCGGCGCGACCGCGGGGCGCCGCTCCCACAGCCGTCGCCATGTGCGGGCGCGCTCGGGCCGCACGTCACGCGCGCCGCCCAGCAGATCGGTCAATCGACCCCGCAGGGCCTCGGCGTCGTCCACGCCTTCCAGCCGCGCGCCCCAGGCCAGCGACATGCGGCCCGTCTCCTCGGAGACGACCAGCGCGATCGCGTCGGTCTCCTCGGCGATGCCGAGGGCCGCCCGGTGCCGCGTGCCGAGCGCGCGGCCGACCTGCGTGTTGCGCGACAGCGGCAGGAAGCAGCCGGCGGCGACGATGCGGCCGCCCTGCACGAAGACGGCGCCATCGTGCAGCGGCGAGTACGGCAGGAAGATGCTGGTCAGCAGATCCGCCGAGACGAGCGCATCGAGCGCGACGCCGAGCTCGGCGTACTGGCGCAGTCCCGTCGAGCGCTCCAGCACGATCAGCGCGCCGATGCGCCGGCCGGCCAGCGAGTCGCTGGCGCGCACCAGCTCGTCCACTACCTGGGCCCGCTCGGCACTGCCGCCCAGCAGGCGCTCCAGGACCGGCCCCTGCCCGATCCAGGCCAGGGCCCGGCGCAGCTCCGGCTGGAAGACGACGATCATCGCCACGACCCAGAACGACCAGAAGTGGTCGAGCAGCCAGATCAGGCTGGTGAGGCCGAGCGTCCGCGCCAGCACCGCGGCGCCGGCCAGCACGGCCAGCCCGATGGTGATCTGCACGGCGCGGGTGCCACGGAACAGCGTGAGCACACGATAGATGATGATCGCGACGAGCAGGATATCGAGGGCGTCGCGCCAGCGGAACGCGACGAGGACGTCGCTCACGGCCGAGCCTGCCGCAGGCGCTGCGCCACCGCCACGGCGTCGCGCGTCTCGGCCACGTCGTGCGTGCGGATCAGGGCTGCCCCCTGGACGACCGCGATGGCGGTGGCGGCCAGCGAGCCGGCGAGGCGATCGGCCGTGTCGGCACGGTCCAGCACCGCGCCGAGAAACGACTTGCGCGACACGCCGACGGCCAGCGGCCGCCCCAGCGTCCGCAACGCCGACAGCCCGGCCAGCACCCGCAGATCCCACTCCGGCCACGCCACCGCCTCGTCGCGGAAGAAGCCGATGCCGGGATCGACGACGATCCGCCGGGTGGGGATGCCGGCCGCGCGCGCGCGTCGCAGTCCCGCCGCGAGCAGCGATCGGACCACGGCCACCGGCGATCGACGCGATGCAGCCGACCGGCGCGGGCGCGCCGCCATGCGAGAGGTGACAGTCTCAGCCGCGGGCGCGGCCATGAGCACCAGGCTCGCGCCGTGGGTGGCCACCAGCCGCGCGAGCGCCGGGTCACGCAGGCACGAGACGTCGTTGATGACGCGCGCGCCGGCCTCGAGGGCGGCACGGGCCGGCCCGGGACGGGGCGTGTCGGCTGAAACGGGCACCGGCAGCTTGGCGGCCAGCAGTCCCACGGCGTGCACGAGCCGGGCGGTCTCCTCTCCCTCGTCGATGGCATTCGCCAGGTAGGGCGCGGTCGAGCGCGCGCCGATGTCCACCAGCGAGGCGCCCGCCTCCACCATGGAGAGCGCGGCGCGCAGCACGGCCTCGTCGCCGCGGTACACGGAGCCGGCATGGAACGACTCGGGACTGACGTTGATCACACCCATCACGGCGACAGGTGAGCCCGGGCCCACCGTCACACCTGCCACATCGGCGGTGGAGTCACGCGCCATACGGCCCCTGCCAGTGGGGATTAGGCCGGAGCGGTTGCCTCGGTGAACGGCTGGGCCCGGAGGATACGGGCGATCTCCTCGGAGTCGAGCGACTCGCGCTCCAGGAGGGCCCGGGCCAGCGCGTGAAGCTTCTCGATGTTCTCCTCGAGGATCTGCTTGGCCCGCGTGGCGCAGTCCACGACGATCCGCTTGATCTCGCCGTCGATGGCCAGCGCGGTCTCCTCGCTGTAGTCCTTGGCCCGCGCCACTTCCCGGCCGAGGAAGATGTGCTCCTCGTTCTTGCCGAAGGTGAGCGGTCCCAGGCGATCGGACATGCCCCACTCGCACACCATCTTGCGGGCCATCTCGGTCGCCTTCTCGAGGTCGTCGCCCGCGCCCGTGGTCTGCTGCTGGAGCACGATCTCTTCCGCGGTGCGCCCGCCGAGCAGGATGGTGATGCGGTTGATCAGGTAGTCGCGCGAGTAGTTGTACTTGTCGTCCATGGGCAGCTGCATGGTGAGGCCCAGCGCGCGGCCGCGCGGGATGATCGTCACCTTGTGCAGCGGATCGGCGCCGGGCAGGAAGTCGGCCACCAGGGCGTGACCGGCCTCGTGATAGGCGATCGTGCGCTTCTCGGTGTCGCTGATGATCATCGAGCGGCGCTCGACGCCCATGAGGACCTTGTCCTTGGCGTTCTCGAAGTCGCCCATCTCGACGACCTTCTTGCTCTGCCGGGCCGCCCACAGCGCCGCCTCGTTGACCAGGTTGGCCAGATCGGCGCCCGAGAAGCCCGGCGTGCCGCGCGCGAGCACTTTCAGGTCCACGTTGGGCGCGAGCGGAATGCGCCGGGCATGGACCCTCAGGATCTCCTCCCGCCCCTTGACGTCGGGCCGCGGGACCACCACCTGGCGATCGAAGCGGCCGGGGCGCAGCAGGGCCGGGTCGAGCACGTCGGGACGGTTGGTGGCCGCGATGAGGATGACGCCCTCGTTGGTCTCGAAGCCGTCCATCTCGACCAGCAGCTGGTTCAGCGTCTGCTCGCGCTCGTCGTGACCGCCGCCCAGGCCAGCGCCGCGATGCCGCCCGACCGCGTCGATCTCGTCCATGAAGATGATGCACGGCGCGTGCTTTTTGCCCTGCTCGAAGAGATCGCGCACGCGGGAGGCGCCCACGCCGACGAACATCTCGACGAAGTCGGAGCCCGAGATCGAGAAGAACGGCACATTGGCTTCACCGGCAATCGCCTTCGCGAGCAGGGTCTTGCCGGTGCCGGGCGGGCCGACCAGCAGGACGCCCTTGGGGATCTTGCCGCCGAGCTTCTGGAATTTCTGAGGATCCTTCAGGAAGTCGATGATCTCGCGAAGCTCTTCCTTGGCCTCGTCGACCCCGGCGACGTCCTGGAACGTGATCTTGTTCTGCTTCTCCGAGATCAGCCGGGCCCGCGCCTTGCCGAAGCTGAGCGCCTTGGCGCCGCCGCCCTGCATCTGGCGCATGAAGAAGATCCACACCCCGATGAAGAGCAGCATCGGGAACCACTGCAGCACGATCGTGTACCAGGGGTTGGAATCCGGCGGCTTGACCGCGATCCGGACACCCCGCTCGCGCAGCATCTTGATCAGGTCGGGGTAGTCCACGATGAAGGTGCGCTGGGGCTGGCCCCCGTCCTTCAGCGTGTAGGTGACCAGGTTGCCGCGGATGGTCACCGCCTCCACCCGGCCGCTCTCCACCGCCCGCAGGAACTCCGAGAAGTTCGGCGTCTCCTGGCCACCCTGCTGCGAGGTGCTGAATACGGTGAACAGCAGGATGACGATGAGGCCGATCACCATGAACAGCGCGAGGTTTTTGTAAACCTGATTCACGGGTCCGATTCTACCACGGGCGGCGCGTGACGCGACGCGCCAGCCCCGGCTCAGGCGCCGTCGAGCACCGCCACGTAGGGGAGGTTCCGGTAGAGGCCGTCGTGGTCGAAGCCGTAGCCGACCACGAACACGTTGGGGATGGTGAAGCCGACGTAGTCCACCGCGACGTCCACCTGGCGCCGCTCGATCTTGTCGGTCAGCACGCACACGCGCAGGCTGCGCGGGTGGCGGGCGTCCAGCATCCGCTTGAGGTAGGTCAGCGTGAGGCCGGTGTCCACGATGTCCTCGACGATCACCACGTCGCGGCCCTCGATCGACATGCTCAGGTCGGAGAGGATGCGCACGTGGCCGGAGGAGCGGCTGCCGCCGTAGCTCGACACCCCGATGAAGTCGGTGGTCAGGTCGATCGGCGTGGCGCGAACGAGATCGGCCATGAAGAGGAACGCCCCCTGCAGCACGCCGACCAGGATCGGGCTCTGGCGCGCGTAGTCACGGGCGAGATCCTGGCCGAGCTCCGCGATCCTGGACCGGATCTCGGCCTCGGAGATGAGGACCCGGCCCGGACGCGCCATCGCTCAGCGCGTCGTCACGAACGATTGGAGCGCACGCTCGCTCGCCAGTCGCGCCTTCGCTTCCTGCGCCGCCTCGCGACTGTCGAACACCCCCACCTGCACGCGATACCGGACGCCGCCGCCGCGCGCGTCGACCGCCTGCACCACCCGGGCGTCGTGTCCGGACGCCGCCAGCATCGCCCGAAGGGTATCTGCCGGCGGGCGCGCGTTGTAGGCGCCCACCTGGAGCGTGAACCGGGTCCCGCGCTCCGTGCCCGTCGACTCCGACCTGACCGCCGCGGACTCGCTGCGCGTCGACTCGGGCAACGCCACGGGATCGGGACGCGCCGGCGTCCCCGCGGGCGAAGCGGCCGCCACGCTCGGCGCGGCGGCGGGCGCCGCCAGGTCGGGCGGACGCGGCGACTTCGCGGCCTTGGGCGGCGGTGGCGGCGCGGTGAGGGGCGCCTTGAGCTCCTGATAGAAGGTGAGCGATGGCAGGGCCCCGCCGGTCGGGCGGGGCCGCTCGTCCGCCACGCGCTTGCCGGTCACCGTGTCGACCGGCGCCGGCGGCTTCGGCGCCGCGGTAAGCAGCGGCCAGTGACGGCCGGTCCACACGCCGGCCACGAACGTCACGGTGAGCACGCCCGCGATACCCGCCAGTACCAGCAGCGTCCCGAAGCGGCTGCCGCCTACCTGTCGTCCGCGGGCCATCACATGCTCTCCGGGGCTGAGACGCCGAGCAGATCGAGACCGTTGGCAATCACCTGGCCCACCGCCGCACAGAGCGCGAAGCGTGCGAGCATCACCCGCCGGTCCTCCTGGATCACGCGATGGTTCTTGTAGTAGGGGTGGAACAGCCCGGCCAGCTCTTGCAGCCAGAACGCGATGCGATGCGGCTCGAGCGCGCGCGCCGCACCGCGCACGACCTCCGGATACTGCAGCAACTGCTTGATGAGCGCCTGCTCGTCCGGCTCGGTGAGCGGATCGAGATCGATCGCGTCCCAGGCCGGAATGGCGATTCCCTGCTCGGCGGCCTGGCGCGCGATCGAGTGGATCCGCGCCCGCGCGTACTGCACGTAGTAGACAGGGTTGTCGCTCGACTGGCGGGTGGCCACCGCCAGGTCGAAGTCGAGCGGGCTGTCGTGACGCCGGGTCAGGAACGTGAAGCGGGCGGCGTCCCGTCCCACCTCCTCCAGCAGCTCGTCCATCAGCACGAACTCGCCCCGCCGCTTGGACATGCGCACGGGCTGACCGTCGCGCAGGAGCGTGACCAGCTGGACGATGAGGACCTCGAAGGCCTCCGGCGGATGTCCGAGCGCCTGCATCGCGGCCCGCATGCGGCCGACGTAGCCGTGGTGATCGGGACCGAGCAGGTTGATGATGCGATCGGTGGCGCCGAACTTCAGATAGTGGTGATAGGCCACGTCCACCGCGAAGTACGTCACCTCACCGCTGGAGCGGCGCAGCACGCGATCCTTGTCGTCGGCGGCATCCTCGCCGACCTGCGTCGAGCGGAACCAGAGCGCGCCGTCCGCCTCGTAGCTGAGCTCGCGGTCGGCCAGCTCGGCGAGGACCTTGGCGGGCAGGCCGCGATCGCGCACGTCACGCTGCTCCGACGACCACACGTCGAACTCGACGCCGTACTCCGCGAGCACGCGGCGCTGGCCGGCCACCATGCGGTCCACCGCCCAGCGGCCGAGATATTCGGTGACGCGTCCTGCAGCCACGCGGGCCAGGTGCGCGGTGAGCTCCTCGGGCGTGGCGAGCTTGTGCTCGCTCTGGTACTCGGCGGCGAGCTCGATGAGGTACTCACCCGGGTAGCCGTTCTCCGGCAGCGCCGCCGACTCTCCCATCGCCTGGCGCAGGCGCGCCTCGAACGAGCGCGCGAGGGCTTCGAACTGCGTCCCGGCGTCGTTGATGTAGAACTCGGTCGTCACCTGCGCACCGCGCGCTCTCATGAGACGCGCGAGCGAATCACCGATCGCCGCCGCGCGCGCGTTGACGATCACGAGCGGTCCGGTGGGGTTGGCAGAGACGAACTCGAGCCGCACGCGCTGTCCCGCCTGATCCTCGCCGCGTCCGTACGCGGGGCCACCCTGTAAGATTTCGCGCAAGGCGCTCGCGCACCACGCGGGGGCGAGGAAGACGTTGATGAAGCCGGGGCCGGCGACCTCGAGCCGCGCCACTTCGGGCCGCGGCGGGAAGTGCTTGATGATGGCCTCGGCGATCTGGCGCGGCGGCCGCTTGGCGGCGCGAGCCAGCACCATCGCGGCGTTGGTCGCGTAGTCGCCGTGCTCGCTCTGGCGCGGCACTTCCCAGACGCACTCCGCGATCGACGGCAACTCCGCGGCGGCCAGCGCCGTCTGCACTCCTTCGGTCAGTCGTTCTGTCAGGCTCTTCACAAACACAAAACGCCGCGCGGCGGCGGCGGTCGGCGCCATGATACGGCGTCGGTGCGCACCTTCACGAGGAATTCTCGTCGCACGCGCGGCTCTGCACGCGTCGTCCACGTTCCGTCTCGATCAGCATCGTCACGTCAAGCGGCAGTGGCGAGTGGCGAGCAGCGCGCACGCGGCACCACCGGACCGTCGTGCTCTCGCCGCAGTGGCACCCAGACCAGCAGCGCCCGCCCGGTGGTGCAACTCTCGCGATCTCGCCTTGTGTCACGCCTGAGTCAATGTAACCCAACGTACCAATACTTCTATCGTTATTAGCGCGGCCAGAGCGATCGCCGATGCCCGCCACATCAGGATGAGCCCGCGGGAGATATCGGCGATGCCGGGCTCGGCTCCCCGCCCGAGGCTGTAGGCGCCGGGCTTGGCCAGAGTGACGCCGAGCGCGCCGGACATCGCCGCCATCGTCCACCCGGCGTTCGGGCTGGACGTGCGCCGATGATCGCCGAGCATCACCGCGCAGGCATCCGGCGCACGGCGGCCGGCCGCGACGACGAGTGCGAGCGCGGACAGCCGTGCCGGGATGAGATTGGCGACGTCGTCGAGCCGGGCCGCGAGCTTGCCGAAGTACTCGAGCGCGCCCTCGCGATAGCCCAGCATCGAGTCGGCCGTGTTGAGCGCGCGATAGGCAAAGGCCCCGGGGAGGCCGAACACCAGGTAGAAGAGCAGCGGCGCGACGAAGGAGTCGGTGAGGTTTTCGGCCAGCGATTCGATCGCCCCGGCCGCGACCTGCTCCACCCGGAGCGTCGCGGTGGGCCGGCTCACGAGGTGACGGCCGACGCTCGTCCGCGCCGCCGCGAGGTCGCCGCGCTCGAGCGCGCCGGCCACCTCGCGGCCCGCCGTGGCGAGGCCGCGCAGGGCCAGCGTGGATTTGAGCGCCGCCGCCTCGAGCAGCAGCCCTCCGGCGCCGAGGGTGCCCGCCAGCCAGGCGATCGCCCACCCTGCAGAGCCGGCCACGCTCAACACGCCGAGCGTGAGCGCGCCCCCGGCCAGGATCAGGACGACCGGACGGCCGTGACAGAGCCGGCGGCGCCCCACGCCGATCAGCCGTCCGATCCAGGCGACCGGGTGCATCGCGTTGGGAGGATCGCCGAGCGCCAGGTCGAGCGCGATCGCGAGGAGGACGACGGCGACCGCGTGCTGGCTCGCCGACACGAACGGTCAGAGCGCGACGCCGACCAGGCGGCCGATGGCCTTGACGTCCAGCGCGCCGGCCACGACGTCGGCGAGCCGATCCCAACGGTCTCGTCGCGAGCCCATCTCGCCCCACTCCGGCCGCCCCGCGCACCCGGCGCGCGCGGCGAGCCAGTCGAGCAGCGCACGCCGGGCGGCGCCGCTCTCGAAGAGCCCGTGCAGGTAGGTCCCGGTCACCGTGCCCGTCGCATCGGTGGCGCCGTCGCGATCGTCGACCGGCCCTCCTCCCCGCGAGACGACGGCGAACGGTCGGGCGGCACGGGCATCGAGCAGGCGCGTGACGCCCGCGTGGATCTCGTACGCGTCCGCGAGGACACCCGCTGCCCGCTCGAACGGCCCGGAGGCGCCGGTCGCCCGGGCCTGCACCCGGACCGTGGTCTTGTCGCGCACGAACACCGTCTCGACGGGCAGCAGCCCGAGCCCCGGCGCGGAGGGAATCTCCGACTCCACCCCGTCGGGATCGTGCAACGCGTGGCCGAGCATCTGGTATCCCCCGCACACGCCCAGGACGGGGCGGCCAGCGTGGGCCGCGGCGACGATCGCGCCGTCGAGCCGACACTCACGTAGCCAGGCGAGATCCACGAGCGTGCTCTTGCTTCCGGGCATCACGATCAGGTTCGCGCCGGCGAGCGCCGCGACGCTGGTCACCCAGCGCACGCGCACGCCGGGTTCGGCCGCCAGCCACTCGAAGTCGTCGAAGTTGGCCAGGCGCGGCAGACGGATCACGGCGATGTCAACGAGCGCGGCGTCGTCGCCGCTCGCCGGCGCCAGGTCGAGCGAATCTTCCGAGGGCACGAGGCGCTCGGCGATCCACGGGACCACCCCCAGCACCGGTACCCCGGTCAGCGCCTGCAGCTCGTCCAGGCCGGACTGCAAGATCGACGGATCGCCACGAAGCCGGTTGACGATCAGTCCAGCCACCCGGGCCCGATCGGACGGAGCCAGTAGCGCCAGCGTGCCGACCAGCGCGGCGAACACCCCGCCGCGGTCGATGTCGCCCACCAGCAGGACCGGCGCCTGCGCCAGCCGCGCGACGTGCATGTTCACCAGGTCGGCGTCACGCAGGTTGATCTCGGCGGGGCTGCCCGCCCCCTCGATGACGATCACGTCGTGCGCGGCGCGCAGCCGCGCGAGGCTCTCGGCCACGAGCGGCGCGAGCTCGGCCTGGCGCGCGCGGTACTCGCCGAAGCTCACGCGCCCGATCGCTCGGCCGCGGACGACGAGCTGGGAGCGGTCGTCCGTCTCTGGCTTCAGGAGTATCGGGTTCATGTCCGTGGTGGGATCCGCGCCCGCCGCCTCGGCCTGGGCGGCCTGGGCCCGGCCGATCTCGCCGCCGTCGGCGGTGACGGCGGCGTTCAGTGACATGTTCTGCGCCTTGAACGGCGCCACCCGGAGCCCTGAGCGCGCGAAGATTCGACAGAGCGCGGCGGCGAGCAGACTCTTGCCCACGCCCGACGACGTGCCCTGCACCATCAGGCACGCCGCGCGGCTCAACGGCCGAAGCGCACGCTCACGCCGGCCCGCAGGCCCCAGTCGGGCCCCTGACCGACGAGCGAGGTGACGACCGAGGCGTCGAGCGCCACGTTGGGCGTGGGTCGCCAGAGCACGCCGGGTTCGAGGCCGAGGCTGCTGCGCCCGTGGTGCAGGTCGCGCGAGGCGTAGGAGAGATCGGAGAAGAGGTTCACCATCCGGCTGACGTCGCGGTTCAGGCCGAGCGCGGCCTGCGCCTGGGCCAGATAACCCGCGTGCGACGGCTGGGCGATCCCCGCGACGCCGGCGTTGAGGTCGAGGCCGAGGTCGGCTGGGAGATGGAAGCTGGCCAGGATCGTGAGACCGAAATCCGTCTTGCCAGAGTCGATCGGCGGGTTGGCCACGGGCAGCTTCACGAACGGCTGCAGCCCCAGCGTCGGCCACGCCGAGCCCGATGGGCTGTCGAAGAAGACGTACTTGGCGTTGAGCTCCAGCGCCCCGATGTTGGTGGCGTCGCTGGCGCCACTCAGCGACACGAGGGGCTCGCCGTTCACGCCCAGCTCGAGGTGGTCCGTCAGGCCCCCGCGGACGGCCAGCTGGACCGAGAACTGCTTCTTGGCTGGACTGCCACCGATGCTCTCGTGGAAATACTGCAGGCCCGTCTCGAGCTGGGTCACGCCTCGCCCCACGGTGGTGGCGCTGATGGAGGCGCTGGCGCGGTCCGGGGAGATCGGCTCGAGCTCGTCGGCCGCCCACGCGGTGAGCGGCAGCACCAGGAGACCCAGCACGGCGAGACGCTTCATCGTGCGCCGGCGTAGCGCCGACGCAGGTCCTCCCAGAGTGCCGTGCGCTCCCAGCGTGGCGCGCGGACACGCTCGGCGTCGTCGTCGAGCCACGGATTGGGGAAGTACACGGTGACCATCTGCTCCTCGCGGCCGTTCCAGAGGCGGAGGCCCCACGATCCGGGTACGCACGTGCCTCCCTCGGTCCGGAAGAACGCCGCGCGCGCGACCCGACGCACCCGGGCCTGCTCGGGTGTCCGGGCGCCGCGATGGTCGTTGACGCAGAGGTGGAAGTGCCAGGGACCCGTGTCGACGGTCAGGTAGCCGTCGAGCACGGAGACCTTCGGCGCCGTCAGGAACCGGATCTCGTACGCCGCGCCCTCGATGACTGGACCGGCGAAGACGGCTGCCCAATGATCGCGAAAGATCTCGGTCATGAGCCGCTCCACGGTATCGTCGGCGACCGGGACCTCGTCGTACTCCGTGGTGGTGCCGTCAGCCTCGCGCACGACACTTCGGGTGGCCTCGGATGTCATGAGGCGCATCCTACCGCGAAAGCGACGCGAAAGGCGTCAGCGGATCTCGAAGACGACCGGCAGGCGGACGCGCAGCCTCCGCGGCGGCGCCCCGGGCGGAAACGGCACCCGCGACACCGCGCGCAGGGCGTCGAGCGCGGCCTCGTCGAGCATCGCGTGCGACGACGAGTCGACGACGCTCACGCGCCCGACCTTGCCGGAGGCATCGATCTCGACGTCCACGATCACCGTGCCGGTCAGGTTACGGCGCCGTGCCACCGCCGGGTACGTCAGCGACTCGTACAGCCGCCGCCGCAGCGAGTCGTAGTAGCCGGCGTAGTCGGCCGCGGCGGGATCTCCGCCCCCGCTGCCGGGAACCGCGAGCGCCAGCACACCGCGCTCGCGCGCTCCGGAGCCGGCTGGGCCACCGCCGGCGTCGCTGAGGCTCCCGCCGGCCGCTCCGCTTCCCGAGCTCGCCCGTCCGGCGTTGTCTCCGCCGCCGGCAGCCCCGGCCGTGGTCGGAGCGGAGACCGCCGCGCTCTCGCCCGCCGCCGAAGCCGAAGGCGTGACCTCGACGGTCCGTGAGGGCGGCGCCGGCGTCGCCTCCGTCAGGGCACGCGGTGGCTCGGCGGAACGCGGGGGCTCGGCCACCGCGCGGACCGGCTCGGGCGGCGGCGATGCCGGAAGGGCGGGTGGCTCGGCCGCGCGAGGCGGCGCCGGCTCGGTTGCGGGGGGTGATGCGGGGGCCGAAGGCGCCGGGGCGGGCTTGCCTCGAGAGCCACCGTGTGCGCGCGCCGAGACGCGGGACCGCACATCGGCCACGGCGCGACGGAGATCGGAGACGGCCTCCTCCGCCAGATCCAGACCGTGAGCGAGATCGACGAAGAGAATGGGCTCGGCCGTGAAGCGGACGAGCGCGACGGCGGCCAGGATGACCGCCGCGTGCAGCATTCCCGAGAGCATCAACCCGATCAGCCGTCGTTTCATCGGACGGCTCGATTCATCGATGCTGCTCGATCCAGCGGCTGACGCCCGCGCCGAGCGCGCTGCGGGCCGCGCGCGCCACCAGCCAGCCGGCCTCGCTGATCGGTCCGCCGAATCGCACCGGCCGCCTCCGCCCGGTGGCCGCGATCACGACCGCATCGGTCGACGTCCCGCTGGCGGACCGGCCGTCGGCGCAGCGCAGCCCCGCTTCGCCGAGGATCAGCGTCTTGACCTCGGTCACCGTGAGGGCGAGGTTCACGAGCGCCGCGGGCTCGGGGTCGGCGTCGAGCACCACGACGGTGTTGATGGTCCCCACCGGCGCCGCCGCCGCCGCGCTCCAGCCGGCCGCGACCAGGTTGCTGAGTCCAACGGTGACGACGACGAGCGCGTCGATGTCGCCGGCGCTCTCGCCGGCGACCTGAGCCTGGGCCGTGGAGGCGGCGGTCAACAG
>Ga0075428_100000378_pt1 | contig 44121 bp, 35 predicted proteins | sample RhiMetdeltSRZDD2_FD_75291 | JGI IMG/M metagenome (GOLD analysis project Ga0075428, IMG submission 75291) | Populus rhizosphere microbial communities from Tennessee, USA - Rhizosphere MetaG P. deltoides SRZDD2 | ecosystem: Host-associated > Plants > Roots > Rhizosphere > Soil | place: USA... | reverse complement strand
CACGCCCTCCAGTTTCTGGCGCAAGCGCGAGTTGGCCGCGACCCCTCCCGCCAGATAGGCATGCCGCGCTTCGGTCGCACGCACGGCCGCCACGAGTCGCTCCGCCAGCATGTCGACGATCGCCTCCTGTGCGCTCGCGAGGATGTCGAATGCGCGCTGCGGCAAGGCTTCGAGCTCGGCCAGCGTGCGCTCGCCCGGGGCCATCCCGGCGTCGAGCGGCGGCACATGCGTGAGTGGGCTGAACCCATCGCGCTCGAGGACGAGACGCGCCGCCGTCTTGAGTCCGCTGAAGCTGAAGTCGAACTCGCCATCCTTGAGACGTGCGCGAGCGAAAGGCACCGCGTTGCGATCCCCGCGCAGCGCCAGCTTTTCCACCATCGGCCCCGCTGGGTAGGCGATGCCGAGCATCTTGCCGATCTTGTCGAAGGCCTCGCCCGATGCATCGTCGCGCGTCGCTCCCAACTCCTCGAACCGACCGAGGCGAGGCATCCGCACGAGCTGCGTGTGCCCCCCGGAGATGACGAGGACGATGCATGGGAACTGCATGTCCTCGACCAACCAGTTCGCCATGATGTGCCCCTCGATGTGGTGCACGCCGACGAACGGCTTGCCGAGTCCGAACGCGTATGCGGCCGCCGTCGAGAGACCGACCAGGAGCGAGCCCAAGAGACCGGGACCCGCAGTCGCCGCGATGCCATCGAGCGCCTCGGGCAGAACGCCGGCGCGGTCGAGCGCGCTCTGCATGACCGGCAGCATGTGCTTCAGGTGTTCGCGCGAAGCGAGCTCCGGCACCACGCCGCCATACTCCTTGTGCGTGAGCTGCGATGCGACGACATTGGCGAGGATCTCGCGCTCGTCCCTGATCACTGCCGCCGCAGTGTCGTCGCACGACGTTTCGATCCCGAGAACAAGCAACCGATCTCCTTCAAGATCTCTCAACAAGTGCGCGAATCGAAGCGAAGCCCCAGTCCGGAAGTGTATGCGATTCGCGCCCCGCATGGTCGAAGGGCCACAGTCGCGGTCGCGGGAGCCGATCCGAGGGAGTGTGTGAGCATCGACAAGCACTCCAATGTGAAGCACCAGGACCCTCGAGGGATCACGACCCTGGCAGTGTCGCGATGCGCTTGAGGAGCTCCACCTCGCGCTCGTAGGCGCGGAGCAGCAGGTGGCGCAAGTCGGGGTTGTCACGGTCATTTTGCAGCGCCGACTGCAGCTCCTCGACCGCGGTGGTCACGATCTGCAAGCTGTTCTGGGTGAGGGCGTCGAGCTGGAGCTCGCCGGCGGTGATGCGGCTGTCGAGCACTTGGCGCAGCGCGTCGCGCTCGCGCACGTAGTCGGTCTCGGCGGCTTCGTAGAGCGCGATCGCCTGCGGGTCGAGCTTGCGCGCCGGCGCTTCGCCGCGATCGGCGACGAGAAGCAGGGCTGCGCCGAACACGGCGATGCCGGCGGTGCCGAATAGAACGGGCCGGCGGTTGCGCTGCAGCTTCTTGCGGATGATGTAGATGCCGCTGTCGCGCCGGGCTTCGATCGGACGACCATCCAAGTAGCGCCCGATGTCGGTGGAAAAACCGTGCGCGGATGCATAGCGCCGCTCTTTTTCCTTGGCGATGGCCTTGAGCAGGATGGTTTCGAGCTCGCTGTCGATGGGGCACTTGCCGCTCACGCTGCGACGGCGTTCGGAGCGGCGATGGATGCCGCTCTGGCTGCTCCAAGCACGCGCCGGGCGCTTCGGTGGAGTCTCGGTGATGTGGCGCAGGATCTCGACGATGCGCGTCGTTTCTGGGTATGGCGTCGACCCGGTCAAGATCTCGTACAGGATCACGCCGAGCGAATACACGTCCGTGCGGCCGTCGATCTCCTCGGGATTGGCGCGCACTTGCTCGGGCGACATGTAGGCCATCGTGCCCAGGACTTGCCCGGTGAGCGAAGCAAAGGAATCGGCAGTGGCGACGAGCGTCCGGGCCAGGCCGAAGTCCACCAGCTTCGGTTGGCCGTGATCGTCGACGAGAATGTTCGAGGGCTTGAGATCCCGGTGCACGACACCGTTTTCGTGCGCGTGGTGCGCCGCATCCAGGACGACGCGGAAGACCTGCAACGTGTCTTCGATGCTCAGCGCCCGTTGGTGCACGTGCTGGTCCAGCTCCACCCCGTGCACGTACTCCATGACGAAGTAGGGATGGGTGGTGCTGGTCGTCCCCGAGTCGAAGATGGAGACGATGTGCGGGTGGTTGAGCTGAGCGACGATCTCCACCTCGCGCTGGAAGCGCTTGCGTGCGGCACTGTCGGCCTGCGGGCCCTCGCGCAAGACCTTGATCGCCACTGTGCGCCGGGTGGACAGTTGCAAGGCGCGATAGACGATCCCTTGACCGCCGCGGTGCAGCTCGCGCAAGTCCGCATAGCCGTCGATGACCGGCTGAAAAGCGGCGACCTCGGGGTCGACCCCCGGGTCGTAGCTCCCCCCGACCTGGGTCTGTTCGAGATCCAGTGGCAACGCCTCCTTGGACCGCGGCGGCGGGGCGTCGTCGTTCTCGTCACTCATGATGCCCTTTGGAGAACCCTAGGGTGAGACGATCGAAACGGGGTCCAGGGTTGCACGCGAGTTCAGGACCAGCATACTGCGTCGGACCCGGTGGCGTTTCAAACCCTTGGCGCTCCGGACGCGTCCTACCGGACAAGAATGGGCTCCATGGCGTCACCCGAAACCCAAGGCGGGCATGGGGCCCGAACCGAAGAACATCGGGTGCCGCCCGAACCCGATGCCGTGACGTTGGAGCGGTGTCGCCGGGGCGATGTGGCGGCCTTCGAAGTCCTGTACCGGACTTATGCGGACCGGGTGCATGGGTTGTGTTTGCGGCTTTGCGGGGATTTTCAGCGTGCGGAAGACCTCACACAGGAAGTGTTCCTCCGCGTCTGGGAGCGCCTGGATGCTTTCGAGGGCCGCAGCCGTTTCTACACCTGGCTGTATCGTGTGGCGGTGAACCGAGTGATGGATTCGATGCGTGTCGAGCTCAAGCGCAACTTGCGCGAGGTTTCCGAGGATCGGGAGACACTGGAGCTCGTCGCGACGCCGCGCGGCGAGATGGCCTCGACCCGCATCGACCTGGAGACGGCGATGCATGGGCTGCCGTCCGGCGCACGGATGGTTTTCGTCCTGCACGACGTCGAGGGCTACACGCACGAGGAGATCGCCACGATGATGGGCATCGCGTCGGGCACCTCCAAGGCGCAACTGCATCGTGCGCGTCGGCTCTTGCGCCAAGCACTCGGGCGCTGAGCGCGAACCATGGGTGACGGAATGGACCACGAGACTTGGATCACACAGCTCGACGACTACGTCGATGGAACGCTGCCCGAGCCGCAGCGCGCCGCGCTGCAAGCGCACCTCGACCTGTGTGAATCCTGCACGGCCGAGGTCGAATCCTTGCGCAAGTTGCTGGCGGCGGCGCGGCAGCTTTCACCAGCTGTCGCCCTGCGCCGGGATCTCTGGCCCGAATTGTCCGGCCGCCTCTCGGGCGCGTCGGAAAGAGCTCCAAATACTGCCGGCTCGGCGCATCATCGCGCTTTCGGGCCGGCGCACGCTTGGCTCGCGGCCGCCGCGGTCGTGATCCTGCTCGCGGCCACGGTGTGGATCTGGCAAGGCCAGCAGGAGTCGGCGGAGCCTGAATCCGTGGCCACGCAGCCCAGCCCAACGGCACTCACCGAGCGCGATCCGGCTCTGACCAGCGAGATGGTGCAGACGATGGTCGCGGCCCTCGAGCGCGAGTGCATGGCCGCCGGCAAGATGCTGCAGGCCTCGTTCGCCGCCGGCGACCACGCCGGGAATGCCGCCGGCGATGGCGGCGATGTCCTGGCCAGGACGCTCGAGTCCGGCCTCTCGGTGCTCGATGATTCCATCGTCGAGACACTCGCCGCGCTCGGGCAGGACCCTGACAATGCCACCTTGATGAAGTTGTTGATGCTCCGCTACCAGCAGAAACTCTCGCTGTTGCACAGTGCGATCGAGATCGTGGAGGAAGTCTGATGCGTGACACGATGGAACATGGAACCTCGGCTCGAATGGCTTTGACGTGCGCCGCCGCGCTGTGGGCGGTGTTGCTCCAGACCGGTGTCGCGTTCGCCGAGACGGTGGACGAACGCAGAACGGTCACAGCCAATCCACGCGTCTCGATCGAGAACGTCAATGGCACCGTGACCGTCGAAGGCTGGGACCGCAAGGAAGTGCACGTGACCGGCACGATCGGCTCGGACGTCGAGAAGGTCGATGTGGATGGGACCGAGGCGCGCTTGCACATCGAGGTCATCCTGCCGCGCCATGGGCGCAATCTGCGCAGCGAAGCCGACCTCCTCATCAAGGTGCCCGTGAAGGCCGAAGTGACCGTCGAAGTGGTCAACTGTCCGATCGACGTGTCGAAGGTGGATGGGACGCTCGATCTCGAATCCGTCAATGGCGACATCACCGTCGTCGGCAAACCCGCGCGGGTTTCGGCGCGAGCAGTGAATGGTCACATCCAGGTCACCGCGCCCTGCACCGACACCAGGGCCGAAACCGTGAGCGGCCGCATCGTGCTCGACGGCGTTTCGGGCGAGCTGGTGGCGGCGACGGTCGGCGGATCGGTCGAGGTGCTCGGTGGCAAGTTCGAGAGCGCCGAGTGCCGCTCGGTTTCCGGCGACATCGACTTCGATGGCGACCCCGAAGGCACGGGCGATTTCGAGTTCGAGGCGCACAGCGGCGACGTCATCCTGCACGTCTCGCCCGACATTTCCGCCGAGTTCGACATCACCACTTTCTCGGGCGACATCGACAGCGCCTTCGGCCAGACCCCGCGCCGCAAGAGCGAGTACGTCCCCGGGCGCGAGCTCTCCTTCTCGCTCGGCAGCGGCAACGCGCGCATCTCGATCAGCAGCTTCAGCGGCGACGTGAGTGTGATGAAGAAGATGAAGAAATAGCCTGTTGGATTCGGCCGGCCGGGTGTGCATGATACGGGCATCCGGGCCCGCCCACGCAGGCGTGGTGGGCCGCACCAGGAAGGTGGGGCATGTCACGCAAAGCCGCGATCGTCGTGTTACTGGTCGGCAGTGAGGTTCTCGGCATCGCTGTCGGTGAATGGTACTTCCGCTTCTTCCGCCAAACCGTACCGCCTCTGGCATTGAGCAACTTCAACGCCGGTGCGGCGCACGTTGGATTCCTCGGCTACGGAGCGCTGACGGGACTGCTGTTCTTCGTCTGGTCCTTACTGGTGATCTTCATGCAGGGGCTCTGGCGCAAGACCGACGACGCCGACAAGAGTGCCGGCTCCAAGACGAAGCGCTGACCCCGCACTCTCGACGGTCAAGGGTGATCGTCCGAGACGGTTCGCACCGAGGCCTTCCACAGGTAGATGCAGATCCCGACGAAGCACAGCGCAGAGATCGACTCGGAGATCGCTGCCGTGTCGTAGAACGGCGTTCGGATCCAGTCTTCGCTGTACCCCGGCACGAGTCGGAGCGCCGCGCCCAGGACACCACCCAGCGCGCCGCCCGCCATCAGGCCCGAGGCCACCACGACGCCGCGTTCGCGAATCGTGGCGCCGCGACGGCCGCCGACGCGCTCGGAACGCTTGGTCAGGTAGTGGGCGAGGAATCCGCCGACCAGCGCCGGGGTGTTGAGATACAGCGGCAGGTAGATGCCGAGGGCGAAGATGAGCGCCGGAACGCCGAGCATTTCCATCATGATCGTGATCATGGCGCCGACGCCGAATAGAATGAACGGCGCCGGCTTCTCGCTCATGAAGCCTTCGACCAGCTCCTTCATGATGGCGGCCTGCGGCGCATCCAAGACGGCGCGCGTGTCGCCGGGCACCGCCTCGCCGAACTGGAACGTGCGCGCGAGCAGCACGATCGTGAGCCCCGCCGCGACCGCCGAAGCGATGACGCCGTAGAACTTCACCTTCTGCTGCGCCGCCGGCGTCGATCCCAGCCAGTATCCGGTTTTGAGATCGGTGATGGTCTGTCCCGAGACCGAGAGCGCCGTGCACACCATGCCGGCGATCGCCATGACGAAGAACATCCCCGTCGTCCCGGACAGGCCGAAGCGCAGCAGCACGAAGCTCGAAACAATGATCGTCAGCATGGTCATGCCGGAGACTGGATTGCGCGCCGTGGTGGCGATCGCGTTGGCCGCCACCGAGGTGAAGAAGAACGAGAAGAACAGCATGAGGACGAAGCCGGTGAGCAGCACCGGCACCGAGGTGCGCAAGGTGCCGAAGAAGACCGCCGCACCGAGGGCGCTCACGACCACGCCGATGAGAATGGTCATGATCGGGAGGTCGCGGTCGGTGCGCTCGACGTTCTTGGCCTCGCCATGCTTGAAGGCGCGCAGGGCGATGCCGAACGATCCGGTCACGATGCGCATCGACTTGATGATGCCGAAAATTCCGGCGGTGGCGATGGCGCCGACGCCGATGAAGCGCACGTAGCCGCGGAAGATCTGCTCCGCCGTCATCTGCGCGATGGGCAGGGCGCCCGGTTCGATCACCAGGTCGGGGATATTGCGCCCGATCAGCCAAATGAGGGGCACCATGACGAAGTTGGCCAGCACACCGCCGGCGCACAGCACCATCGACGAACGTAAGCCCATGACGTAGCCGAGCCCGAGGATGAACGCGATGGCGTCGAAGTTGAATACGATGCGGGCGCGGTCGGCGAGCTGCCCCATGACCGGAAAGAAGCGAAAACCGATGTTTTCCTTCCAGACGTGAAACGTGGTGATGAAGAAGTCGTAGATGCCGGACACCGCGGTCGCTTGCAGCAGCAGCTTGGCCTGCGAGCCGCCCTTCTCGCCGGTGACGAGCACCTCGGTGATGGCGGTGGCTTCCGGATAGGGGAACTGGCCGTGCGTCTCGCGCACGAAGAACCGCCGCAGGGGAATCAAGAACAACACACCGAGACATCCGCCTGCCAAGCAGATGAGGACCGACTGCAAGGGGTGTGGATCGAGCTGCAGGATGTAGAGCGCCGGCAAGGTGAAGATCGCGCCAGCCACGACCGAGCCCGACACGCCGCCGATCCCGGTGATGATGACGTTCTCGAGGATGGTCGACCGCCGCGGGTACATCCGTGCCAAGCCGATGGCGAGGATCGAGATCGGGATGGCTGCTTCCATCACCTGCCCCACCTTGAGACCCGAATAGGCCGAAGCGATGGTGAAGATGACGCAGAGGAATACGCCCCACAGCACCGAGCGCCGCGTCACTTCGGGCATCTGGGCCGACGCTGGCACCACTGGTTTGTAGATTTCGTTGGGAGCGAGCGGCTTGTAGGCGTTTTCCGGCAGCGATTTCGTTTCGGCCTGTTTCATGGTCCTCCTCGGAGCCCACGATCGAGACTCGACCTGGTGATCGGCGCCGTCCCTCGGGGGGCGACGCCATCGGCGCGCAAGGCTAGCCGATTCCGCAGCGGTGCACCACGATTCGCCGGTCGACCATCAAGATTCACCGGCCCGGCGTGTCTTGCGGCGCAGGGCTTCGATGCGGCGGCGCAGCCCGCGCTCGGGTTCGGCGAGACGGATCAAATAACGCTGCAGCTCGTCATAGGCGAAGTAGCGAGTGTCGATACAATAGAGGCGAGTCCGCCCCACGGCCCGAGCGCTCACCAACCCGTCGGATTCCAGGCCGCGAAGCGCTTGCTGCACGCCGGAGAGGCGCGCATCCAACAGCCGCGCCAGCTCGCGCGCATAGCTCTGGCCTAGGAGCCGCAAGGCGACGAGGACCGCGGAGCGTGTTCTGCCCCCGAAGGGCGATGAAGCCATGACCATCATCGTTGGTCATATACGCGGGTCCAAGGGTCGCTTGTCAAGAACGCGCTCGCGGCCCACGCCCGATGCTCGACATCCGAACAGGTGTCGCGCCGAGGCGAGAGGATCTCAAGGCAAATCGCGGCGCCGGAAGCGCCATCCGGCGAGCCCGATCGCGACGATCGAGACTGCGCCCAATGTGGCGAAGGATGCCGTGACCGGGGCTCCCTCGAGCAAGATTGCCTGCGGCGAGAAATACTGATGCAGCGTCCAGGGAAGGACGAAAGCCGCGTCGCTCCACAGCCGCCCCACGACTTGCCCGAAATACGATCCGAGCGCGATCAAGAAACCGATCCCCGCGATCCGTCCGCCCTCTTGGCCGTGCACAGAGAACAGCAAGGTGATGCCGAACCAGGCACTCTGCAGCAGGAAGTAGTTGAGTGCCAAGGTGAGCAGCTGCTGCGCGCCGAAGAGCGGCTTGTGGAAAACGCTCAGCCCGATCCAAGTCCCAGCCATCGCGAGCAGGCTCATCGCTGCGAGCGCAGTGAGCGCGAAGGCGACATGCGTGGCGAAGTACGTGGTTCGGGAGAGCGGCTGTCCGAGAAGGAACTCCACCGCCCCCGATTCGATCTCGCCGGCGACGGCGCGGGCAGCCAGAACGATGGCGACCGCCATGCCGAGCGCCTGTGCGATCGGATGATTCCACCCGAAGGCGAGCAGTCCCCGCTCGGACAATCCACCGAACTGTGTGGTCAACACGTTCTGGAGCACCGGCGGCAGCGAGCGGATCATGGTCTCCAGCGCCGGCCCTACGTTGGTCGAAGAAACCGCGGCGCAGATCAGGTACTGAAACAACCCGAGGAGGAAACCGCAGACAGCGAGAAACGGCAGCTGGCGCAAGGTCACGTGACGCAGCAGGTTGAATGCGCTCATGGATGCCCATCCGTGAAGAGCTCGAAAAACACATCCTCCAGCTGAGGCTCGGCGAAGACGAAGCGCTCGACATCGGTGCGAGCGATGGCCCGCAACAAGGGATTCACGTCGCCCTGAACCCAGAGCACTGCCTCGTTGGCGCTGGTTTCAGCCCGGGCCACTCCCGGGATGGACTCGACGCCGGCGGGAAGCGATCCGCGTACGCGCAAGTGCATTCGGCGCACCATCCGTTGGCGCAGCGCATCCATCGATTCGATGGCGAACAGCTCTCCCGACCGCAGCACGGCGACCCGCTGGCACACAGCGTCCACCTCGGCGAGGACATGCGAGGAAAGCAACACCGTTCGCCCTTGGGCAGCGCGCTCCTGCAGCACCTGGCGGAAATCGCGCTGCACCAGGGGGTCGAGACCACTCGTCGGTTCGTCGAGCAACAGGATCTCCGGATCGTGCTGCATCGCCACGACGAGACCCACCTTCTGGCGCGTGCCATGTGACAAGAACTTGACGCGACGCGTGAGGTCCGACTTGGCGAGCGCCAGGGCGTCGAGCAGATGCGCGCGCAGGACGGGAGGCCGGGCCGGCCGAAAGCGTGCGAACAGATCGAGGATCGCGCCCGCGGTCATGCCGGCGTAGAGTTTGAGCTCGCCGGGCAGGTATCCGACGTGCTCGCGCACGGAGGGCGCGGATGGTTGCCCGAGCAACCTCACCGTCCCGGCGTCGGCGTGCACGAGCCCCATCACGATGCGTAGCGTCGTGGTTTTTCCGGCGCCATTGGGACCGAGAAGCCCGAAGATCTCGCCGGCGCTCACCGAGAAGCTCACCTCGCGCAGAGCGCGGATCGAGCCGTAGCTCTTGCGGAGGCCTGCGATCTCGAGAGCGGCCATGCGGGTCCTCGATTCGAACCGATGGGACGGTCTGCGACTATATCAGCCCGTCGAAGCCGGTGCGATTGCCGCCAATTCGACCGTTCCCCGCGCGTCGCGTGAGTCATTGCACTAGACTGCAACGTCGTGCGGAGGACTCATGATCGACCTGGATCTGACCAGAAGCCCTGGCCTGCATCGAAGCGGATGCGGTCGTCGTGTATGCATTCGATCCCTGGATGGCCGGCAACGTCCTGACCCCGTTGCAACTGCCGGCAGCGCTCGCTTGCGTCGAGCATGCTCTGCACAACTTGAGCGCGATCGACGCGGCTCGGCGCGCTACGCCGGATGGACGGTGAAATCCACCGTGCCCGAGTATTCGAGCAGATCCAGCTCGATGCGCCAATTTCCGGCCTTGCCGATCATGCCGCCGAATTCTCCGCGCTCCAGCACACTGTGCTCGAGCACTTCCTCGCCGCTCGCGTCCACGATATGGACCATGGCTTTGCCGCTGGTCGCCGCCGAAGACTGTTTCAGAGTCATTTGGGTGCCGTCGTTCTTCCACAGATAGGACAGCCGGGCGGTGCAGTCCACGACAGCGGCCGAGTGGAACTCGAACCTCTCCGGCGCGAGCTGCACGTTCATTTTCTCCAGGAACTTCAGCGCTTCCTTGCGTGTGCCGATCACGTTGAGTGTGCGCACGAGCCACATGACCACGAGTACGTTGTGGATGCGTTTGTCGACATCGCACAGGTACAGCGCCGCACCATTCCGGAAGGCGTGCGCTTGCACGCCGACGAGCGACCCGATCGGGCGGCTCAAAAGGAACTCTGTAGCGCCCAGATCGATGAGGATCTTCTTCTTGCCGTTCTGCACCAACTCGCGCAGCTTCGATTCCAGGCCGTCGGCGCCCTCGGCGCTGATCAGCCCGGAAACTCCTGGATGGGGTTTGACGATCGTCACGTCCCCCTGTGTCGAGACTTCGATTCGCATGCGCATCTCCTTGAAAACGGACCATACCGGGCGAGGCCCGGTCTGATCTCAACTATTCGGGAAATGTCGAAAAGTTGGTTAGCGAGTCGGGGGGCGAGTCCGGGGGCTCTCCGTGCTTCTACGGAGAGCGACTGTCATTGGAGCGCGCGGCCGAGAATGAGGTCGAGAATTCGGTGCGAATCGAACCAGGTCGCCGCGATGTCTCGCGCCGCAGCGCAGTGTGCGTCGAAGTGCTCCCGCACCGACTCGATGGCCGTAGCCGCCTCGGCGCTGTTGGAAACACACATCAAACCTTCGCCAGCAGCAATCAACCGCTTCGACCCCGTGTCCTGGATCACGACGGGCTTGCCGCTCGCCAGGTAGCACACCGTGCGGTCGCTGATCCAACCGGTTCGCTTCAGCACGTGAAAAGGTTTGGCGCAGCCGAATTCGCCGCGTGACGATTGAATGTACTCTCGGTACAACTCCGGCGACGCCGCGACTTCTCGGGCCGCCCGCACTTGCCAGCCATGGCTTCTGAGCAGGTCGCGTTCACTCGCGTCGGGATCGGCAGAAGACAGGTCCAAGGCGAGCTCGAGAGCCGCACGAGTGAGGCGCGGCAGATCGATGAAGCGCAGGAACGACGCGCGCTTCGTGTTTTCGAAGATCGTCGACCCGTCCTGAACCCACTCTTCCCCAGACCAACCCGAGACCGTGGTGAAGGCCGCGTGCCGCGGCGCGCGCACGACCGGCCAGAGGTCGAGAGCCACCGGTGGGCGAATGTGCATCCACGGCAGACCACAGTCTGGGAACCCGGCCTGCTCGGTGCCCACGGTCTCCCCGATGGTGAAGTAGTGATCGTGCGGAAAAACCGTGATCCGTCCCGCGCTCATCCAGTACTGCAGCAGTCCCGGGTCGATGTCGACGAGAGCCGTGCGCCGGAAGAGCGACAGGATTGCGGCACCCATGTCGTAACGGAAGTTGAGCAACAGGTCGGCGCTCTTGCACACGGCTTCCCCGCGTGACGCCGGCACGTTGAGAAATGTGTAGGGAAGCCCGCCTGCGTCTTCGGCCGACATGTCGCCATCCGCAGAGCCCCTGGAGGCTTGGGCATTCGGCTTTGGGCTGCGCGCGCCCGCCATCGCGGCTTGCCGTGACTTGGTTTCCTCGTAGATCAGCAGCCGATCGGCGAGACCGAATACATCCAAGCGCTGTCGGAGGTGCTCGCAGAGCGCGCGGTCCTTGTCCAGGTCCCCGGTCGACTCGAACTTTTCGAGCCAATACACCTCGCACCCATTCTGCAAGAAACCCTGGACGTACTGCATGTAGACCCAGAAGTGACCGCCGCCGGCTGGGAAGTTGGCGACGCGTGTGGGAGCGATGACAACCATGTGCATTCGATCACCCGCCGATCGCGAGAACCGGCTTGAGCTGGTCGAACCAGCTCTCCACGTCGGCGAGACGGGCGGCGGCCCATCCCTCCCGTTGGTCGAGGAAGGCGAGCGCGGGCCAAAGCACGGCGCTCACGAGCCGCGCGGTCTCCGCGTGGGCGAACAATGCATTGAGCGTGGAGGGTGCCGGCAGAGTCCAGCCGGCACGAGTCACCTGCTCGGCGTAGGCCGCCATGATCCAGCTGCGCTCGCGCAGTGGGAAGCGCAGCAACAGCGCCGAAAGATCATAGCTGGCGAAGCCGACGCCGGCGTGATCCCAATCGATGAAGCGCACTGGCAAGTTGGCGGCCGAGGGCATGGTGAAGATGTTGCACGTCCACAGGTCGCCGTGCAGCAGGACCTCGGGTCCCCCGTGCTCGAGGAGAATTCGCGTGCGGTCGGGTTCCTCGTCGCCGAGCACACGCAAGCGTTCGAGCAAGCGGTCGACCAGCGTCCGCTGGCTCGCGTCCAGATCGGAGGACCGGGAGCGAATCTCGCTCAGGACACGAGCGGAATCCGTGATGCCCGCGCGCAAGAAACCGGCTCCGAGATTCACACCGAATTCACGACACTCCCCGAGGAAGCCGCAGTTGGCGGAGCGCACGTGCAGCTGGGCGAGCAATTGGACGGCGGCGAGTATCTTGGCCGCCTCGGGCTTTTGCGCGTCCAACGCCTGCGGCCCGAGATCCTCGTAGACGTGCCAGATGCATTCGCCTCCGCTCGCGGCAGCGACACCCAGCAGGGGCGAGCCGTGCGCGCCGAGACCGAGCCGGGGCAACCAATGCCGCAAGACCTGTTGCTCGCGATGGGCGCGATCGAGGGGCAAGCGCTTGAGGATGAGAGAGCGCTCGACACCATCGATGACGAAACGCGCGCGATGCACACGGGAGCGCCAAATCATTCGGTCTTCGACGAAGCGGGCACTGGTGGTGGGTCGCAAGAGATCTGCCACGAATGCGCGCAGCTCCGGCACGCCCGCCGGGTCCGCCGCTCGGAGTAGATGATCCAAATCGGAGATGACCGGATGCCCGTGCGCTGCCGCGTTCATTGGCGAGACTCCCGGCATGCAACACCCTGCAGCCAGCCCAGGTCACGAAATACCGTGCCGAATCGCTGCTCGAAAATCCGCATGTTGTCCATCGTGGCATGCACTCCCTTGCCCTCGCACTTGAGCGCTTCCCAGTGCACCGCGGCCAAGCATCCGCGCAGCAAGTCGCCGACACGTGCCGCTTGGCGCAAGGTCTCGATGCGGAGTTGCGGCCAATGGGGTGCCACCAGCGCGTGGTACAGATCCAGATCCATGTCGCGTAGGTCCACAGTCGGCATCCCCCAGCCAGCGACTTCCCAGTCGAAGGCGAGGAGCCGCGCGGTCGCGTCGCTTCCACGCACACGTACGTTACGCGCGGCGAAATCACCGTGCACGAGCGCCCAGGGAACCTCGTGGCAGCAGGCCACGATATCCGGCCAACGCGACTCGGCATGATCGAGCCAGGCTTGAACTTCATCGAGCGTCGTGTGGTCGGCAACGGAGAAGATCGGGTTGCCGCGAATCCGTTGGATCACCGCCTGTGCTCCATGCAGGTGGCCGAGGTAATGGGCAGGCCCGCGGGCCGGGAGCCGCGATGCATCCGCGAGAGCCGAGGACGACGTGTGCAACGCCGCCAGCCAGCGGGTGGCGATTTCCCGCTGCCCGGCGTCCGAGGAATCGAAGGGCGTCCCCTCTGCGTCGCCGAGAAACAGCCAGGAGAACTCGCCGTTCGCGTCGCTTGCGGAGTGGTCGAACTGCGGGCTCGAGACCCGTTGATCCGGACCGCCGGCCTGGCCATTGGGTGCAGGGCTCGAGAGCTGCGATTCTGCGACCAAGCCGCATGCCTCCACGCCCGCGCGCCCTCCGATCGCCTCGACCATGCCGTAGAACTCCGTGCTCACGATCGGCAACCGTCGCAGCACCAGATAGACATCGCGCTCGACATTGGCGGAAGATCGGCAAGCGAGCTTCGCGATGACGTCCCCACCACTCCGACCGACGCCAACCAGCCGATAGACGATGGACTTATCCCGCCGGCGCAGCATCTCGAGTCGCAGTGGCACGGCCGGCACGAAACCATCCGCCGCGAACCTCAGTGACCGCCAAGCGCGCACGGCCGGTTGTTCCGAGAGATCCGTGGTGATGATCTCGACCATATCGCGTGCCATTCAGCTCTCCACCGTTGAGGAAGGCGCAAGGACCCGCACGCGGCCATCGTCATCGAACTGGAGCAAGAGATCGCAGCCCTTCAACGTGCCCAAGCGGTGCGCCACCATGAACGTCGTGCGTCCGCGCATGAGGCGCTCCAGCGCTTCGAGAATGCTGGCTTCGGTGCGCAAATCGACAGAGCTCGTCGGCTCGTCGAGGAGCAGGATGGGCGCATCCTTGAGGAAGGCGCGTGCGAGCGCAATACGCTGGCGCTCGCCGCCGGAGAGACGCAGGCCGCGCTCACCCACGGACGTCGCATAACCTTCCGGCAATCCGGCGATGAAGTCGTGGACGTTGGCAGCACGCGCCGCGGCGATGATCTCCTCGGTGCTCGCATCGGCCCGCGCGTAGGCAATGTTCTCCGCGATGCTGGTCGAGAACAGCACCGGCTCTTGCAAGACGATGGCGAACTGATGGCGCAGGTCAGCGACTCTGTAGTCGCGCACGTCGGCTCCATCCAAGACGACTCGCCCCGACGTCGGATCGAAGAACCGCGTCAACAAGTGCAGGGTCGTGCTCTTCCCCGCTCCCGTTCGGCCGGCGATGCCGACGCGTGCGCCAGGGGTGACCTCGAAGGACACGTTGCGCAACACCGGCCGTTCCGACCCGTAGCCGAAGGTGACGTTCTCGAAAGCGATGGCGCCGCGCGCGCGTGTGAGCGCACGGGCTCGCGGGCTCTCCGGCACATCGCTCGGCTCGTCGAGGAGCGAGAATGCGCGCTCGGCGCTGGCGAGATGCGATTGCAGGCTGGCGATCTTGCGCGAGATCGTCTTCAGTGGATCATAGAGCTGCGCCAGATAGCCCATGACGAGGAGCAGCTCGCCCAAGAGCAGCTCACCGCTCAGCACGTGCCGGACGCCGATGAAGAGCGTCGCCGCCGCCCCTGTGGCTGTGGTCACACCCACCAGCAGGCCCAGCACACCCTGTGCTGCCGCCAAACGGATGCGCTCCTGCATCCCGAGCCGGGAGGTGTCGACGAAACGCGCCTGCTCGCGCTCTTCCTGGCCGAAGGCCTTGACCACGCGCAGCGCCGACAGCACCTCGTACACCACGCTTTGGGCGCGGCTTTCGAGATGCTTGGCCGTGTGCGCGCGCCGGCGCAAGTTGGTGCGATAGATCCGCGCCAGGACGAACAGGGCCGGAGCAATCGCCACCGCCACCACGCACAACTGCCAATCGAGCCGTGCAATGACGTAGAGCATCGAGCCGAGCGTCACCGTGGAAGTCACGAAGGGAATGACGCCGTCGATGGCGATGTGCTGGATGGAGTTCGTGTCCTGTTGGATGCGGTAGGCCGCGTCCGAGGCGCCGCGCTTGTCGTGGAAGACGAAGGACAATCGCTGCACCCGTTGGAAGAGCCTGGCGCGGAAGTCCTGTACCAACCGCTCCGCGGTATAGGTGCGCAGCACCATGGCGAGCATGGATTGCAGCTGGGCGAGAAACGCCACACCGAGAACGAGCACGACCGCGAACCCGAGGAGCGACGAGGGCGAAGCGATGAGGCTCGCCGGCAAGACCCGTTGCAAGATCCCGGGCACGGGCTCGGAACCGATCACGCAATCCACGACGATCTTGAGCGGCACCGGCGCGAGCAACGCGAGTGGCGTCGTCAGCAACCCGAGGAGAAACAATGCTGTGATATGCGGCCAGCACGTTCGCGCCTGCCAGAGGAGCCGGCGATAGATGGCGAAATCCGTGGGTCTCGTCTCCGGCATGACCTGCCTCGATCCTCCACTCCAAAACAACCGAGCTCCACCATCCCCCCCTCCCCGTGACCGCGTCGCTACTCCTCCACCGCCGCCACGCGTGCTGCGGCGAGCGCCGCCTGCGCGCGCGCTGCGTCACGTAGCGCCCACGCCGTGAGCGTGATTGCGAGCAACCCGAGCGTCACGGCGCTCACGGAAGCGCCGTCGACAAGCGCGACGAGTGCGATGGCGGCGACGCTGCTCGCGAGAACGAAGACGCGTGCGGAAGGCCGCATCCACGCACGGAACCGCAACATTTGCTTGCCCGCGCCGTGTTCCTCGACGGCAAAGCGCAGGCGCGCGCTTCCACAGGCACCACCACGCACCTCGAGATCCCAATCATCGTATTCACCGCCACGACGGGCGACGGATCCGGCACCGAGGAGTGCCGCATGCATCGCTTCGAGCCGCTCGACCGGCGATTTCCATGCTTCTCGCCATGCCGAATCATCCAGTCGTGCGCGCCACAGTCGTTGCGCGGTGCCCCGGCAGCGCCACGGCACGAGCCCATGGCGCAGGCGTCCGACGAGGCGCGCCATGGGTTGCATCAGATGCAAGAACATCGTGAGGGTGAAGAGCCGCAGGTGCATGACGGGCGTCAGCGGTCGCGTCGTGAACTTGGACCGCGACGCCGAAAGCGCCGCCTGCCCGATGCAAAGTCCCGCTGCCACAGCGAGCAGCGGCAGGAGCCCGAGCAACGGTCGCCACTCGATCCCGAGGAGCGTCGCCGCGGCTATGCTCCCCACGAGCAGGATCCACTCCGGCATGAGCGGCAGCTGCAAGAAAGTGCTCGGGGTGCGCTGATACAAGGATTGGAACGGTGCCGTGCCCCACACGCCGCGATAGATACGGCTGCTGAGAGCACCGAGCGACAGGGTGAAACCGCGACCGTAGAGCTGACCGCGCCACGTCACGTGCCCCGCGGCGTTGTAGCGTTGCGGCCACTTGGCTTCGAGCAGGGCTTCTGCCTTGCCATAGCCACGTTGCTGCTTCCAGTACGTGCGCACCGAATTGCGCCGATGGTGCCAGACCACGGCCGCGTGGGCGAAGCCGATGATGCCGCCGTTCTCCTGCAGCCGCCAACACAGATCGACATCGTCGCCGGCCGCGCGGTAGATCGGATCGAAGCCCTGGATCTCGCGCAACGCCGCGCGGCGAAACGCCATGTTGCAACCGGGAATGTGCTCGGCAACGCGATCGTCTAACAGCACTTGCACCGGCCCGCCCGGGGCATTGGCGACGCCATCGGCGATGGTCCCGTCCCCGGGGGGCGGAAGATTGGGTCCGCCGACGCCGACGAAGCCGCGCGGGCAACCCGCGCTTCCCTCGCTGTTCCGAAATGCCAGTGCTAAGTAGCGCAGCCAGTGCGGATCGGGGTAGGCGTCGTCGTCGGTGTAGGCCACGATGTCGCCGTGCGCCGCCGCGCAGCCGGTGTTGCGAGCATTGCTCAGCCCGCGGTTTTCGGTGCTAATGAGCTCGAACGGATACTCCGAGACGATCTGCGGCGTGCGGTCCGTCGAGCCATCGTTGACCACGATGACTTCATAATCGGGATAGTCGAGCTTCTGCAACGCTTCCATCGTGTCGCGAATCGTCGCGCTGCCGTTGAAGCTACAGACGACGACGGAAATCTTGGGCCAAGCCCCGATGTGGGCGAACGGGTCGGCATACACGCGCTGCACCGCCGTGAGCGCGGGCTTGGGCGTCCGATCGCGTCGCACGAGCCCGAAGTCCCAATCCTCGATGTCGAACCCGCCGCGAAACCACTCGTCGGTCCAGGCGAACACGAACGTGCCGCAGCAGCCCGATTCGATCGCGCTCTGCACTTGCCAGCCGATGCTTTCTGCTTGGCGCTCTTCGCCATTCCGCCGGCTATCGAGTCCGATTTCCGCGATCAGGAGCGGCCGGTCATCGCAGAGGTTGTGCAGGCGCGCCAGGTAAGCGTCTAGCTTCTCACGCGATTCGAGATAGACGTTGAAGCAGACGACGTCCAAGAACGGCAGCCGCAGGTACTCCGTGGTTGGAAAGTTGGCATAGGTGACGAGCGCCGTCGGATCCTCGCGCTTGACGATCCGGTACAGCCGATGCAGGAACTTCTCGATTTGTTTCGCCCCGTGCCAGCGCACCAGGCTCTGCGGGATCTCGTTGCCGATGGAGTAGCAGAGAAGCGCCGGATGACCAGCGAGGCTGCGCACGGCGGAGCGCACCGTTCGTTCGATGCTTCGCTGCCTACCGGGCTGGTCGAGGAAGGTGACGTACTGCTCCCACGAGAGCCCCACCATGACGCGCAGCCCCTGCTCTTGTGCCAGGTCGAGCAGCCAGCGTGCGGGCGGCGTGTAGGTTCGCACGGCATTGATGCCGTTCTGGGCCATGTGCTCGAAGTCCTGCTTCACCTGCTCCGGATCCGGCAGCAGTTGGCCGTCGGCATCGGGCCGGAAGGTGCCGTAGGTGACACCGCGTACCCAGAGCTTCTCGTCGCCGACGAACAGGAACTTGCCGCGCACGGTCGGACGTACATCCACCTTCGCTCGAGGCGCCGCGGTCGCAACGCCCGATGAGCCAGCTTGCGATGCCGGAATGTCGAATGTGGGTGCGCCACCGAAACTCATTGGGCGCCATCCGCTGTCGAACGGTGCCAATCCCATGCGGTCTGCAGAATCGACTGCAGGGAGGAGTGGCGTGGCGACCAATCGAGCGTGCGCCGTGCCAAGGACGGGTCCGCAACCAGAATCGGCGGGTCCCCCGGTCGCCGCGGCGCGAATTGCACCGGCACGGGCCGTCCCGAAATCTCTTCCACCGCGCTCACGACCTCTTGCACCGAGCAGCCTGCACCGGTTCCGAGGTTGATCGCTCTGCTCTCGCCCCCAGCCATCAGGTATTCCAAGGCACTGGCGTGCGCGGTGCCCAGGTCGTTCACGTGCACGTAGTCGCGGATGGCGGTGCCATCGGGAGTGTCGTAGTCGGTACCAAAGATCTCGACAGCGGGAATCTGCCCGAGCGCGGCTTGGATGACCCGTGGCACGAGGTGCGTTTCGGGATCGTGCAGCTCACCCAGGTCACCATCCGGATCGGCGCCGGCCGCGTTGAAGTATCGCAGGGCCATCCAACCGAGACTGTGCGACACACCCAACCAGTGCAGCGCGCGCTCGACCATGAGCTTGGTTTCGCCATAGGGGTTCACCGGACGCAACGACTGGCGTTCGTCGATGGGAACCTTCTCGGGCAACCCGTACACCGCACAGGTGGAAGAGAACACGACGTGACGCACCCCATTCTCGCGCGCTGTCTGGAGCAAGCGCAGGCCACGGCCCACATTGTTGTCGAAGTACTTCTCGGGTTTCTGCATCGACTCGCCCACATAGGCATAGGCCGCGAAATGGACCAGCGCACGGATGTCATGCTCGCGCACGATACGCCCGACGAGCTCTGTGTCCGCGACATCACCGAGAAAGAACGGCCCCCAGCGCACGTTGGCTCGATGCCCGTGCACCAGGTTGTCCAGCACAACGGGCGTGAAGCCACGCTGTGCCAGGATCTTGCAGGTGTGGCTGCCAATATAGCCGGCGCCACCCGTGACCAAAACATGCGGCATGGTTGAAACCTACGCCCTCAAGCAACGTTGCGTTCGATTCGACCGTCGACCACGCGTGGCATTTTATAGCCATTGCGGAGCAATTGGTCGAAATATTCGATCGTCCGGAGCAGGCCCTCTTCCAGAGGGAATTCGGGTGCCCAGGCCAGGACGCTTTGGGCCAGCGTGATGTCGGGGCGGCGTTGTCTCGGATCATCAGCTGGGAGAGGCTTGAATACGAGTCGGGAGCGGGAACCGGTCAGGCCAAGGACCTTGTGGGCGACGTCGCGAATGCTGAGCTCGTGCGGGTTGCCCAGATTCATCGGCCCGACGCACTCATCCGGTGTCCCCATCAGCCGGATGCAGGCTTCGACCAGGTCGTCCACGTAGCAGAACGAGCGCGTTTGCAGCCCTTCCCCGTAGATCGTGATCGGCTCGCCACGCAGCGCCTGCATGATGAAGTTGGAGATCACGCGACCATCGGCCGGGTTCATCCGGGGACCGAAGGTGTTGAAAATGCGCGCCACCTTGATTCCGAGCCCGTATTTACGCCGATAGTCGAAGAACAGCGTTTCGGCGCAGCGTTTGCCTTCGTCGTAGCACGCGCGTGTGCCGATGGGGTTCACATGTCCCCAGTAGGACTCCTGCTGCGGGTGCATCGCGGGGTCGCCATAGACCTCGCTCGTGGAGGCCTGGAAGATCTTGGCCCGGACGCGCTTCGCCAACCCCAGCATGTGGAGCGCACCCTGGATGCTCGTCTTGATCGTCTGCACCGGATCGTTCTGATAATGGATCGGCGACGCTGGGCACGCGAAGTTGTAGATCTCGTCCACTTCGACATGCAGAGGAAAGTTGACGTCGTGACGCATCAGCTCGAACGCTGGGTTGTCGAGGAGATGAGCGACGTTGTCCTTCCGCCCGGTGAAAAAGTTGTCGACGCAAAGTACTTCGTTGCCCTCGTCCAGCAGCCGCTGGCAGAGGTGAGAGCCGAGGAAGCCGGCGCCGCCGGTGACCAAGACGCGATTCGGGTGCAGCTTACTCATACTGGCGTACTCCTGGAACACGCATTCGGCAGCTTGGCCTCCGCGCGAAGGCGCGTGAAACCGCTGCGGTAGCCGGAGACAGCACTGGGGCGTATGCGTCGTGACTTCGTGCAACCGAGGAAATCATCGACGATTGCGTTGATTATACGTGACTGGCGATCACATCCGCCACCGACGCGGGGTCGAGGAGGTGGAACCCAATTATCTTAACAATTCGCTGCTTGGGTGCGGGGGAATTCGCCCAAATCGCGTGCATGAAGCGAGAGGCGCCAGCCACGTGGGTGACTGGCGCCTCCTCCGAACTAGCGGTTCGATCGTGTGCCTGCTTCTAGGAGCCGCCGTGCGCCTCGCGGTAGTCGGCCACCGCACCGTTCAGAATGTTCGTCGCCTCGTCGACGTCGCCGAAGCCTTCGGTCTTGATGACGCCAGGGCCCTTGTAGTTGCCGAACCATGTTTCCACGATCGTCGTGACGCCCGGGAACTTCTCCTGCAGCTCGGCAATGCTTGCGACCTCGGCAAATGGGGTATTTTCGCGCACAGCCACGAGCTTGACGTCCAGCTCGCCGTCATCATGCATGCGGAAGAGCCCGATTACTTTCACCTCGACGACCGATCCGCGCGGAACGGCTTCGCCGAGCACCAGGATGTCGAGGGGGTCGCCGTCGCCACCGCGGGCCTTTGAAAGCACCGTCTGCGGCACCATGCCGTAGTTGCATGGATAACCGAGGTACTTCACCTTGCGCGGCTTGCCGTTCTTCATGTCCCAATGCAGGAGGCCGTCCTCGTTCTTGACCTCCCACTTGTCCACGTACCCGGTGGGGATTTCGACGACGGCCTGAACGCGGTCGCCTACCGTGGGCGGATAACCGGAGAGAAAGTTCTTCGGGCCGACCAGGGTGTAAGCATCCTTCTGGACGACACCCTCGACCACCGGCGTCGTGGTGACAGCCACGGCCTCGACGGCCAGCGCCGGCGCGGCGGCCGATGGATTCGCCTGTTTTGCCCCCGCGCACGCAACCAGCGTCGAGAGCACCATCAACAAGATCGCGGGCAAACGCTGCATCTCAAGTCCTCCTGGTCGGGCGGCCTCGCTCCACGCACCATGCGCTCGCTCGGCGCCGACGATTCAGATTCAATTGTCTCGCTCTCGAGCTAGCATCGGATGAGCCTGAAATGAGGGTTCCGTAAATTGCCGCGGCCCATCATCCGAGCCCTCGCGGATGCGAGGAATCATGCGGAACAATCGGCAAGTCTTGGGTCAGAGACATCTTCCTGCTGGCTATCCGGCATTGCCGACATGCCAGCATACGCCAGCCAGGTCGATGAAGTTGACTTCTCTGCCCCACGGAAAGTCGGCCGGTGGATTGATCCTGAACGCAGGATACTTCTTCTCGAGCTGCAACGATGCGACCGCTCGCCACCAGGCTTCGAGATTCTCCACGTTCAGCCGGACCATGAAGTTCTCGGCAAAGCTCTTCACGTCGTACCTCTGGAGAATGAACTGCGCCTGGCCATTTCGGAAACCAGCATACCCGTCGTTCTCCCACAGCTCCTCGAACCCAAGGTCCGCAAACAGCCGCCGGCTGGCCTCGTAGTCACTTCCACTCGGCACGAACGGCAGCAGGGACAGGGCGCGCAGATCGGTCATGCGATGACCTCCATCTCACGAGTCCAACAGGCTGCGAGGACCTGCAGATGGCACCACCTTAGCATGCGCGATCAGTAGACGCGTCGGTGCGGCCGGCTCCCTCTGGTCGATGACAGGTGGACAGCTCAGTTCCGTGCCCGCTGCGCCGTCATTCGTGCCACCAGTCGCAAGAGCTTTGGTGAACGTAAAGATTGAACGGGCTGATTCCCCCGTCCAGGGGGGTAGGCCGAGTCGGTGCGCAACGAGCCTGGCAGGAACAGCGCTCCACCTCGTGTTCGTCGGCGAGCGCCTATTGCGAACTCCCCTTCGCGGCTTGCGGATTGTCTTCGTATTCGAATTGGCCGAGGATGCGTTCGGCGCCGTCGGTGTCGGTGTCGAAATAACCTGCGGCGTCTTCCAGATCGATGCGACCGGAGCCGAAGGCGCTCGCGACCAGGCGCACGAAACGGTCTGGCAACAACATCTGGCCCGGGAAGACTTCATGCGGTGGAGTCCGCACGATCTTGGCAACCTCGGCATTCGTTTCGAGGAGTCGTCGTAGACCAGGCGCGTCGATCCAGCCCAGCTCCAGCAACCTCCACAAGATGATCTCCCCATCGAGATCGAAGTAGACACGCAGGTGCTGGAGAAACTCGGCCGACACGACCCGCCCGGCCGGTGCACCGAGCTTCGCCGCGTGGCGCGGCGCGGATGGACCCTCCTGGCCACGCAGAGCATCACGGTAAAGCTCCAGGTCCGATCGGGGCATGAGAAAGGCGAGCGCCGTTGCATGCGCGCGCGCCTCGACGGAATCCTCGATCGCTGCCGTACCCGGCAGGCCGCAGAGCGTCGTGATGTACGGATCGAAGTCGGCGAGGAAGTGCGCGTATTGATGTGCGAGCGCGTAAAGCGACTCCGATTCGCTGAGACCCGCATGCAGCAGAATGCATGGTCCCATCTGGGAATCGAAGAAGAACCCGCCCGCGTACTCGGACGCCGGGAAAAGGCGCGGCGCGACCTTGATGCCCTGCGCTTCGATCAAGCGTTGCAGCTCAAGAACCGGGCCTGCGGGCAGCTCGAGCCGCGCACGCTCGGCCTCGGCCAGCGCCTCGCCTTGGCTGATCGGATCACCATCTGGGCTCAGATCGACGGCGAGCGAGGCCGGCGAATAATGAACCTCCACGCCGCCGACGACGATCTTTTCGACCCGCGCATACCTCTCGACGAAGCGCAGCGTGTCGTCGAGGAACTGCTGCGGCAGGCTACGCTGCGTTCGCGGCCGGCACCGATCGCCGGCGCGCAGCTTCTTGCTCCATGCATTGCTGTCGATCACGTGCGCCGGCTCCCGGGTTTGACCGCCACATCGCCGGCGGCGCAGGCGGGGCAGTCGGCCACCGCCAGGGCCTTGGCCGCGATCTCGAGCAGCGCCTCGAAAGGATGCTCGAAGCTGCGGTTGCCGCCGCTGCGATCGATGATCGCCCCCGTCGCCACGATTGCCGCATTCTGCTCCAACACGAGAGCACTGCACTCGGCGATGGAGCCGCCGCGCGTGCACACGTCATCGACGATGGCGACTCGCTCTCCGGGGCGGAGATCGAAGCCACGGCGCAGGCGCAGCGTACCCGACTCGTCGCGCTCGGCGAACAGGGCGCGCACGCCGAGTGCCGCGGCCACCTCCTGGCCGATGACGAGCCCGCCCAATGCGACGCTGATCACGGTTTCCGGCTGGTAGCGCCGCATGCGTTCCGCGAGCCAAATGCCAGCACGCCGCGCCCGATGCGGGTACTGCAGCATCTGCGCGCATTGCACGTACCGGTCGCTGTGCAAGCCCGAGCTCAGGATGAAGTGTCCTTCGAGAAAAGCGCCGGATTCTCGCAGCATGCGCAGCAAGCGCTTTGCCGTGATCGAATCGGCCGATTCGCGCACTAGAGCACGATGTCCTGCCGCGCTGGTGCCGCTCAATGCCGTTCGATCCGCGAGCGCGCGTGCGATCTCGTCGACTATGCTGGCGGCGGCACGAGCCGGATCGCCTGCCGCAACGATGGGGCGTCCGACGACGAGCAGGTCGGCACCGTCGCGGATCGCGGTGCCGGGTGTCGCAACCCGCGCTTGATCGTTCGCCGTCGCACCCTCGGGCCGCACTCCCGGCGTCACCAGGAGGAACCCGTCTCCGCAGGCGGCGCGCAGATGCACGAGCTCCTGCGGCGAGGCGATGGCGCCGTCCAAACCACAGCGTTCGGCAAGGAGCGCCCGGTCCACCACTTCTTCGGCATCATCGACCTCGAGGCTCGTGAGCACCGTGACTCCGAGGAGCAGGGGCCGTTGATCGTGCGGCAGCGCATCGCGTGCGCGTGCAGCCGCTTCCAGCATGGAAGCTCCGCCGCTCGTGTGCAACGACAGCCAGCGCACGCCGTGTTGCGCCGCCGCTTCCACGGCACGCGCCACGGTCTGTGGAATATCGTGGAACTTGAGATCCAGGAAGACCGGCAGGCCGAAGGCAACGAGCGCTTCGATCGCATCCGGACCGCAGCGGGTGAAGAGCTCCTTGCCGATCTTGATGCCGCCAGCACTCGCCGCGACAGTCTCGACCAGGCGCCGTGCCGACTGCAGATCGGGCACATCGACAGCCAAGAGCAGCCGCTGTCGCGCTTCGGCGCGCCGGTCCTTGGTCGTCGGGGATTTTGTGCCTGGGCGCGTCACGCCGCTTGTGCTCTTGTCCGCCATCACCAATCCTTCGCCCCGCAAGCGACGGAATGGTCACAACGGCGTGACCTGCCGAGCGTGGAGCGAAGGAGAGAATACTACGGGGTGTGGAGCACGCCAAGCCCGTGGGGTCAGCGCACGTTCAGAATCTTGCGCACGAAGCGCTGCCCGCCGATCTCGGCATGCACGAAGTAGACTCCGGCCGGAACCGGACGGCTCGCATCGCGAGCGCCCCATTCGAGACGCGTCCGGCCGGCCGGCAACGGACCATCCCAGAGCGTCTGCAGCCAACGCCCGCGCACGTCGAAGATGCGCAGTTGCGCACGCACCGGTTGCGGCGACGCGAGCTCGATCCACGGAACCGCGCTGCCGATGCCATGGCCGAGGGCGAGACCGGCCTCCATCACTCCGCTGAGCTCTTGCACCTGCTTCGCGGCACCGACGAACGGGCGGAGTTCGATCGCGACGACGGCCCAGTCCACCACACCGACGAACGTTCCGTTCACGCTCACGGTCGCGGGTGTTTCCACCTTGCGATCCATGATCGTGAGACCTGAGACGTCACCGAGGGCCCCGGCGCTCACTGCGTCGCGCACGACATATTCTTGCCCGGGCACCAGCACCCGGCTGCGCATTGCGACGACGGCGAAGACGGTCGCATCATCGACGGAGGTGGGCAGCGAGAGTGCATAGGCCGCATTGTCGACCCCGCCGCTGCACGCTCCGTTCGTCCCGTTGGTGTTGGCGGACACGATGGCGCCCAACGCCGTCGTGGGAGCGGCTCCCGAGTAGCGCGCGACGATGAGGGCAGCGCTGATCGGAGCGCTGGCGAAGGTCGCCTTGACCACACCGGGAATCGGCGTCCCCGTTCCCCTCCAGACTTGCACGCCGGTCTGCAGCCGGCCGCTGCACTGTGCGCGCACCGGTGTCCAGGTGAGCCCACATCCGGAGACCGCGGTGACGTTCACGTATCCCTTCGACGTGACGGCGGCAAGGACGACGTCGCCCGCTTCCGCTTGCAAGCTGCTGGACGTCGTGACCGTGGTGCCGCTGGTGGCGCTGCCGTGGATCGCACCTTCGAAGACGACTGCACCCTCGATTGGCACCGTCGCGAGCCCAGTAAGTGTGACCTGCGCCGGGTTCTCGTCGGGATCGTCGCTCGTGAGTCGCAGGATGGCGTTCTTCGTTCCGGGCGAAGTCGGTGTGAAGTTCACGGAGACGATCGTGCTGTCGCCGGGCGCGAGCGTGAGCGGGCCCGCACCGCCCGGCAACGCGAAGGCCAGCGAGTCGGCGCCCACGAGCTGGAGCGATGCGACGTGCAGCGCCGCGATCCCGGTGTTGGCGAGCCGAATCATGCGCGTCGTGCTCGCGAGCACAACGAGGGAACCGAAGTCGACCGCCATCGGGTCGATGTCGAGATCGGGAACGGGCGGCGGCAGTCCGATGCCTGCGAGCGCGACACTTACCTCCGGTTCGTCCGGATCGTTGCACGAGATGCGCAGAGTGGCGGCACTCGGCCCTTGTGCGAGCGGAGCCCAGTGGAGCGTGATGGGCACACTGTCTCCAGGAGACACGGTGAATGGCGTGCTCGTCCCCACGGTGAACTCGAACGCATCGGCGCCCGTGACCGCGATGGCCGACACCTGCAATGCCCCATCGCCGGTGTTGGCGACACGAAGACTCCGAGTGGCGCTCCCGAATACCGCGACGAGGCCGAAGTCCAAAGCGGCGGGTGTCACCGCGACTTCCGGCAGCCGCTGAAACGCCGTGCCGGCGAGCGCCACGTTCGTGGTCAACTCGCTGGCGTCATTGCTGACGATGCGGAGAATGGCGCTCCGGGCCCCCGCGGACGTGGGAGCAAAGCGCACCGTCACCGTGTGGAGAGCGCCCGGAGCGAGCGTCGGTGGCGTGCCGCCGCTCGTGATGACGAACTCGGGCGCGTGCACACCGAAGACACCGATGCCCTGAACCAGTAGGTTCACCGTCCCATCGTTGCGGATCGTGAAGCTGCGGGTTGCGTTCTCCCCGATCCCCACGGTGCCGAAGTGGGCGGACATGGGTGTGACCGTGATTTCCGGGGACAAGATAAGCGGTTTCAGCTCGACGGCAACGACCGCCCAATCGGTTGCCTGGCTGAACGTGCCGTTCACCGTCGTCTGGGCCGGGTTCGCGACAATGCGATCCATCACCGTGAGCCCCGCGGCCGAGCCCCCGGAGCCAGAAACGACATCGTCACGGCGCGTGTAGCCCGAGCCCGGCGTGTAGCCGTTGCCGCGAAGGGCCACTCCGGCAAACACCGTGGCGCCGGGAACCGTCGTCAGCAGATTGGTGGAATGGGACACCGCATCCACTCCACCTGTGCAGGTGCCCTGCACCCCGTTGGTGTTGGCGGAAACCAAAGCTCCGAGCGGTGCAACCGGATCGGCGCCTGCGTAGCGCGCCACGACCAGCGCCGCGCTGGTGGGCGCGCTCATGAACTGAGCCGTCACGATTCCCGGGCTCGCAGTGCCCGTGCCCCTCCAGATCGAGACACCCGTCTGCCCGCGACCGCTGCATTGGGCACGCACTAGAGTCCATGCGAGTCCCATGCCGCTCACGCTCTGCACCAGGACGTGATTCTTGGAGGTGATCGCTGCCAGATAGAGCGCACCGGCTGCTGCCGGGACGACGCTCGAAGTCGCCACCGTCACCGAATTCGTCGACGTCCCATCGACGCTGTTCTGAAACGAGACAGCGGGCGGGGCTCCGGGCGGCACGACACCGATGCCGGAAAGCGGCACATTCCATGTCGCCTCGTCCGCATCGTTGCTCTGGATGCGCAGCGTCGCGGACTTGGCGCCGGACGTGGAAGGTGCGAACACCAGGGACAATGTCGCGCTGGCACCGGGGACGAGCGTGCGCGGTGCTCCACCGCTCGTGAGCGTGAAGCTCCCCGCATCGGCACCGAGGATTACCGTCGACCCGACAACGAGCGTCGCCGTGCCGACGTTGCGGATGATGACGGATTGCGTGGCCGAGCCCGTCGTGGCGAACACGCCACCGAAATCGGCGACGACGGGAACGACGTCGATGTCGGGGGCGATTCCCACGCCGGTGCACGCGATGTCGACGAGCGCGGCATCGGGATCGTTGGTCGCAATGCGCAGAGCAGCCGCTTTCGCGCCCACGGTCGACGGCGAGAAGACGACGGTGACTGCCAAACTATCGCCCGGCATGATCGTGCGTGCGCCCCCGCCACTCGTGACTGCGAAATGCGCAGCCCCTTCCCCGACCAGCGACGAAAACACTTGCAGCGCAGAGCCACCCAGGTTGCGGAGTTGCAGTGTGCCGCTCGCGCTGGTCAAGATCACGGCGTCGCCGAACTCGAGCGTGGATGGCGAAACGTCGAGGTGTGGCAGCACGGGCGGGATCGCATTCCCGGTGAGCGCGGCGCTGGCAAACTGCCCCGCGAGGTCATTGGTCGTGATCCGCAAGCTGGCTGTCTTCACACCCAAGGTCGTGGGAGCGAACGTCACCTGTGTCTCGACGCTGTCCCCAGCCGCGATGTGGAACGGCCCTGCAGGGCCCAGGACCGCGAATTGCGCCGGTTCCGGACCGATGAAGGCGATTTCCTGCACTTCGAGCGGCGCGTTGCCACGGTTGCACCAGAAGACGGATTCACGCACGTGGGTGAACCTGTGGACTGCACCGAAGTCCAGTGCCGGGGGCCGAATCTCCAGCGCTGGGGAAGGCATTTGCAGCGCCTGTCCCGTGAGCGACAAGATCAAAGTCACTTGATTGCTCACGACTTGGAGCGACCCGTTCTTCGTGCCGGGAGTTTCCGGATCGAACTGCACTCGCATCGTCGCGCTGTCCCCCGGAGCGAGCGTCAGGGGCAGCGCGCTGGCGCTGATGGTCCCCGGCACCCGCTGTCGCCGCGCGACTGCCAGCGGAACGACATCGAACTCCGAAGCGTCGGGACCGACCACATCGAGAGCCGTGATCTCTAGCTCGCTCGTGCCGACGTTGCGGAGCACGAGATTCTGCATGGCCAACGCACCCACGTAGTAGCTGCCGAATCCGAGCGTGCCGGGCGCAGCACTCAGCACCGGGTCACTGCCCATCAGCGTGAAGGAATCCACCAACGAGTTGGTGGGCGCGATGGAAAAGAACTGGAACGTGAGATTGCCGTTCTCGAGCGTGAGCAACATGGCGCCGAAGTCGTCGTTGTAGCGCACGACGCTGCCGGGAACGGGCGAGAGGAAACCCTTCAGGCCGCGCCCGCCGACCCCGTTGACGAAATAGGGAAGCCCATCGATCAGCAATCGCTCGTACACATGATCGTGGGCGGACAAGACGGCCGAGGCACCCCAGGCGCGGAAGGGCCATTGCAGGCTCTGGATGCTGCCATGGCTGTCGCCGCTCGTGTACGGCGAATGGTGCATATAGACGATCTTCCACGGTGACGTCGACGCCGCGAGCTGCGTGCGCAGCCATTGCGCCTGCACCGAGTTGCTGTTGTTTCCATCCGGCTCCTGGCCATTGCTGTTGATGGCGAAGAAATGGATGGGGCCATGGATGAAGTCGTAGTAACGCTCGTTGCCGGACGTATTGCTGCTCGGGACCCCGGCACCCGGCAAGGTGAAGTACCCGAGATAGGCGGGGAGGCCGCCACCATCGTCGTAGTCGTGGTTGCCGAGGCAGGGGAAGAACCGGTTGACCGTCGAGCCAGGGGGATAGCTGCCACCATAATTGCCGATGTAGCGCGAGTAGTTTTGGCCGACATTGCCATCAATGGCGCGCGTGTCGTAGCTGTTGTCCCCCAGCGTGATCACGATCTCGGGGTTCATGGCGTGTACCAGGTTGGCCACGGCTTGCGCGTTTGGGGTCAAGTCGCCGTAATCGCCAATGACCGCGACGCGAATGGGTGCCGCGGCGCTCGAGAGCGCTGCCCCTGCGACCCACCCGGCGGCCAAAGCCGCTGAGATCCATGCACGGATTGGATTCCGGTAGATGGAAATGAATGGCTCCGCTGGAGGTGGGAAGCTTTCCCCCTCCATGTTCTGTCGTCGGTACTGCTGGGCGCAGTCCTAGAAAGACGCCAGTGGCGACTGATAGAGGTTAACGAATTCTTGCCGGGAGGCTCAAGCAGCCCCCTCCGAGCGACACGGGGCCGGACGAATGGTCATGGTTCCCCCTATTGAACTGCCGCCGCGGTCGCACTTTGGGGAATCCCGCGCACGTTTCACCCACATCGAGCTTTTCCCGGGGAGCCCCGGTCCATCGCGGCACGAGCGGCGCCGTCCGCCCTCAACCCAGAATTGCCGAGGCCGGGTCGCCGACCTCGAGGGCACCGGCGCGGGAGAGACGCAGTCGATGCGGGTGGTCGAGTGTGCGCGCGGCGAGGAACTCCGCCACGCCGGCCTTGACCTCGGCCAGCAAGGTCGGGCGCGAGAACAGCAGAGTGCCGAGCTGCACGGCGGTGGCGCCGGCCATGAAGAACTTGATGACATCATTCGCCGAGGCAATCCCCCCGACTGCGATGACCGGGATGCGCACCGCGCCCGCGATCTCCCAGACCTTGAGCAATGCGATGGGAAAGATCGCCGGACCGGACAGTCCGGCACGCACGCGCGCGAAGGTCGGGCGTGCGCGAACGATGTCGATGTCCATCCCGACCACGGTGTTGATGGCGACCACTGCATCGGCGCCGCCTTGCTCGGCTCCTCGCGCCAAGTGCACGATGTCGGTGACGTTCGGCGTCAGCTTGATCGCCACCGCACGGTCCGGCAACCGGTCCTTCACCACGCGCGTGATGCGCTCGACAGCACGCGCCTCGGCCGCGTCGCGATCGCCGCCGGTGTCGACGTTGGGACAGCCCAAGTTCACCTCGACCGCACGAATGCTGGGGTGATCGGCCAGGAGTGCCGCCATGCGCGCATACTCTTCCATGGTTTCCGCCGCGATGCTGACGAACGGCGTGCCCCCCGCCTCGACGAGCGGGGCCAACTTGTCGCGCAGGTAGGCCTCGATCCCCACGTTTTGCAGCCCGATCGAATTGAGCAGTCCCGCGGGTGTCTCCTGTAGGCGCGGCACCGAATTGCCGGCGCGAGGCAATGGCGTCACGGTTTTCGTCACCACGGCGCCGAGCTCGTCGGGGCGGATGAAATCGCGATACTCGAGACCGTAGCCGAAGCAACCCGAGGCGGCGAAATACGGATTGGCGAACCGTGCCGGGCCGATCTGCACCGGATACTCAGACATGACCCGTCTCCAAAGCGATGTCGACGAGGTCGCTGCCGCGGAAGACCGGCCCGTGCGTGCAAATCGGCACGGTGCCCTCGCCCGTACGCGTCACGCACCCCATGCACACGCCGACACCGCAGGCCATGATCTCTTCGAGCGACACGTAGACCTCGTGGACCAAACCGTGCACCGCTCGGTACAACGCCGCCATCATCGCGTGCGGGCCGCAAGTGAGCACGGTGAAACGCGCGGCGCGTTTGCCTTCGCGCCGCAGCAAATCGACGCATCGATCGACACAGGTGCCATGGAACCCGAGCGAGCCGTCATCGGTGCTCGGCAGAATCTCGCTGCGCAAGCCCGCGAGCGCATCGAGCTCGACGTCGCGAGCGCTGCGCCCACCGTACAAGATGCGTACTTCGGGACCTGCTGCCTGCGCCTCGAGCCGGCGCGCCAGGAAGTACAGCGGCGCGATGCCGAAACCGCCGCCCACGAGCAGGAGCGGATCCGGCCCCAGGACGCGGGGAAACCCATTGCCGAGCGGAGGGCTGATGTCGACTTGGCCGCCCACTGCCAAGCCGACCAGTTCGCGCGTTGCCGGTCCGACTGGTTTGACCATGTAGCTACGCCAGCCATCGCCTTCGTCGTGAATGCTCATCGGCCGGCGCACGAGATGCAACGACGGGTGCGCGAGCAGCAGCGCGAACTGACCTGGCCGTGACATCGGTGTGGATTGCCGGGCCTGCGCGTCACGAATGCGCAGCAGATGCGATCCGCCGCTCAACCGGCGATTCTCGATCAGGGTTGCGAGGATGGCTCCATCACCTCCTGCGGTGCCGCCGTCGAGTCGGAAGGCGCCACCGGCGAGGGGGACTGCAATTCCGCCACGAACTCCCGTGCTTTCTCCGCTTGTGGCGATTCGGCGTAGTCGAGCCAGACCTGTTCGTAGGCATGCAGCGCCAGCTTTGGCTCGGACAAGTAACGGTCGTAAATCCATCCGATGCCGAGTGCGGCTCGCGGGCAGAGGCCGCTGCCCGGATAATCGGCGAGCAGCTGCTGGCATTCGCGCAACGCCAGCCAGGGCTGCTCGAGCTCGAGCAGGTCGATTTCGGCGATGCGCAGTAGATGCCCTGCCATGGCCTCGAAGCGCTGCTCGATCTCCACCGCCACGTTCACGGAGTCCGGCACACTGCGCGGATCCGTTTCGCCCGCGCGCGGGGGCTCGAGCCCATGCAGCACGCGCCAACGGCGCCTCGCTTCCGGCGCCTCACGCAACTGTTCGAACGCAGTCGTCCGTGCCTTGATGGCGAGGCTCTTCTTCCGCCCCAGCTGGCCGATCTCGCTGTTCGACGACCCACGTTGCGCCAGGTCGTACGACTCCTGGGCCTTGCCCCAGCGCCCGTAGCGCCGGTGGATCTCGGCAATCTCGTAGTTGGCCTTCGCTCCCGTCTCACCGCGCGCATCGGTGCGCGCGATTTGGTCGAGTTCCGCAATCGCCTCGTCGGGTTTGCCGAGCAGCGACACCGTCACGGCACGCTCGACGCCGAGACTCAATTCGGCGCCGAACTTCGTCGCCTGCTTGCGCAAGTCATCGAGATCGCTCTCGGCCTCGCCGAGGAGCTTGGTCGCCCGCTCGCGCTGCGCCAGCACCGACTCCGGCAATGCCGGCGCGGGGGATAACGCTTTGCTGACGCTGTCCGTCGCCGCCTCTTGGATCTGCAGGCGCAGGCCGGCCGGAAGGTCCGCTTCCTGGTACAGTGCTGGATCGGTCAGGATCAGCTCGGCCTCGTCACGCTTGGTGAGGGCGACCTGCAGCTCGGCCTCGAAGCGCTGCTCCTCAGTGAGGCCGGCATCGAGCGCCTTTTGATACTCAGCACGCGCCTCGGGGAATCGTAAGTCGTCATAATAGGTGTCCGCGATCCGCAATTGTGCCGCGCCCACGTGACGGCTATCCGGATTCTTGGCGATGAACTCGGTCAGCGCGCGCCGCATCGATTCGCGGTCGGTCGCGTCGAGGAATGTTTCCGCGGTCCGGTAGGCGGCGTCCACGCGATAGGAGCTCGACGGGTAGGCCTTTTCCAGCGATTCGAAGGCCGACGCAGCACCGGCGCGGTCGCCCAAGGCCAGCGCGGACAGCCCGAGGTAATACCAGGCACTCTCGGCCCGATCCGAGTTGGGAAATCGGTCGAGCAGATCGCGCAACGACGCCTGCGCTTGAACGTATTCGCTGCGATGGAAATGACAGACACCGATCATGTAGAGCGCGTCGTCCACATACTTGCTCTTCGAGTGATAACGCAGCAAGTCATGGCACTTCTTGATGCAGGCGTCGTACTGCGCCGAGGCTTTGTCCGCCGAGCCGCCCTTCTCGGTTCGTAGCCGCTCCGCCTCGTCGAACAAGTTGTCGGCGTTGTAGTAGGTATTGAAATAGGCGCAACCGCCGGCCGCCAACACGACTGCCGCGATCAGAAAACCGCGCGCCATGGGCGGGCGAATCAGCCAGGAACCGAACATGAATTCTCCTGGGGACCGGACCAAGGCCGCGACATCACCCCACGCGCGACAGTGTTTCGACCGGCAGCGGCGCCCGATGCGCCAGGCGACCGCGATGCACCGTCGCCACCACCCGCCCGCGCAGAGTCCGCCCGAGGAAAGGCGAGTTCTTCGAGCGCGAGAACAACGTGTCCGCCGCCACGCGCCAGCGTTCGTCGAGATCGAGGCAGGCGAGGTTCGCCGGCGCGCCCGCCTCCAGCAGCCCGCCGTCCAGGCCGAAACGCCGCGCCGGGGCCAGACTCATGCGCCCGATCAGCTCGACGAGCGGCAGGCGGCCGCTCGAGACGAGTGCCATGTGTGCGACCGCGAAAGCCGTCTCCAACCCGATCACACCGACCGGTGCGCGATCGATCTCGAGATCCTTCTCGTCCGCCGCATGCGGCGCATGATCTGTCGCGATCATGTCGAGCGTGCCGTCGACCACGCCCTCCAACACCGCTTGGCGGTCCGATTCGCTGCGCAACGGCGGGTTCATCTTGAAATTGGCCGAGTAACCGACGAGCTCGCGGTCGGTGAGCTCCAGGTGGTGCGGCGTGGCCTCGGCGCTCACGTCCACCTTCCACTCGCGTTTCGCCAGCCGGAGGATGTCCACCGCACCCCGCGTCGACACGTGCGCCACGTGCAAGGCGGCGCCGGTCTCGCGGGCCAGCAAGACGTCGCGTGCGACGCCGATCTCTTCGCAGGCTGCTGGAATGCCGGGGATACCGAGCTGTGTCGACCAATAGCCTTCGTGCATGTGCCGGCCGAGGGACAGCGACTTTTCCTCGGAGTGCGCGATGACCACGAGCCCGAGCATCGCCGCATGCTCGAGAGCATGCCGCATCAGCGCCGTGTTTTCCACCGGGCTGCCGTCGTCGGTGAGCGCCCGCACGCCCGCCAGGCGCAGGTCCTCGTATTCGGCCAGCTCTTGACCAGCGCGCCCGCGCGTCAAGGTTCCCGACGTGTGCACGTCGCACAGACCGACGTCACGACCACGCCGCAGCACCGCTTGCACGGCACCGGCATTGTCGAGTGGCGGCGCCGTGTTCGGCATCATGAGCACGCCGGTGAAGCCGCCGGCTGCCGCAGCACGGCTGCCCGACTCGATGTCTTCCTTGTACTCGTGACCGGGTTCACGGAAGTGCACGTGCGGATCGACGAAGCCCGGGACGATGTGCAGCCCCGTGCAACCGACGCGCTCCACGTCGGCGGGCGCGCTGCTCGGCTTGCCGAAGCAGACCTCGACCAGAATGCCGTCGCGGAGCCAAACCTCGCCGGGACCCTGCCTCTTGCTCGCCGGGTCCACCAGGGTCCCGCCGCTCAAGACACACTCGCGCGGCAGCGAGTCGATCGCGAGTCTCAAGCTCTCCTCCTCAGGAATCCACCGGCATCATGCGCTCGCGGCATGCTGGCGCCTCGATGTCGTGCGCGGGGGCTCGTCGCCGCTCGCAGGTTCGGAGCGTTCGCCGCCGTCGACCGATTGTCCGACGCCGCCGGCGAAGAGGTAACAAACCGCCATGCGCACGGCGACACCGTTCGTCACCTGTTGCAGAATCACCGCACGGCGCCCGTCGGCCACGTCGGAAGCGATTTCGACGCCACGATTCATCGGGCCGGGGTGCATGACGAAGCACGCCGGTGGCGTGTCGCTCAGGATTGCATTGGTGATGCCGAAAAGACGGCTGTACTCGCGCGCGTTGGGAAAATTCGGCGTGCCGTGGCGTTCGAACTGGATGCGCAGCACGTTGATGGCGTCGGCGTCACGCACCGCCCGCCGCAGATCGTACTCGACGTCGACGCCCAAGTCCGCGACGCGTTTCGGCATCATCGAGCGCGGCCCGCAGACCGTGACGTGCGCTCCCAGCGCCTTCAACCCCCACAGGTTCGAGCGCGCCACGCGGCTGTGTTCGATGTCGCCGACGATGGTGATGCGCCGTCCGGCGAGATCTCCCAAGCGCGCGCGCATGGTGTAGAGATCGAGGAGCCCTTGTGTCGGATGTTCGTGCTGGCCGTCGCCGGCATTCACGACCGCCGCCGAAGTGCGCTCGGCGAGCATGTGTGGCACACCCGACGTGGAATGCCGCACGATGATCATGTCGATCTTCATGGCCTCGAGGTTGGCGACGGTGTCGCGCAGGGTCTCGCCCTTCGACAGGCTGCTGCCCGCGGTCGAGATGTTGACGACATCGGCGGAGAGGCGCTTCTGCGCCAGCTCGAAGCTGACGCGCGTTCGCGTCGAGGGCTCGAAGAACGCGTTGACGATCGTGCGCCCGCGGAGGGTCGGCACCTTCTTCACCGGGCGTTCGAGGATCTCTTCGAAGGTGCCGGAGAGATCCAGAATCTCGGTCAGCTCGCGCGCGTTCATGCCTTCGAGACCCAACAAGTGCTTGCGCGGTGGGATCATTGCTTCATCTCCCCGACGAGAACCTGGTCGATATCGTCGATTTCACGCACCTGGACCTTGATGATCTCGCGCTTCGAGGTCGGCACGTTCTTGCCGACGTAATCGGCGCGAATGGGCAGCTCGCGGTGGCCGCGGTCGACGAGAACGGCGAGCTGGATCGAGCGGGCGCGGCCGAAGTCCATCATCAACTCGTCGAGCGCCGCACGCACGGTGCGCCCGGTGTAGAGCACGTCGTCGACGAGCACGACGTTGCGCTCGTGAATGTCGACTGGGATGTTCGTTTCGCCAACGCGCGGCTGTGGTCCGAGGGTGGTCAGATCGTCACGATACAACGTGATGTCGAGAGTGCCCACCGGCACGCCGGCCGTCTCGAAGCGCTCGATCGCGGCGGCGATGCGTTCGGCCAACTGCACGCCGCGGCGCTGGATGCCGACGATGACGAGGCTGTCGGAACCGCCGTTGCGTTCCACGATCTCGTGCGCGATGCGTTGCAGGGCTCGCTGCATCTGCTCGGCATCCATGATGGCCGCTTTGGCGGTGAATTCAGCCACGTGGCTCTCCTTGGAACGAAGGGCATCGACCTTGCCTTGGAACAGGGGGAGCGATCCTCGGAGGGCAGGATCCGTGCCCGCCGGCCATGGCCCGCGTGCGGGCAGCGCCGGGCGCACAAAAAAAACCCTCCCGGCGGGAGGGCGGTGGCGTGTGATGACTGGCGTGCGCCTTCATGACCTTTCCTAGCCTCGCTGGACCAAGTTAAAAGGCGGCGGGTCGCGGCCAAGCCCTGCGAATCTACACCGCCCCGACCCCCCGGCGCAAGCGCGGACCCGAACGGCAGCTCCTCCGCGCATTCCGGTGTGGGATGGCGGTCCTCGTGGCTCCTGTGGCGCCGCGGCCCAGTCGCGCAAAAAAATCCGGGCCCCTCGGAGGGACCCGGATTCACCCATCATCATTCGACCCTGGGTTCCTGCAAAACTACCGATACAAGCTCTTGACCGCGCTCCACATCGCGTCGTCGACCGCGATCGGAATGTCGGTCGCCGTCACCGAGATGTCGTCGATGCCGACGAACTCGTCGTTGCCGATCGCGTTCGTCGTCATGATACGTACCTGCACCAGCCCCTGGTTGTTGACGGCGGATGGAAGCATCACGCTCACTGGTGTCACCAATGTTGCCAGGCTCGGCCCGGTCGAAGCGTCGGCGACGTAGGCACCGGGAACGTTGGTCCACGTCCCGCTGCTCCCCACACGGAAGTGCAGCGCGAACTGCTGGATGGCGTTGTCCGCCGAACCGTCGACGTCGCGCAGGTTGTAGGAGATGGTGACGTCCTGCTTGAGGGTGCAATTCAGGTAAATCTGGAGGTACGGGGCATCGGCCGTCCCCGACCCCTGCAACGCCACCACATTGTCCGGGAGCCCGTCGCATTCGGCGAGGCCACCACTTATGAACGTGCTCGGGTCCGTCTGCGCGTTCACATCGACGACTGGAGCCGAGTCGTCGGCAAGAGTGAGTGACTGCGGATCGGTACCGGTGGACCCAGTGAGGGCGTCACCACGGAAACCGGTGATCCCAGGAACTCCGGACCAGTCGTCGCTCACGGTGATGAGCCCGGTGTTCGACCAATTCTGCGAAAACGGCGGGACCTGCGCCGTCGTGTCTGCTTGCGCGGCGAGAGGGAGCGCCACGAGCACGACGACGATGGAGCCAATAGCAGTTCTCTTCATTTTGCTGTTCCTCCGCTGTGAAAGGCCATGTCTTGGATCCTCGAATCATAGCCAAAACGAGCACTCTCGCGCCAGCACGGATGTCAGGCGATGCAGAAATTTCGCTCGGGGAACTGACCATCCACGGTGGGAGAAACGTGGAGCGGCATCGGTCAATGGAGCCCTGGACCCTCGGGCTCAGCGATCACCCCACATCCGTTTGCCGCACGCACCCCTGGTGTCGCTGGGACATGGCCTGAGTCACGGGTCGTCTGGTGTCCCTGCGACCTGGCGCCCTGAGTCACGAACTCCAAGTCGAATCAGGTGCCACCGGGCGTCTTCGGCTTCTGCCAAAGAGCCAGGAGTGCCTCGGCAATGCGATGCACATCCGGTCGCGCTGGAAGACCTTCCACGCCGCATCTCTCGAGCACCCGCGCGAGTGCAGCCTCGCGCGGCAACCGCACGCCACAGGCGTCCGCCAGACCGGGCTCGGACCAGAAGTCGTCGGCGGGACCTTGGAACGCCACGCTTCCGGCGTCGAGGACGACCAGTTGCGAGCAGGTCGCGGCGACGAAATCGGCATCGTGCGAGGCCAACCAGTACGCCGTGCCGCTTTCGTGCATGCGCTCCAAGATGGCGGACAAGCGTGTGATCCCATCGAAGTCGAGACCCAAGGTCGGCTCGTCGAAAAGCACGATGCCACGCCGCTGCGCCAGCGCTCCCGCGAGCGCCACACGCCGTTTCTCGCCGCCGCTCAAGTGAAACGGCGCCCGGGACGCGAACTCCGCTGGCTCGAGCCCGACATCGAGCAACGCGGTCTCGACCCGGGATCGCACGGCTTCTTGCGGCACGCCATGCGCGCGCAGGCCGTATGCCACGTCCAGAGCCACCGTCTCGGCAAAGAGCTGGTGCTCCGGGAATTGGAACACCAGGCTCGGCAAGAGCTTTTCCTTCCCGAGCAGCTTGCCGGAGTCCGGCGTTCGCAGACCGGCGAGAACGTGCAGCAACGTCGTCTTACCCGAACCCGCTCTCCCCATGAGGCCGACCCGATCCCCGGTTCCGACGCGCAGATTCACCGCACGGAGGGCACGCCGAACGGACGGCGAGCCAGCGTCGTAGGTGATGGAAACTTCGCGCAGCTCGAGGAGGATCGACTCCGCAGTCATGCCGCCCCACCTTCGGGGCCGGGGATTCCGGATGCCGCGAGCACGTCGTCGAGCTCCACGGTCGGGCGATGCATGCGCCCGGCGCGCACCAGCGCGGCGGACAACCGCCACACGAGCGGCAGGCCCACGCGCGCCACGATCTCGGGCGCCAAGTGGGCGAACACGGCGTCAGGCAGGCCATCGGCCACCAAGCAGCCCTCGTGCAGCACCAGGACGCGCGGGCTCGAGGCCGCGAGCTCGGCATCCGTCGTCACACGCAGCAGCGCCGTGTCAGCCGGCAAGTCGTCGATCTGGCGCCAGAGGCGCTCGGTGCTGCGCAAGTCGAGCAGGCTGTCGGTCTCGTCCAGCACCAAGGTGCTCGGCCCCATCACCCAAACGCACGCCATGGCCAGTCGCGCCTTCTCGCCACCGGACATTTCGTGCGGGGGCGAATGTTCCTTCCCGCGCAGATCGAAATCGTCGAGCGCCTTGTTCACAGCCGCGCGCATGCGCGGTGTGGTTTCGTTCAGATTCTCCAAGCCAAAGGCGATCTCGCGTTCCACCGTCGTGCTGACAAATTGGTTGTCGGGGTCCTGGAACAAGAGCCCGACACGGCGCCGCACTTCGAACCGCGACGCCGGATCGCTGGTATCGAACCCGTGCACGACGACCTTGCCGCGCGTCGGCAGTTGCGCCCCGATCAGCAGTCGCGCCAAAGTCGTCTTGCCGCTGCCGTTGCCGCCGAGCAGCGCCACCCGTTCGCCCGCACGCAGATGAAAGCTGACGTCCGTGAGCAGCGGTTTGCCGTTCCCCGGCAGTTCGACGCTGACCCGTTCGACTTCGATCACCGCTGCTCCTCTCGCCTCGACTGCAGGCTACGACCCGCGCCGTTCGGTCGCAATGTCCTTGACTCGTCCGGGGTTCCATTGCACCATCCGCGCCCGCGGCGCCGGACTGGGGCGATCGCGCCAACAAGGATGGATGGATGCACGAGATCTTCGAGGCGCTCGGTCACTTCGTCGTCACGGTGATCTCGTCGATGGGATACGCCGGCGTCGTCGTGTGCATGGCGATCGAAAGCGCCTGTATTCCCCTGCCGAGCGAAATCATCATGCCATTCGCGGGATATCTGGTGCATACGGGACGGTTCTCGCTGTGGTGGGTGTCCGTCGCCGGCGCATTCGGCTGCGTCGTGGGTTCCGTCGCGGCCTACTATTTGGGTGCCTACGCGGGACGCAGCTTCATCGAGCGCTATGGCCGGTACGTGCTCGTGACCCGGCACGATCTGGATCTCGCCGACCGTTGGTTCGCCAAGTATGGCCACGCCGCCATCTTCGTCAGCCGTCTCTTGCCCGTGGTGCGCACCTTCATCTCGTTCCCCGCTGGCGTGGCGCGCATGCCCATGCTTCCCTTCCTCGCCTACACGTTCCTCGGCTCGCTGCCCTTCTGCTGGTTCCTCGCCTGGGTGGGCAAGTACCTCGGCGAGAACTGGAACACCTTGCGCAAGTACTTCCACAGCGCCGATCTGGTGATCGGCGGCCTCATCCTCATCGGCGGCGTCTGGTGGGTCTGGCGTCACATCAAGATCCTGCGGCAAGAAGCGCGTGAATCGCGCTCTTGAGCGACGATCAGCACGAGCATCCGAATTGGAGACGAACGGCGCCGCCGGAATCGTGAAGCATGCAACCGATCTCAGCGGAGCGCATGCGCCGCGCGCACGATCGCTTCCAGCTTGCGCTGGGCGATGTCGGCGCGGTTGACCGGGCTATAGCTGAAGGTGCCGAAGCCACAGTCCGGGTTGAGCCAGAGCCGGTCGGCCGGGTAGAGCTCGAGCGCGTGCCGGATGGCGCCGGTGATCTCCGCCTCGCTCTCGACGTTCGTCGTGCGCGGGTTCACCACTCCCATCCCGAGCGACTTGTCGCCAAAGCGCATGAGATCGCCGGCACGCTCGGTGGCGTACTCGAGCACGAGCTGATCGACGCGCAAGCGTTCGAAGTACGGCGCCAGCGGGCCGTAGTCGCCGCTCAGGAGAATGCTCTCGTCCTGGCTCCAATTGCCTCTGCAGACGTGCAGGCCGAAGAGCGGCCCATGCATGCCTTCGAGGACCTGGTTCAAGAGACTGACGGCGAGCTCCAGCTCCTGCGTCGGATCCCCGCGCTCGGCCAGCGACGCGCACATGAAAGTTCTGGTGTTGCCGGGGGAGAACACGACCTCGGTCAGCACCGGCTCGTCGAACTGGATGAAATCCGCTCCGGCAGCGATCAGCTCGGCGACCTCCTGCCGCAACACCTGGACGACGTCCTGCGCCAGATCCTCTTTCGAGCGATAGGCCGCCCGGGCCAGTTCCTTCACCCACATCGCGCGCGTCAGGAGATAAGGTCCGGGGAGCGGAACCTTCACCGGCTTCGCTGTGTGCTGCTTGAGAAAGCGCACCTCATCCACCGCCAGTGGCTTGCGGCGAGCGATCTTGCCGACGCAGGTCGGGTTGCTGAGGGTGGAGGCCGGCACATCGAGCGTTTGCAGCAGCTTTTCGAATCCGGCCTTGTCGTCGACGTGATCCAGCAGCTCGACGAGCGTCATGAGTCGCACGCCATCCAGCTTGTCCGCGACGAAGGAGTAGAAGTTGTCGCGCCGCATCTCGCCGTCGGTCACCACGTCGAGCCCGGCTGCTTCCTGGCAGCGCAGCACATCGAGCACGGCCGTGTCCGCCAGGCGTTCGAACGCCGCAGGATCGAGCTGGCCATTGCGCACCTGTCGCTGCGCGCGCAGCAGCTCGGGCGGACGCGGCCAGCTGCCCACCATGGTGACCGCGAGGGGCGGGAAGGCTTTCATCGCCGCGGTTGCTCCCAGAATCCGAGCTTCTCCGCCGCCTCCTGGAGCGGCCCGAAACCGCTCAAGCGGCCCGGCTTCCACTCCTTGAGGCCTTCCATGTCCATCATTCGCTGGTGCTCGGGGTTGTCGTAACTCATCGAGAACAGCACATCGAGCCACTGCTTCTCGAGCGCAGGCGAAAAGTCGTTCCGCACCGTGAAGACGCAGTGGTCGAACTTCTCGCTCGTGGCCAGCACTTCATACTTGCGCAGAGGGATCGTGCCGTCTTTGCACCAGGAGTCCCAGTTGAGATCCAACATGGCGCAGGCGTCGGCCTCGCCTTGGTCCAGGCAGCGGAACGCGTCCAGCTCGCCACCCACGTGGTCGCCGTGCTTGCCGACCAGGACGTCGAAGCGCCGCACCTGGAAATCCTTCCCCGGGAGGAGCCCGTGGCGCGCCAGCATGCCGAGAGGAATCAGCGTTCCCTGTGGCGAATCCTTGGCGCCGACCGCGACGTTGCAGCCGCGCAGATCCTCCAAGCGCCGCACCGGACCTCCCGCGCGCACCACCAGGTGCGAGACGCGATCCCGGTCGGTGTCGCGCATGGCGATGGCGCGGCATGCGCCCTTGGAGCCGCGCTGTGCTTCGAGCCAGGCGAGCGGCGAGTTCCACGCGATGTCGATGTGTCCCTGCAGCAATGCGTCCACCTGCATCTCGTAGTTGGTGTAGAACACCACGTCGATGGGACAGCCGTTGGCCTCGAAGAACTCGCGGATGATGTCCCAGATCACCGACACCTTCGGATCGTAGAGCACTGCACCGACCAGAACCGGCCGCATGGTCTTGCCTCCATCAGAGGATGATCTTGTAGGTGAGCTCCAAATCCACTGCATGACGGAACGTACAAATCAGGGGCGAGGTCGCCAGGACTTCCTGCCACACGCGCTCGACGGCAGCAGCAGGGGCCGCAGTCGTGACGTAGACCCGGATGCGCACCTGCCGGATGCCGGGATCGCCTTCCTCGCCGATGACTCCCAGGTAGACGAGCGCGTTGCGCAGCCGCGCCTGGACGGTCGCTTCGACGTCATCGACGACCAGCCGGTGCTTGCGCGCCACCCGTCGCAGCCCCACCACGATCTCGGCGCCGAGTGCGCCCAACGCGGTTTCCAGAGCCGTCGCGCGCTCTTCCTCGCGGTCGAAGCTGAGCGGCACGCCGACATCGAACTGGTGCTTGCGGACGAAGACATGCGCCACATTCGTCGCGGTCGCCGCGACGCGCACATCCCAAACGAACTCGCCGGCAGGTTCCATCGTGCACCGAATCAGAACACCGGCATGCCGCACACGGCCTTGCCGATGAAATCGTAGAGCGCGTCCGACACCGGCGCCATCACCGTGGCAGCGCGGCTGTCGCGGAAGAAGCGTTCGACCTCGACATCCTTGCGGAAGGCCGCCCCACCGCACACACGCATGGCCAAGTCGTTGACCTCGAGGGAGGTCTCGGAGCCGGCGACTTTGGACTCGAGCACGCGCAGCATCGCATCCTCGCGCCCCTGCTCCAGTGCGTCGAGCGCGTCGAGGAGGAACCCGCGCACCAGGTCGGTCTTGATCCGCATGCGTGCCACATGGCCGCGCACCTGCGGGAGATCGGCCAGCTTCGAATGATCGTAGCTGTATTCGGACTCCGTCACGTGTGCCACGGTGCGAGCGATGGCGCCCTCCATCATTCCCACGGAAACGGCACAGTGCAGCAGGCTGAAGTTCGGCATGACGACGCCCATCATGATGTCGAACCCCTGGCCGTCCTCGCCGAGACGTTGCGCGGCGCTCACGCTCACATCCTTGGCAACCATCGGCGCCGAAGAATTGCCGCGCAGCCCAAGTCCGTCGAAGGCACCGCTCACGGAAAGACCGGGCGCGTTGCCGGGAACTGCCCAGATCGTGCTCAACCCTGCCGCCTCGGCCGGTTTGCTCGACCAGACGTAGACATCGCAATGCCCGGCGGCGGTGATGAGCTGCTTGGCTGCGTTCAGCTTGTACACACCGCCGTTGCGTGTGGCGGTGCTGACCGGTACCCAGAAATGGCTGCGCGACCCGGACTCGGAAAATGCGAGCGTGGTCAACTGGTCGTTCGCGGCCAGTCCCGCGCGCAGCTCGCGGTTGCCATGCTTCTCCACCACGGCCGTCGCGGCGTAGTGCATCATGAGGATCATCGCAGTCGAGGGGCACTCGCGCGCGATGCGCTCGCTCACGGCTGCCGCCGCCCGCAGCCCTTGCCCTTGTCCGCCCACCTCCTTGGCGCTCACCAGCCGCATGAGGCCGGCGGCGCGCAGGGCGTCGAGGCTCTGGCGCGGAAACCGTCCCTCCTTGTCGGTCGCCGCCGCCGTGCTGCGAATCACGCCCGCGGCTGCG
>Ga0075428_100000377_pt1 | contig 44160 bp, 45 predicted proteins | sample RhiMetdeltSRZDD2_FD_75291 | JGI IMG/M metagenome (GOLD analysis project Ga0075428, IMG submission 75291) | Populus rhizosphere microbial communities from Tennessee, USA - Rhizosphere MetaG P. deltoides SRZDD2 | ecosystem: Host-associated > Plants > Roots > Rhizosphere > Soil | place: USA... | reverse complement strand
ATCGTTCGGATCGTTCGGGTCGTTCGGATCGTTCGGGTCGTTCGGATCGTTCGGGTCGTTCGGATCGTTCGACCCGAACGCCGGTCAAACGGAAGGCAGTCGCCAGCAAGAAGACCGTCGCCAAGAAGGCGCGTTGATCTACAGGACCTGCTGAATGTCAGTCAGCTTGCGGTCGGAGGTCAGCAGCCGCTGGCTGAGGACGGTCCACACGGCCAGCGATAAGCGCCGCCGGTGATGGCGGGCGATCTCGGTGCACCAGAACCGGCCGAGCACCGGTTCCGTGCCTGGCTCGAGCTCGCCCAGCTCGAGCGGCCGCTTGTGCTCTGCTTCGTAGCGTGCGAGCGCGTCGATCGACGGCCGTCCTGTGTTGGCGATCACCACGTCGACCGGGCGGCCAATCGCGTCCGATATCCAGCGCACGCCGTCCGCCGCGGTAAAACCGGCCATCCCGCGCCCTTCGGTCAGCAGATTCGAAATGACGATGATCGGACCGCGCATATCGGCAAGCGCATCCTTGACGCCGCGTACGAGCAGCGGTGGCATCAGGCTCGTAAAGAAGCTGCCTGGCCCGATGATGACGGCGTCGAACCCGCGAATCGCCTCGGCGACGGCGGGATGAATCGGCACGTCGGGCTCGAGCCATACGCGCTTGACCTGGCGGCCGCGCGACTGCCCTGCATCCACTTCCACTTCGCCGCGGGTTTGCGTGCCGTCGCCGTACTCCGCGCAGATTGACGCGGGCTCGATGCTGACGGGCCATACCCGTCCGCGGCACCCGAGCAGCGCGCGGAGCCCGTCCACGGCCGCGAGGAAATCGCCGCTGTACTGCTCCATCATCGAGAGCAGCAGGTTGCCCCCGGTGTGCCCGGCCAGGCGGTCGTGATGTTCCAGCGTCGGCAGGCGCGACAACAACACCCGCCGTGCTTCCCCCTCGTTACGCGCAAGCGCCAGCGCAACCTTCAGGACGTCCCCGGGGGGCAGCACGCCCAGCTCATCGCGAAGCTGTCCGGAGCTGCCGCCGCTGTCGAACATCGTGACGACCGCGTTCAGCGTCAGCCAGGGATTGGATTTGAGCCCGCCGAGCAGGCTGGGGAGGCCTGTGCCGCCGCCCACGCAGCCGACGTTCAGCTCCTTCAGGTACATCTGGTTCATTCTAGAATGAACCCCATGGATTCGTGGCGGCACGCCGCCGCTGCGCTCGTTGCCGACCTGCGGCGCGTCTTTGCCGGCCGTCTTCGATCCCTGGTCGCGTATGGTCCTCGCGTCGAAGGCGAGGGCGACACCCCGGTGACCTGTCTCGCCGTGGTTGATTCGCTGGGCATCAGCGATCTCGACGCCTGTGCCAGGCTCGCCACTCAATGGGTGCGCCACGGAGTGGCGATTCCGCTCATCGTCCCGGAACAGGAGTTTCGCCGGTCGCTCGACGCGTTTCCGCTCGAGTACGCAGAAATCCTCAGGGCGCACGAACGCGTGTTCGGCACCGATCCGTTCGAGGGGATGACGATTTCGCGCGAGGATCTCCGGCGTGCCTGCGAAACGCAGGTCAAGAGCCACCTCCTCTACCTTCGTGAAGGATTCATCGAGACGGGCGGACGGCCGCAGGCGATCGCCGATCTGGTGTGCGCGTCGGCGCCGGGATTTGCGGCCCTGCTGAGGAATGTCGCGCGGCTGAACGGAGGCGCGTCGCCGGCGCGCGCCGATGCCACGCGCGAGGGCGCGCGGTCTGCAGGCCTGGCTGACAGCATCGTCGCCGACGTATTGGCGCTCGACCGCCCGTCCACGATCCCGACGACGGACGCCGCGCGCCTGTTCCCGCAATACCTCGCCGCGGTGGAACAGCTGGCGCGCGCGGTCGATCGCTGGCGTGCGTAATGCGATGACCTTAACCACGAAGACCACGACGATCTCGAAGAACACGAAGCCAAATAAGGGTGTTCGTGAGCTTCGAATTCGTCGTGCCCTTCGTGGTTATGTCGTTGTGGCGCTGTTGACCTTGGGAGGGCCGGCGTACGCCCAGGAGCCACCACCGCAGCTCACGCAGCCGGTCAACGATTTCGCCGGCGTGATCGATGCGGCAAGCGCGGCCGAAATGGACGCGCTCATCCGCTCTCTCCAGCAGGCGAGCGGCGACGTCGTCGTCGTCGCCACCGTCAAGACGTTTCAGCCCTACGCCGACATCCGGGAATACGCGGTCAGGATGTTTCAGAACGGCGGACGCGGGATCGGCCAGCGCGGCACCGACAACGGGCTGCTCGTCCTCCTGGCGGTCGACGATCGGCAGGTCTGGATCGAAGTCGGGTACGACCTCGAACAATTCATCACCGACGGGTTTGCCGGCGAGACCAGTCGTCAGTACATGGCGCCCGAGTTTCGCCAGGGGATGTTCGGCGCCGGTCTCCTGGCAGGCGTGTCGCGCGTCATCGACCGGATCGCGGAACGCCGGAATGTCACGCTTGAAGGCGTTCGGCGGGACCCGGCAGCACGTGGACCCGACACAGGTTCCGGGGGCGGACTGCTGTTTGCGCTGTTCGTCCTGTTCATCGTGATCAACGCGCTGGCGGGACGGACGCGACGGCGGCGGCGGTTCGGCGGTGGATGGGGTGGCCCGGTCATCTGGACGAGCGGCGTCGGGCCGTTCGGCGGCGGATTTGGCGGCGGCAGAGGTGGCGGCGGATTCGGCGGCGGATTTGGCGGGTTCGGCGGCGGTCGAAGCGGCGGCGGCGGCGGTGGAGCATCCTGGTGAGGGCACAATGTTGGATAAGGGGATACCGATGACTCGACTGATTTCTATCGTGGCACTGTTGCTGGTGGCGGCGGTCTCGTCAGGCTGTTCCTACAACACCTTTGTCTCGCAGGAGGAGGCGATCAAGACGCAGTGGGGGCAGGTCGAGAACCAGCTTCAACGGCGGAACGATCTGATCCCGAACCTCGTCGAAACGACCAAGGGCGTCGCGCAGCAGGAGCGTGACGTGTTCGGCCAGATCGCCGAGTCGCGCGCCAAGCTGGCTGGCGCGCAGACGCCCGAGCAGACGATGCAGGCGGCGAATGAGCAGAGCGCGGCGCTGGCCCGGCTGCTGGTCATCGTCGAGAACTATCCGCAGCTGCGTTCGAGCGAGACCTTCAACCGGCTGATGGACGAGCTCGCAGGCACGGAGAACCGCATTGCCGTGGAACGCATGCGCTACAACGAACGCGTTCAGGAGTACAACACTGCCCGGCGCCAGTTCCCGTCCAACATCACGGCCAGCCTGTTCGGCTTCCGGGAATACACCGTGTTCAACGCGCCGCCCGAGGCCGAACGGGTCCCGAACGTCACCTTCGAACGCCAGCCGGGGTAGGAAGGGCCATGCCGCTGGTCGACGCGCTGCTGCCGGAGTTCGATCACGAGATGACGACGACGAGGAAGGCGCTGGAACGCGTGCCGGAAGACAAGTTCGAATGGAAGCCGCACGCCAGATCCTTCTCGCTCGGCGCACTGGCCACGCACCTCGCCAACATTCCCACCTGGGGCACCGAGACGCTGACGAAATCGGAAATCGATCTACCGGCAGTGCAGCAGCCGGCGAGCGCCTTGCCGTCAAAGACCGAGCTGATCGCGGCGTTCGACCGGAACGTCGCCGCCGCGCGGGCGGCCATGACCGGCAAGACTGACGCAGAGCTGCTCGCGATCTGGTCGCTCAAGCGTGGCGGCAAGACACTCTTCTCGATGCCGAAGACCGCGGTGCTGCGATCGTTCGTCCTCAGCCACATCATTCATCACCGCGCACAGCTGGGTGTGTACCTGCGGTTGCTGGATGTGCCGGTTCCGGCGACGTACGGTCCCACCGCTGACGAGCCGGCCTTCTGACGCGCTTCGCCGCCGGCGCCCTCGCCTTCGTCCTGCTTGCAACCGCGAATGGAGCGGGCTACCGGTACGGCGTGTCCGATCAGGCGTTTTACATACCGGTCGTCGTCCGATCGCTCGATCCCGCGCTTTTTCCGCGTGATGCTTCGCTGATCGACGCACAGGGGCGCCTCATGATCGTTGACGAGGCGCTCGCCGCACTCGCCCGCACGGCCGCGGTCTCGCTCGAGACGCTGTTTCTGGCCTGCTACGTCGCTTCGCTGCTCGTGGTCTGGACCGGCCTGTGGCTCATTGGCACCGGGATCTACCGCAGTCCATGGGCCCTCGCGGCGCTGGGCGCGGCGTTCACGATGCGGCACCGCATTCCGAGGACCAGCGTGAACTCGCTGGAGCCGTACTTCCTGCCGCGCGTCCTGGCGTTCGGCATCGGCATGCTTGCCGTCGCCGCGCTCCTCCGGCGGCGGGTGTGGACCGCAATCATTCTGATCGCCGTCGCCGCCGCTGTACACGTCACTACTGCGATCTGGTTTGCGGTGCTCGTGGGCGTTGCGCTGGCCGTTCTTGAGCCGCGTCTTCGCCGCCTTGCCATCGCGGGCGCCGCGGCCGCGATCGTGGTACTCATCGCCGCCGTGGCCGCGGGGCCGCTGCGCGGAACGCTGACGACGATGGACGCGACGTGGCTGCAGGCGGTTGCAAGCAAGGACTCGCTGTTCGCCACCCAGTGGCCGGCGTGGGCGTGGGCGGCGAACCTGGGATTCTTCGCCCTTCTGGTATGGGCTCACGACGCCCGCTCGCGGCGGGGGGGCGCGACTGCCGAGGATGCGGCGCTGGTGTGGGGCGCCGGCGCGCTGGTGATGCTCTTTCTCGTGACGCTGCCGCTCGTCGCGGCCGGGGTGTCGCTGGCGGTGCAGTTCCAGTTCGCTCGCGTCTTCTGGCTCGTCGATCTGCTGGCGCTCGTGTACGTCGTCGCCGCTGTTTGTGATTCGCGGACCGTAAAGGCCCGCGGCAAGGTCGTGGCGGTTGTCGTCATGCTCTTCGCGACTGGCCGTGGTCTGTACGTCATGCTCGCCGAGCGGCCGGAACGCCCGTTGTTCGAGGTGCACCTCCCGGTCTCGCCGTGGGAGGACGCGATGGCCTGGCTGAGCCGCCAGCCGCGCGATACCCACGTCTTTGCCGATCCCGGCCATGGATGGAAGTACGGGACCAGCGTCCGGGTCTCGGCCGAACGCGACGTACTGCTGGAAGAAGTGAAGGATTCCGCGCTGGCGATCTATTCGCGCGAGGTCGCGGCCCGTGTCGTCGACCGGACGCAGGCCGTCGGCGACTTCGCGACATTGACGGCCGAGCACGCCCGCGAGCTCGCCCGCCGCTACGACCTCGATTTTCTTGTCACCGAAAACGACCTCGCTCTGCCGCTCGCGTATCGCAACGACCAGTTCCGGATCTATTCCCTTCGATAACGTCCCCTACCCAACTACCCAGCTACCCAGCTACCCAGCTACCCAACTACCGAGCTACCTCGCCCGTGACTTCATCCATAGCTCGTCGAGCGCACCGGGGTGCAGCATCTTGGTGATCCAGACGATCTGACCCATGTGGGCCGCGTTGTGGTGGGTCACGTGCAGAAGAATCTGCCCGTACGTCGTCGCCTTGCCGGTGCGGTCGGTCGTTTCCATCATCTGGTCCGGCTGCAGTCCGTCGAGAATCTCCTCGACGACGTGCAGCGACTGCCGCCAGGTCTCCAGCAGCGTCGGCTTCGGGAATTGATTGCGCGCGGTGAACTCCGCCTCGCGGTTGCGGCCGATGTCACGCCCGCCGATTGCCTGTTCGAGGTAGTACCGGTTCGACCAGGAGAGATGCACCACGAGATTGGCGACGGCGTTAGCCTGCTCGTTCGGCCGCCACCACAGCTCTTCGTCGCTGAGGACGTCGATGCACGCGTTGATCTGCGCCGGAAAATCCTGCGTGAGGCGGACGCGCGTCAAGTGCAGCAATGTCGAGTTGAGATCCCGTTCCATGGCGCGATGATAAGCTGGCTCAACTTCCAATTCCCAGCTTCCAACTTCCAAATGCCGCTGGTCGGGAGGTTGGGAGTTGGGACGTTGGGAGTTGATCAACCGCATGGCATTTGCGCCGTCTGCCTACCAGCCGCTGTTCACCGGCGGTCACCGGCAAACGCTGTACGCGTGGGCCCGGCGGCGGCGGTTCCCGCGGCTGCCCGAACCGGAGCCGCGCTATTTCGACGTCGCGGAGGACGCGCGCGTGCTCGCGCACTGTCACTGGCAGACGAATCGAGCCGACCATCCGGCGATCATCCTGCTTCACGGTCTCGAAGGATCGAGCCACGCGCATTACATGATCGGCATCGCGGACAAGGCCTGGGCGGCGGGCTGGAATGTCGTCCGGCTGAATCAACGGAACTGCGGGAACACCGAGCATCTCTCGCGCGGGCTGTACCACTCCGGACTGACGCATGACGCGCATTTCGTGATGCGCGAGCTGATCGAGCGTGATCGCATCCGGTCGATTGCGATCGCGGGCTATTCACTCGGCGGCAACCTTGCGCTGAAGCTGGCCGGCGACCTCGGCGAGTCCGCCCCACCGGAGCTGGCGGCGGTCTGCGCCGTCTCGCCGACCATGGACCTGGCGCGTTGCGTCGACGCGCTCGAGCGCCGATCGAACTTCGTGTATCAGTGGAACTTCGTGCGGCATCTCAAGGCGCGGATGCGGCGGAAGGCCGCCGCGGTCCCCGGAGCGTTCTCGCTCGCGCCGCTGCGGCGGGTGTGGACCGTGCGCGCATTCGACGAGGCGTATACCGCGCCGCATCACGGCTTCCGCGACGCCGCCGACTACTACCATCGGGCGAGCGCCTTGCGCGTGATCGAACGCATCCGCGTCCCGACGCTGATCATCACCGCCGCGGACGATCCGTTCGTCCCGGACACGCCATTCCGCGGACCCGAGGTCGCCGGCAATCCGAATATCACGCTCGTGATCACCGCGCACGGCGGCCATTGCGCGTACCTGGAACGCGCCGACGGAGACTACGACGGCTGCTGGGCCGAGCGCGAAATCATGCGGTTTGCGGAAGCGCAGCGATCAGCCCGCGCGCGAACTCCGGTCCCTTCCCGGATTCTTCGTGCTTGAAGTAGACGTAGACGTCGCGGCACTGCGAGGTTCGATCCTCAATTACACGCGCCCACCGTTCGATATCCGCCGGCCCATACCCTTCATCTCGCAGGCGGAAGTAGGCGTAATCCGCGGTGACTTCCACCGGCGTCGACAGTTTCTCGCTGTCGGCCACGCATAACGCCAGGTTGCGCGCGCGCAGGCGGGCATAAATTTCCTCGTCCAGCCACGACGCGTGGCGGAACTCGAATGCCGCGCAAACCCGGGGCGGGAACGTCTCGAGGAAGGCGTCGAACAGCGTCAGGTCCTTCTTCAGGTTCGGCGGCAGCTGAAACAGCAGCGCGCCGAGCTTCGGCCCGAGGACGGCGGCGGTCTCGAGGAACTGCCGCACGCGATCCCCGCAATCGCGCAGCCGCGCGTCGTGCGTGATCCGTTTGGGCGCCTTGAGTGTCAACTTGAATCGTTCAGGCGTCGCCGCGTCCCATCCCTGCAGAATTTTCTCGTTGGGCGCGCGATAGAACGTGTAGTTGATCTCGACCGTTGGAAACCGCTCCGCGTAATACGGCAGCATCTTCGCCGCCGGCAGCTTCTCCGGATAGAAGCTGCCCTTCCATTCCGGATAGTTGTACCCGGACGTGCCGACCCACATCATTTGGTAGAGTTAAACACATGCCACGTTTCGGCGGAATCGCCGTCGCCGCGGTGCTCATCGCGACAGTCGCGTGCAGCCGCGCCCCCGAGCCGCGCCGCTACGAGGTCCGCGGCCAGATCGTCGGCATCAATCCCGAGCGGCAGGAAGTGGTGGTCGACCACGAGGACATTCCGGGATTCATGCCGGCCATGACGATGCCGTACAGGGTGCAGGACCCGGCGCTGCTGCAAGGTAAACAGCCTGGAGATCTGGTCACCGCCACGCTCGTCGTCGAGGAGGTCGGCGGGTATCTGTCGACCCTGACGACCACCGGCCACGCGCCGCTCGGCACGCCTCCAGCGGAACCGTTGATCACCGATTCGGATTTGCTCAAGGAGGGAGACGCCGTCCCCGACCGCACGCTCGTCGATCAGGCGGGAACGCCCCGCACGATCGGATCGCTGCGCGGGCATCGCGTCGCGCTGACTTTCATCTACACGCGATGTCCGCTGCCCGACTTCTGTCCGCTGATGGACAGACAGTTCAAGGAGGTGCAGCAGATTGTCAGCATGACGCCCGAGCTTGCCGATGTTCGACTCGTCACGGTCACCCTCGATCCCGAGTTCGACAAGCCAGCCGTCCTGGCGCAGCATGCAAAGGCGATCGGCGCCGACACGCGAAGCTGGCACTTCGTGACGGGTGAACGCGATGAGGTGCTCTCCTTCGCGAAGCGCTTCGGGGTCATCACCGAGCCGGGCGACGCGAGCGCGCCGGTCGTCCACAACCTCCGCACGGCCGTCATCGATTCCGAGGGGCGCCTGATGAAGGCGTACTCGGGCAGCATGTGGTCGCCCGCCGAACTCGTTGCCGACCTCAAAGCCGCGCCCGCTCCCAAGCGCTGAGCCCGGCGTCGCCCCGGCGCTCGCGCTGACCGCCCGGGAGCGCCAGGTGATCGCGCGCTTGCGGACGCCGACCGCCGTCCAGCGATGGCTCAATGCGCTTCCCTACAACAACGAGAAGGGGGGCGAAACGCTCCGCACCTTTCGCGGCGTGGTCCGGACCGGCACCGCGCACTGCCTGGAAGCGGCGCTGTCGGCGGCGGTCATCCTGGAGCAGCACCGGTATCCGCCGCTCGTCCTCAGTTTTGAATCGATTGATCTGCTGGACCATGTGATCTTCGTCTATCGCGGCCCTCGAGGGTGGGGATCGGTCGCCCGCTCGCGCGATCCGGGTCTACACGGACGGAAGCCGGTCTTCGCGACGCCCCGCGGCCTCGCGCTCAGCTATCTCGACGAATACATCGACTTCAGCGGGCGCATCAAGGCGTACGCGGTGGTCGATCTCCGCGTGCTTGGGAACTACGACTGGCGGCTGGCGCCTGGGAACGTCTGGAAGGTGGAACAGCTGCTGATCGACTGGCCGCACCGCAAGATCGCGTCGTCAGATCGGCACGCGAACAGGCTGCGGCGCCGCTATCGCGCGTTCCGCGAGGCGCACGGCTACAAGCCGTGGAAGTACTACCGCGGGCGCGACCGATGGACCGAGCTGCCGCGCGAGTACCGGTATCGCGGCTGATCAATCCAGGTCGAAGTCCCGATCGGGGCGCGTGATCGGTTCCTGCTTCGCCTGCCGCAGCGCTTCCTCGAAGCGCCTGGCAAGCGCGTCGCCGCGCCCCTTTTCCGCTTCCACCGACTGCTCGAACAGCGCTTCGCGCCGCGCGGCTTCCGCCGCCAGGATCCGCGCCGCCTCGTCCAGCTCGGGCTTGTCGCCCCGCTCAGGCTCCCGGTGCGCGATCACGCGCCCCAGGTTCGTGTCGATGACGAGCGACGCACGGCAGCACGGGCAGGTCACCTCGAGCTCGCTCTTCAGCTTCGCCACAATGTGCCTATGATACTTGTAGCTGGGTGGCTGGGTATCTAGGTGGCTCGGTCGAAACTCCCCAGCTACCTAGCAACCGAGCGACCGAGCGACTGAATGAGTTCTGAGGCCCACTGGCGCACCCTGCGGGTCGCCACCTACAACATCCACCGCTGCCGCGGGCTGGACGGACGCACCAACCCTTCCCGGATCGCCGACGTCATTCGCAGCATCGACGCCGACGTGATCGCGCTGCAGGAGGTCATCGGCGCGGGGCCGAGCTCGTCGGGGCACGCCGAGGAAATCGGCGCCCAGCTGGGCATGGGCTGGGTCATGGCGCCGACGCGACACCTTCGTCACTGCCTGTTCGGCAACGTCGTCCTCAGCCGCCTGCCGATTCTGCATCACGCGCAGTACGACCTGTCGTGGAAGACGTGCGAGCCGCGATGCTGCCAGCGCGTCGAAATCGCCATGGGCGACGACACCCTCCACCTCTACAACGTCCACCTCGGCACGGCGTTCCTGGAGCGGCGCCATCAGGCCGGCCGCCTGAGCGCGATCGTCCACGACCGCCGCGTCGGCAACCCGAAGATCGTGCTCGGCGACTTCAACGAATGGATGCGTGGACTGGCGACGCAGATGCTGAGCGAGCGCCTCAAGAGCATCGACCTGCGGGCGCACCTCCGCCGCCGACGCACCTATCCGGGGGTCTTCCCGGTCGTGCACCTGGATCACATTTACTACGAAGGGAAGGTCGAGGTCGCGAAACTGGAGCTGCCGAGGACGAGGCTGTCGCTGATGGCGTCGGACCACCTGCCGCTGGTGGCGGAACTGCGGGTGCAGTTCACGTAACGGACACCTGAAGGTTTCCGGCTACCCTTCTTCTTCGTATTCTTCTTCTTCGACCGGCAGGAACCGCGTCGGCGGACGGAGCGCTTCGCGGAAATCGTAGACGGGCAGGTCGCGCACGTGAATCGGGATCACGCAGTGCGCGCCCTTCAGTTCGATCACAACCGTGACCGGGCTTCCCTCGACGCCTTCGCGGAAGGCCAGCTGACAGCCGCAGGCGAGCCGGGCGCGCGTGAAACCCTTCAACATACGGGCATCATACTACAGCAGCGACTCGACGTACTGCTTGAACTGTTCTTTGGTGGCGATGCCTGAATGGCGCTTCGCCACCTTGCCATCCCGCCCGATGATCACCGACGTCGGCAGTCCCCACATCGGCCCGAAGGCGTCTTCCACATCCTTGCGATTGTTCGCATCGAGCAGCGGATAGTTCACCTTCAGGTTGTCGGCGAACGGCTTTACGCGGGTCCACTCATCCAGCACATCGATGCCGACGACGACGAGCTGATCGGAGAACTCGCTCTGCAGCTCGATCAGATCGGGAATTTCGACCTTGCAGGGGCCGCACCACGTGGCCCAGAAGTTGACGAGGATCACCTTGCCCTTGAAGGAGGCCATCTTCACTTCCACGCCGTTGACGTCCTTGAGCGTGAAGTGCAGCGGCGCGTCCATGCCGACGGCGGACAGTCCGGAATCGACACCCGAGAGCGGCGCGGCGTCCGGATTCGCCGCGGGCGGCGGCGCATCGGGATCGATGCTGCCGTCCGGCATCAGCGTCAACAGCGCCAGAGCGACCAGCACCGCGCCCATCCCCAGCCACGCCTTCTGACGCTGGCTCAAACCGCCCGTCTTGCCGGCGGCCGGCCCGGATGGCGCGGGCGCCAGCACGGGCGCGACGGTCTCGTCCACCGGGTCGTCGGGATTAGGCAGAGGATTACGCAGTTCGTCTGGCATGGCGCGACTTCATTATCACCTGCACAGGGCGGCTGTGCACGGACCAGAGGACGATTTGCGCCGCGCTGGCGCCCCGGGGCGCGCCGCAAGCTGGCGAATCCGGCCGTGATCCGCACGATCTCTTCGGTACATCCTTTGCTCCTGCGCCCCTCATATATAGTGTTGTACGTTCGGCGCACGGCCCCATTAGCTCGCTCCTGTCAGGAGAATTTTATGCGCAAGGTTCCAGTCGCGGCGTTCGTAGCGGCACTCCTGCTGGTCCCCTACCTCGCCTCGGCGCAAACCCCCTACATCCCCTACTTCGGCAAGAATCAGATCCGCTACGACAACTTCGACTGGCAGATCTACACCACCGACCACTTCGAGATTTACTACTACCCGGAGATCGAGCAGCACCTTGAGCGCGTCGCCGGCTACGCCGAAAGCGCGTACCAGCAGATCAGCTCGGAGCTGAAATACGACCTCGCGTTCAAGATCCCGCTCATCCTCTTCAAGACAAGCAGCGAGTTCCAGCAGCAGAACGTCATTCCCGGCGCGGCGCAGGAAGGCGTCGGCGCATTCGCCGAGCCGATGCGCTATCGGATCGTGATGCCGCTCGACGAACCGCCCGACCTGCTCTACCGGCTGATCCTTCACGAGCTGACGCACCAGTTCGAGTTCGACATCATTCCGACGTCGCTCATCCGGCGCAGCGTGCCGCTGTGGGTCAATGAAGGCCTGTCGGACTACATGACCGGCATCTGGCGGCCAATCGATCTGATGACCGTCCGCGACGCCGCGGTCGCCGACATCGTCCCGAAGATGAGCGAGCTCGAGGGCTACACGCAGACCGGCAGCGTGCGCATGATTTACAACCTCGGGCACGCCGTCTTCGAGTTCATCGAGTCGCGGTGGGGGAAGGAAGGGATCCGGCAGTACCTGTTCTCGCTGCGCAAGTCGGTCATCGGCGGCGGCGAGGATGCCTACATGGAGGCGTTCAAGCTGACGCCGGAGGAATTCGATCAGGAGTTCGAAAAGTACCTGAAAGATCGGTTCAAGCCGTTCCGCGACAAGGAACGGCCGGCCGATTACGGCCGGAACCTCGCCCCCGATCCGGAAGAATCGGTCTTCATCGGCGCCGTGTCGATTGAGCCGTCGCCCTCAGGCGACCTGATCGCGATGGTGACCGGCAACCGGAAGGATCGTGAGCTCGACATTGTGCTCGTGTCCGCGACCGACGGGTCGATGATCCGCAACATGACCAACGGCTTCGACCAGGATCGCGGCTTCGAGTTCATCGTCCAGAACGGCATGCGGTCGAATACGGTGCCGTGGATGTCATGGTCGCCCTCGGGCGACCAGATCGCCTATTTCGTGCGCGCCGAGAAGTGGCGCACGCTGATCCTCCAGAACGTGCTGAACCGCAACGTCGAGCAGCGCGTCGAGCTCCGCACCGTCGACGATCCGGAATCGCCCGACATCTCGCCGGACGGCAAGAAGGTCGCATTCGCCGCGCTCCAGGGAGGCGTCGGCGACATTTGGGTCGTGGATCTGGCCTCACGCGAAGTCACGAACGTGACCAAGGACGGGTTCGCCGATTCCGGCCCGACCTGGTCGCCCGACGGCCGGTCGATCATCTATGTCGCACGCGTCAGCGGCAACGAAAAGCTGTTCCGTCTCGATGTCGCCACCGGGCAGAAGACGCAGCTGACCTTCGGCACGCATGACGACTCCGCCGCGCAGTTCCTCGACGCCGAGACCCTCGTGTTCTCCTCGACAGCGACCGACCCGGCGCAGCCGGCCGAAGCCGAGGTCTCGCGCAACGGCAACATCTACAACATCTGGACGCTCAACCTGAAAACGGGCCAGCTCCGCCAGTACACCGACGCGCTCGGCGGCAACACCTCGGCGGTCGTGCTGAACCAGGGGCGCGGCGAGCCGCGCATCGCCTTCGTCGGCTACTACAAGGGCGAATACGAGCTCCACGTGCTCGATCGGCGCGACCCGATCGTCACGGCGGCGTCGTCCGACTTCGGCGCGCCCGGGCCGATCATCGACTTCCAGGCTCCGCTGTCGCACACGATGATCGCGCAGAACAAGCGGCGCAAGGGCGCGTTCGAGAAGCTCTTCCTCGACGGCCGTCCGCCGGTCAACGTCGGCGTCACCAGCAGCGGCGACGTGTTCGGCGGATCCGCCGTCACCTTCAGCGACGTGCTGGGCGACAAGCAGTTCAATCTGTACGCGGCGTCGATCTCGCAATACCGCACGCTGTCGTTCTCCTACCTCAACCTCGCGCGCCGCTTCAACTACGCGGTCCAGGCCTACTCTCAGACCCAGTTCTTCTACGGGGCGCTCGAAGGGGTCTTCTACGATCCCCGCTTCTCGAATGTCTTTCTTGATCGCGACTATGCGCTCGCGACCAGGACCGTGCGTGGCGGAAGCGTGTTCGGCATCTGGCCGCTCAACCGCTATCGCCGGGTCGAGCTGTTCGGCGGCGTCCTTCAGTACCAGGAGGAGTTCAACGATCCGACCCTGCAGGACTACTCAGCGCAGTTCCAGGCAGAACAGTTCGGTCGCCAGTTGTTCCGGTCCGGCCTCTACGTCCCGGTCGGGATCAACTTCGTGCAGGAAACGACGGTGTTCCGCGAATTCGGTCCGCTCGCGGGCAACACCATGCGCCTGTCGTATGAGGTCTCGCCCGCGATTGGCGATACCCTCGGCCGGCAGACGGCCGACGTCGACGCGCGCTACTACCTGCGGCTGGGCGGCTCGGGGCTGCTCGCGATGCGTGCTCGCGGGTTCAAGAGCTGGGGCGATGCGCCCGACTTCATGTATTTCGGCGGCAACTCCGAGATGCGCGGCTACGAGTACCTCGAGTTCATCGGCTCGGAAAGCGCCTTCCTGAACGCGGAGCTCCGGTTCCCGTTCATCGAAGCGATGCTGACGCCGCTCGGTGTGCTGGGCGGGGTCCGCGGGGTGCTGTTTGCGAACATGGGCGGCGGGCACTTCGACGGCCAGCCGTTCAAGTGGTGGTCCAACAAGGCCGACGTCTACACGCCGGTTGTTGGCTTCATTCCGGGCGTCCAGGGACAGACGCCAATCTTTGGCCCGCCGACGCGCATCGATGGGCTGCGGCTGGTGGACGCGCGCGCATCGTACGGGATTGGCCTCGAAACGTTCGCGCTCGGGTTCCCGATACACTTCGACTGGGCGTGGCGCACGCTGCTCAACAAGGATTGGGAGAATCTTCGCTTCGCGGCGAGCGGCGGCAGCGCGGCGTTCCGCAAGCCGCAGTTCGCGATGTGGATCGGATACGACTTCTAGCTGGTAGTCGGTAGCTGGTAGCTGGTAGCAACAACTCTTGCTACCGGCGACACCCTACCGGCTAATTCGTTCTCGCCGGCACGGGCTGCGGCTTCTCGAGCCGCAGCTCGCTGCGTCCCATATCAAGCGCCACACGATAATCCGACAGGAACCGGTGGCCGACGATGCCGCCGAGCTGGAAGCCGAGCAGGATGCTCGGGGCGCGCAGGTTCAGCACGGCGAGCCCCACGTTTCGATATTCGATGTCCTCGAAATCGAGATTCACTCCCGGCAGCAGGAAGGCGTTCTCGTCCACGCCGGACATCCCGTAGACGCGAAGCGGAATCTTGCGCACCGGCGGCATCGCCAGCGACAGCGCCGTCTCGGCGCTGATTGAGATCAACTCGCCGCCCGTGTCGACGACGAAGTACGCCGGATGCTTGGAATTGAGGAGTCCCCGGACCATCGGAAGACGATTCATCCGCATTGGCAGTTTGAAGTCCGCCTGCCCTTCCGGCAGCGACCGCGCCAGCAGCACTTCCCGTTTCTGGTAATCCACCACCGCCGAGTAGCCGATCGACAGCGGCGAGAAGCTTTCGCTCTGCCACCGAGGCAGGGCGCCGCGGACAACGGTCCTGATGGCGACGGGAACATTGCGAACGCGCATCGTTCCCACTTCGATGCTGTCGGCGCGGCCGAGCTCGAGCCGCCGCAGCGCCGCGACGCCCACGCCTGCCGTCAGCGTCGCCGTAATCGACGCAACGCCGGCGCGTCGCGCCGTCACGTCCGACAGACCCGTGCGCTCGGACCCGGTGTCGAGGACGAATTCCACCGGCACGCGGTTGACGCGTCCCTGCAGGACGATCTTCCGGTTCGACAGCCTGAACGGAACGCGGTGCACCTTCCCGGGCGCGTCATCGACCTGCAGCGGCACGCGGCCCTTGAAGCTGCGCAGCAGCCGGACCTTGCTCTGCGAGATGGTCGCCATCGTGCTGATCTCCGTCATCGGCAGCAGCGCGATATAGCGCTCGTAGGCGTCGGCGGATTCCTCGTAGCGATTCAGGCGCTCGTAGATCAGGCCGATGAGCGCGTGGATCTCGGGATCCTGCGGCGCCACGGCAGCCACCGGCAGCGCTTCCTTCAGCGCCTCTTCCAACTGGGTCCGCGTCGTCATCGACCGGGCCAGGCCGAAATGCGCGCGGGAGGAATCGGGCGCCATCGCAATGGCCTGGCGATAGGCGGCGTCAGACTCGTCGAAGAGGCCGTTGGCCCACATCGCGTCGCCGAGCAGCGTCAGAGCTTCGGCGTCACGAGGTGCGTCGTTGACGAGGGTTTCGGCTTCGATGCGGGCGAGCTCGAACTCCGCGATCCGCAGCCCCGCCCTGATCTTTCCTTTGCGCGCCCGGAGGACCAGGTCGGCGTCGGTGCTGCGAATCGCAGCGTCGTAGGCGTCCATCGCCTCGCGGTAGCGCGCGGCGTCGAAATGCTCCGCCGCCAGCTGGATCTGGGCGGCCGGGTCGTTCTGCGCAGCCTGTCCGAGGACGCGCGGACCGAGGGTGAACACAGCGGCCGCGGCCGCGAAGGCAAGCACGAAACCACGGGTGGCAGGCATCTCAGCGCTCCAATCCCAAGCTCGGTGACCTATTTCTGATAGTGCTCTGCGTTTCTAGGTATGAAACTCTTCCACTTCTCTGGCGTCTCGTCCAGCGAGAAGATGGCTTCAACCGGACAGGCGGGCACGCAGGCGCCGCAGTCGATGCACTCGTCGGGATGAATATAGAGCATCTCCGTCGTTTCGAAGCCCGGTTCGTCTTTCCGGGGATGAATGCAGTCGACCGGGCAGACGTCGACGCAGGCGGCGTCCTTCGTCCCGATGCAGGGTTCGCAGATGATATAGGCCATTTTTCAGCGGGGGGCAGTATAACTCGGAGGTGAGGTGCAGGTGCGCGGCCTCGTCATGATTGGCGTGCTGCTGAGTGGGATGGCGCCCGCTGCACAGGTGGGTCAGCCGTGGCGGGAAGCGCCCGAATACCTTCCCCTGCTGGCCCCGGCGGGCGGGCGCGACACGGCCTACCGGATCTATGTCTCGCCGCTCGACCTTGAAACGACGCTGCGGCGCCTGAATGCGGACGCATCCCTCGTGCGCGCGCCGGGTGCCTGGCAGCCGCGTCCGATGCTGGCGCTCGACGCGTTCGGCCTTGCGGGGCGGTACGACCGGGCCGGAATGGCCCGTGTCTACGGCGCACGCCAGCCGCGCGTCGCGCGCGGCGCCCGCACGGAAGACGGGCGGGTCGTGGAATCCTGGACGCTCATCTCGCCGTATCCGGATGCCGCGTTACGCCGCCTCTCGGAGGGGACGCTGCTGGTGGTTCTGCGCTTGCCGTGAACGTGCGTTAGGATGCTTTTCACCGAATGCGGGCTGTTTCCTCGCTCACCAACCGGGTATTCCTCGCCTGCACGCTGCTCGCGTCGCTGTCGCTCGGCTTCGCCTTTTATTTCGTGAACGAGCGCGCGTCATCGGACGCCGAGGCGGATCTGCGTCGGGGCCTGCTCGAAGCCGGCCGGCTGGTAGACCAGTACGGTGCGACCCGGGTCGACCACTTCCTGCGGCTCGCCCGGGTGGTGGCCGATCTCCCCAAGCTCAAGGCGGCGGTCGAGACAGGGGACCAGCCGACCGTCCAGCCGCTCGCCGACGAATATCGCACCGAAGTCGGCGCTGACCTGCTCGTGCTGACCGGGCGCCGTGGCGCGCTGCTTGGTGCCGCCGGCGCCGACGAGGCGACCATCGCCGCGGCGGTCGAAGACACGCCATCGCTGGACGAAATCTCCACGTTCGCGCCGCACGCACGCGGGGTGCTCCAGCTCGTAAGCGTGCCAATCCTGCTCGAAGGCGATATCCCCGACATTCTTGGTCGGCTCACGGTGGGCGTCTTCCTTGACGATCGCGTGGCGCAGGACGTGAAGGCGCTGACGGGGAGCGAGATCGCGTTCGGCGCGCAGGGGCGCATCCTGGCGTCGACCCTGCCGAACGACGCGCGCGGCGTGCTCGCGCCGGCGATACGGTCCGACTCGGTCGGATCCGTCGTCATCGGCGACCAAGAGTTCGTGACGCTGGCGCGCCCTCTTCTGCCCGGCGACGATACGACCGGCGAGCCGGGCGTCGCGCTGATTCTGCGGTCCCGGACGGCGCGCCTCCAGTTTCTGAGTACGATTCGCACGGGGCTGGCGGGCGTCATGATCGTGACGCTGCTGCTCGCCACGATCTTGAGCTACGGCGTGGCGCGTACGATGACAAGTCCGCTCGGCGCGATCACGACGGCGATGCGCGAAGTGGCCGCGACGGGCGACCTCAGCCGGAAGGTCGCGCTCAAAAGCCGCGCCTGGGACGACGAGGATGCGCGGCTGCTCGCGTCGACGTTCAACACACTGACCGAATCGATCTCGCGGTTCCAGCGCGAGGCGGGGCAGAAAGACCGGCTCTCGTCCCTCGGCCGGCTGTCCACGGTGATCGCCCACGAAATCCGGAATCCGCTGATGATCATCCGCGGCGCGCTTTCGACACTGCGCGATGGGCGCGCCAGCGCCGAGGAGCGGCGCGAGGCGGTGTCGGACATCGACGACGAAACCAACCGGCTCAACCGCATCGTGACCGAGGTACTGGATTTTGCGAAGCCGATCCGATTCGAGCTGGTCGAAGCGGATCTGAACGAGGTCTGCCGCGCGTCGGCAGAGGCGGCCTGGACCGGCGAGTCCTCCTCCGACATCGCCTTTGACTTCGACCCCGATATGCCGCCGGTCGTGACCGATGCGGAGCGCCTCCGCACTGCGCTGGTCAACATGCTGGCCAATGCCCGTCATGCGGTGCTCGCCGTGCCGCGCCCGGAAACGGGATCGTCGATGGTCGCGACGGCGGCGGAACCGGCGGTCCTGGTCAAGACGCGCGTCAACGGCGGCCGCTTCACGATCGTGATTCAGGACTCGGGGATTGGTATATCGCCGGAGGACATGGCGCACATTTTCGATCCCTACTTCACGACCCGGCGCGCGGGCACCGGCCTCGGGCTGCCAATTGCCAAGAACATCATCGAGGGGCTCGGCGGCACGCTTGTCGTCTCGAGCCGCCGCGGCGAAGGCACCGAGGTCCGCATCGATCTGCCGCAGCAGTCGCCAGGCGCGCACGCATGACACCCAGACGCGGTTCGATCCTGCTCGCCGACGACGAAGAAAAGATCCTGAAGCAGCTGGGCCGCGCACTGCGAGACGAGGGACACGAGGTCGTCGAGGCGACCAGCGTCCGCGAAGCGCAGCGGCACCTGGCGGAGCGTCCGTTCGACCTGCTCGTCGTCGACAACCTGATGCCAGGCATCACCGGACTGGAGCTGGTTCGCGAGCTGTCGCAGCAGCCGGCGGCCGAACGGCCGCAGATCGTGCTGATGACCGCGCACGGCTCGACGCAGATCGTGCGCGAGGCGTTCAAGCTCGGCGTCGAGGATTTTCTCGAGAAGCCGTTCGAGATCGATGAACTGCTGGCGCTGGCCCGCCGGGCGGTCAAGAGTCTTCGCCTGCAGACCGAGCGCCAGTACCTGATCAGCGAACGCGACGCCGAATTCAACTACTACGGCATCGTCGGGCGCAGCCGGGCGATGGAAGAAGTGATCCAGCGCTCGGAGCTGGTGGCGCAGACCAAGAGCACCGTCCTCATCACCGGCGAGACCGGCACCGGGAAGGAAATGGTCGCCCGGCTCATCCACCACCGCAGCGCGCAGCACGACATGCCGCTGATCAAGGTGAACTGCGCGGCGATCCCGGAGACGCTCCTGGAATCAGAGCTGTTCGGTCATGTTCGCGGCGCGTTCACCGGCGCCACCATGACCAAGCGCGGCAAGTTCGCGCTGGCCGACGGCGGCTCGATCTTCCTCGACGAGATCGGCACGCTCAGCACCGCGATCCAGTCGAAGCTGCTGCGCGTGCTGCAGGAACGCGAATTCGAGCCGCTCGGCGCCGAGCGCACGCAGCACGTCGACGTCCGGGTGATCGCGGCAACCAACCGCGACCTCAAGCTGATGGTGCACGAAGGGCGGTTCCAGGAAGACCTCTATTACCGGCTGAACGTGATCCCGATCGAGCTGCCGCCGCTGCGCGAGCGCCGGGAGGACATTCCGGTGCTGGTCGATCACTTCGTCGAGAAGCACCGGCAGCGCACCGGTAAACGCGTCGATCGCGTCGATGCGGAGGCCGCGCTGGCGCTGCAGAAGTACGACTGGCCTGGCAACGTCCGCGAGCTGGAAAACACCATCGAGCGAGCGGTCGTGCTCGCGACCACGCCGGTCCTGACGCCGGCGACCATCTCGCTGCTCGGCGCGACGTCCACCCCGGCGCCCGGCCTGCCTTCCATGCGTCTGCACCAGAACCTCGAATGGGTGGAACGCGAAACGATCCGCCGCGCGCTCGACCAGTCCGGGGGCATCAAGAAAGACGCGGCCGAGCTCATGGGCATCAGCCAGCGCGCCTTGAGCTATTACCTCGCCAAGTACCGCATCGACTGAGTTTCATCGCGCGTCGGCGATTACCAGTCCGGTAATTCGAAATTCGGCGATCGGCGCATTCCGGCGATTTCCGATAGTTTTTTTGGGTTTTTGCGGGCATCATCCTTGCTGTGTTACGCAAACGGTACCGATCCCGTTCACGAATGCCGGTAAAACAAATTGTCGCTGCAGCCCTCTGCTTCGCGGGTTCTCTTCTTCCCCCAGCCGTCGCGTCGACCAGCGCGCCGCCACAGACGGCAGAACCCCGGACCATCGAGGTGGTGGCGCGGCGGTACTCGTTCGAGCCGGCGGTGATTGAAGCGGTGGAGGGAGAGCGTCTGCGTATCCTGGTGAAGTCGGGCGACGGGCTGCACGGGTTCGAGATCAAGAAGTTCAAGGTCTCGAAGGAGATTCCGCGCGGCGGTGATCCTGTCGTCATCGAGTTCACCGCAAGCGAGGCTGGCAAGTATCCCATCCTCTGCTCCGTGTTCTGCGGAGACGGCCATGGCGACATGAAGGGCACCCTGATCGTCAGCGCGGGTGACGCAGCAACACCGTAATGGAGAGCGAGTCATGATCTTTCGCAAGGCACTCCTGGTGATCGGTCTCAGTGTCGCAGCGGCGGGCTGCGACGAAAAGCTGTCGGACGTGGCCGGGCCGACGCCGAATCTGACGCCGTCGTTTGCAAGCATCCAGCGCGACATTTTCGAGGCCGCGGATGCCAGCGGCCGCCCCGCCTGTTCCTCCTGTCACAACCCGAATGGCGGCGCGTTCCGTGCGGTCGGACTGGATCTGTCCACGTCGGGCTCGTACGACTCGTTGGTCGGAGTACGTTCGACCCAAAAGGGGCTGCCGCGCGTGACCCCTGGTGATCCTGACAACAGTTACCTGATCCACAAGCTCGAAGGCCGTACCGACATCATCGGCAATCGCATGCCGACGCGCGGCCCGTATCTGTCGGAAGGCCAGATTGCCATCGTCAAGCGCTGGATCCAGCTCGGCGCCCGGAGAGACTGATCGCATGAGAAACGTCATTCTGCTGATACTCGCGTTCGCACTGTCGGCCATTCCCGCCGCAGCGCAGGACGACGATCCCGACCGTGATTTCAGCATCTCGCAGCCCGACTTCACCGTCGTGACGCTCCCGACGACGCTGCGGCTGCCGCGGTTCGAGAGCGCCTTCCGTGTCACGCATCGCTTCGGACGGCCGCTGGGCGACGGCGATTTCGGCGATCTGGCCGGCGATCTCTTCGGCCTCGATTCCGGCGCGCAGATCGGCCTGGAGTACCGCTTCGGCGTGATGCGCGGGCTCCAGGCGGGTTTCCATCGCACCAGCAACAAGACTATCGAGTTCTTCAGCCAGTACGACGTGATGCAGCAAGGCCCGTCGCGGCCGGTTGCGCTCGCGGTCCTGGCGTCAATCGACGGCACCAACAATTTCCGCGACAGCTATTCACCCGCGCTCGGAGTGGTGATTTCACGAACGCTCGGCTCGCGCGGAGCCGTCTATGTCGAACCGATCTGGGTGAACAACAGCAATTCGGAGCCACAGGAGCTGGTTGACGACAACAGCACGGTGCTGGTCGGCGTCGCCGCGCGGCTGCGCGTCCGCCCGACGGTGTACCTCGTGGGCGAGGTCGCGCCCCGCGTCTCGGGCTACGACCCTGGCGTCACGCACGGCACGTTCGGCATCGAAAAGCGGGCCGGGGGTCATACGTTCCAGCTAAACTTCTCGAATGGATTCGCGACAACTATGGGGCAGCTGGCCCGCGGCGGCTTCACCAACGACGACTGGTATCTCGGTTTCAATATCTCGAGGAAATTCTTCTAAGGCGGCCTGGACGGGCTCGCTGATCGTCGCGACGCTCGCCGGCATCCTGACCATGCCCTCCGTCGCCGTTGCGCAGTCCGGCACCGCGGCGAACGCGCCGGCCGCCGCGCAGGCCGTGGCCGCGGACGATCCCGATCTCGATTTCAGCATCGACCAGCCCGACTTCACGTTGATCACGCTGCCGACGACGCTGCGGATGCCGCGGTTCAAAAGCGCCTTTCGCGTCACCCATCGATTCGGGCGGTCGCTGGGATCGGGTGATTTTGCCGACCTCGCGGGCGACTTGTTCGGCCTCGACTCGGGGGCGCAGATCGGCCTCGAATACAAGTTCGGCGTCATGCGCGGGCTGCAGGCAGGTATTCACCGCACCAGCAACAAGACCATCGAGTTCTTTGGCCAGTACAGCGTGGCGCAGCAGGGCGGATTACCCGTCGGTCTGGGCCTCCTCGCGTCGGTGGATGGGACCAACAACTTCCGCGACATCTACTCGCCAGCCTTCGGCGTGGTTGTGTCGCGGACACTCGGCGGACACGGGGCGCTGTACTTCGAGCCGATCTGGGTTGGGAACAGCAATACCGGGCCGGATGTGGCGGGCATCGACAACGATACCGTGATGCTTGGCGTCGCCGCGCGGCTGCGCCTCCTCGCGACCGTCTACGTCGTCGGCGAAATCCTTCCGCGGGTCTCTGGTTACGACCCGGGCGTGACGCACGCCTCGTTCGCGCTCGAAAAGCGTGCCGGCGGGCACATGTTCCAGCTGAATTTTTCAAACGGCTTCGGCACCACGATGAGCCAGCTGGCACGCGGCGGGTTCACCAACGACGACTGGTACCTTGGTTTCAATATCTCGAGGAAGTTCTTCTGATGAAGCAAGTACTGACGTCCCTGTTCGTCGCACTGCTGCTCGCCCTCGCCGCAGCGTCCTGTGGAAGCGATTCGCCAAGCTCGCCCAGCCCAACGCCGACGCCGACGCCGACGCCACCTCCAAATCCATCGACGACGACAATCACGATCACATCAGCGGGCGCATCGCCGCGGTCGGTGACGATCGCCGCCGGGGGGCGTGTGACCTTCATCAACAACGATTCGCGCCCTCACGACATGAGCTCGAACCCGCATCCGGAGCATACGGATTGTCCTGCCATCAATCAGGTTGGATTCCTGACAACGGGCCAGACGAAGACGACAGGCAACCTGACCACGGCGCGGACCTGCGGGTTCCACGATCACAACGAGCCGTCCACCGTTTCTCTGCAGGGAACGATCGTTATCCAATAGCTGGGCGTAGGGGCCGACCTTGGTCGGCCCGGCGGGCGGAGCAAGCTCCGCCTCTACTCCGCCGTTTCCCCCGGCTTCAGCTCCAGCACCTGCACACCCCGCGGCTCGACGAGCGCTCTGAGATCCGCCGGCCGTCCGGTCAACATCGGGAAGGTCCCCCAGTGCATCGGCACGACCTGCCGGACCCCGAGAAGTTCGCAGGCCCGCGCCGCCGCCGCGGGATCCATCGTGAACCGATCGCCGATCGGCAGGAACGCAATCTCCGGCTTGTAGATCTCTCCGATCAGGCGCATGTCGCCAAACAGCGACGTATCGCCTGCAAAGTAGATGGCGCGGCCGTCTTCGAGACGAACGACATACCCCGCCGGCTCGCCCATGTACACCATCTGGCCGTTGTCGACGAAGCCGCCGCTGTGCCGCGCGTCCGTCATCGTCACGCGCAACCCGGCGATCTCCTGCGAGCCGCCCTTGTTCATGGGGGCCAGATTCGACAGGCCTTTCCGGCCAAGCCAGTCGCACAGCTCGAAGATGCCGACCACCGTCGGACCACCGTCGCGCGCCACGGTGAGAACGTCCCCGATGTGGTCGGCATGACCGTGGGACACCACCACGAGGTCGACCTTTGGTGGCTTCTTCATCGCCGCCGGACAGGCGGGATTGTCGGCAAACCACGGGTCGAACAGGACTCGCTTCCCTCCTGGCGTTCTGATCAGGAACGTACTGTGCCCGAACCACGTAATCGCGAGTCTTTGCATTGACGAATCGACGAATCTACGAATTGACGGATTTATCAGGGACTGCAGAATTTGACGTCTTTGCGAGGAACCACTGCATCTAAAACTGCGACGTCATCGTTCGCACGCATCATATTTCGAACGAAACCAATGGGCATAACTCGTGCTCTGACAGTGCAGCATGAATCGACTTGCCGAAGCGCTGAAAGAACGCACGTTCACATTCGCCCTGAGAATAATTCGGTTCTGTCGGGGGCTGCGGAGTACCTGGGAAGGACGCGCGCTGTCCGACCAGCTCTTTCGATCCGGAACACGCGTCGGAGCGAACTACCGATCAGCCGCGAGGGCACGATCGCATCTGGATTTCATCAACAAGATCGGATTCGTCGTGGAGGAAGCTGACGAGAGTGTGTATTGGTTGGAGTTGATCAAGGCCGCCGAAATCGTCACCGGCTCGGAACTGGACGACCTGCTGGATGAGTCAACCCAGCTCGCGCGAATTTTCAACCAGTCGCAGTTGACGGCCAAAAACAACGCCGCCGCTAGACGATCCCGATAACCAATAGCCACCCAGTGATCCAATAGAAATCCGACAATTCGTAGATTCGTAAATCCGTCAATTACACTAGATACAGTGCCTGTCGAAGCTCCGCTGCAGTTCATCCGGCCCCGCGAGCCGAAGCCCGAGTGGCTCAAGGTTCGCGCCCCTGGTTCGGAGAACTATCTGCGCCTCAAGCGGCTGATGAAGGAGCTGAAGCTCCACACCGTCTGCGAGGAGGCGCGCTGCCCCAATGTCGGGGAGTGCTGGCACCACGGGACGGCGACGTTCATGATCCTGGGCGACGTCTGCACTCGCGCGTGCGCCTACTGCGCCGTCGCGCACGGGCGGCCCGGCGAGCTCGACGTGGCGGAGCCGGCGCGGGTCGCCCACGCCATCGAGACGATGGGCCTGCGCCACGCCGTGATCACGTCGGTCGACCGCGACGATCTCGCGGACGGCGGCGCCTCGATGTTCGTCGAGACCATCCGGCAGACGCGCGCCCGGATTCCGGAATGCCGCCTGGAAGTCCTGATTCCCGACTTCCAGGGTGCGGCGGCGGCGCTGGAGGCGGTGCTCGACGCCGGCCCCGACGTGCTCAATCACAACATCGAAACGGTGCCGCGGCTCTACCGAATGGCCCGATCCGGCGGCCGCTACCCTCGCTCGCTGGAGCTGCTCGATCGGTCGCGCCGCTACAAGCCCTCAATCCCCACCAAGACGGGCCTGATGGTGGGGCTGGGCGAGGACTTCGACGAGATCGTCTCCGTATTCGACGACCTCCGGCGCGTCGGCGTCTCGATCCTGACGATCGGCCAGTACCTGCGCCCGACTCCGAAACACGCGCCGATGACGCGGTATTACCATCCCGCCGAGTTCGCTGAACTGAGGGACATTGCCCTGACGAAGGGCTTCGGCCACGTCGAGTCGGGACCGCTGGTACGGAGCTCGTACCACGCACACGAACAGGCCGACGCAGTTCTTCCGCGGAACTGACCCCCGTCAGAACGACACCTCCGAGAGACCGCGTCTCGGCTCGGGTGACGTCTCAGGGGCAGCCGTTGTCGAAGATGATTCGCCACTGGCCGTCGGCGTCCCGGCGCCAGGTGGAGTTGTAGGTGCCGATCCTTTCCCCCTTGGGGTCGAAGACCGGTCCGCTCGAGAGGGCCAGATCGCCGGAAGCAAGAACTTCGACTGTCTCCGGCTTCCACGCGAATGGCGCGTCGGGCCCGTCGAAGAAGCGCTTCCACGCCGCGGCAATTTCCTGCGGCCCGCGCGTGGTGCCACCGACCCCGACGAACACGGCTTCCGGGGAGATGAACGACGTGAACGCGGCCATGTCCCGATCGGCCATCGATTTGGCGAACGCCGTCTCCCGCGCGCGCACCTCATCGCGCCGCGTGTCGATGTCGATCTGTGGCGGCCCCGCCGGCTCGGCGCACGCCACTGCGATGGCAATGGTACTTATCGCCATGAACGCACGGGCCCGGCGCGCTACGAGGCACAGCACGGGCAAGACGATACAGGAAAAGCCGGTGAACTGAATTCAACTCGCCCCACACAATGCTCGGCTCGCCCCAGACACCTTACGCCAGTTCATCTCCGCCTTGAGACCACGGCCATGAGATCCAGCAATCGAGCGATCGCCCGCGTGGCGCCCTGCGGCGCCGGGTGTCTCGCGAAGCGAGCCGGACTGGGTCGCCGGAGATCCGTCGCCGCGACGAAGCCTGGAGCGTGACGCCTCTTGTAGGCGTGGCCCCCCACGTACACAACGAAGGCGGACCTGACGGTCCGTCTCTACGTGCTGAGCCCTACCGGAACATCCGCAACAAGCGGGTGAGCGGGTCGTAGTAACGCGTCACGACGCGTTCCTTGAGCGGAATGATGGCGTTGTCAGTGATGTGAATGTGCTCGGGGCAGACCTTGGTGCAGCACTTGGTGATGTTGCAGTAGCCGATTCCCTTCTCTTCCTTGAGCGCGGGGATGCGGTCGGCCGTATCGAGCGGATGCATCTCGAGCGCGGCGTTGTAGACGAAGAAGCGCGGCCCGATGAACTCCTCGTGCTTGTTGTGGTCCCGGAGCACGTGGCAGACGTCCTGGCACAGGAAACACTCGATGCACTTGCGGAACTCCTGAATCCGGTCGACGTCGCGCTGCGCCATCCGCCAGGTGCCGTCGGGTGCGTCGGCCGGGCGAGGCTGGAATTTCTGGATCAACTTCTTGACGCGGAAGTTCCACGAGACGTCGGTGACGAGATCCTTGATCGGCGGAAACGCGCGCATCGGTTCCACCGTGACCGGCTCCCAGAGGTTCAGCTCGCTCAGCCGCGTCATGCACATCAGCCGCGGGTTGCCGTTGATCTCCGCCGAGCAGGAGCCGCACTTGCCGGCCTTGCAGTTCCACCGGACCGCGAGATCGGGCGCCTGCTCCGCCTGGATCCGATGCACGACGTCGAGGACGACCATCCCTTCCGACACCTTGGTCTGGAATGTCTGGAACGTCCCGTCGCCTTCCGGACGCGTGCGCCAGATCTTGAACGTGGCGTCAGCAATCACGACTTCTGCTCCTCGATCACGTGCTTCAGTTCGTCCGGAATCGGGGCAATCGGTACGCGCGACACCTGCATCGCGCCGCCGGCCTGCCTCACCATGACGTTGACGGTGCTGAATTCGGCGTGCTTGTCGGGATAATCCTCGCGGAAGTGGCCGCCGCGGCTTTCGCGCCGCTCGATCGCAGAACGGGCGATCGCTTCCGAAACCGTGAGCAGGTTGCGCAGGTCCAGACAGGTGTGCCAGCCCGAGTGGTAGTCGCGGCTGCCGGTCACGCCGACGCGAGCGGCCCGCGCCTTGTAGCCGTCGAGCGCGTCGAGCGCCTGCCGCATCTCGTTCTCGACGCGAACGATACCGACGAGCGCCTGCATGGTCTCCTGCAGGTCGCTCTGCACCTTGTAGGGGTTCTCACCCTGGGCGCCGCGCTCGAACGGCGCGAGCGCGGTCTGCTCCGCCCTCGCCAGCGCGTTCTCGTCAAGGCGGGGGGCGCCATTCTGGCGCGCGAACGCGGCGGCATATTCGCCGGCGCGCTTGCCGAACACGATCAGGTCCGAGAGCGAATTGCCGCCGAGGCGGTTGGCGCCATTGATGCCGGACGCGCACTCCCCCGCCGCGAACAACCCCGGAATCGACGACATCTGCGAATCGGCGTCGACCTTGATGCCGCCCATGATGTAGTGCGTCGTCGGACCGACTTCCATCGCCTCTTTCGTGATGTCGAGGTCGGCGAGCATCTTGAATTGGTGGTACATGCTCGGGAGCTTGCGCCGGATGTGCGCCTCGGACTCGGGCATCTTCTCCTTGATCCAGGCGATGTCGAGGAAAACGCCGCCGTGCGGGGAGCCGCGCCCCGCCTTGACCTCGTGGTTGATGCAGCGCGCGACGTGATCGCGCGTGAGCAGCTCCGGCGGCCGCCGCGCGCCCTTGTCGCCCTGAACGTACCGCCACCCTTCATCGGGGTCGGACGCCGTTTGCGGCTTGTAGTTGTCGGGGATGTCGTCGAACATGAACCGGCGTCCCTCGCTGTTCTTGAGGATGCCGCCTTCCCCGCGCACGCCCTCTGTCACCAGCAGACCCTGGACGCTCGGCGGCCACACCATGCCGGTGGGATGGAACTGGATGAACTCCATGTCGATCAGCTCAGCGCCGGCGCGGTACGCCAGCGCGTGGCCGTCGCCGGTGCCTTCCCAGCTGTTGCTCGTGATCTTGTAGGCGCGCCCGACGCCTCCGGTGGCCAGGATGATCGCCTTCGCCGAGAACACGTGGAACGCGCCCTTATGGCGGTCGTAGGCGAGCACGCCCGCGGCGCGTCCCGAGTCGAGCACGAGGTCGATGACCGTGTGCTCCATGTGGACCTCCACGCCCAGGTAGGTCGTGTGGTCCTGCAGGGCGCGAATCAGCTCGAGTCCGGTACGGTCCCCGACGTGCGCCAGCCGCGGATAGCGGTGGCCGCCGAAGTTGCGCTGGTTGATCCGGCCGTCCTTGGTGCGATCGAAGACAGCGCCCCATGCTTCGAGCTCGCGCACGCGATCGGGCGCTTCCTTCGCGTGGATCTCCGCCATCCGCCAGTTGTTGACGTACTGCCCGCCGCGCATGGTGTCGGCAAAATGCACGCGCCAGTTATCGCGGTCGTCGTTATGGCCCATGGCGGCGGCCATGCCGCCTTCCGCCATCACGGTGTGCGCCTTGCCCAGGAGCGACTTGCAGATCAGACCGACGGAGACCCCGGCATTGGCGGCTTCGATCGCGGCACGCAGGCCGGCACCTCCCGCCCCGATGATCAGGACGTCGTAAGAGTGGGTCACGTGCGCCATTAGAGGATCCGGGGGTCGGACCAGATCCCCATCGAGCAGAGGCGGATGTAGATGTCGGCGAAAGCCACGGAAAAGAGACTGCACCACGCAAACAGCTGGTGCTTGTAATTGAGCGCCGTCGAGCACGCGTAAGCGCGATCGCAGAGCGGATGCTTCGAGACCTCGTCATGCGTGCCGCCCGAGACATGGCGCATGACGTGGCAGCCCAGGGTGTAACAGCTCAGAAGGACGACGTTGACCGCGAGCACGATAGTCCCCAGGCCGATCCCGAACCGCGCAGCGCCGGTGGCCTCGTCGGTGAACCAGAGCGCCAGCCAGACGTCGTACGAGAGCAGAAACAGGAACAGCACCGCGATCCACATGAAGTAGCGGTGGATGTTCTGGAAGACCAGCGGGAACGACTGCTCTCCCCAGTACGACTTCCGCGGCTCGCCGACGGTACAGGCCGGAGGATCACCCCAGAACGCCTTGTAGTAGGCGCCGCGGTAGTAGTAGCAGGTGAAGCGGAAGAGGCCGGGGAACGGCAGGATGAGCAGGGCGGGTGAGAACGGCACCCACGCCGGAATCCACGCCGGCTTCGGACCAAACCACGCGTGGTGCGAATCGCCCCAGATTTCAGGGGCGTAGAACGGCGACAGGTAGGGCCCGTAGGTGTAATGCGCGTTTTGAAACGCCGCCCAGGTCGCGTACCCGACAAACGCCGACAGGCCGATGAAGATGGCCACCGGCGTCGACCACCAGACGTCGCGGCGGCTGGTCTCGCCGAATCCGCGCGAGACCAGCCGAACCGGTATCACTTCCATCCACACTTCTCCGAGGGCGTCGTCAGCATCGACATCCGCCGCGCGCCTACTTGGGCGCGTCGATTTTGATCGTCTTCAGCTGGTCCGCGCTGGCGGCGAGCGGAGTCGTGCCGGCGGGATACTTCGAAGAACTCAGGATGTGCGCCACCACATCGGCGACCTGGTCGGGTTTCATCGAACCCGGATCCAGCGCCGGCATCGTGGTCGCGATCTTCTCGAACAGGTCGCCAACCGATTTGCCGGTCCAGTTCTTGACGAACGGATCGCCGGTCAGGGCCGGGAAGAGGTCGGCTATGCCTTCCATCTTTTCACCGTGGCACGAGGCGCACTGTTCGCCGTAGACCATGGCGCCGTGCATGGCCTGTTCGGCAGTAAAGACCCCGTCGGCCACCGACTTGTCCTGGGCTCGCAGGGTGGCATCGAAACCTGCCGCCAGCGCTAGCAGGGCACACGTCGCAATCGCAAAACTGATTCTAGTGGTCTTGGTCATGGGAATCTCTAGTTTACCTCGATTTTCGCCTTGGTTTGAACACATGAGTACTCTGGCCGAAGAAGACCTCGGCGCTCTCCATCAGCGTTTCCGAAAGCGTCGGATGGGGGTGGATGGTCAGCTTCATATCGTCTGCCGTGGCGCCCATTTCGATGGCCAGGACGCCTTCCGCAATCAGCTCTCCGGCGCCGGAGCCGGCGATCCCGACACCGAGCACGCGCCCTGATGTCGGTTCCAGAATCAGCTTGGTGAGCCCTTCCGGCCGGTCGATCGTAATCGCCCGGCCGCTGGCGGCCCACGGGAACTTCGCTACTTCAATCTCGATCCCCTGCTCGGCGGCCTGCGCCTCGGTCAGGCCGCACCAGGCAATCTCGGGGTCGGTAAAGACGACGGCGGGAATCGCCTGCGGCTCGAAGACCGCCTTGTGGCCGGCGATCGCCTCAATCGCGACGCGCGCCTCGTGCGACGCTTTATGCGCCAGCATCGGCTCGCCGGCGACGTCGCCTATCGCGAAGATCGACGATTCAGCGGTGCGCCGCTGGCCGTCGGTCTCGATGAACCCTCTTGCGTCGATTTTCACGGCGGTGGCATCAAGGCCCGGAATCTTTGAGTTCGGCCTGCGGCCGACGGCGACGAGCACCCGGTCGAACACCTGTTCGTTCGGTTGACCCTCGGCTTCGAACGTCACGCGAATGCCCTTCGTGTCTTCGACCACCGTCGTGACCTTGGTGTTCAGCATGATCGCGGCAAACAGCTTCTCGAGCCGCTTGTGCAGCACGCTGGCCAGGTCGCGATCGGCGCCCGGAAGCAGGCCCGGTGTCATCTCGACCACCGACACCTTGCTGCCGAGCGTGGCGTACACGGTGCCCAGCTCCAGGCCGATGTAGCCGCCGCCGATGACGAGCATCGACGCGGGCACGTCGGGCACCTCCAGCGCCGCAGTGGAATCCATCATTCGGGGGCTGTCGATCGAGAGCGAGGGAATCCGCGTCGGCTGCGAGCCGGTTGCCAGGATGCAGTGCTCGAACTGCAGCGAGGTCGCGGCCCCTTTGCCGGCGATCGTCATCGAGTGGGGGCCGGTCAGGGTGGCGCGCCCCTGGAGGAACTTCACCTTGCGCAGCCTGGCCACCTGGCCAACGCCGCCGGTGAGCTTGTCGACGACGCCCTGCTTGAACGATCGCAGCTTGTCGATGTCGATCGTCGGCTCGGCAAACGTCACGCCCCACGCGCCGGCATGACGGGCTTCGTCGATCACCTTCGCCACATGCAGCAGCGCCTTCGACGGAATGCAGCCGCGATAGAGGCAGACGCCGCCGGGATTGGCCTCCTCGTCGATGAGCGCCACTTGCATCCCGAGATCGGCGGCGTAGAAGGCGGCCGCATAGCCTCCCGGTCCAGCGCCCAGGACCGCAACCTGCGTGGATTCGCTCGCCATCAGCCGAGAAGGGACAGGAGGAACGGCTGCTCGATCGCCTCGACGACCCAGCGGAGGAAGCGCATCGCGTCGGCACCATCGATCACCCGATGGTCGTACGACAGCGACAGGGGAAGCAGCTGCCGCGGCTCGAATTTGTCCGAGCGCCACACCGACTCGACGATGCCGCGCGAGACGCCGAGAATGGCGACCTCAGGCCAGTTGACGATCGGCGTGAAATACGTCCCGCCGATGCCGCCCAGGTTGGAAATCGTGATGCCGCCGCCGCTCATCTCCTCGAGCGTCAGTTTGCGGCTTCGAGCTTTCTCGGCCAGCTGGTGAACGTCGACGGCGATCTCGGTGATGTTCTTGCGATCCACGTTGCGCACCACCGGAACGAGCAGCCCGCGATCGGTGTCGACGGCGACTCCGACGTTGACGTACTTTTTGAAAATGATCTCGTTGCTCTGCGGATCGAGCGACGCATTGAACTGCGGGAATTGCTTCACCGCTGTCGCGACCACCTTGACGAGCATCGCGGTCACGGTGAGGTTGCCCCCGGCCGCCGTCACCTGCTCACGGTACTTCTTGCGCAGCTCCTCCATCGCCGTAATGTCGGCCTTATCGAACTGCGTGACGTGCGGAATGGTGGTCCACGCGTGACTGAGGCGATCGGAGGTCGTCCGCCGGATATTGCTCATCGGCTGGCGTTCGATCTCGCCCCACCGCGAGAAGTCGGGGAGCGGCGCCGCCGGCCGCACCGCCACGGCACCGGGCGAGGCGGCGGCGCTGCCGCCGAGCGACGGCAGGCTGCTCAAAATCCTGCGCGCGTGCTCCTTGACGTCTTCCTCCGAGATTCGCCCATCGGGACCAGATCCCTGGACCTCGTCGATGTTGACTCCCACTTCACGTGCGAGCCGCCTGACGCTCGGTGCCGCCGGCGCAGCCGCATATCCTGCCGCAGGCTTTGAGGCCTTGGGCGTTGGAGCTTGGGATTTGGGAGTTGGCGTTTGGGATTTAACGGTTGCCTGAGCTTCCGCAGCTTCAGCGCGCGGGGTAGCCTTCGATTCCGCCGCCTGGCGCGCCGGCATCGAGACAACCTTGTCCTTTGCCTTTTCGGCTTTGGGACTTTCAGGTTTGGGACGCTCGGGTTCAGGACTTTCGGCCTTGGGGGCTTCGGCCTTGGGACTTTCGGCTTCGGACGCCCCATCCTCCACGACCAGGACCACGGCGCCGACGTTCACCTTGTCGCCCGGCTTGACCTTGATGTCGGTGACCCGTCCGGCAACCGATGACGGGACTTCGACGGTGGCCTTGTCGGTTTCGAGTTCGAGGACGGGTTGATCGACTGCGATCGTGTCGCCGACCTTGACCAGGATGCTCGTGACGTCGCCGCCGGCGACGTTCTCGCCGAGCTCAGGGACTTTGAATTCGGCCAACGACGCTCCTACGACACGGCCGGATTGGGCTTGTCGGGATTGACGCCGAGCTCCGTGATGGCCTTCTTGACCGCCGCTGGTTCGATGGCGCCGGCCTTGGCCAGCGCCGCCAGCGCCGCGTAGGCGATCGACTTGGCATCCACTTCAAAGAAGTCACGGAGCGCGGCCCGGCCTTCGCTGCGGCCGAATCCGTCGGTCCCGAGCGATGTCAGGGGACGAGGCAGCCACCGGTCGATGGCATCGGGCAGCGCCTTGACGTAATCGGACGCGGCGACAAGGACGCCTTCGGTGCCGCCAAGGCATTGGGTGACATAGGGCACACGAGGCTTCTCGTCCGGGTGAAGGCGGTTCCACCGCTCCACGGCGTGGCCGTCGCGGTATAGCTCCTGGTAGCTGGTCACGCTCCAGACGTCGGCCGCGACGTCGTAATCCTCGGCGAGAATCTGCTGCGCTTTGATCGCTTCGTTCAGAATAGCGCCGCTGCCGAGCAGCTGGGCACGCGCTTGTCCCTGCCTCTTCTCGGCTGACCGCACGAGGTACATCCCTTTCAGGATGCCTTCGCGCGCGCCCTCTGGCATCGGCGGCATCTCGTACTGCTCGTTCATGACCGTGATGTAGTAGAAAATGCTCTCGCCTTCCACGTACATCCTGCGGATGCCGTCCTCGATGATGACGGCGATTTCGTAGGCAAACGCCGGGTCGTACGACAACAGGTTCGGCACAGCCAGCGATAACAGGTGGCTATGTCCGTCCTGGTGCTGCAACCCTTCACCCGCCAGCGTCGTCCGTCCCGCCGTGCCCCCCAGCAGGAAGCCGCGGGTGCGCGTGTCAGCGGCCGCCCATACCAGGTCGCCGACCCGCTGCATGCCGAACATCGAGTAGTAGATGAAGAACGGAATCGTGTTGATGCCGTGGGTGGCGTAGGCGCTGCCGGCGGCGATGAAGGAGGAGATGGACCCGGCCTCGGTGATGCCTTCCTCGAGAATCTGGCCGTCGGTGGCTTCCTTGTAATAGAGGAGGACGTCCATGTCGACCGGCTCGTAGAGCTGACCGACATGGGAGTAAATGCCGACTTGCCGGAAAAGCGCCTCCATGCCGAAGGTGCGCGCTTCGTCCGGCACGATCGGCACGACCAGCTCGCCGACATTCTTATCCTTCAGCAGCTTCGCCAGCATCCGCACGAACGCCATCGTCGTCGAGGCCTTCCGCCCCTCCGAGCCCTTGTGGAATTCGGCGAAGAGCTCCGGCAGCGAGTCGGTCTTGAGCTTTTCGGCGTGCACGACGCGCTTTGGAACGAACCCGCCAAGCTGCTTGCGCCGCTCGAGGATGTAGGTGATCTCGGGGCTATTGTCCGGCGGACGGTAGAAGGGCGCTTTGGCGACCTCTTCGTCGCCAATCGGCACGCCGAAGCGGGTGCGAAACGCGCGGAGCTCGTCTTCGTTGAGCTTCTTCTGCTGATGGGTGATGTTCTTCCCTTCGCCCGCTTCGCCAATGCCGTAGCCCTTGATCGTGCGGGCCAGAATCACGGTCGGCTGGCCGGTGTGCTCGACGGCGGCTTTGTACGCTGCGTAGACCTTGATGGGATCGTGGCCGCCGAGCGTCAGCTTCTTCAGCTGTTCGTCGGACAGATGCTTGACCATCTCGAGCAGCCGCGGGTCGGCGCCCCAGAACTGCTGCCGGACGTAGGCACCTGATTCGACGGCGTACTTCTGGTACTCGCCGTCGACGACCTCGCCCATCCGCTTCACGAGCACGCCGTCGCGGTCCTTCTCGAGCAGCGCGTCCCACTCGCTGCCCCAGATGACCTTCAGCACGTTCCAGCCGGCGCCGCGGAAAATCGCCTCGAGCTCCTGGATGATCTGCCCGTTGCCGCGCACCGGGCCGTCGAGGCGCTGCAGGTTGCAGTTGATGACGAAGATCAGGTTGTCGAGTTTTTCGCGGGAGGCGAGGGTGATGGCGCCAAGCGATTCGGGTTCGTCAGTCTCGCCGTCGCCGAGGAAAGCCCAGACCTTCGAGTCGGACCGTTTCTTCAGCCCGCGATCCTCCAGGTAGCGCATGAACCGCGCCTGGTAGATCGCGCAAATCGGCCCGAGACCCATCGAGACCGTCGGGAACTCCCAGAAGTCGGGCATCAGCCACGGATGCGGGTACGACGAGAGCCCGCCCCCCGGCTTCAGCTCGCGGCGGAAGTTTTCGAGATGCTCGACGCTGATGCGCCCCTCGAGAAACGCGCGCGCGTAGATGCCGGGCGCCGCGTGCCCCTGGAAATAGATGATGTCGCCGTCGTTGTCGTCGCCCTTGCCCTTGAAGAAGTGATTCAGCCCGACCTCGTAGAGCGTGGCGGCCGAGGCATACGTCGAAATGTGCCCGCCGATCCCATCTTCCTGCTTATTGGCTTTGACGACCATCGCCAGCGCGTTCCACCGTACGAGGCTCTTGACGCGGCGCTCGATTTCGCGGCTGCCGGGGAACGGCGGCTGCTCGGCTGGGGGGATAGTGTTGATGTACGGAGTGTTGGCAGTGAACTGGGGTCGGACGCCGCTGCGGCGGGCATGATCCGCGAGCAGGGCCAGCAGCCGGCCGACGCGCGCCGGGCCGCCCGACTGCAGGACGTAATCGAGCGACTCGAGCCATTCTCGCGTCTCGAGGGCTTCCAGCTCGGCCGCGTCCTTCGGGGCTGTGCTACGCATGTATCCTCATCAGGGGTCGGTACAACTCCCTATCTTACTATCTGATCTTCTCATGCCCGGCACGGCACAGCCCGACATTCCTGTCGCTCTCGCCCGCGTCCACTCATCTATTGTTTCGTGCGAACGCTGTCCCCGCTTGAGGGTGTACTGCTGCCGTGTCGCAGCGGAGAAGAAGCGCGCATATCAGCTCGACACCTACTGGGGCCGTCCTGTGCCCGGCTTCGGCGATCCTGGCGCGCGGCTTCTGCTGATCGGCCTCGCGCCTGCGGCACACGGCGCGAATCGCACCGGACGGATGTTCACAGGCGACGGAATCGGTGGCTCGGGCGACTTCCTGATGTCGGCGCTTCACAACACGGGGTTCGCCAATATCGCAACGTCCACGCATCGTGACGATGGGCTGGTGCTGAAGGACGCGTACATCCTGTCGGCGGTGCGATGCGCACCGCCGGACAACAAGCCGCTCCCCGACGAGATCGCGCGCTGCACACATCATCTCGATGCCGAGCTGGAACAACTTCCGAACGTGCGCGTCGTCGTCGGGCTGGGGAAGATTGGATTCGATGCGTGGCTGCAGCGCCGGCGTCGGCGCGGCGAGCAGATCTCACCAAAGCCGCAATTCGGCCACGGTGTGGTCGTGCCCGGTTCTCCCGCGCTGATTGGCTGCTATCACCCGAGCCGTCAGAACACCAATACTGGCACGCTGACGGCCGGGATGATGGAGAGCGTCTTCAGAAGGGCGAAGCGGATGCTGGCGTCGATGGAGCGACGGAGCCCTTAGAACGCACCCGGCCTGAACCGGAATCCGGTCTGCTGGTCCCCTTCGCGATTCATCTTGTGGCACGCGCCGCAGGTGCCCTGCACTTCCTTGGCCGCCGCCATGGCAGCCTGCTGGTCAGGGGCCGGCGCCGCGAGCAGCTTGTCCAGCGCGTCAAGCTTCGACAACCCATCCTTGACGATGGCGATGGTGGCGTCGTTCTTCCTTTCAGTCCAGAAGGCCTGAAGAGTCATGAAGTTCTGACGCAGGGTCGTGAGCTGCATCCGCGCGTCCGCAAATGCCCCCGAGCCGATGGCCTTGTTCATGGCGCCATTGGTCTGGGCATTCGACTTCATGAGCTTGGCGTACTCCTCCATAGTCGTGATTTTCGTCTGTGCGATGACGAGGGTTCCCAGCCAAACCAGGACCAGCGCTGTTACACACGTAGTGAAACGCCGCATACACCCTCCTTGAGAGCTGCAATGGGGCCGACGGAGCGGGCCGAATGCTAACACAGGACGCTTCGCAGAGTCGCCGCGTCGATGTTGCCGCCGGTCATGACGCACACCACGTTCTTTCCCGCGATCCTTGCGCGCCACTTGTAGGCGGCCGCCAGCGATGACGCGCCGGCTGGTTCAGCCAGATTGTGCGTCAGGCGCAGGGCGGCGCGGACGCCTTCTCTGATCTCCTCCTCTTCCAACGTCACGACATCGTCCAGCGCTGACTTGAGGATGTCGAAGGTCAGATCGTAGGTCGTCCGGGTCGCGATTCCGTCCGCAAACGTCAACGCCCGCTCGGTCGTCACGCGGGCGGGTCCGCTCCACGAACGTGCGAAGGCCGACGCGCCGGCGGCCTGAACGCCAATCACTTTCGCCCGCGAGCCGCGGCCGGTGCGGGCGATGCAGCAGCCGGCGGCGCCGCTGCCGCCGCCGACCGGCGTGAAAATATAGTCGAGGTCCGGCAGTTCCTCGAAGATCTCCAGCGCCAGCGTGCCGACGCCCGCAATCAAATGCGGTTCGTTGGCGGAGTGGACGTAGCGCCATCCCTCGCGCGGCGCGAGCTCTTCAACGCGCTCCCGCGCCTCGTCGAAATCGCGTCCGTATTCCACGACGGTCGCCCCGAGGGCCCGCATCGACGCCGTCTTGTCGGGATTGTTGCCGACCGGCACGAAGATATGACAAGGAACGTTGTGAACCCGGCACGCAAACGCCATCGACTGGCCGTGATTGCCGGTGCTGGCGCTCACCACGCCGCGCCTCCGTTCATCCCTCGTCAGCTGGGCGACGAGGTTTACGCCGCCGCGGATCTTGAAGGCCCCCGTAGGCTGATGGTTTTCGTGCTTGACCCACGCGCTACACCCCAGCCACTCCCCGAGGAGCGGATGCCGCATGAGCGGGGTGGGCCTCAGATGCGCGTAGACGCGCAGGCGCGCGGCTTCGAGGTCGGCAGCCGACGGGGGCGTCATGGACAGCATGTGTTTCTCACGCGGACCGCGAGGTCGGGGCGATCGCTGATCAAGCCGTCGACGCCCCAGTCGAGAAGCCGGCGCATGTCGCGCTCATCGTCGACCGTCCATACCTGTACCTTCAACCCTGCCCTGTGCGCGTCACGGATGAAGCGCGGCGACACGATCCTGACGAGCCCTTTCCGCTCCGGCACCTGGTAGCCGCCGTAGGAGACCTGCCGAACGGGCCAGCGGGCAAAACCACGGTACACGGCCAGCCGCACTTCCGGATGCGTGGCGCTGCTGGCGGCGCCCGGAAGCGCTGCCCTGGCGGCAGCGGCGCTGCGCGCGCCGTATCCAGCCATACATACGCGATCTACGGCCCCGGCGGCGAGAATGTCGAGGGCAACGGCCTGTCCCATCTCCGCCGAATCTACCTTCATCTCGATGACGATGGGCACGCCCTGGTAGGTCTGGAGCACGCCGCGAAGCGAGGGGATTCCGATGCCCCGCTTACGAAACGGAAATCCGCCGTTGACTGCGAATCGGTAGCCGGCATCGATGTGCGCGAGCTCGTCGGCGGTGTGCGCCGCGAGCGGTCCGGCATGCGAGGTCGTCCGGTCGAGGGTAGCGTCATGGTGGACGACCGGCACGCCGTCGGCCGACAGGCGTACATCGAGCTCGAGTCCGTCGGCGCCCGCCTGCAGCGCGAGGTCGAACGCGGCCAGCGTGTTTTCCGGACCCAGGGCGGATCCGCCTCGATGCGCGAAGATCAATGGACGCCGGCTGTCAAAGAAAGACACAGAGCACAGGATAGAATGCGTGTATGCCGAATCCCAAGGTGACCACGGTCGGCGAGCTTCGGCGCGCCATCGAGAACGGCGAGGTGCCGCGGCGCAGTGTGCATGAGGAAGTGCGTCAAAACCTCATCGCCAAGCTCCGCTCCGGCCAGACCCTCTTCCCCGGCATCGTCGGCTACGACGACACGGTGGTTCCGCAGCTCGTCAACGCCCTCCTGTCACGCCACAACTTCATTCTGCTCGGGTTGCGCGGCCAGGCAAAGACGCGCCTGATGCGCGCGCTCGCGACGCTGCTCGACGAGGCGATCCCGGTCATGCCCGGCTGCGAGATCAACGACGATCCGCTGGCGCCGATCTGCGCCGGGTGCATCACCCGGATCGCGACCGAGGGTGATCACACGCCGATCGCGTGGCTCGGACGCGACTCACGCTACGTCGAAAAGCTGGCGACACCCGACGTGACGATCGCCGACATGGTCGGCGACATCGATCCGATCAAGGCGGCGAAGTCTGGATTGAACCTCTCGAGCGAATTGACGATGCACTACGGGCTGCTGCCGCGGGCGAACCGCGGCATCTTCGCCATCAACGAGCTGCCCGATCTTGCCGGCAAGATCCAGGTTGGACTGTTCAACATCCTGCAGGAAGGCGACGTCCAGATTAAGGGCTACCCGGTCCGGCTGCCGCTCGACGTGCTGATGGCGTTCACCGCGAATCCCGAGGACTACACCGCGCGCGGCAAGATCATCACGCCGCTGAAGGACCGGATCGGATCCGAGATTCGCACGCACTACCCCGCCGGCCGCGCCGAAGGCATGACGATTACCGCGCAGGAAGCGTGGCTCGCCCGCGACAGCTCGTCGCTGCCCACCGAGGTGCCGACGTTCGTCGCCGAGGTGGTGGAAGAGATCGCATTCCAGGCGCGGCAGGATCGCCGCATCGACAAGCGGTCGGGGGTCAGCCAGCGCCTGCCCATTTCCGCGATCGAGAACGTCGTCTCCAATGCCGAGCGGCGGGCGCTGGTGAACGGTGAACGGGTGGCGGTGCCCCGTGTCACCGACATCTATGCCGCGCTGCCGTCGATCACGGGCAAGTTCGAGATGGAATACGAGGGCGAGCTCAAGGGCGCCGAGACGATCGCCCGCGAACTGATTCGCGCCGCCGTCGCCAGCGTCGCCGACGGCTACCTCGCGCATCTCGAGACACGGCAGATCGTCGAATGGTTCGACCTGGGCGGCAGCCTGCAGCTGGCCGATTCGACCAGCGCCGACGACCTGCTCACCCGCGCGCGCGAAGTACAGGGCCTGGTGGAACTGGCGCACGCGGCGGGGATTCCGCCGAAGGCGCCGGCGCCGCTCCTGGCGTCGGGCGTGGATTTCGTGCTCGAAGGGCTCTACGCGCTGAAGAAGATCGGCCGCAGCGATGAACGCGGCTATCAGGCAACGGAGACGCCGGTCAGGCGTCCGACTCGCGACGCGGCGTTCCGCGACGAGACGCCGCTGCCAACGGGCGGCGGCAAGAAGAAGTACTACAACTGACCGGACGCCTAAAGGCCTCCGGCTACCAAGCAGATCACCAGCGCGGTAGCCGGAAACCTTCAGGTTTCCGGGGGGGCCCATGAAATATCGCTACACGAAGTACACCGGCGACCTGCTCGACGAGATCGATCTCGAGGATCTCGTCTCGAAGCTGTCGGACATGCTGCTCTCCAGCGGGTTCAGCAACCCATGGGGCGATCCGTCAGCCGGCGACGAGGATCGCACCATGCAGGCGCTCCACGACGCCATCCTCGAGGCGCTGTTCAGCGGCGGCGTGCTGTCGGAGGAGGCCCTGCAGCAACTGCTGGGCGAGCCGGCGGACGGCGATCAGGAAGCGGCGCGGCAGCAGCTCGAGGACCTGATCCAGCAGATCATCGACCGCATGATGGAGCAGGGCTTCATCACGTCGCCGCCGGATCTCGAAGGCGAGCGCCAGCAGCGCCGGGGAACGGGCGGCGGCATCGGCGAGGACGCCGGGCCGGTGAAATTCGAGGTCACCGACAAGGCGCTCGACTTCCTTGGCTATCGCGCGCTGCGCGACCTGCTCGGATCAGTCGGCCGCAGCAGCGCCGGCCGGCACGATACCCGGCACCTGGCCACCGGCGTCGAAGCGATCGCGGCATCGAAACCGTACGAGTTCGGCGACACGATGAACCTCGATCCGAGCGGCACCATTCTCAATGCCGTGCGGCGGCTGCACGCGGAGGGTCGCAGCGGCGCAGGCGGCGGGATCGAGGTCGATTACGCGGACTTGATGGTGGCGCAGAGTGAATACCAGAGCTCGTGCGCGACGGTCATCATGCTCGACTGCAGTCACAGCATGATCCTGTACGGCGAGGACCGCTTCACGCCGGCGAAGCGGGTCGCACTGGCGCTGGCGCACCTGATTCGCACTCAGTATCCCGGCGATTCCCTCCACGCCGTCCTCTTTCACGACTCGGCGGAAGAAATCCCGCTCAAGCAGCTCGGACGGGTACGGGTCGGTCCGTACTACACCAACACCCGCGAAGGCCTTCGCCTTGCGCGCCGCATCCTCGAGCGGCAGAAGAAGGACATGCGGCAGATCGTGATGGTCACCGACGGGAAGCCTTCGGCGCTCACGCGGCCCGACGGCCAGATCTACAAGAATGCGTTCGGCCTCGATCCGTACATCGTCGCCGAGACGTTTGCCGAGGTGAACGCCTGCCAGAAGGCGGGGATCATGATCAACACGTTCATGCTCGCCCGGGACCACGACCTCGTCGCCTTCGTGCGGCGAGTCGCGTCAATCTGCCGCGGCAAGGCGTACTTCACCACGCCGTACACGCTCGGTCAGTACGTGCTGATGGACTACATGGATCGCAAGACCAAGACCATCCACTGAAAGAACCAGGCGGACGGATGCTGCCACCGACGATCCCGATCTTCCCGCTCCCGAACGTCGTCCTCTTCCCCAACGTTTTTCTGCCTCTTCACATCTTCGAGCCGCGCTACCGCGCGATGGTCAACGATGCGCTCACCGGTGACCGGATTATCGGGATGGTGCTGCTGCAGCCGGGGCATGAAGCCGACTACCAGGGGCGCCCGCCGGTCTTTCCGGTTGGCTGCGCCGGTGTGATGACCCACTCCGAGCGGCTGGATGACGGACGCTTCAACATCGTCCTCCGCGGCATGGAGCGGTTTCGGATCGGTGGCGAAGACGCCGGCAAGCCGTATCGCATCGCCCAGGTCAGCGGCCTGCCAGAAGCCGTCCCCGAGGAAGACAGGCCCGAGCTTCGCCGCCATCGTCATCGGCTCGAGGCGCTTCTCGCGGCGGCGATGGAGCGGACGGGCTCCGAACCGCGCTTCCCTCCCGCCGTGCCCGACGAGGATCTCGTCAACGCGCTCGCGCAGTACCTGGAGCTGGATCCGCTCGAGCGGCAGGCGCTCCTCGAACGAGACGGAATTCTGGCGCGGTGCCGGGCGCTGATCGAACTCCTCGAGATCAAGACGCTTGCACCGCGCAGTTCGTGGAAGGGCCGCTCAGTTCACTGATTGGTTGAATCGCAGCGACACCGCAATCGCGGGATTCCGCTTGCGCTCGATGTTGGCCGAATTGCCATACACGGCAACGTCGAGCGCGACGCGGTCGCTCATGTTGATGCCGACGCCGCCGGCTGGATTCCACAACTCGCGGGAATAGACGGCGCCGCCCCGCAGGTCGATCATCCCCAGGCGGATCTCTCCGCCGCCATGGAATGACTTCCCCTGCAGTCCGCGCCCGAACTCCGCGACCGCCGCCCACGGGCCCGGGTCGTAGCCCACGTTCGCGCGGTAGTCGATCGGCAGCTCGACGCGCACCTCGCCAACCGGCAGGGGGAGACTTTCGATCAGGTCGCCGTTGCCCTGCACGAGATTGGCGTGGAAATAGGTCGTCTGTTCCGCGTCGGTCCAGTCGATGAAGTTGCCGACGCCGTTGGCGCCGAACCCCAGCTCCCAGTTGCCGATCACCATGCCGGTGCCGAGGTCAACCGCCATGCCAGTACCGGAGTCGGAGGTGGTCCGGCTGATGAAGAGCGGCGGCGGCAGCAGCGGGTTCACCGTCAGCAGCCCGACGTTGTCGGTATCCATCCGCAGTCTGAAGTCGACGTCGTAGTAGCGGAAGCCGTGAAGATAGTCGACGTTGGCAGCGACGTAGATCCCTTCGCGCTCGGTCCCGAGCCCGATGCCGGGCGCAAGCGCGAACCGGCCGCGGTAGCCGCCCGCAATCGCCATCGCCGCCTGACCCTGCGTGTTGTTCTGTGCCGTGAGCTGCGTGAAAGGAAGGTAGACCGGCGGGCCTTCACGAAGGATCTCCGTCAGACGTTCGTCGATGACCGACGCCGTACGCATCGAGATGTACGGACCGGCACCTACATAGACGCCCTGAAACGAATTTCCGGGACCCTGGACCAGGCGGAACGTCTTGCCCCAGTTCGGCGCGGCCAGGCCTGCGGCCGGCGGCTGATTCACGGGGATGAAGCCCTTGTAGTCGTTCAGGTCGCGGCTCAGTTCGCCGTTGCCGATGTCGACAATGAAATCGTCGGCCTTGGTGTCGCTGGTGTCGCGGCCGATCGTGTAATGCAGCGGCGCGGCTGCGTACTCGATGGCACGGACCAGATCGAATTCATCCTTCGACGGGTTGAGCCGATCGAAATCGCGAAAGACCTGGATCAGGCCGAAGGGGAGAACGATGGCGCGGTACGGGCCTTCCTCTTCGAGCATGCGGCTGGCCACGTTCTCGCCGCCCGTCGGCGACCCGATTCCGATCTTGCGGGCGTCGAACGACCAGTTCTGGGCTGATGCCGTGTTGACGAGAAACAGTGAAGCGAACAACAGACTCAATACGATGCGATGGCTCACGACGATGCTCCTGCACACCAGTTACGTCGGCGCCCCCTCCCGCAGGCGCTGGGACAGGACACGGACAATGCGCTCCCCGTGGAAGCGGCCGTTTTCAATGAATATCGAGCCCGTGTTCCGTCCTGCGATCGCACCTCCGGCGATGAACAGGTTGGGAACGTTGGTCTCGAACGTTTCGGGATCGAGCTCTGGACTGAGCGACTCATTATCGCATCGGACGCCGGCGCGCCGCATCAAATCGACGTCTGGTTTGTAGCCGGTGAGCAGGAACACGCCATCAGCGGGCAGCTCTTGACGACCCGATTCGCCCTCGACGATCACGGCATTTCTCGTAATTTCAACCACGCGCGTATTGAAGTACGCCGTTACGGAGCCTTCTTTGATCCGATTGTCGATGTCGGGCCGGACCCAGTATTTGATCGAGTCGCCAAGCGTCGCCCGGCGGTGCACGAGGGTGACGTGCGCGCCGCCGCGAAACAGCTCCAGCGCCGCCTCCGCCGCCGAATTCTTGCCGCCGACGACGACGACCCGCTGGCGATAGTACGGGTGGGCGTCAGTGTAGTAGTGCGACACGTGCGGCAGCGCCTCGCCCGGCACGCCCAGGTAGTTC
>Ga0075428_100000374_pt1 | contig 44299 bp, 45 predicted proteins | sample RhiMetdeltSRZDD2_FD_75291 | JGI IMG/M metagenome (GOLD analysis project Ga0075428, IMG submission 75291) | Populus rhizosphere microbial communities from Tennessee, USA - Rhizosphere MetaG P. deltoides SRZDD2 | ecosystem: Host-associated > Plants > Roots > Rhizosphere > Soil | place: USA... | reverse complement strand
CACCTCGTTCCGGAACCCCTTCGGCCAGAGCGGCCGGATCGGGCGGTCGATCATGCGCGCTGTCAGGATCGCGCGCTCGGTCGGCCGGCCCTCACGCTTGAAGAAACCACCGGGGATCTTCCCGGCGGCGTACATCCGCTCCTCCACGTCGACAGTGAGCGGGAAGAAATCGGTTCCCTCGCGGGCCTCCATGCGGCCCTGCGCGGTCGCGAGCACCATCGTTTCGCCGGCGCGGACGACGACGGCGCCGTCGGCCTGCTTCGCGAGCTTGCCGGTCTCGAATGTGATGTCCTCCCCACCCACGGTCACGCTGACCGAGGTCGGGCTCTCTGTTGCTACTGCCATCTAATCCTCCACTTCTTCGGGAGAGTGGAGGTTTGAGTCAGCTCCCGATCCCGCGGCGGTGAGCTCGCTCAAACTTCCACTCTCCAAGTTCCGTGCCAGGTTGAAACCAGGCACGGCCTCACGAGTTCTGTCGCGGAGCTAGCGCCTTAGGCCAAGCTCCTTGATGAGGGCGCGGTAGCCCTCCAGATCCTTGCGTTGCAGGTAATTGAGCAGGCGGCGGCGGCGTCCGACCAGCTTGAGCAGCCCACGGCGCGAATGGTGATCCTTCGAGTGCTGCCGCAGGTGCTCGGTCAGGTCGTTGATCCGGCGCGTCAGAAGGGCAATCTGCACCTGTGGGGACCCGGTGTCGGATTCTCCCTTCCCGTGCTGACCGACGATCTGCTGCTTGTCTTCCTTGGTGAGGGTCATGTGCCTCCTTTTAGGTCAATCCGCGGTCCCCGCACGGCGTGAAGGAAGGACACGCGCGGCCGAGGCTGCGGTCGCGAACTAGGTTAGCAACAGGGAAACGGCAATCCGTATCCTCCCTCGAACAGGTATGGGGTCGAGAATGTGCCTTGCGGCCATCGCGATAATCGCGCTGGCCGCCGCTCCGGGTGCCGCGGAGGTCGGTCCTCCCTTCTGGGAGCAGTTCCATTACGACGCGGCGCACACGGGGTTCAACCGACGGGAGCGCGCTCTCACCCGTGCGAACGTCCACAGGCTGCGCAAGGTCTGGGCCGTGCAGACCGGCTCCGCGATCGAAGGCTCGGTGGCCGTTTCGCAGAGCCGGGTCTTCGTAGGATCCGACGACAATACGCTCCGTGCCTACCACCTCGACGGGACCCTTGCATGGGCCCGTGGGCTCGGAGCCGGCGCGCGGTCCGTAGCGACGCCCGCGCTCGTCGCAGACAACGTGTTCGGATACACGAGCTCTTCCGTCGTGACCGCTCTCGATGCGGCCACCGGCCAGCCGCGCTGGAGCCGGCCGATCTCCTCCGTACAGGGGGCCTTCCCGGGCTCGCCGACCGCCGCCGGAGGGATCGTCTACGCCGTTCCGTACGAGCTCGTCGCACTCGACGCTGAGACCGGATCGGCCCGCTGGACTCGGCCGGACGTCGGCTGCTTCCTCTGCTCCCCGGCGGTCGGAAGCGGGAGTCTGTTCGTCGGCGCTGGACCGGCCGCGGGCCGCAGGCTCCTCGCGCTCGACGCCGCCACCGGCGCCACGCGATGGTCGTTCCGGCCGCAAGGAGGCAGCAACTTCGCATGGAGTGCCTCGCCGGCCGTGTCCGGCGGGCGCGTGTTCCAGGCCGCGTCCCTGCAGGGGGGAGCGACGAAGACGTACTCTCTCTACGCATTCAGGGCCTCGTCTGGGAAGCGGCTCTGGAAGGCCTCCGTCGGGAACTCAGAGTTCCTGACGTCGTCATCGCCGGCGGTCGCGTACGGAACAGTCTTCTACGTCTCGCCCGCGAGCCGCATCTACGCGCTGCGCGCAGCGAACGGGAAACGGCTCTGGTCGAAGGCGATCGCCACGAGCGCGTCCTCTCCCGTCGTGGCCGGCGGCGTCGTCTACTTCGGTGCCGGGTTGACCGTCTACGCCCTCGACGCGCGGACGGGCAAGACGCTCTGGCGCGCCCGCACCACCTCCGATCCCGCGGACCCGGCGGTGTTCGGTGGATCGTTGTACGTCGGCTCGGGTGACGGGACGCTCTATGCGTACCGTCTCAAACCGGGCGGGTAGCGGCCCGCGTCTCCTCGACGTCGCGCGCGATCTGAGCGATCAGCTCCTGCTCGCTGTCGAAGGCGCGCTCGTCGCGAAGGCGCTTCCAAAGCTCCACCACGAGCCGCTGGCCGTACAGGTCGCCCTCGAAGTCGAGCAGGAACGCCTCGATCCGACGCTCGTCCCCGCCGTAATGCGGGTTTGTCCCGATCGAGATCGCCGCTGGGGTCCGGCCGACCGCGCCCGCGTAGATGCCGTAGTCGGGGATGAGGAGCTGCGGATCCACGGAGAGATTCGCGGTCGGAAAGCCGAGGGTGCCGCCGCGTGCGTCTCCAGCCACGACCGTTCCTTCCACCTCGGGCGGCCGGCCGAGGAGCGCGGCCGCCTGCGCGATCTCGCCGGCGCGCAGACGGTGCCGGATCTGGCTCGAAGACACGTTCTCGACCAGAGGCACCGGCCGGACGTCGAAGCCCAGCATCGAGAGCAGGTCCAGGTCGCCGCTCCGTCGCCTCCCGAAGCGGAAGTTCTCTCCGGCGACGATCACCTCGGTACCGATCGGCCTGAGGACGCCATCCACGAACTCCTCCGGCTCAAGCCGGGCGGTGTCCGGCGTGAACTCGATCACGAGCGTGTCTGCGATGCCAAGCTCGTCGAAGAGCTGAAGGCGGCGGTCCAGCGTAGTCAAGAGCTCGACCTGGTTCCCGAGCGCGACCCGCGGATGTGGATCGAACGTGACCACCGTCGACTTCGGACCGGCGGCCAGTGCGGCCTCGATCACCCTTTGGTGGCCGAGGTGGACGCCGTCGAAGGTCCCGATCGCGACGGCCCTTGGCTCGTGGGCGAGCTCGGCCGGCATACGTGCGACGGTCACGGCAATACCGTTCCGTCGACAGCCACCAGCTCTCCCGCATGGAGCACCCGCACGTCCTCCTTCACCCGCTCGCGGCCCTGCCGGATAGCCGCCGCGGTCGCGGCGTCCACCTCCCTCGCAGGAAGGAATGGGAGCGCCTCGGCTGGCGGCAGGATCCGTTCGGGATCGGCGTCCTCGACCCGAAACGGTCCCACCTCGATGCGCCGGAGTGTGCGGCAGTGTCCTCCGAGCGCGTCGGCAACGGAGCGGACGTACGTCCCTGAGCTAACGCGGAGGTCGAGAGTCACGGCCTCGCCTGTATACGTGATGACGTCCAGCTGATCGATCCGCGAGCGCCTGACCGGCATCTCCAGGGCGACTCCGCGGCGCGCGAGCCGGTAGGCGCGCTCGCCTCCGACCTTGACGGCCGAAGCGGTTGGGATCGGCAGCTCAACCTCCCCGCGGAGGCGCTCGAGCCGCGCAAGCACCTCGCCTTCGGCAGGAACCTCCTCCTCCCCCAGCACGGTCCCCTCGGGATCGCCGGTCGACGTCCGGGAGCGGAGGTCGATCTCGGTGAGATAGCGCTTGTCCAGCCCGACGAGCCACGGAGCCAGTCTAGTTGTCGATCCGGACAACACGAGCAGGAGCCCGCTCGCGAACGGATCCAAGGTCCCTGCGTGACCGGTGCGCGCTCCGGTGCGCCTGCGGATCTCGCGCACGATCGAGAACGACGACGGCCCGGGGGGCTTGTCGACGAGGATCAGGCCGCTCGGCCGGAGCCCGCGCGGAGGCACCGGGAAACCACCCTAGGCTGCGGCCTTTGCCGCAGCCGCGAACTCCTTGCGGATGAAGGCGATCAGATCTCCGAGCTCGAGCTCGCTGGAGAAGCCGGCCGCCTGGCGGTGGCCGCCGCCGCCCGCCTTGCGTGCAATAACGGAGACATCCAGCTCGTCCGACCGTGAGCGCAGGCTGACTCGGTGCTTCGGGCCTCCACGGGTCGGGGGCTCACGGATCAGCACGGCCATGTCGGAACCCTCCACCGCGCGCAGGTAGTCGATGATCCCCTCGGAGTAAGGCTCGACCGCACCGACCTCGAGGAAGTCGTTGCGCAGGAGGTACGAGATCACGAGCCTGCCCCCGTCGTAGACCTCTGCGCGCTCGAGCGCACGCGCCAGGAGCTTCAGCTTCGCAAACTCGACGCTCTCGTAGACGCCCTGGAAGACGCGCTGGAGGTTCGCCCCCGCCTCGACGAGCTCCGCGGCGAGACGCAGTGCACGCGGAGTGGTGTTCGTGTACTGGAAGCGCCCCGTGTCTGTGACGAGGGCGATGTAGAGGGCCTCGGCGATCTCCGGCGTCAGGTCGATGTCGAGCAGCCGCAGCAGGTCGCGGACGATCTCTCCCGTCGAGGAGGCGTCCGGCACGATCACGTTGATTGTTCCGAAGCGGGTGTTGTCGTGGTGGTGGTCGATGTCCACGATGAGCGGCGAGCGCTCGAGCAGCTCCGCATAGTCGCGGCCGAGGCGGCTCTCGTTGGCGCAATCGAGAGCGAGCAGCACCCGCTCGTCCGCATCGTCCGGTAGCTCCCTGCGCAGGTCGTGCATGTCCATGAATCCGTACTCGGCCGGGAGCGGCACCTGCCCGTAGAGGTACATGATTGCGTCTTTCCCAAGCGCCTCGAGCGCGAGCTTGGCGGCGAGAATCGACCCGAGCGCGTCGCCGTCGGGATTCTCGTGGGTCGTGATCAGGAAGCGGTCGTGCTCACGGATCGCGTCCGCCACGGAACCGAGATCATTCTTCGTCTGGAGCGAGCTCATCGATTAGTTTGCCCATCCGCACTCCCCGCTCAACCGAGGGATCGTACTCAAAGGCCAGCTGGGGAGTTCGCTTCATCCTCAGCTCGCGGCCGAGACGGGCCTGGAGGACACCGTGGGCGGTGGATAGCGCCTGCAGCGTACGCTCGCGCTCGGGCTCGGAGGCGAGGACGCTCACGAAGACCCGCGCCTCGCGGAGATCGGGAGATGTCTCGACCCCGGTAACGGTCACGAAACCGATGCGCGGATCCTTGAGCTCCCCTACGGCTTCCGACAGCACCTGTCGCACCGCTTCATTCACACGACGCATGCGCTCAGTCGTCAAGAGCGACGACCTCTCCCTTCCCTGGCCGGAAACCAAGGGACCCTAGTCGTCAAACGAGACGACCTCCTTCTCCACCCGGCCGAGCTCGAACTCGCGTCCAGCCAGATAGCGCTCGGCCGCCACGAGCAGCTGATTGACCTCCCGATGCCCGCGCGCGACGCAGGAGAGCGTGATCCGCGAGCGCTGCCACAGGTCGTGGTGGTCGACTTCCGCGACCGAGGCCCCGAACCGGCGTTGGAGTTGCGCCTTCACCGACAAGAGCTCCTTCCGCTTCCCCTTGAGCGATCCATTCTCCGGGAAGTGGAGCTCGGCGGAGAGAATTCCGACAAATCCGGCTCCCATACGTCTCATTCTTCACCCTGAGGTACGTCCCCATCTTGCTCAGCGCCGCTGCCTTCGCCGCGGCGTTCCTGCTGACCGGCAGCGCCACGGCCGTCGAAGCGGCCAAGCCGAGCTCGGCGCGCCTCGTGAAGATCGCCCACGCCGACCCGCATGAGGGCTACAGCGCCGACGTCTTCGGTCACCTGGGCTACGCGTACCTGTCCAGCTACCACGGCGCCGCGTGCCCCTCGGCCGGAGTGCGTGTGTACGACGTCCGCAACCCGGCGAAGCCGACGCGGGTCTCTACCTTCGCCGATGCCCAGTCGCAGCCTCGAGTCGACCGGACGTGGACGGAGAAGACCATCGTCCAACACGTCTCGACGTCGAGCTTCAAGGGGGAGCTGGCGGTGGTCAGCTTCCAGCGCTGCGGAGGAAGCGGCTTCCAGGGCTTCGGGCTGTATGACGTCACGCGCCCGGCCAATCCCAAGCCGCTCTCGCTCGCCCATCTCGAGCCGCGCGGCTCGCACGAGATCTGGGTGAACGCACGGGGAAAGCGCGCCTACGTCTACACCGCCATCCCCCGCTCCGAGCTCCAGTCCTCCCCCGATTACAACCCGCAGACCCAGCAAGCGTCGACGCCCGGCGATCCCGACTTCCGCATCTTCGACGTCAGCGATCCCGAGCACCCTGCCCAGGTGGGCGAATGGGGAGCGTGGAAGGAGCTCGGGGTGAAGCCCTGGCAGGGTCGTGGCAACTTGAGCGCCAACTTCGTCCACTCGGTGATCACCAACCCCAGCGCGACGCGGGCATACCTGTCGTATTGGGATCTCGGCACGGTCATCCTCGACATCCGCAATCCGGCGCATCCGCGCTACCTCGGCCGTACGCCGGCGACGGATGGTCAGGGCGACACGCATTCCGCTGCCCTCGCCCGGAATGGGACGGTTCTGGTGGAGACGCACGAGACTGTGGGCGGCCACCCGATGCTATTCGACATCTCGAACCCGTCGAAGCCGAAGAAGCTGAGCAACTTCTTGCTGCCGGGATCGTCGAGCGCAAATGGCTTTTTTGACGGGGTGCACGACCCGAAGGTCCTCGGGAACCGCGCGTACTTCTCCTGGTACACGCGCGGAGTCGTCGTGGCGGACATCTCGAATCCACGCAAGCCGAAGCTGCTCGCCCAGTTCCGCCCGCCGATGGCTCCGGACCGGGACCGCGCACTCTGCGACACGGCCGCATGTCGCCTCGTCTGGGGCGTGTACGCGACGAAGCGCTACGTGCTCGCGTCAGACATGCTCAGCGGCCTCTGGGTGCTGAGGCTACGAACCTGAGTCGCTCAGGTCGGTGCGCTCGATCTGGCGCGTCTCGTAGATCTCGAGCACGTCGCCTTCCTTCACGTCGTTGAAGTTCTCGAGCAGAATCCCGCACTCGAAGCCTTCCTCGACCTCGCGCACATCGTCCTTGAACCGCTTCAGCTGGGAGATGGAGGACTCGGCGACGACCGCGCCGTCGCGCAGGACGCGCGCCTGGGCGCCGCGGCGCACGCGCCCCTGCGTGACGTAGCAGCCGGCGATCGTCCCGAGCCGCGAGACGCGGAAGAGCTGTCGTACTTCGGCCTCCCCGATCGTGTCCTCACGCGTGACCGGCTTGAGCATGCCGACGAGCGCCTGCTCAATGTCCTCGGTGAGCCGGTAGATCACGCGGTACGTGCGGATCTCGACGCCTTCCCGCTCGGCGAGGGCACGGGCCTCGGCGTTCGGGCGGACGTTGAAGCCGACGACGAGCGCCTGCGACGCGGAGGCGAGCATCACGTCGTTCTCCGTGATCCCGCCGACGCCCGAGTGAATGACGGTGACACGCACCTCGGAATGCTGGATCTTCTGCAGCTCCGACAGCGCAGCCTCCACGGAGCCCACGACGTCGCCCTTGACGATCAGGTTCAGATCCTGGACTGCGCCCTCGGTGAACATACGCTCGAGGGACACGGCCGGCTTCGCGGCCTGGGCGAGCTGCTCGGTGCGTAGGCGCTGGCCGCGCAGCTGCGCGAGGTGGCGCGCCTGGCGCTCGTTCTCGACGACGCGTGCGTGCTCGCCCGCGGGCGGTGGATGGTCGAAGCCGAGGATCTCGATTGGATCGCCCGGCCTCGCGCTCTGCACCTTTTCGCCACGGAAGTCGTGGAGCGCGCGGACCTTGCCCCAGGCGTCGCCGGCCACGATTGCGTCGCCGACGTTGAGCGTTCCGCGGTGAACGAGCATCGTTGCCACGGGGCCGCGGCCAACGTCGAGGCGCGATTCGATGATCGGCCCCGACGCGTCGGCGTTCGGATTGGCCTTCAAGCCCTCCTGCTCGACGTCCGCGACCAGCAGTACCTTCTCCAGGAGGTCGTCCAGGTTGGTCGACTGCTTGGCGGATACGTCGGAGAACTGTGTCGTCCCGCCCCACTCCTCGGGCTGCAGCCCCTCGGCGGCGAGTTCCGTCCGCACGCGGTTCGGGTCGGCTTCGGGGGCGTCGATCTTGTTGACGGCGACGACGATCGGCACCTCTGCCGCTCGCGCGTGCGCGATCGACTCCTTCGTCTGCGGCATAACACCGTCGTCCGCGGCCACGACCAGCACAGCGATGTCCGTCACCTTGGCGCCGCGGGCCCGCATGGCGGTGAACGCCTCGTGTCCGGGCGTGTCCAGGAACGTGATCTGGCGACCATCGTGCTGTACCTGGTACGCGCCGATGTGCTGCGTGATCCCGCCTGCCTCGGTCTCGACCACCGCGCTCTTGCGGATGGCGTCCAGCAGCGTCGTCTTGCCGTGGTCGACGTGGCCCATGATCGTGACCACGGGCGGCCTCGGAACGAGATCGCCCTCGGCGTCGTCGAAGTCCTCGGGTTCGAGGTCCTCCTCGGCTGCGTGCTTGATGTGCACCTCGCGCCCGACCTCGGCGGCGATGAGCTCCATCGATTCGTCGGAGAGCGACTGGGTGATGGTGACCATCTCTCCCAGGCCCATCATGATCTTGATGATCTGCGCGACCGGGATCCCGAGGGCGGCGGACAGCTCCTTGACGGTCGCGCCGGAGGGAACCTCGACGGGTCCGGTCGGCTGGACGACTTCCTTCGGTGGCGACTTCGTGCGACCCGCGTCCTGGCGATCACGCGCCTGCCGCGCGTCGGGACGCGGCCGTGCCGCCTGCTGGTCGATGACCACGCGCCGCCGCCGCCGGCCCATGGCTCCCTGGCGGGGGCGGACGGGTCGATTGGGTCTGTTGGAGCCGGAATTCGCCATGTCAGTCGGCCTCAGTGTAAAGCCGCGCCAGCTTGGGCTCTACCCGCACGGACCGGTGGAGCGTTCGGTTGAAGGCGCGACGGGCCGCTGCTCGCTCGAAGCAGGACAGCCTGCGGCAGGTGTAGACGCCGCGTCCCGGCCCGCGCTCGGAGCGCGTCAGGGACCCCTCCGAGGCCACGAAGCGCACGAGCTCGTGCTTCGGACCCTTGCGGCCACAGCCTGCGCACGTCCTGACCGGTTCGCTCACTCGGCTTCGTCACGCCTCCCTTCGGCCGACGGAGCCGCCTCCTCCTCGACGACCGCCACGGGCTCGAGCTCCTCGACCTCGACCTCACTCGCGGGCTCATCCTCACGCGGCTCCTCCGCCTGCGGAGGCTCCTGCCCCTCCAGGGCCTGGTGCGCGGGGACGCCGCAGTACTTCGAGCCCGGCAGCGCCGCGTTCGGGCAGCGCTTCCCGTTCGAGAGGATCGCTGCGCAGCGGCCGGTGAACTCCTCCTCGTCGCCGCCGCCGTAGGCTGCCTCGGCCTCCTGGTGGGCGAACTCGGTGTCGGAGACGATGTCGACCTTCCAACCCGACAGCCGCGCGGCCAGACGGGCATTCAGCCCTTCCTTGCCGATCGCGAGCGCCAGTTGATCGTCGGGGACGACCACCGTCGCCTCCTTGGTCTCATCGTCGACGAAGACCTCCCGCACGCGCGCGGGCGAGAGCGCCTTGGCGACGAAACGGGCGGGATCGGTGTTCCACGGGATGATGTCGATCTTCTCGCCGCGAAGCTCGGACACGACCATCCGGACGCGCGAGCCGCGCGGGCCGACGCAGGCACCCACCGGATCGACGCCGGCCTGGTGCGACTCGACGGCGATCTTCGAGCGGTATCCAGGCTCGCGGGCGACGGAGCGAATCTCGACCAGCCCGTCGGCGATCTCCGGGACCTCGAGCTCGAACAGCGTCCGGATGAGCTCCGGATCGCGCCGGGAGAGGATGACCTGCGGGCCCTTCGTGCCCGATCGCACCTCGGTGATGACGGCCTTGATCCGGCTCCCCTGCTCGTAGCGCTCGCCGTCGACCTGCTCGGAGCGCGGCAGCAGGGCCTCGACGCGGCCCAGGTCGACGAGCACGTTGTTGCGGTCGCCGGCCTGCTGGACGATCCCCGTAACCACCTCGCTGACCCGGTCGACGTACTCCTCGTACATCATCTCGCGCTCGGCCTCTCGGATCCGCTGCAGGATCACCTGCTTGGCCGTCTGCGCGGCGATGCGACCGAAGTTTTCGGGCGTGACGTCCTCGCGCTTGACCAGGTCGGGTTGCACCCCCGACCAGTCGATATCGAGGTCATCGTCCTGCACGAGGACGTGCGAAGGCTCGCCGTTCTCGGCCTCGAGCCGTTCCAGCTCGCTGATGGCGCGCTCGCGTGCCTCCTCGATCAGCCGCTCCTCGATGTCCTTGGGCAGGTCGATCGAGTAGACGCGGAAGTCACCGCGGTCGTCGACCTCGACCGTGGCGTGGCGTGCCGCGCCCGGCGTCTTCTTGTACGCGGCGAGCAAAGCGTCCTCGAGCGCGTGGACGAGCGTCCCGCTCTCGATTCCCTTCTCCCGCTCGATCTCGCGGATCCCGTCGATGATTTCCTGGCTCATTTCGTCCCCTCGTAGATCAGATTCCCCCGTACGATCTGGTCGTACGGGACCTCGATGCTCTCGTTGCCGGTCTGCACGGTGACCGCGGAGTCGCCGGCATCGACGACCTCGCCACGCAGACGCTTTCGCTCCTCGGTGCGAAGCTGTACACGCCGGCCGACGGCGTTCCGGAAGTGCTCGGGCCGCCGCAGCGGCCGCGCCAGCCCCGGAGAGGAGACGTCTACGGAGTAGCTGCGAAGGTAGTCGCGCAGCACGTCGGTCACGCGCTCGCAGAGAGCGTGGTCGACGCCCCGCGGGTGGTCGACGAAAACCGTGAACCGCTCGGGCCCCGACAGCTCGACGGCCAGCACCTCGACGCCGGGCAGCCCGGACTCAACGGTGCGTGACACCTCGCGCTGGAGCTCTCGTTCCCTCTCGTAGACGCTGGCCATTCCGGCCCTCCTCACAAAAAATGGGCGCGCCGCGCCCATTTCGCCAACCGGTGAAATGTGGTGATGCAAGGATAGCAAGCACGTGCAGGGCTTTCGCGTCTCCCGCGGCGACTTCACGCTTGCGGCCTCGTATTCGCCGGGAGGTGACAAGGCGCTGGTTGCGCTGCACGGCGCGGGCGAGGGCACACGTCGTTACCCGCTGTACGAGCACCTTCACGAGGTGCTGCCGGCTGCGGGAATCGGCGTCGTGACCTTCGACCGCCGCGGCGAGGGCGAGTCGACGGGTGACTCGTCGCGCGGGCGGTTCCAGCTGCAGGTCGAGGATGCGCTCGCCGTTCGGGACGCGCTCGAGGAGGAGCGTGTCGGCATGTGGGGCCTCTCGCAAGGCGGCTGGATCGCGCCGTTGGCAGCTGCGCAGTCCGACCGGGTCGCCTTCGTCGTCGGCGTCGCCTCGACCGGTGTGACGCCCTCCGCCCAGATGATGTACGCGACAGCGCGGCAGCTCCGGCTGGGTGGCTACGGCGACGACGTAGTCGAGCGGGCCCTCGATCTGCGGCGTCGCTTCGAGGATTCCGTCCACGACCGGCCGGTCGACGAGCGCGCGCTCGAGGCTGACCTGCTCGCCGCCCTGGACGAGGAGTGGTTCGGGCAGCTGTGGCTCCCGCCGACCCTCTTGGACGACGAGGGCAAGCGGCTGTGGATCGAGGAGATGGACTTCGACCCGGACCCCGTCTTCGCCCAGGTTCGCGTGCCGGCGCTCCTCTTCCTCGGCGCCGAGGACTCCTGGTCGCCCGTGCCGGAGAGCGTCGAGACGTGGCAGCGGGCGAAACGCGACGCCGAGGTCGTCGTGATCCCGGGAGCGGAGCACGGCATGACGCTCCCGGACGGGACGATCGCACCCGCGTACGAGAGGAAGCTCGTCGAGTGGCTCATCGCGATCTAGTCCTTGCTCACTGGCCTCAACGGTGCCAGGCGCCCTCGAGGGTCGTTGAGGCGCTCTAGTCCTGGCTCAGTGAGGCGTCGCAAGCCCGGAGCGCTGCCGCGGCGCGCGCCGAGGCGGCTTTCGCCTCGGTCAGCGCCTTCCCCGTGGCGGCGGCCACGCGTTTCAGCGCCTTCAACTTCGCCGCCAGGCGCCGTTCGACGGGCAGCACCGCGGACAGCCCCGCGGTCCTTCCCTCCGCCCGCGCGAGCGTCCTCCCCAGCAGGTCGCAGGCAGCCTCGCGGGCGGCCTTCTCCGCCCGGCCCGCCCGGCACCCCTTCAGCTGCGGCTGCTGCGCCGCGAGTTCCTTCTTGACAGCGGCCACCCGCGCGCGCAGCGGCCCGAGCGAGGGCCGCGCCTGGCGCACACGCGAAAGCGTTGCGATGTGACTCTTGAGCACGCCGGCCTCCGCTTGGACGCGTGCCAGGTTCGCCTGCAGGTCAGGGCATGGATCCCCGGCCTGGACGTACGCGAGGCCCGTCTCGCTGCCGTGCGCGAGGAGCACGGCCGATCGCAGGCCCGGGAGGGAGTCGGTGGCGAAACGGATGATCCTTGCGCCGCCGGGGGCGAGGGTGTTTTGGCAGACGATGCCGCCTCCCTCGGTGATACCGCAGTTCGGTGAGAGCACGTTCGTGACCCGGAAGCCGACCGGCGCGACCTCGACCTGCTGAAACGACTGCGTCTCGTTCGGGTTGTGGATGGTGACCCGGCCCGCGGTCGCGGACGTCATCCCGAGCGACCCGCCCAACGGCACCGGCGCGGCCGTCTGGTTGGACGGGACGTAGAAGAGATTCGTATCGCCGGGCTGGAAGAGCAGCGCGAAGTCGTAGGAGCCGCCCGCCCCCGAGACGCCGAGCTGGATGAAGACGGAGATCCCGGCCGGAAGTTCGCCGTCACAGGCGAGCGTGGGGGGCGTGCCGATCAGAGAACACTGCGGATCGGGCCCGCCGGAGGCGCGCACGCTCTTGATGTTCGTCACGGCGAAGTTCGTCCCGCGCACCTGAAAGCCGTAGAGCGGTTCGCCCTCCACCTCCACCCGCAGCCATTTCTGCCCGTCGGCGACCGGCTTCAGGCTCCACGCGGCACCGCCCTGCGTCCGGGCGGAATCCGCGCTGCCGCCGAGGACGACGGCGCAGAGGACAGCGAGGAGAGTGCAGGCGGCGAACCGCACGCGGCCAAGCTACAGGAGGATCGTCACCGGACCGTCGTTGACCAACTCGATCTCCATGCGCGCGCCGAAGACGCCCCGTGCGACGCGCACTCCTTGCGCCGCGAGTGCTTCGCAAGCGCCTCTTAGAGGGGCTCGGCGACCTCTGGACGAGCGGGCGGCGGAGAAGCTCGGCCGGTTGCCCTGGCGGTGCCGGCGGTCGGAGTAAATCAGCCGTTTCGAACGAAACCAAGCTCGTTGCCGTCAGGGTCAGCGATCGTGAACTTGCGGGTGCCGTACTCCGTGTCGAACAGAGGCTCAACGACCGTGACGTCGTCCTTCAACCGATTCCACAACTCGTCCGGATCGTCGACGGTGAAGTTGAACCTTGCGCCGCGGCCGGATGCCTCCATCACGGCGAAGGTCGCTCCACCGACGGCCTTGAAGTGAGCGTAATTCGGGTTGTCCGGCGGCCAGTAAGACTCGACCTCGAAGCCCAGCGTCTCCTCATACCACCGCACTGCTCGGCGGAGATCGGCGACGTTGGCCCTGACGTGCTCCAGCCGCGTTCGCACGGATCGCACCCTACCGTCGCACCTGTGTCCTCAGATGTCGAGGACGATCGTGACGGGCCCGTCGTTGATGAGCTCGACCTGCATCTTCGCGCCGAAGACGCCCGTCTCGACGTGGACGCCTAGCTCACGGAGCGCCTGACAGAACGCTTCGTACATGGGCTCGGCCACGTCCGGGCGCGCCGCCTTCGAAAAGTCGGGTCGAGTTCCCTTCTGACGTTTGCTATCGGCGATCAACGTGAATTGGCTCACCACCAGAGCCTCGCCATCCACGTCGAGGAGGCTCAGATCGAATTTCCCCTCATCGTTCGGGAAGATGCGCAGGCGAGCGACCTTCCCGGCCAGGCGCTCGGCGTCCTCGGGCACGTCTCCAGCGGCCACCCCGAGCAGCACACACAGCCCCGGTCCGATCTGACCTCCGGGTGTCGAGCGCGCCCGTGAGACTCGCTGGACAACGGCCTTCACGATGGTCGATGCGTCGAGATCGCCCTCGCGGTGTGCGAGCTGGCCGCTCTGGGGCTCGCCAGCGCGGCCGTGGCGCTCCTGTGCGAAGCATCGGTGCCGACGCGACGGCGAGAAGCGAGCGACGCGCAGCGGACGGCTTCGGCGGCCGGTGCGCGGAGCAAGCGACCCAGACGCACCAGATCGCGCATCCGCGAGCGCGAGAGCGACGTGTCGCCCATCGCTAACCGAGGTCGCGGATCCGCGACTCGTAGTCCGCGTTGCCCGGTCGCAGCGAGCTCGCCAGCTTGTAGTGGCCGTTCGCCTCCGCGTCCTTGCCCTGCTTCTCGAGGCACCGGCCGAGCGCGTAGTGGGCGTAATCGTCGGCGGGCGAGATGTCCAGCATCGCCCGGAACTCTGCCTCGGCCTCGTCATAGCGGTGGATGCGGAAGTAGGCGATGCCGAGCGCCTCGCGGATCGAGGCCTTGTCCGGCTCTCGCTTCTTCGCCTTCTCCAGTGGGACGGTGGCCTGTGCGGCCATGCCCTTCTTGAGGTGTTCGCGCCCCCGCTGGAACAGCTCGTACGTCGATTCACCCATGCGCGTCCCTCGCCGCCGTCTGCAGGATGCCGCGCCGGCGTCGCTTGGCCGTGCTAGTTGCACTGTCCTGCGCGCCGCCGGCCTGCCTCCATTGCCAGCGACGTCCGAGGAACGTGCATGGACTCCCGTTTGAAGTCTGGCTCCTCATCGCAGATACGAAAAGTTCTCCTCCACCAAGTCAAGCGGGTCCGTCAAGTCCCGCGTGTTCCCGATTGCGATCGCCTCCACATGCTCGCCGGCGTCGATCGCACGCTGAAATGCGGTCGCGAGCTCGAACGGCGGCCCGGGCAGGTCCTCCGCGAGCTCCCGCGCAACCGGATCCCCGACAGCCATCAGCGGGGCTGCGGTGAAGCCGGACTCGTCGGTCGGATCGACGACCTTGACGACCCGGCCGCCTTCAGTGCCAATTTGGGTGCCGACGGGACGCCCCGGCTGCCGCCGCATCGAGATCGCTCCGGCCGAGCCGCTCTCTTCGAACCGCCGCCAGAACTGTGCTGAATCGCCGCGCCGGTACACGGTATCCGCCGCGGTGACGAGGAAAGGCGCCTCCACCTGGGCGCGGCGGACCGCATCCGCCGATCCGAGCGGTTCGGGCTGCGAGACGAAGCGGATGTCGTATGGAAGCGGGGCTACGAGCTCCTCGACCTGGTCGGCCAGGTGCCCCGTGACGACCACCACCGGATCGAATCCGCCCACGGCGAGCTCGTGCAGCAAGGTCACGATCACCGGCCGTCCGTCGATCGGGAGGATCGGCTTGGGCCAGCGCTCGCTCAGCGGCCGCAACCGGGTGCCGAGCCCGGCCGCCATCACGACAGCGGTGCTCACGCGCCACGCAGGGAGCGAAGCGACAGCGCCCCGCTCAGCCGCTCGAACCACGACAGGCGTCGTCTGAGCACGCGCCGGAGCTCGCGAGCCTCCGCGCGGGTGCGTGCAGCGGCTTCCACCGCCGCTTCCGGCTTGCCGAAGCGGGCGCCGCCGGCCGCCTCGACCAGTACGGAAGCGCCGACCTCCAGCTCCGAATCGAACAGCTCGCCCAGGTCCTTCAGCGTCGCGCTGCGCGGGACGTCCACTCGCTGGTCGAGCAGGATCTCCGACAGCTCGCGGCGGCAGGCGCCGGCCACCCGGCGCGGATCGGCGCTGAAGTACCGGGCGCGGCGCCTTCCCGCTTTGACGGCGAAGACGGCTGCACACAGACCGACGAGCACGAGCAGGACGACGCCGACGATGACGAGCGCGCGGTGCTTGTCCTCGGGAGCAACCGGCACCGAGCGGGCGTGCTCGCCGCGCACGTTCGAGGTGCCCTGAAGCGCTTCGTTCTCGAGCAGCCGCTGTATTGCGGAGCCGGCGCCCACCAGCGCGGCCGCCGCTCCGGGATCGAAGCTCTCCGACGAGGCCGAGTAGGAGGCGTCCAGCCGACCACGGCCGGGCGTCGGGTCGAAGGGGAGCCAGCCGTAGCCGCGGAACCACACCTCGACCCACGTGTGGGCGTCGCGGTCGGACACCGTCCAGAAGCCGCGGGAGTACGTGCCGCTCGCGAATCCGGCGCCGACGCGCGCTGGGATGCCCAGATAGCGGAGCATCAGCGCCATCGCCCCGGCGAAGTGCTGGCAATACCCGCGATGCGTGTCGGTCACGAACGAGACGAGCGGCGGCACGCCCGGCACCGAGGGCGGATGCTCGTCATAGGTGAAGCGGCCGCTGTCGCGGAACCAGGACTCGAGCGCGACGACCGCCGCGTACGGGTTCTTTGCACGTCCCACGATTTCGCGTGCGGCTTCATACAGCCCGGCGTAGGCAGGCGTGCGCGCCCTGATCGCCTCCTCCACGCGCTGCTCCCGACCCGTCGCTCCGAATGGCGGTACGTAGACGCCCTTGTCGACCGTGATGTCCATTGGGTAGCGCGGCTTCGACCTCGCCAGCTGCCGTGACGTCGGATGACGGACGGAGCTCCAGACGGTGTACGTCTGGCCGCGCGTTCGGCTCGCATCGACGAGCGCGATCCCGTCACGCGCGTAGCTGACGGCTCCCAGCCCGCGCGCCTCGTAGGCGACCGGCTCCTCGGCCCCCACGAGATGTCGGTCGCGCAGCGCCTCGACCGTGACCCGCTGCGGGATCCACCCCTCTCGGCTCGCCCGCTTGTCGGAGAACTCCGGCGGCGCCGCGGTCTCGAGATCCTCGATCCAGTTGCCGTCCACGAACGCGCCGAGCACGGTCGCGCGCCAGTAGAAGGGGGAATCGGGCGCTTCGATCTTCAGCACGACCGTCCGCTTCCTCGGCCAGTCGAGACCGCTGTAGTCGGAATTCCAGATGTAGCTGACGCCGACCGAGCGATCCCGCTGCGTGTACAGGTCCCACCCCTGCCAGTTGAGAAGCTCCTCCTTGGCAACCGCGGGCCTGGAGGCGAGCCCGAGCGCGCACGCGATCACGAGGCCGCCGGCGACCGTCCCGGGGAAGATGGCGCGTTTGGCCCGCGGGCGCAGGCCGGCGAGGATAACGAGCGCGCCGGCGAGGATCAGGCCGCCCAGCAGTAGCTCCCTTCCTCCCCAGACGAGCGTCCCCGGCCAGCCCGCGCCAAACGCCAGGACACCGATGGCGAGCAGCGCCCGGCGGGCGGCGAGCGCGAGCCCGAGCAGCAGGCAGAAGAGGAAAATCGCCAGCAGGATGGCAGCCTGCATGCGCGGGTAGCTGGTGGGATCGAACGGGAGGTCGACGTCGTAGAACTGGCGCACCCCGTCCCACAGACGCGTGACGACGCGGCCCGGGGTGGCCACGGAGGCGCCCAGGGCGATCCAGGAGCCGAGGAGCAGCGCTCCCACCGCCAGCGCGAGCCTCCAGCGGAGCCTGACGGCGAGAGTGGGCGCCACCGCGAGCAGGGCCAGCGCGACTGCGCGGCCGGCCTCGCGCGGCGGTCCTTCGATCCTGAGCCAGGCGATGATGATCGCCGAGGCTGGAACGACGTAGATCGCCGCGGCACGAGCCCTATCCATAAGCCGCCTCTGCGTACGACGGTCGACCGAGCGCAGCCGCGAGGTCCTCGCCCTCCCGTACCACCGCCACGGGCACTCCGGCAGCCTGCAGGCGCAGCAGGCCGGGCTCCTTGCCGCCGTTTCCGTCGGCGTACACGAGCGAGACCTGCCGATGGGCCATCCGGCGCTGGACGAGGCGATCGACGAGGACGCGCGTGACCGCCCCCGTCACGACCACGAGCTCGAGAGCGGCGAGCGCCGGCCCCGCCTCGTCGACGAGCACCGCCTCGGGCGGACGCGCTCCGTCGGGTTCGGCGCCCGCCAGAACCTCGAGGGCCCTGCGGCGATCGCCTTCCGAGGCGCTCGTCTGCACCACCTCCTGCGTCGCCCCGTTCACGACCAGGACCGCGCGCCGGTTGCGACTCGCGTGCGCGAACAGGATCGATCCGGCCGCCCGCACCTGCAGGTCGAACGCGGGCGTCCCCTTCTGCGCGTCGAGCACGACTGCGACCTCATCACGCGGGGCGTCCTCCAGCTCCTTGACCATCAAGCGCGCTCGCTTCGCCGTCGAGCGCCAGTGGACGCGGCGGAGCGACTCCCCTTCCTGGTAATCGCGCACGCTGTGGAGATCGAAGCCGCTCGTCTTGTGCATCAACAGCCGCCGGCCTTCGGGGAGCGAGGCGCCGGCGTCCGAGAACAGCCGCCCGAGCTCGACGAGGCGCGGGTACACGAGGATCGTGGACGCGTGCGGAAGCTCGACCTCCGTGTGCGCGAGGCCGAAGGGATCCTCGAGCACGGCGCTTGCGTCCTGAAGCTCGTAGCGGCCCCGCGGAACCCGCTCGAGCAGGTAGCCACCGGAGCGGCGCGAGCCTGATCCCTCCAGGCGGGTCGCGCGCTCGCCGAGCTTCGACATCCGCTCGTTCAGCACGACGGTGCTCGGAGGAAGGCCGCCGCGCGTGAGCTCGACCTCCACCCGCACGTCCACGTCGTCGCCCTCGTAGTGATCCGGACCGCGGCCGGAATGCGCCAGCCGGACCGGCCGGCGAGCGAGGCGCATCCAGGCCCACGCCGCGAGCGCAGTCACGATCAGCCCGACCGCGAGCGGGTAGAGCGCGCGCGACCCGAAAGCCCAGGCGACGAGGTAGACGGCGACGCCCACGAGGAGGACGAGGCGGCCGCGCCGGGTCAACTGTCGCCCGTCCGGTGCGGTAAGCCGTTTGGCGGTGCCGGGCGGGCCACGCTAAACCGGAACGGGTGTCTGCTGCAGCGCTTCCCGGACGAGGTCGGCGCGCGTGAGACCCGCGGAATGTGCCTCCGGGGCCAGGATCAACCGGTGCGCGAGTACGACCTCGGCGACGGCCTTGACGTCGTCCGGGAGGACGAACTCGCGTCCGGCCGCGAGGGCCCTGGCCTTCGCGACGCGCAGGAGCGCGATTCCTGCGCGCGGGCTCGCTCCGAGGTAGAGCCGCCTGTCCGCGCGGGTACTGCGAAGCAGCGCGACGATATAGCGGTTGAGGCTCTCCTCCACGTATACCGCCTTCGCCTGCTCGGCGACTGCAACGAGTTCGAGCGCGGTCGTCACCGGCTCGAGCTCGTCCAGCGGCGGCGCGCTCGTCTGCTCGGTGAGCATGACCGCCTCCTGCGCCCCTTCGGGATATCCGAGCGAGACACGCATGGTGAAGCGGTCGAGCTGCGCCTCGGGGAGCGGGTACGTCCCCTCGTACTCGATCGGGTTCTGCGTCGCCATGACCATGAACGGCCGCGCGAGCTCATACGTGGTGCCGTCGATCGTGACCTGGTTCTCCTGCATGCACTCGAGCAGGGCCGCCTGCGTCTTCGGGGAGGCGCGGTTGATCTCGTCGACGAGCAGCATGTTCGCGAACACCGGGCCTGGGCGGAACTCGAACTCGTTGGAGCGCTGGTTGAACACGTTGACGCCGGTGATGTCGGACGGGAGCAGGTCAGGCGTGAACTGGACGCGTGAGAACGAGCAGTCCAACGAGCGCGCGAGCGCCTTCGCCAGCATCGTCTTCCCCACGCCGGGGAAGTCCTCGATGATGAGGTGACCTTCGCTGATCAGGCAAAGGACGCACAGGCGGAGCGTCTCGTCGGGCGCGTGGACGACGCGGCCGAGGTTGTCCAGGATCGTCTGCGCGGCCTGGGCGGCCTCGGCTGTGCGCTCGGGGTTCCTACTGATCTCGTCCAAGCAGGCTCTCTACTTCATCGAGGATGGCGGCCGCGATCTCACGCTTGCGCGCCTTGGGGATGCGGCGCTCGCCCCGCGCGGAGACGAGCACGACCTCGTTGTCGAGGGCATCGAAGCCGACGTCCGCACGGGAAATGTCGTTGTAGACGACCAGGTCGGCCTGCTTGTCCTCGAGCATCCGCCGCTTGCGCTCGAGCCCCTCCTCCCCATGCTCCGCGCCGAAGGCAACCAGCAGCTGTCCGGGGCGCTTCCTCTCCCCCAGCGCTCCGGCGATGTCCGCGGTCGGCTCGAGCTCGAGCGTCCACGCCGCCGCATCCTTTGGACGCTTGGACGCGAGTGCCTCCGCCGGCCGGTAGTCGGCGACCGCCGCAGCCAGCAGGGCGATGTCGAACTCCTCCTGCGCAAGCGCGGCGTCGAGCATCGCGTCCGCCGTCGGCGTCTCGATCGTCTGGACGCGAAGGGGCGGCGGCACCACGAGATTCGCGGCGAGCAGCGTGACCTCGGCTCCGCGGCGGCGCGCCTCCTCGGCCAGGGCGACGCCCATGCGGCCGGAGGAACGATTTCCGACGAACCGGACCGAATCGACAGGCTCCCGCGTGCCTCCGGCGGTCACGAGGACGCGCAGCCCCTCGAGCAGGCCTGGAGCGAGCATCTGCGCGGCGCGCGTGGCGATCTCCTCTGGCTCGGCCATCCGCCCCACGCCCCACTCGCCCTCGGCCATCTCACCTTCGTCCGGCCCCACGAACTCGACGCCGCGCGCGGCGAGCGTCCGGAAGTTCGCGCGCGTCGCGGCGTGAGACCACATGCGCGGGTTCATCGCCGGCGCGACGAGGATCGGGCCACGGTGGGCGAGGACGGCTTCGGTCAGCACGTTGTCCGCGATGCCGTATGCGAGCTTGGCCATCGTGTTCGCCGTCAGCGGCGCGATCACGATGAGGTCGAAGCGTTCGAGGTGCGGGTACGCGCTTTCAGCGGGGCCGCGGCGGGCGAGCGCGCGGAACGTCTCGGCGGTGACGAAGCGCTCGGCGCCGGGAGTGAGCACGGGTACGACGTCGTGCTCGCCCTTGACCAGCAGGCGGCACAGCTCGGCCGCCTTGTACGCCGCGATTCCCCCCGTGACCCCCAGCAGCACGCGCGCCATGCGCGCATTGTGCCTGGCGGGTCAAGAGCAGGAAGCGACGACGGCTAGGCGCGGTACTCGTACCTGATCTTGCCCTGGGCGACTTCCTCCAGGGCCATGGTCAGGTAGTTCTTCGAACGCGACTCGACGAGCGGAGGTGGAAAGTCGTCGAAGGTGCCCTCGCCGAGCTGATGGTGGTAGTTGTTGATCTGCCGCGCGCGCTTGGCGGCAACGATGACGAGGGCATAGCGCGAGTCGACGTTCTCGAGCAGCTCGTCGATGCGTGGATGGATCATGGCCGGGTCATGGTAGCGGCCGACGAGTCGAGGGCCGCACGGACGATGGACTCCAGCTCACCGACGGCTCGCTCGACGTCGTCGTTCACGATCACGTGGTCGAACTCGTCGGCATGCGTCTGCTGCTCCCGCGCGAGCTCGAGGCGTTCGTCGATCTCGCCGGAGCTCTCGGTCGCGCGTTCGCGCAGCCGGCGCTCGAGCTCCGCGAAGGACGGAGCGTCGACGAACACGGTCACCGCTCCCGGGACGGTGTCGCGCACGTGCCGTGCTCCTTCGATCTCGAGATCGAGGAGCGGAACTTTCCCGAGCTCGCGGATGCGGTCGATCTCCGAGCGGAGGGTTCCGTACCGATGACCGGACACGTACGACACCCATTCCAGGAAGTCACCCCGGCCGACGCGCTCGTCGAAGTCCTCGTCCGAGATGAACCAGTACTCTCGCCCGTTCTCCTCGCTCGCCCGGCGGGGGCGGGTGGTCGCGGAGACGGCGAGGGCGAGCTGAGGGATGCGGTCCAGCACGGCACGTTCGAGGGTGCCCTTCCCAGCACCCGAGGGGCCCGTTACGACGACGACTGGCGGCTCGGCCAAGGGCCGAAACTTAATCGATCAGCGGTTAAGCAGACCGATCAGCTCCGCCCGCTGCCGGTCCGAAAGGCCGCCTACCGTCTTCGACTGGCTGATGCGGCACTGGTTGAGGAATCGCGCCGCCTTCACCCGCCCGAACTTGGGTACCGCGAGCAGCATGTCGAAGACTTTGGCCGTCGAAACGTACTCCGGCGGGTTCTCCAGGATCTTCTCGATCTTGACTCGTCCATCCTTCAAGTCCTTCTTGAGCTTTGCTCGACGGACGCGGATGTCATTCGCTCGCTTGAGCGCGTCCATACGCTGATCGAGAGAGCGCTTTGGAGCCTTCACAGGAGCCTTCGTGACCATGAGCGCCCGATAGTAGCGTGCTATGCGCGGTCGTGCAAAGACCTTGAAAATTGCTTCTTTGCAGGAGTTTTTCGGTCACAAACTCTCAACCCCGAGTTGAGGTTGTCTCCGCGTGAGCACTCCCTCGCACTTCTTCCACGTCCGAGTGCCCCAGTGCGGCGACTTCGGCCTCGAGTTCGGCTCGAATCCTCGCGGGGGCATCGGGATCGGCGAAGAGGACGGTGCCGAGGGCGATGTCGTTTGCTCCCACGGCAACGAATTCGAGTACGTCCCGGCCCGTGTGGATGCCACCCATTCCTACGATCGGGAGGTCGACCGCACGCCGGCAGGAGTACACCGCGGCGAGCGCGATCGGCTTGAGCGCTGGCCCGGAATAGCCTCCGAGAGCCGATCCGAGGGTGGGTTCGAGCGTCCGCTCGTCCAGCTTCAGGCCTCGAATCGTGTTCACGAGCGAGAGCCCGTCCGCTCCCGCCGCCTCAACCGCGCGCGCCACCTCGCCGACATCCCAGTTGGCCGGAGAGAGCTTGGCGTACAGCGGCAGGGTCGTCTCAGCACGACAGGCTGCGACGATCTCGGCGGCCGTGTGCGCCGCCTCCTCGACGTTCGGACAGGAGAGATTCAGCTCGATGGTGACGTCATCGAGAGCGGCGCACGTCTCGGCGTAGTCGGAGGCGCTGAAGCCGCCGACCGAGACCCAGAGTTGAACGCCGAGCTCGCGCAGGCGGGGCAGGTCCTCGGCCAAAAAGCGGTCGCGGCCGGGATTGGCAAGGCCGATGGAATTCAGCATCCCCGCCTCGGTCTCGGCGATCCGGACGGGTGCGTTTCCCTCCCGCGGCAGCGGCGTCACCGTCTTGGACACGAACCCGTCGAGCGCGCGCGCCACGTCCGCCGCCGTCAGCGCGTCGAGGCATCCCGACGCATTGAGGATCCTCAAGGCCTGCCTCCGGTGGCTGCCCCTGGGCGGGCGGCGTGGGGCGGAGCCGGGCTTTGCCCGAGCGCAGCCGACAAATCAGACTGATCGAGGTAGGTGTGAAGGAGGGGGCCAATGGGGGAACCATGGGTTCCCCCATTCAGATCGAGGCATCCCGACGCATTGAGGATCCTCATGCTGCCGCCGTGACCCTGCCCTGGAGCACCGGCCCTTCGACGCACAGGCGCTTCAGCTCCCCGTCGATCTCGACCGCGCAGCCGTGGCAGGCGCCGTGACCGCAGGCCATCGGAGCCTCCCAGGCGAGCTGCGCGTCGGGCTCCAGCCCGCGCACGGCATGCAGCATCGGCTCGGGGCCGCACGCGAGCACGTCGTACTCGCCTACGGGCAGCCGCTCCGTGACGAAGGTCGGCTCGAGCACGACCTCGGCATTCGGCACGAGCGCCGCCGACTCGGCATGCCAGTCGCTCCGGAAGCCGAGCAGGGCTGGCGGGCTACCGAGCCGCTCGGACAAGTAGGGCAGGGGCGCGATCCCGATCCCGCCACCGACGAGGAGCGGCCGCGCCACGTCCAGCCGGTAGCCGTTTCCGAGCGGGCCGTAGACGTCGATGCGGTCACCCCGTGAGACCGAAACGAGCGCGCGTGTCCCCGGGCCGATCGGGTCGATCAGGAAGCCGAGCTCGCCCGTCGGCGCGCAGCACAGGCTCATCGGCCGCGGGAGCACCCGCTCAGGCGGCCGGAGCATGAAGAACTGGCCGGGAATCCCGGGTTCCAGGCTCCCACCGTCGAGCCGGAGCAGCGTGTACGGGCCGACCGTCTCGACCCCGGCGACGCTAAGCGCTTCTCGCCTCGGCATGGCGCTCCTGGAGGGAGAGTGCGTGCTCGCTGCGTGCATTCGCGATCGCGTGGATAGCCGCCTGCGCGCCGGAGAGTGTCGTGATGCACGGGACCCGGGCGACCAACGCGGCCTCACGGATCGAGTAGCCGTCGCTGCGTGCACCGGAGCCCTGTGGTGTGTTGACGACCAGATCGCACCGGCCGCGGCGGATGAGGTCGACGACGGTCGCGGCCCGTCCTTCCTCGGACACCTTGCGCACGCGCTCGACCGCGAGCCCTGCGGCCGCGAGCGCCTGAGCAGTCCCTCCCGTCGCGAGCAGGCGAAAGCCGAGCGCCGAGAGGGCGGCCGCCACGGGAACGGCGGCGGGCTTGTCGGCGTCGCGCACGGAGAGGAAGACGGTGCCCTCGGCCGGCAGCGGCCGCCCCGCCGCCCGTTCGGCCTTGGCGAAGGCGGTTGGAAAGTCCGCCGCGGTGGCCATGACCTCTCCGGTCGAGCGCATTTCCGGCCCCAGCACCGGATCGCTGCCCGGGAAGCGCGCAAAGGGCAGCACCGCGGCCTTCACCGAGACACCAGCCGGCGCGTCCGCGGCGAGGCCGAGGTCGGCGAGTCTGAATCCGGCGGCGAGCCGACAGGCAGCCTCGACGAGATTGACCCCAATCGCCTTGCTGACGAAGGGAACGGTGCGCGAGGCACGCGGGTTGACCTCGAGCACGTAAACGTGGGCGTCCGCGACGGCGAGCTGGACGTTCAGGAGCCCGACGACACCGAGCGCCGGCCCGAGCTCGCCGACGATCGCGTGGATCTCGGCCGTCTCCGCCGCGCTCAGCGACGGTGCCGGAAGCACGCAGGAGGAATCCCCTGAGTGCACCCCTGCCTCCTCGACGTGCTGCATCACTGCAGCGACGTAGGTCTCCTCGCCGTCGCAGAGGGCGTCGACGTCGATCTCGACCGCGTTCTCGAGGAAGCGGTCGACGAGGACGCGGCCGGATGCGTTCGCCAGCGCCGCGCAGACGTCTTCTGGGCTGTAGCAGACCCGCATCGCGCGTCCGCCGAGCACGTACGAGGGCCGCACAAGCACCGGATACCCGACCCGCTCTGCGACAGCGATCGCCTCCTCCGCGTCCTCGACGATGCCCCAGTCCGGGCAACGGATGCCGAGCCGTTCGAGGAGAGCACCGAAGCGCTCGCGGTCCTCGGCCAGGTCGATGGCGTCGTATGGCGTGCCGAGGATGCGGAAGCCAGCATGTTCGAGCTCGCGGGCCAACTTGAGCGGCGTCTGGCCGCCGAACTGGATGACAACGCCCTCGGGTCGCTCCCGCTCACAGATCGCGAGCACCTCCTCCACGCCGAGCGGCTCGAAGTACAGCCGGTCAGACGTGTCGTAGTCGGTCGAGACGGTCTCGGGGTTGCAGTTGACCATCACGGCTTCGAGGCCCAGGGAGCGGAACGAGCGCGCGGCGTGGACGCAGCAGTAGTCGAACTCGATGCCCTGGCCGATGCGATTCGGGCCTGACCCGAGGATGACGACCGAACGGCCGGTCTCACCGACCTCGTCCGCCTCCCCCCAGGCCGAATAGAAGTAGTTCGAGCCCGCCTCCACCTCGCCGGCGCACGAATCGACGCGCCGGTAGACCGGGCGGACGCCGCAGGCGCGCCGGTGGGCGCGGGCGGCTTCTTCGCTCGCTCCGCACGCGGCGGCCACGGCGGCGTCGGAGAGGCCGAGTCGCTTGAGCCGGAGCCAGTCGTCGGCCACCAGGTCGTTCAGGCAGCGAGGCCCGGCGAGCGCGCCGCGAAGGCGCTCGAGCTCGGCCAGAAACCAGGGATGGACGCCCTGCGGGACCTCCTCCAGTCCCCGCCAGGGCGCGGCGGCGACGGAGTCGAGCTCGCGTGAGCGCATGGTCTTCAGGAAGGCCTCCAGGAAGCTGCGGCCGATCCCCATCGCCTCGCCCACCGACTTCATCTGCGTGCCGAGCGTCGCGTCCGCTCCGGGGAACTTCTCGAATGCGAAGCGCGGGAACTTGACGACCACGTAGTCGAGTGTGGGTTCGAAGCTCGCCGGCGTCGTTCCGGTCAGGTCGTTCGGGATCTCGTCCAGCGTGTATCCGACCGCCAGCTTCGCCGCGACCTTGGCAATTGGGTAGCCGGTTGCCTTGGAGGCGAGCGCGGAGGAGCGCGAGACGCGCGGGTTCATCTCGATCACGCGCAGGTCACCGGAGGTGCGGTCGCGCGCGAACTGGATGTTGGAGCCGCCCGTCTCGACGCCGACCGCGCGGATGATGTCCCCCGCGGCGTCGCGCAGCTCCTGGAATTCCTCGTCCGCAAGCGTCATCTGCGGCGCCACGGTGACGGAGTCGCCCGTGTGGATCCCCATCGGGTCGAGGTTCTCGATGGAGCAGACGATGACCACGTTGTCGTTGCGGTCGCGCATCACCTCGAGCTCGAACTCGTCCCACCCGAGCAGGGACTCCTCGACCAGAACCTGGCCGACGGGGCTCTCGCGCAGCGCCTTGTCGAGCATGCGGCGGAGCTCCGTCTCCGAGCGCGCCGTCCCGCCGCCGTGGCCGCCGAGCGTGAATGCGGGCCGGAGGATGACTGGAAACGTCAGCCCTTCGGGAATCTCGTCCAGCGACGTGACGATCGTCGACTCCGGCACCCTGAGGCCGGTCGAGCGGACGGTCTCGCGGAAGAGCTTGCGGTCCTCCGCGCGCTTGATCACGTCGAGGCGCGCGCCGATCAGCTCGACGCCGAGCTCGGCGAGGATGCCCGATTCCGCGAGCTCCATCGCCAGGTTGAGCGCTGTCTGGCCGCCCATCGTCGGCAGCAACGCGTCGGGCCGCTCGCGCTCCAGCACGCTCGCGACCCCTTCGAGGTCGAGCGGCTCCAGGTACGTGCGGTCGGCGAAGCCCGGGTCCGTCATGATCGTGGCCGGGTTCGAGTTGACCACGATCGTGCTGAAGCCGTCCTCGCGCAGCACCTTGAGCGCCTGGGAGCCCGAGTAGTCGAACTCGCAGGCCTGGCCGATCACGATCGGGCCCGCGCCGATCAGGCAGATCGAGTCGAGGTCAGGCCGCCGCGGCAAGACCGCTCGTCTCCTCCACCCAGCGATCGAGGATGGGCCAGGCGTCGTGTGGGCCGGGGCCGGCCTCGGGATGAAACTGGACGGAGCGTGCGCGCAGGTCGGGGAAGTCGAGACCTTCGACCGTCCCGTCGTAGAGCGAGGTATGAGTTGCTTCCCGCGCCTCACTCGGCGCGACGGCGAAGCCGTGATTCTGGCTGGTGACGAGGACACGGCCGGATGCCCGCTCCAGCACCGGATGGTTCGCGCCACGGTGGCCGAACTTCAGCTTGAAGGTGTCGTGACCGGTCGCGAGGGCGAGTAGCTGGTGGCCGAGGCAGATGCCGAGTACCGGCACGCGGCCCAGCAGCTCCCGCACCGTGGCCACTTCGTCGGCGAGCGGGCCGGGATCGCCGGGCCCATTCGAGAGGAGGACTCCGTCGTACCGCGCCAACTCGTCCCCATCCACGTCGTGCGGAAGCACGGTGACGGCGGCTTTGGCCGTGACGAGACGGCGCACGATCGAGCGCTTGCAGCCGTAGTCGACGACCGCGATCCGCACCCGCCCTTCCGCGGCGGCGACGTACGGCTCTCGGGTCGATACGTCGGCCGCAAGGGCACGCCCTTCCATCGGCGGCTGTTCCCTGACCACGCGTACCGCCTCGTCGACCGACGCCTCACCGATGACCACCGCCGCACGCATCGCACCGTTCTCGCGCAGGTCGAGCACGAGCGAGCGCGTGTCGATGCCGGAAAGGGCCGGGATGGAGCGCTCGATCAGCCAGTCCGTCCACGCCGGCCCGCGCGCCTCGCGCATGAGCACGGCACGGGCGAAGACTCGACCCGACTCCGAGCGAGCCGGAGCCACGCCGTAGTTGCCCACCATCGGCGCGGTGAAGCAGATGAGCTGCTCCGCGAAACTCGGGTCGGTGACGACCTCCTGGTAGCCGGTCATCGCGGTGGTGAAGACCGCCTCCCCGAACGCGAAACCCTCGGCTCCGACCGACTCTCCGGAGAAGACGGTCCCGTCCTCGAGCACGAGGAACCCCTTCATCCCTCGTGCACCACTCGGCCGCCGGCAATCGTCATCCGCACCTGGCCCTGCAGCTTCTGTCCAAGCAGCCACGAGTTCTTGGAGCGGGAGTGGAAGGCGTCCTCGGTCACCCGCCACGAGGCTGCGGTATCGAGCAGGACGAGGTTCGCCGGTGCGCCCACCTCGATCTTCGGCTCGCGCAGCCCGTAGACGCGAGCGGCGCCCGCGGACATCCGCTCGATCAGCGTCTCGAGCGGGACGAGCCCCGGTGCCACGAGGTTCGTGAAGAGCGACGCGAAGGCGGTCTCGAGCCCGGTCACACCGAACGGAGCGGCTTCGAACGGAACCTCTTTCTCGTGCCGTGCATGGGGTGCGTGGTCGGTGGCGATCGCGCCGAGAGTGCCGTCCTTCAGCCCTTCGATCAGCGCCTTGCGGTCCTCCTCGGCACGGAGGGGTGGATTCATCTTCACGTTGGCGTCGAGCGAGCGGACTGCTTCATCGGTGAGAACGAGGTGGTGCGGCGTGACTTCGGCGGTGGCCCGAACGCTGGCGGCGCGGGCAGCCCGCAGGCCGTCGACCGACTCGCGCGCGGACACGTGCAGGATGTGTAGCGGCCGGTCCTCGTACTGAGCGATCGCCAGATCGCGCTGGACCATCACGCTCTCTGCGACCGACGGCCAGCCGGCGAACCCGAGCTCGGCCGAGACCTCCCCCTCGTGCATATGACCGCCGCGGGACAGCGTCGGCTCTTCGCAATGGACCGCGAGGGTTCGTCCCGCCACCGCGCTGTACTGAAGCGCCCGCCGCAGCAGTCCTGCCGACTCGACGGGGCCGCCGTCGTCGGTGAACCCGGCGGCGCCCGCGTCGGCAAGCTCGCCCATCTCCGTCAGCTCCGCGCCCTGCTGGCCCTTGGTGATCGCGGCTAGGAAGCCGACCGGTATGACCGCTTCCTTCTGGGCCGTCTCGACCAGCGCGCCCAGCACGGCGGCCGAATCGATCACCGGCTCGGTGTTGGGCATGGCGAAGATCGCGCAGTAGCCGCCTGCGGCCGCGGCCCTCGTCCCCGTCCCGATCGTCTCCTCGTCCTCCCGGCCGGGAGTCCGGAGATGCACGTGCGGGTCGACGAAGGCGGGCGCGAGCAGCAGCCCGGCGCCCTCGACGACTCGGTGCCCGTTCGGATGCAGGACCGTGCCCACTTCCACGATGACGCCCTCGTCCACGCGCACGTCCAGCACCTCATCGACGCCCGTCGACGGGTCGAGGACGCGCGCGCCCTTGACGACGATGCTCTCTTTGGGAGCGGCCTTCGAGTACAGCATCAGCGATCACCTCCCGAGCAGGTCGTGCTCGCCGGCCGCGAAACGCAAGCCAGGCGAGGACGCAGGGAGCGTGCGTAGCCGGAGGCTACGGACGCGACCGAGGACGATGCAGGGCGCTGGCTTGCAGCGTCCCGGAGAGTGCGAGATGCGAGGGAGGGCGTCGTCATTTAAGCGACCTCCGTCAGGCTCGCGGCCTGCACGCCGACGGGGCCGTGCGTGAGCAGGTCGTAGAGGACAGCCATCCTGGTGACGAGTCCGGCGCGCACCTGAACCTCGATCAGCGCGTCCTCGTGGTCGGCGACGTGCGGGTCGATCTCGACTCCCCGGTTCATGGGGCCGGGGTGCATGACCTTCTGACCGGGCCGGAGCCGCTCCGGCGTGACGCCCCAGCGCGCTGTGTACTCGCGCAGGCTCGGGACGTAGTTGGCGCCCTCCTGCATGCGCTCGCGCTGCATGCGCAGGACGTAGACCACGTCGGCGGCGGCGATGGAGCGGATGTCTGTCGAGATCTCACAGCCCATCGCCTCGATCCCGCGCGGCATCAGCGATGGCGGGCCGACGAGCGTCACCCGGGCTCCCATCAGTGTCAGCGCCTGGATGTTCGAGCGGGCGACGCGCGAGTGCAGGACATCGCCGACGATCGCGACGTGGAGGCCGTCGATCTTCCCGACCTCCTCCTGGATCGTGAACAGGTCGAGCAGCGCCTGCGTGGGATGCTGGTGCTTGCCGTCGCCGGCGTTGACGATGTGCGCGTTCGTGTAGTTCGTGATCAGCTGCGGCGCGCCGATCTGCGGGTGGCGTATAACGATGACGTCGGGGTCGTAGGCACCGAGCGTGAGCGCCGTGTCCTTCAGCGACTCGCCCTTGTCCACCGACGAGCCGCTGGCCTTGATCGAGATCGTGTCCGCCGAGAGCCGCTTCGCCGCCAGTTCGAAGCTGGAGGACGTGCGCGTCGAGGACTCGTAGAACATGTTCACGATCGTCCGGCCCCGGAGGGTCGGGAGCTTCTTCATCTCCCGCTCCAGCGAGCGGGCGAAGCTACGCGCAGTGCCGAGCAGGCGCTCGACGTCCTCGCGCGTCAGGTCTTCGATGGAGATCAGGTGCCGCCGTGGCGGCGGCGCGGGTGGACGCAGGTCCTCCCGCATCACGCGTACCTCTGTCATTCGGAGTACTCCTCTTCTCTCGCCGGGATGAGCAGCACGCGGTCGACCTCGTCGACCTCGACGAGCTGCACCTGGATGCGCTCGTCGCGCGCGGTCGGCAGGTTCTTGCCGATGTAGTCGGGACGGATGGGAAGCTCTCGGTGGCCGCGGTCGACCAGGCAGGCCAGTTGGACGCGGGCGGGGCGCCCGTAGTCGAAGAGGGCCTCGATCGCCGCGCGGATCGTCCTCCCCGTGTAGAGGACGTCGTCCACGAGGATGCATGTCTTGCCCTCGATCGAGAACTCGAGCTTGCTGTCGCGGACCACTGGCTGGGAGTGCAGGGGTGCCTCTCCCCCGGTCTGGACCACGACGTCGTCGCGGTAGAAGGTGATGTCGAGCGTGCCCAGCGGGAGCTCGACGCCCGAGCGCTCCGCGATCAGTCGGCGGAGTCGGTGTGCGAGTGGCACACCCCGCGTGTGGATGCCGACGAGGGCCGCGCGTTCCAGCTCGGGATTGCGCTCGATCACCTCGTGGGCGATGCGGACGAGCGTGCGCTCGATCGCCTCGGCGTCGAGCAGGGCCTTCGCGGCCGACGAACGGGCCTGCGTCAGTGTCGTGCGGAGGTAGAGGGCCTCGGGCGGGCGGGGGCGTGCGTCATTCTCGACTCCTTTCCGGCCTCACGGGACCGGGTTAAAGGGGCTTGAGCGTCGGCACGGAGTGTAGCGGGCGGACCGGATGTATGGGGTTTCGCGACTGCTAGCGCGTCCCCACGGCGACGATCCATTCGAGCACGTTCTCGAGCACGTCCGGCAGCTCGCGCTCGGCTCGTTCCAGCCCTGATCGGTACTCATCGTCGGAGATGAGCTGGAAGGTAGAGATGTGCTTGCCGCGGATCCGCTCCAGGACTGTCTCGCGGTCGACCGACTCACGCTGCGTCAGGCGCCGCAAGCGAACATCGGTGAACCCGGCCGTGCGCAGCTCATCCTCGAGCTCCGCCGCCGAGGGGAACCGCTCCTTGTCCAGCGCTTCGAACGAGGGAAAGTAGCCGCCGAGGAAGTACCGCTCGAAATGCGCATAGTCGAAGGTGGCGAGCGCGAGGCGTCCGCCGGGCTGGAGGACGCGGAGAATCTCCGCATACGCCTTCGGCCGGTCGACCAGTTGGAGGACGAGTGTCATCGTCACGCGCTCGAACCACCCGTTCTTGAATGGCAAATCCTCGGCCCTGCCGCCCTTGAGCCCGACGCCGGGCGGCACATTGCCACGAGCAACCTCGACCATCCCCGGCTCAGGATCGACGCCCCAGACCTTGCAGCTGTACCGCTCGACGAGCAGCGTCGCAAGCCGACCCGTGCCGCTGCCGACATCGAGGACGCGCCTGCCGCGTAGGTCGCCCTCCTCCACGAGGACATCGACGAGCTCGGGCCAGTTCTCGCCGATGTTGCGGAGCTCGTCGTAGCGCGACGCGATGCGCCCGAAGTCCAGGTCAGGCGTCGGAGATGAGCTCATCCGGTTCCGACATCGCCTCGATGGCCTCCTGGGCGGCCTCGAGCGACCCGGCGGGGACGAGCACCTTCGTCGGAACGTCGTCGGTCGCGCTGGGGTGATGCTCGACGGCGCTTGCCAGCTCCGTGTCGATGCCCGCCTCGTGGAGGATGGCCTGAAGCTCCTCGGCCTCGGTTACGTCTCCCGCGATCGCAACCTGAACCATCTCGGTCATGACGCGCTCCCCTCCACTGTCGACACCGGCTCCCTCGAGATCTCTTCGGCCTGCCGTGCCAGCGCACCGCCCTTCACGAGCAGCGGCCCTCCGCGTTCCTCGAACCGGAGCTCGATGATATCGAAGTCCTTTGGCACAACCGTTTCGGGGAAAACGGCGCGCGCCTCGCGGGCAAGCTCGGAGCCGAAGTAGCGGTTGGACAGGTGCGTGAGCGCGAGCATCTTCACCTCGGCGGCGCGAGCGAGCTCGGCCGCCTCGCGCGCGGTGGAGTGCATGGTCTCGTGCGCCCGCTCCTGCTCATCGTTGCCGAACGTGGCCTCGTGGACCAGCAGATCGGCCGCGTGCGAGATCTCGAGCACGGTCGCGGACGGCATGGTGTCGCCGCTCAGCACCAGCTTCCTTCCCGGGCGGGCGGGCCCGAGGACGGCGTCGGGCGTGATCGTCCGCCCGTCGGGCAGCGTGATCGAATCGCCTCGCTGGAGCGTGCCGCGCTCCGGCCCCGGCGGCACGCCCAGCGCGTCGGCCCGCTCGACGTCGAAGCGGCCGGGACGGGGATGCTCGACGACCGCGTAGCCGATCGACGAGACACCGTGCGAGACGGGGAAGGAGACGAGGTTGTAATCGCCCCGTTCGAGTACGTCCCCGGCGCGGAGCTCAATGAGGTTGACCGGGTAGGTCAGCTTCCCGAAGATCCGCTTCAGAACAGTGAACAGGCTCTTCAGCCCCGGCGGGCCGTAGATGTCGAGGGGCACCGCGCGGCCACGGAGCGCGAACGTCTTCATCATCCCCGGCAGGCCGAGGAAGTGGTCGGCGTGGTAGTGGGTCAGAAAGATCTCCCGGAGCTCGATCAGCCCGACACCCGAGCCCAGGAGCTGCCGCTGCGTCCCCTCTGCGCAATCGACGAGCAGACGCTCGCCGCCGCGGCGGACGAGTGTCGCCGTCGGAGCGCGTTGGGCGGTCGGCATCGAGCCCGACGTGCCGAGGAAGAGGACGTCCAGATCCATGCATCGATTCTATTTCCGGCCTTCTCTGGTTAGGCTCGCGCGGGATGGCCGAACAGGTTCAGGGCGGGCTCCTCGCCGCGCGGGCGATCGCGGCGGAGGGTGTCGACACGATCTTCACCCTCTGCGGCGGTCACATCATGCCGATCTACGAGGGTTGCCGCATCGAGGGAGTGCGCGTCATCGACGTTCGGCACGAGCAGGCGGCGGCGCACGCGGCTGAGGCGTGGGGACGCGTCAACCGCTCCTGCGGCGTCGCGGTCGTCACCGCCGGACCGGGGGTCACAGGGGTGGTCACCGCGGTCGCGAATTCGTTCGCGGCACAGACGCCGCTTGTGGTCATCGGCGGCGCCCGTCCACTCGTCCAGGCCGGCCAGGGTGCACTGCAGGAGCTCGACCAGCGCTCGATCCTGGAGCCGATCACCAAGTGGTCGGCCGTGTGCACGCAGGCGGAACGAATTCCGGACCACATCGCATCCGCCTTCCGACACGCACTCGCGCAGCCGCGAGGCCCCGTCTATCTCGAGCTGCCTATGGACGTGCTGTTCGCGGAGGGCGCGGGCGAGCCCGCTCCGTCGCGCTCCGACGCCCGTGCCTTCGGCGACCCGCGCGAGGTCATGAAGGCCGCCGACCTCCTCACGAAAGCAGAGCGCCCCGCTGTCATCGCGGGAAGCGGCGTCTGGTGGGACGGTGCGTGGAAGCAGCTGCGGGCCTTTGCGGAGAATGGCCAGCTCCCCATCTTCCTGAACGGATCCGGTCGCGGCGCCCTGCCGCCCGATCACCCGCTCTTCTTCCAGCACGCGCGGCGTACGGCGCTCTCGGGCGCGGACGTCCTCTGCGTGATCGGCACGCCGCTCGACTTTCGCCTGAAGTTCGGCCGCTTTCCCGCCGAGACCAAGCTCGTTCACATTCATGGAGACCCCGCCGAGCTCGGGCGCAATCGCGCGCCCGACGCCGGCATCCTGGGTGACTGCGCAGCCGTGCTCGGCATTCTCGCCGACGGTGTGAACACCCAGACGCAGCGCGGCTCGTGGCTCGAGGTACTCCGAGCCGCCGACCAGGAGTGGTGGGACGAGCACCGTGCCGAAATCGAATCCGACGCCGCCCCGCTCCACCACTACCGGCTCGGTGCGGAGCTCGACCGCGTGCTCGATACGAGCACGGTCGTGATCGGCGATGGCGGCGACGTCGTCGCGGCCGTCTCGCGCGTCCTTCGCGTCCACCGTCCGGGCCACTGGCTCGATCCCGGGCCATTCGGGTGCCTCGGCGTGGGTCCTCCCTATGCGCTCGGCGTCAAGGCTGCGAGGGCGGACGCGCAGGTGGTCGTCGTCGCCGGCGACGGTGCCTTCGGTCTCAACGGCTTCGAGTTCGAGACCCTGACGAGGCTCGGCATGCCGGTTGTGTTCGTGATCGGGAACGACGCGGCGTGGGGCGAGATCCGGATTCCGCAGATCGGCCTGTACGGGGGCGATGCCGAGATCGCCACGCGTCTGGCACCGACGCCGTACGAGCGACTCACTGACACATTCGGCGGCCACGCCGAGCATGTCAGTGGACCGGACGAGCTCGCACCGGCTCTCGAGCGGGCGCTAGCAGCCGGCGTCCCGGCGATCGTGAACGTCATGCTCGATCCGGATGCAATGGCGGGCCACGCGTACCGCGGGATGTAAGCCAGAGCGTTACGGCATCACCAGCCTCTCCCCCACGCGGATGATCGCCCCCGAAAGGTGATTTCGCTCCTGAATCTTCCAGACGCCCTCGCGCGGGTCACCACCGTAGTAGCGGGATGCGATCGTCCAGAGGGTGTCGTGAGGCTTGACGACGTAGTGCGCCGGCCGGAGCGAGCCGCTCGACGGCCGCGCGAAGATCACCCAGCCCACCAGGAAGACGAGTGCCAGTGCGAGCGACCGTGCGAACATATGTACGCATGATAGAGCGAACAGGTGTTCGTGTCAAGACGAAACGTGACCGAGCCGTGCCAGAACTGCGTCTACAACCCGACCGGGCCCGAACCGAACGGGGTCGTCGGCAACCAGGCCGGTCTCACGCTCAGCGTCCGCAATCGCGTTCTGCGCCGCTTCCTCCTCCATCCCGCGCGTGTTCAGCGCGATCGCGGCGACGGGCGACGGGCGTGCGATCAACGCCGTCCGCTGATGCAGCTCGACGAGCGAGGACAGTGACGGCATCGGAAATCGCGGTTCGTCGTTGACGTACTCCTGCCCCGGCACATGACACAGGACGAGCGCGTGCGGGGCGCTTCCATGGAAGAGACCCAGCGTGACCCCCGAGAACTGCGGATGGGTCAACGACCCCTGACCCTCGACCCACAGCAGCTCGCCGCCACGCTCCACGCCCTCGAGCACGAGCCGCTCGGACGCCCCGGCGATGAAGTCGGCGACAACGGCGTCCACGGCGATCCCCCACCCGGCGATCGCGATCCCCGTCTGCCCGGTCGGGACGAAGACGGAGGCGATCCCACGCCTTCGCGCCTCGGCGTCGAGCTCGAGCGCGACGGTCATCTTCCCGATCGCGCAATCTGATCCGACCGTGAGCACGATCTGCGCAGGTGCGTCGAGATTCGCGCCGGTCGGGACATTGAGATCGTCTGGCGGCCGACGCAGATCGACGATCGAAGCGCCGCCTACCCGAGCAAGCTCGACCAGCTCGGGATCGCTGCCGACACGCTGGTGCAGCCCGTTCTCGATGTCGAGGCCCGCCCGCAGGCAGTCCTTCAGCAGCTCGCGCCATTCGGGCGGAAACCGTCCGCCGGCGGTGGCAACGCCGACGAGCGCCGTGGTCGGCTCGAGCGGCAGCGCCTCCTCCACAGTGCCGACGATCGGAAAGCCCTCGTAGCTCTCGCCCGCGCGCTGCGAGTCGAGCACGGCCACCACTTTCTCCGGTGCGTAGCGGATAACCCCCCGCGCGGTCTTGCCGTAGTGGGGATCGCCGGAGCGGCCCTCAGCGAGAACGAGATACCGCTTCTGCATGGACTCCGAGGCCGGGCGCGGTCGGCGGAAGCTGGACGCCGTCCACGAGCTCGACGCCCGGACAGGGGTCGTGGGCGAGGAGGAGGTTTCCGTCGAGGTCGACGTGGTCGCACAGGCTCGCGATCTGGCACGCGGCCGAGATTCCCAGGCCCGACTCGATCATGCAGCCGAGCATGACTCCCAACCCGAGCGCTCTCGCGGCATGGGCGATGCGGACCGCTTCCCGAATGCCGCCGGACTTGGCCAGCTTGATGTTCACACCGTGGGCACGCTCTGCGCAAGAGGGGATATCGGCAAGCGTGTGGCAGTCCTCGTCGACGTAGATCGGGAGCGGGGAGCGACGCTTGAGCTCAGGCCCCTGCGGGTCCCCCGCCGCTAGCGGCTGCTCGCAATACTGCACGGCCATCCCGGCGAGCTCGGGGAGCGCATCCAGCGCCTCGTCGAACGACCAGTACTCGTTGACGTCGACCTGCAGCGGGAGATCGGTCGACGCTCGCACGGCCCGGACGCGCTCGACATCGAGCCCGTCGCGTCCGCCGAGCTTGAGCTTGAGCCGGTGGAAGCGCCCCCCGCTGGCGCGCTCGGCAGCCCGCGCCATCGTGTCGGGATCGTTGAGCGTGATCGTCCACGAGGTCGGAGGGCCTTCGCGGCGCATCCCGAGCAGCCGCCATACGGGTAGTCCGACAAGCTTGCCGAAAAGGTCGTAGAGCGCCGCGTCGATCGCGCACCGTGCGGCGAACTCCTCGGCGGGGAGCCGCGCAAGGATCTCATCCAGCGCGAACGGATCGTCACCGAGCTCGCCACCGTAAGCCTCGATGTATGCGAGAGCCGAGCCCGACGATTCCTCGTAGCGCTCGACCGGCGTCCCCTCACCGTGGCCGGTCACCCCGTCGTGAGTGATCTCGATCTGGATGACCTCGACCTCAGTCTCCGTCCCGCGGGCGATCGTGAACGGCTCTTCGAGCTCCAGGGTGACGATCCGGGTCGCGACCTGCACGCCGGTAGACTAGGCCGTCACGCGCCAGCGCCCGTAGCTCAGGGGATAGAGCGCGCGCCGTCCGGACAGCCGCCCAAAGTCTTGCGACTTTCGGCGGGTTTGCCTCTCGGATTTCACACAGACGGAAGCGAGGGCCGGCGAAGCTGTCACTCGCGCCGATCGCATTTGGCGTTCGCGCGCGACTACACTGGCTCCGACGCGCCCGTAGCTCAGGGGATAGAGCGCGCGCCTCCGGAGCGCGAGGTCGCAGGTTCGATTCCTGCCGGGCGCATTTGGTTGTGCCGTGATGTCGGTGACCGGCGGCCCGCGAGTGCGCACCTGGGATCCTGCGCCGGCTACCTCCCGGTGTGCCAGGCGCGGATCTTGCTCATCTTCCCCTTCCGCCACTCGAAGCGCGTGTGGTTCAGGCCGCCGGTCGGGCAGCAGGGGCGCTTGTCGCCCTCCCTGTACACCGGGCGCGTCTCCGTGATCGCTTCGCCGGAAGCCTGGATCTCGGCGCGGATGAGCCCCGTCCGCCGAAACGCGAGCTTCCAACCCTTCGTGGCCGAGCGGAAGAGCACCCACGCCTCGACGCCGACCTCCGTGGAGTAGACGCTCGCGACCATGTCCTTCCGGTTGTCATCGGTGAAGTCGCGACAGATCAAACGGTCGATGCCCGTGCCGCTCTGACCGGCGGCATCCCGCTTGACCTGCCTGGGCAGGTTTGAGTCGAGAATCTCGGACTTCGCGGCCAGCAGCGTGCAAGTCGCGGTGCGCGCACTCGACGCCGTGCCGCTCAGCATGACGCAGGCGAACACGGCCACGCCTGCGGCCGCGAGGACAGTCAGAGGCCTCGGCATCCCGCTTCCACCGTAGGTGTGGCCACCATGGCGGTCAATCGGAAACCGGTATGAGTAGCCTGATCGCGTGCGTGCGCTCTCCCACTACGTCCGCAGCCTGAACCCGCAACTGCCGCGGTCCGTCTGGCTGCTCCAGGCGGGTGGACTGGCGAACATGTTCGGGAACGGAGTGGTCGTTCCGTTCCTGATCATCTACCTGCACAACGTGCGGGGGATCTCGCTCGGACTCGCAGGATTGATCGCGGCGACGAACGGGCTGGCCGCGCTCGTCTCGGGGCCGATTGCGGGCTCGCTGGCCGACCGGATCGGTGCGCGGACGACGCTCGTCGCGGCACTCGTGATCATGTGCGGAGCGTTCGCGCTCTTCCCTCTCATCACCCAAGCCTGGCACGCCTTCCTGTTGAACGTCCTGGCGGGAACGGGGAGCGGCGCCTTCTGGCCGAGCCAAGGCACGCTGCTCTCCGCGCTCACGCCGCCTGAGCGGCGCCCGGCCGCGTTCGCCCAGCAGCGCGTGACGATGAACCTCGGGATCGGCCTCGGCGGCCTCGTCGGGGGGCTGATCGCGAGCACGAGCGATCCCTCGTCGTTCACGGTGCTCTTCGCCCTGGATGCGGCGACGTTCCTCGTCTTCGCCGCAATCCTCACGCGCGTTCCATCACCGAATCTTGCGAGGACGCAGGAGCACGAGCCGCGGCGCGGCTATGCCGCCGTCTTCCACGACCGCCCGTTTCGCTCGTTCATCCTCCTGAATACGCTCTTCATCTCGGCCAGCATCGCCCTCTTCTCGGAGCTCTTTCCGGTATTCGCCAAGAACGAAGCTGCCGTCAGCGAGCGGGAGATCGGCCTGATCTTCTTCCTCAACACCGCGCTCATCGTGCTCGTCCAGCTTCCCGTGGCGAAGCTGCAGGAAGGGAAGCGACGAATGTCCGCGCTCGCACTCATGTCCGTGCTCTTTGCCGCGACCTGGGTGTTAGTCCTCGTCGGCGGTCTCACGCTCGAGGCCGGCGCGGCGACGGCGTTGTTCGCGCTCGCGTTCGGCCTCTTCGCATTCGGCGAATGCCTGCACGGCACGGTCCAGGGGCCGCTCGTCTCGGACCTCGCTCCGCCCCAGCTGCTCGGCCGCTACATGGCGATGTCGAGCTCGTCGTGGCAAGTGGGCTTCATCATCGGTCCGGCGGTAGGCGGATTCGTGCTCCAAGCCCAGCCGTACGCGCTCTGGCCGGTCGCGGCCGCCGTGTGCTTGGCCGGAGGAATCTGGGCGATCATGCTCGAGCACCGGCTCCCGCGGCTCGTGCAGCGGACGCCTGTGGCCGGCGAGCATCACACTCTCGCCGAGGCTCAGGCACCGTCCTAGGACCGACCTAGGATTCGCCGATGCGAGCGCTCTTGGTCGGCGCGGCGGCCCTGGCGAGCGCAACCTTTGCGTTCGCGGGCGCCTTCGCCAAGGCACCGACCCTCAGCGTTGGGGTCAAAGGACAGGGGCATGTGACCAGCGGGGCGGGGATCAACTGCCCGGGCAAGTGCTCCGCCTCGGTTCGCAAGGGGAAGAAGGTCACGCTGAAGGCCAAGGCTGCGGCGGGCTGGAAGTTCGCCCGCTGGGGCTTTGCCTGCTCGGGACAGCGGTCGTCGTGCTCGCTGAAGATGGCGGCGTCGAAGCGCGTCGGTGCTTCGTTCGTCGAGAAGCGGCAGGCGCCCCAGCCTCCCCCGCCTCCCCCGCCTCCTCCTCCTCCGCTACAACCACCACCCCCTCCGCCGCCTCCGACGCCGGGCTTCACGCCGGACCTGGTCAGGGGAACGTGGAGCGGCTCCTGGAATGACGCCCGCTTCAATACGACCGGTCCGGCCTCGATCGTCGTCACCGCTCCGAACGCGAACACGTTCCACCTCGAGGCCACCTTCGAGGGCGCCGTCTTCGGCTGCGGCCGACAACCAACCGTGTCAGCGGACGTCGCGCAGGGGCCTGGCGGAGCGAACCAGTGGAACGCGATCGGGTTCGCGATCGACTTCGCCGCCCAGGACGGCGGCAGCGCGTCCCTCAACCACACGTTCTCGACGCGAACGCTCGACGGCCATGGCACCCCGGGCTGCCGCCCGACGGTGAGGTGGGTGCTGATCGGCGCGTTCAACACGGGGTACACGAGCTTCAACGGCTCGGTCACGACGACCCTCGAGGACCTCACCACCGCGCCGGCCCTGCTGAGCCTTACCAAGGGTTCGTGAAAGGGAGCCGGGGGTAAGATGGCGAAGATGACAGCGATGAAGGACGACCCGCTCAGTACCTATGCCGAGCCTGCCCCGCATCAGGCGTGGCCGTCCCCGCGGCGCTCTCGCCGAGGTCGTTCCGGCTGTCCGCGAGCCGGCTGAGCTCTCCCAGAACGGTCTGACCTGGATCCATCTCGACGCTCCCGATGCGGAGCAGGCAACTCTGCTCGCCGAGCGCTTCGGGTGGCACGCACTGGACGTGGAGGATGTCCTCTCGAAGCGCCAGCGTCCCAAGGTCGACGAATACCCCGAGTACCTCTTCGGCGTCCTACATTTTCCGGTCTACGACAAGACCATTCAGCGCCTGAACGCCGCCGAGCTCGACCTCTTCCTCGGTCCCGACTACGTGGTCACGCTTCCGACCGTCGAGCTACTGCCGGTCACTCGCCTTTTCAACCGCTGTGTCGATGACGACGAACTCCGCGATCGACTGTTCGGCAAAGGCTCCGGGTACCTCCTGTACCACGTTCTCGACGACCTGTTCGACTACTGCTTCCCCATTCTGGACAAGATCGGGCACAAGCTCGACTCGATCGAGGACGACGTCTTCGAGGGTCTCTCCGAGGAGGTCGTGCGCGACATCTCCAACGCGAAGCAGGAGATCATCTCCTACCGGAAGATCATCAAGCCGGAGCGCTCGACGCTACGCCTCCTCGAGCGTCGAACGGAGCGCTTCCTGCCCGAGAACCTGGAGCTCTATTTCGACGACATCGTCGACGCGGCCGAGCGGATCTGGGACCTGCTGGACAACTACAAGGAGGTCGTTGAGGCGCTCGAGGCCACGAACGAGCAAGTGCTTTCGCACAGGTTCAACGACGTGCTCCGAATCCTGACGGTCTTCAGCATCGTCTTCCTGCCCGCGACGCTCATCGCGAGCCTGTGGGGAATGAACGTCGGCCTTCCAGGCGGCGGTAACCCCATGACCTCCTCCGACACGGTCTTCTGGATCGTCATTGCCGCCTCGCTCGGCGTCGTCGTGGGGATGCTGTGGTTCTTCCGCCGCAAGAAGTGGCTGTGAGCGCCCGCGCTGCGGGCAAGAGTCGAGGGCTCGCCTCGGGGTCTTGAGAACGAGCCCTCGTTTCTGTCCCCGGAAGACGAGCCTGCTCAGCCGGGTGCTGAGCGACCGCAGCGGGGGTGCGCGACGGGCGCGCCCCAGCCTCCGGGGAGAGAGGGAGGAAGGTGCAAGCCCGTGCGCGGTATGCATTTTTACCTTTTTGCCCAGAAAACACAAGTCTGATCTTGCGTATTTCTGCAAAGTGACACGATGACGCGCCAGCTCTGGGCGCCGTGGCGGCTCGAGTACATCCGATCCGCCGACGAGCAGGAAGGATGTGTCTTCTGCCTCGCACAGGGGCGTGACGACGAGGAGGGACTGGTCGTGCACCGCGGCCGGAACGCCTTCGTGCTGCTGAACAAGTTCCCCTATTCCTCCGGCCACTTGATGGTCGCGCCGTACCGCCACATCGGAGAGTTCGGCGACCTTTCGGACGAGGAGGCACTGGAGATCCACCGCCTCGCCTCCCACGGGATGGGCTCGCTCTCACAGACGTATGCGCCGCAGGGGTTTAACGCAGGGTGGAACCTCGGCCGCATCGCAGGCGCCGGCGTCGTCGACCACGTGCACCTGCACGTCGTCCCCCGCTGGGCGGGCGACACCAACTTCATGCCCGTGCTGGCCGATGTGAAGGTCATCCCTGAGCACCTCCTCGAAAGCAGGCGAAAGCTCGCCGACGCTTGGCCCAGGGCGTGACGACCCGAACACTTTGCTTACACACGCCTAACAGGCGCCCCCTAGGCTCGGATACCGCAATGCCGAACTCCCAACTCCGAGGGGTCAACACATGAAGAAGCTCATAACCCTGCTCCTGATCGGTCTCGTCGCCTCATTCGCGGTGCTCGCGGTGAGTCCCGCGGGGGCGAAGAAGGGCCATCCGGCCAAGGCCGCGAAGGCCAAGCGAGGTCTGGTGCACGGAACCGTCAAGTCCGTCGGCTCCGACTCGGTCACGCTCACACGCAGGAAAGGCGATCTCACGGTGCAGGTGAACGCGGACACGAAGATCGTCGTCAACGGTCAGGCCGGGAAGCTCTCCGACATCCAGGTCGGCTTCCGCGCTGCGGCCAGAGTGCCGAGGAACGGCGGGCCTGCGAAGGTGCTGCGCGCTGCCGCCGCGCCGCAGCCGGGGACGTACGTGGCTGGCCTAGTCGATTCTGCGGGCGGCAATGCGATCACGATCAAGAAGAGGGATGGAAGCACGGTCACCATCCCCGTCAACGGCAACACGAAAATCCGCGTCAATGGCAACGCGGGCTCGCTGGCGGACATCCAGGCCGGCTATCGCGCGGTCGTCCGCCGCACTGCGCCCGACGGGCCGGCGGCGGCGATCAACGCGTATGAGAAGCGCGCTAACGGCCAAAAACTTCTGCTCAGGGGAATGGTCGACTCGGTCGGCTCGGACTCGATCACGCTGAAGGGCCGCCGGGGGGCGACGGTCACGGTCGGCGTGACCGGCGCAACCATCATCCGGGTCAACGGAGCCGCCGGCGTGCTCGCCGACGTCAAGACCGGCTTCCGGGCCCTCGTCCTCCGCGACGGCAAGGACGGGCCGGCGCTCGCGATCATCGCGCTCGGGTCGTAAGAACGAAGCTCAGGACCGCACGGGAGAGCCCTCGCACCGGCGGGGGCTCTTTACTTGTGCGGCGGTTTCGTCGGAGCAGGCCGGCAGCCCTCAGCTCGGCCGTGACCGTTGCCTCGTAGGCCACCTGCGCGACACGCGCGCCGCCGTCCGAAGCTCACCAGAAGTCGTCGTAGTTGATCGGCTTCGCCGGCGGGGGCCTCATCGACAGCGGAGTCTAGAGCGCACGCGCCGAGGAGCGCACCTCAGTTGTCAGAACAGGCGCGCAGAAATAGCATGGCCCTGGATGGAGTCAGGCTCTGACCCGACAGGCCTTCCTCCAAAGAAGAGCGCGGAGGAGCGAAACGCCCTGCTAGCCGAGGCCGTCGCGCGCGAGGAGAAGCACGGCTGGCGTGTCGAATCGCAGGAGGACTTCCAGGCAGTGATGGTGAGGCGGAGGCGCGGCATCTACCTCCTACAGGTGCTCCTCACCGCCTTGATGTCCCCGCAGGCCGAGAGTGTCGGTGGCGATCAGCGCGAGATCGTCTCGGTCGACGAGTACGGCGACACCGACATCGTGCGCTAGCCGGGTCGAGAAAGCGCCGCGGAGGCGATTCGAGAGGGATCCTCATGAAGATCCGCGGAGCGCCAACCAGCGCCGAAACCCGTCAGGGCTCGAGCTTCCGATCACCGGCGGATGTAACTGTGGGGCGGTTCGGTCCGCCTTACTGCCGAGCCATGGCGACCCGTAGGCGCTCCTCTGGCGTGATCAGGTGGTCGACGTCCTCGGCCGCCTCGGCGATGTCGATCTGGACGCAATTCACCTTCCCGCTGAAGACGCTCTGCTCGCCTGAGTAGTCGCACTGACGGGGAAGACAACCTTGAGGAAACCCCGCCGGAGCCCGAGTCTAGGCAGTACTCAGATGCAGGCGCGCAACTTCGCGTCGTCCCACTTCGGGAGCGGCCACCCCGGTGTTTCGGCGCTGAAGTGGATCGAGTGGATGTAGCCGCCGTACACACCGGCGATACACCGATCCCTTACAGCTCTCACCTGCGTCGACACCAGATCGCTTTCCAGCTTGTCAACGCGCTTCTGGTGCGTCTGAATCTGACCGGGGATCGTGCTGCCGCGCCGCGGTCGCGCAGAGCGAGCCGATCAGAGCGCAGGCGGCGACGGCGATGACTGCGATCCACTTCACTGGAACCCCTTTCCCTCGCTTGTCGGCCCCCGACGCTAACGCTGCTGGCGGCGATCGTCAGCTCTGTTGTCAGGCCCGCTGAAGCTGAATAGGATCGGCGCGGGGAAAGGAAAGGGGGAACGGTGGAGCGGGCTCAGGGGAACGGTGGAGCAGGCTCGGAGACCGCTGGTCTTCCCAAGAAGAGCGCTGACGAGCGAAAGTCGCCGCTGGCTCAGGCGGTCGCGAACGATGCCCTCGAGGCCTTGACGGGACTCCCGGCTCGAGGGTGTTACCGATGACCCACCTCGAGATCGAGCGGCTCGTCCGCCGAACGCGACGCCACCTACGACCTGATTCCACTGATGCGAGTTATCTGAAAGGAGATCGGATGAGACGCACAGTGAAGACAATTGCAGTTGTCTTGGGGCTGGGCGTCGCGTTG